>Ga0056120_1000168_pt1 | contig 12559 bp, 3 predicted proteins | sample WorMettaBAHAMAS2_FD_71121 | JGI IMG/M metagenome (GOLD analysis project Ga0056120, IMG submission 71121) | Marine gutless worms symbiont microbial communities from Max Planck institute for Marine Microbiology, Germany - Olavius tantulus BAHAMAS.2 ...
ACCGGGGAAATTTCGGTCTCATAGTTGCCCACATGATCCACCACCACCACAGCGATGTAATAGGTTGTGCCGGCGGTAAGGTCTTGAACGGTATACGCTTGGGTTCCGGCCGGTAACGTATAAGCCGGTGTTAATGAAGAGAGATCCGAAATCGGCGAGGTATCGACATAGATGCGGTATTCGAGAACATCTCCGGAGTCGGATTCTTCATAACCGCTCCAGTCCAGTTCGACGGTGTCGCCATGCAGCTCGCTGTTTACCGCGACCGTCTGAATCGCTTTCGGCGGTGTTTGATCGATCGTAAACGAAAACGAATCGGTCGCCGTGTTTTCCCGGTCGTCTTTTACTTCCAGGGAAACAGTGTATGATCCTTCCGCCAGGGGGCTTGCCGGAGTAAAGGTAAATACGTCATCTACTTCCGTAACATTTCCTGGTATGGCTTGACCATCGGACAAGACCTCAAAGCTGCCGATGATATGGGCATCGTCAATAACACCGGTTTGGACCTCGTGGACGTCGGAAACCTCAACCGTAATGGTGGTTGCTCCCGCAACGATCTCACCGTCCGCCGGATCCGTGGAAACGACCGTCGGCGGATAGATATCGATGCAGTTATCTCCGATGCCGTCCCCGTCGCTGTCGGCCTGCTCCGGGTTGTATACGGTGGGGCAGTTGTCGCAGGCATCCCCGACCCGATCCAGAATATGGATCGAAGGTTTGAATACCGTGCTGTCGTAGCTGTACGAGCCATTTTTATGAATCCTGAAGTAAAGGGCATCTCCCGCAGCAACGTCCGTTGTAAGATCGAATTCGTATCCGGTACCGTTTGTACCGCCGATAGTCTTTTCCCATAGCAGAGCGTCGTTTTTGAAGATGCGGGTAATGACGCCGTCTCCGCCACGGGTATCTGACTTCCGAGCGACCCCTGTAATCCGAACCCTGGAGTTAACATCGCTCAGCCATTTCAAAGCCGGTTCGGTGGCATCCGGATGGCCACCCCCGGACCAGATCAGCGTATAGTAACGGCTCCCCTCCCAAACATTTCGTTCGGTGCTCCAGGCGATATCTCTGTACTCCGAGCCGTTCCATTCCTGATAGTACCAATTGTTGGCGCCCTGCGTTGACGTAAAGTCCTGCTGGGCGTTGGCGGTAAACGGATCGGTATCGGTCTGGTCCGGGTTAACCACCAGCGGGCAGTTATCAACATGATCAAACACACCATCGGCGTCGGTGTCCGCACAGAGATCGCCGATGCCGTCCCCGTCAGTGTCGGTTTGGGTCGGGTTGTAAACGGCGGGGCAGTTGTCACAGATATCGCCGACGTTATCTTGGACTCCGGTTTCTCTATAATTATCTAAATATGCGGTGTTTCGGTAATTCCAGTGATGGAATCTCCAATTGAGGCCCGAAGGCATATCAAATGTATGCTCCCCATAGACCCCCGGGTTTTCTCTTTCGTGGACCTTTAGCTTGAATCGTCCGGCATCGTTTACGTCGACCTTCAGCACGTACCAGGTATTGGTTTTAATCGGATTCAGGATGGATCGCGTGTATTTTGTGGGTTGTTCATGAACCTGGGCCACAATCTGATTGCTACAAATAATTCCAAACCGATGATAGTCGGGGGTGTCCCACCCGCCGGAACCGGTAGATGCTTCGACGGCAAAATGGGCGTTGGTGTCGCCCGAGGAGACCTTGAATTCAATCGTTGCGGTGTCGCCATCCGTCAGGGAATATTCAGTCCGGTAGAAATTGGCGCTGTAATTATCTCTCGTGCCGATATTTTTAAGAACATGTTCTGCTCCGTTGGAGTCGTCAATCGACTGATAATGGTTGTAGACCCAGACGGAATCGTCTTTAATGTGGAACGCATCGAACAGTTCATCGGTATCCGCCTGGTCCGGGTTGGATTGTTCAGGGCAGTTATCCGAAACATCGGGAATGAGATCCTGATCGGCGTCGGTAAGATCATACAATTCAGCGATCTCCGCAGACGACAGCGCCCGATCGTATACGCGAAGGTCGTCGATGACGCCGTCGAATGATGTCCCGCCCGCCAGAAACAACCCGACCCGCCAGGTGCTATTGGCAGTTGTGTCGGGAATCGCCGTCGGGGAGCCTGATTTCTTTTCCACCCCATCGACATAGATTGTCAGAAGATTGCTTCTGAGAGGATTGCTTCCGGAGTCTTCGTACACCCCGACGACATGGTGCCACTGGTTGTCCGTGACGCTGTCATCGGCCACAATTACACCGTGGCCGTATCCGTTGCCGAGCGCCGGTTTTCCGGATCCGGTCAGAAAGAGATGAAAATTGGTAGGGGCGTTTTCTGGCGTCCCGTAATGGAAAAGGCCTGCATCCACACCGCCGGGATCGGTGCCCTTGATCCAGACGCTGATGGTTCTCGGATCAGATCCCGACGGAAGAACGCCTCCGGTATCCGTCCCAGAGATATAATCCGACACCCCGTTAAACGAGTACGCTCTTTGGGGCACACCAAACCGGTCTTCTGAAAGAACAGCCCCCGAAACTGATCCGTCATTGGCATTACCACTCTGGTCCAGCGCGTCTCCGTCAAACGGAAGATGGGTGACGAGCCCGGAATCGATATCGGTTGCCGGGGGGGCGTGGTATCCACAGGAGTGACCGCCGTTGGAGAAACGGCCGTGTCTACATTGCCGACCATGTCGACAACCGCGACGGCGATATAATAGGTGGTGCCGGGTGTCAGGTTTTGAACCGTATAGGTTTGGGTGCCGGCCGGGACCGTGAAGATGGGCGTCAGACCGGAGATGGTATCAAACGGGGCGGTCTGGACATAGATGCGGTACTCGTCGACATCGCCTGCAACCGATTCTTCGTATGCGCTCCAGTCCAGGTGTACGGAAGTTCCATCTGAGTGTGTCTCCACGACCAGATTGGTTACTTCCCCTGGCGCGGTGGTGTCGGGCGATACCGAAAAGGACAGTAAACCATCGGTATTCGAATAGTCTGTTGCTTTCAGCCATCCCGCTGAGCGGGCAATATCTGAAATCCGAATTTCAGAGATGGTACCTCTGAAATAATACGGATCATAAACGCCGACACCGATTCTGGGCGTTTCGGAAGATTCATGGGCGATGATGTCGTTGTTGGTGGACGTTTCCTGGTTCAGAGCACCATCATTGAAGAGCCGCGTTTTACCGGACTGATAGCTCCCGGCCACGTTGTGCCAAGCCCCATCGTTTTCAACGACCTGGCTCGAAGTCGCTGCACTATATACTCCTCCTGTAAGCCTGGGATGAAACAGGTATTTTCCCGTATTGTTAATCGCTAACGCATAACCGGTGGAGGGGTGATGATACCGGTCAAATATCCGAGCCCAATCCGGGTTATCGGCATTCACCCGGGCCAGGGCCTCGACCGTCACGTAATTCGGCTTGAAATCGGCATTGTCCGGGAGGTTGATGTATTCACTGCCTGAAAAAAGAAACGCATTGCCGATCGGACTGTTTTGCGTTCGTTCTGAAGAGGATAAATTGACGGTTGTGCCGTTATTTCTTCGAGAGGTGGAGTCCAAAAAGCTGCCGGAGGTCTCGCCAAAATGATAAACTGCTTTGAAATTCGGATCCTAAACATTTTGTGCCGGGGACTCGCCGGTGTCCCCGACATAATCGGTATTATCGGACATCGCAGCGTCATAGTAGATGTTTATACGGGTATCTTCTGCTGCGCTGACCTCCGGCACTTTGACCCAGAGCCAGGCTTTTTTGCTCTCGGCGTCCCATTTTTCGATTTCGGTGTAGCATGGATTCCCGCTTTGGTCATAAACGGCGATTTTCTTTCGATGGGGATGCCCGTTGGGCCAAACGATGGCTCCGGAGTTAATGGTTATTTTCGTGGCGTCAGTTTCTACAGTACTGTCAAAGTCCTGGTCGAAGTATATGGAAAGAGGTACATCATCCGTGCGGTTATACAACATCGTCCTTCCGTTTGGATCGCCGTTCCATTCCCATCTGTTGTTGTGCCAGACAAAACATTTGACGGTTGATCCTGATCTGGTGATCCGTACTTTCCCGGAGTATGGCAAGGACAATGATGCATACGTCAGGTGACTATCCAGCGAACCATTTAACCTGCTTCTCGAACACCATTTGGGACTCCCCGTGCTAGATCTTTGAAATCCCACAAAGGCCCAATTATCGTCATCCGTGTATAATCTGAACAGGGGAGCATAGGACCCGCTGGAGGAGGGATTCGTCATGGTCTGGGTTTCAAACGCCAATTCTATATCGAAATCTCCAGACAGCTTATATTGGATTGAATGCTGGCGCTCAAATTTTCAGATGCCGAAGAAGAAAAATGCAATGTATTGTTCTGTATGGCCAGCAGATTGGCACTATCCGATTCAGCCCAAATTCTTTCGTCCGCCGGGCTGCCATCAACACCCTGGAAACTGTCGTTTCCCTCCACTTTGGTTTCATCAAATACCTCAGAGGCATTAAAATTGTTGATGCCGCTATCATCCGACAGATGAACCAGGACCGGAAAATCGGATAAATTTTCATCTATTTTGGTGTGGTCGGTGGTGGCGTAAATACGCTCTGCGCCTTCTCTGTATAGCGTAACGATTTCAGAATTGGATAGCGGACGACGATATAACCGAACATCGTCAATCGTCCCCTTTGAAAAGTGCCACCCGCTCGAACCATTCCAATCTCCGATATAAAACGTATCATTGGCATGACGAACTAAGCCTGTAGCGTCAATTTCTTCCTGCAACTCACCGTTGAGGTACACTTTGAGCTTGGAGTTGCTGTAATCGTAAACTCCGGCAACATGGTAGAACCGGTGGTCTTCTATCGGAGAAGTGAACGTGGAAAAGATGTTTCCGGATTCATTTGTAATCGTAAATCGAATCTTCCGCTCAGTCGGAAGCAAATATACCGCGAAATCCTGGTACGGTGTCGGGGAGGTTGCCCCTTTGGAGATGATATAGTTACCGTAATTGTCGGAGAACAATTCGTCTGAGTTTTTAACCCATAGCGAAACCGTCAGGCTATTGGTTAATGACAATTGAGAACGGTTTGTGGATAGATAGTCATTAACGCCATCAAATTCGTAGGCCTTGCCCTCATTCCCGGATCTATCGTTGCCGAGAATCGCTCCGTTGTTCGATAAATGATTCCCGTTGCCGCTCTCATCTTCGGTATTTCCGTTAAACGGATAGTGGGCCACCAGGCCGTCATTCAATTCAGCGTAGGACGTTGCCGAAAAAAGTAATGGGGAGAAAAACAGTATTAGAAGACTTAGGGCAAGGGGCCCGAATATGCCTGCTCTTCGGCAAGAATTGAGACTTCGCTTCCGGCTGTGTCGCAGTCTGATGGTAGAACGACTGTTTGGAGGCATAAGTTCCTCTATGGTGATTTCTGTCCCGGCGTTTACAGGGATGTATTTCTCCCGATAAACGTTTACTGTTTGTTGGTGTTATCCGCCTCTCGGCAGGGTTTGCACTCACTGATCCGGACCAGCCGCCCGTCCGGCGACTGTCCGGCATCCGCTAAGCCGGCCGCATAGTTGCGGTATGCCGCCATACCGCCCTCCAGGTAGAAAACCGGCTCCTGGATGGCCGGCTCTATCACCCGGGACACCGTGTCATATTCGTCGCCCGTTTCACCGATCACCAGCACCGCCTGAATGTGTTTCCGCCTGAGAACATCTGGTTCAACTTGTAGGCGCTCTCCACGTTGACCGGTAGTAATCGCGAGCCGGACGGAAGCCGATGCCAGGGCGGCGGGCCGTTCCTTGTCTGCATCCGACAGGTCCACGATCATCAGCCCCGGATGCTCCATCTCCCGATGAAATCGCTCTGGTGAAATCCGGCGATGACGCTCTATGATAAAGGCATCTCCCCGGAGCCTGCCGCCATGAAGCTGCCACGCTGCCAGCCCTCCCCTGAGCACCTTAACTTGAAACCCCCGGCGGATGAGATCCCGCGCGGATGTTTCCAGTGCCCGGTCCGGAAAACCGTCGTGCACCAGGATGACCTGACGACCTCTTAAAAAAGGCTTGGCCTTAAGGGCAAACAACGGCATGTTCAGCGAGTCCGGGATGTTTACAAGGGCAAAGGCGGACGGCTTTCGAACGTCGACGAGAAGCCATGTGTCGTCCTGGGCCGTCCGCTGGATGGCCTTGGCCGCCGAAATGTACAGGTCCCGCTGTGCTGCTTCAGTCGCGGCAATCTGAAAGATCAGCAGTGCCAAGATCGAGGCCATGACCCGTGAAACAGGTGTCATGAGTGTCATGCGTGTCGATTTGCCGTTATCTTTCATTGAACTTTCCAAAAGCTCTGTCAGGGCGTTGGGAGCCCATAGGCTTCGACCCGATTCTCTTTGGTATCGCTCACGTAAAGGATTTCTTCTGTGGGATCCATAACCAGTCCGACCGGCGCATCGAAATCGCCGAACTGCATCACCGTGTTACCGGAACGGTCGAACTTCTGAACACGGCGGTTGCCCGCTTCGGTGACAAAGAGATAACCACGGGAATTGACATGGACATCGAGCGGTGTGTCCAGCTGACCGGAGCCGGAGCCGGATTCGCCGATGATAGACAGAATTTCGCCGTCGCGACTGAGTTTCACCACCCGATGATTTCGGGTATCGGCCACATAAATGACCTCATCGACGATATAGCCATCGTCATCCAGGACTTCGACGATCTGAATCCCGGCAGGTCGCCGGAACCCTGCTTCGATCTCCATCTCCAGTTCGCCATCCGGGTACAGCACCAGAACCCGATCGTTTTCGGTATCGGTGACATAGATATGGCCCGCGCCATCCAGGTCGATCCCGGTGGGTTTTCTGAACTTGATCTTTTTCGATTTGCTGCGACCTTTCCGGCCGTGTTTCCGGACTAACTCAAACCCCAGTTTGCTGACGCCGACCTTGTCAATCCGGAGTACCTTGTTGCCATTTCGCATGGCCAGATAGATTTCCAGATCGTAGGTGCCGGTCGCTTCGGGATCTTCCACCAGATTCAGGGCAAGATCATAGGCATCTGGCAAACGGCCTCTGCCATCGTCATCGTCGTCATCGCAGTCATCATCGTCATCGCCGAAGGGGAGACTGTGAATCGGTTCCGTACCGACATCAGTCCCGTCCGACACAAAGAACATAATCTGATGCTTCCGGCTCTCTGTGACCCCGATCAGATACTGCCCCGCTGCAAGCTCCACCGTTTCGAAACGATCGCGTCGTCTCCGGCCACGGTCGTCATCGTCGTCATCTCCATCATCGTCATGATCTCCGCCCTTCCAAACTGGGATCCGGATCACGCCGCCATCTTCGGGACCGGCCACCGATACATATCCCGGCCACTGGAGGACGGTTTTCGAACGACGCCCTCCGCGGTCGTCATCGTCGTCATCATCCCCACTACGCCCTCTGCGGTCGTCATCATCGCCACGACGCCCCCTGCGGTCGTCATCCTCGTCATCATCGCCACGGCACCCATGGGATTTGCCCTTACGTTTCGGTTTGCCGGAGGAGATGGTTTCATCACCAAAACTGAACAGGTGATCGGGCCCGCCGACATATACGGCAGCGGTTACCATTGTGACGTTGGGATGGGTGAGGGCATCGGTTTTCTCCGAAGCGATGAGCTGGATCGTATAGAAGCCTTCGGCCAGGGAGGTGGTATCCCATTCCGCCAACGGCTGCTCTTGGGTGAACGAGTCCGTGGGTATCTGATCGGTCAGATCCTGCCAGCCGTCCATGGCTGCCTGGCCCGGCGCATACCGGAGCTGGTACCAGCCGATGTGATCCGGCGTCTGGACAGCCGGATGACTGTCGCTGTCATGAACATCGTTGACGATGCCCCAGAGCGGGACCACACCGTTGAGCACCCTGCAAAGGCCTACATTGTTGGGTGACGGGGAGGTCACTACCGCATTGGGGGGTGCGGCATCCTGAACCACGACCGCCAGGGAATCCTGCGTCGCAGCGCCGTCATCGTCGGTCGCGGTCACGGTTATCGTATAGACCCCCGGCCATTCATAACTGTGGGTCCCGACCGCGCTTCCGGCGGCATGTGGCGGTTCATGGGTTTCGGTAGCTGAGATCTCAACAGGCGGACTGCCGTCCCCAAAATCCCAGACAGCCACGTGGGTATCGAGCCACCCGGTATCGGAAATTTCCATCGTCAGGGCCAGGGTGGCATTCTCGTCGATGGTCTGATCGCCACCCGCGTCGATCATCGGGGCCGCATTATCAACGGTTACGGTCAGGGTGTCGGTACCTGTCCCACCATCATCATCGGTCACCGTGAGGACCACCTTATAAACACCATCGTCACCGTAGGCATGCTGGACCTGGGTGCCTTTACCGGTGGCGCCATCCCCGAAATCCCACTCGTAGGTATGGGTGTCGGCCGACCCCGGATCCGTGTGGCTGCCGGTAAAGTTGACGGCCATCCCCTCAACGACGGTCTGATCCGGCCCGGCCTCGGCCGTGGGATCGGCATTGGTTATGGATACGATCAGTGTCTTTACCGCCTGCCCCCCGTCGTCATCGGTTACCGTCAAGGTCACGGTGTAATCGCCGTTGTCTGCATACACATGGTGGCCCGAGACAGCGCCGTTTTCAGCGGCGGCCGGCTCAACGGTCCCGTCACCATAATCCCAGGTGGCCGTGTGTATGTCGTCGGATCCGCTATCGCCGTATTCCGCTGTGAAGTTTACGGCGGTGCCCTCGGGTTGCGGCGCATCGCTGGAGAGCTCTGTAACGGCAGGAGGCACATTGAGAACCATGACGGTCAGCGTGTCGGAGCCCACCCCACCATCATCATCCGTCACCCAAAGGGTCACGATATAATCGTCGTTGTCGGCATAGGCATGTTCCGGAGCTGTTCCAGTGCCGGTCGATCCATCCCCGAATACCCATGTGTAGGTATGGGTGTCGTTGTCACCGGGGTCGGTGTGGTTGCCGGAAAACACCACGACGGCGCCCTCGTCGACGGTCTGATCCGGCCCGGCCAGGGCTGTGGGCACGGCGTTGACGATTTCTACCTTGACAGATTGCGAGACGGATGCGCTGTCATCATCGGTGATCGTCAATGTCACGTTGTACTGGCCATTATCCTTGTAGGTATGGCTGCCGGTCGCCTTTCCATCGCTGATATCGGCCTGGGCTGTGGTGCCGTCGCCAAAATCCCATGTCCCCGAGTGCGCGTCGTCAGCCCCGGGATCGTCGAAGAAGGCGGTAAAACTGACGGCCGTGCCCTCTTGCTTCGGCGCATTGCTGCCAAGGCTGGTGATCACCGGCGGCGCATTGTTGACGGTCACCGTGAGCGAATCGGTGCCTTTACCGCCGTCATCGTCGGTGACGGTCAGTTTGATGGTATAGATCCCGTCGTCGCCGTAGGTGTGTACGACGGATGCCCCGGTAGCGGTGGCGCCGTCATCAAACGCCCACGCGTAAGTGTGGGTATCGCCCGCGCCCGGATCCGTATGGCTGCCGGCAAACTTGACGACCGTGCCTTCATCGACGGTCTGATCCGGTCCGGCCTCGGCAGTGGGTTTGACATTGGTAATGGAAACCAGCAGGGTTTTCTCGTCTCGCGCGCCATCGTCGTCAACGACGGTCAGGGTCACCGTGTACTCACCATTATCTGCATAGTCATGGGTTCCGGACGCCACACCGTTTTCAACAGTAGGTGTCGCCGTGGTGCCGTCGCCAAAATCCCAGGTGGCCGTGTGATCATCCCCGCTGCCAGCATCCGTGAAGGCTGCATCAAATTTTACCGCCGATCCTTCTGCTTTCGGTGAATCGCTCTGAGCAGCCTTAATTACAGGCGCCACATTGTTGACGGTGACCGTAAGCGTGTCGGCGCCCACCCCACCATCGTCATCTGTGACCGTGAGAATAGCGGTATAAACACCGTTATCAGCGTAGACATGCTCCGGATTGAGGTCAATGCTTTTTGACCCGTCGCCGAACTCCCATACATAGGTATGCGTATCATCGGCACCTGGATCCGAATATTTACCCGCAAACTTCACGACAGCGCCCTCATCGACCGTTTGATTCTCTCCGGCCGCGGCTGTGGGGACAGCATTATCGATCCTAACGTTGATGGATCGGGAGACCGAGGCCCCGTCGTCATCGGTGATCGTCAGCGTCACCTCATACGTACCGTTATCGGAGTAAACGTGACTGCCGCTGACAGTCTTGGCCTCTATCACGGCCGGTGCCATCGTATTGTCACCAAAATTCCATGTGCCGGTATGGCTGTCGTTAATCCCTGAATCAGTGAAGGTTGCTGAAAAATTAACGGTTGCCCCTTCTACCTTGGACTCGTCACTGGAGATGGTTGTGATCACCGGTGGCGCATTGTTGACGGTCACCGTCAGGGTGTCGGTGTCTGTACCCAAGTCATCATCGGTGACGGTCAGTGCGACCTTGTAGATCCCATCGTCGCCGTAGGTGTGCACGACGGATGCCCCGGCAGCGGTGGCGCCGTCATCAAACGCCCACTCGTAGGTGTGGGTATCGCCCGCGCCCGGATCTGTATGGCTGCCGGCAAAGTTGACGACCGTGCCTTCATCGACGGTCTGATCCGGCCCGGCCTCGGCAGTGGGCGGTGCATTTGTGATCTCGGCGGTAGTGGAGGTTGTATCCGATGCGCCGTCATCGTCGGTGATCGTCAAGGTCACCTTGTACTGGCCATTATCCTTATAGGTATGGCTGCCGGTTGCTTTTCCATCGCTGATATCGGCCTGGGCTGTGGTGCCGTCGCCAAAATCCCATGTCCCCGAGTGCGCGTCGTCCGCCCCGGGATCGTCGAAGAGGGCGGTGAAGTTGACGGCCGTGCCTTCCTGCTTCGGCGCATTGCTGCCAAGGCTGGTAATCACCGGCGGCGCATTGTTGACGGTCACCGTGAGCGAACCGGTGTCTTTACCGCCGTCATCGTCGGTGACGGTCAGTTCGACGGTATAGATCCCGTCGTCGCCGTAGGTGTGTAAGACAGTCGCTTCGGCCGCGGTGGCGCCGTCACCAAAGGACCATGCGTAGGTATGGGTATCGCCCGCGCCCGGATCTGTATGGCTGCCGGCAAAATTGACGACCGTGCCCTCGTCGACGGTCTGATCCGGCCCGGCGGTTGCCGTCGGCGGCGCATTGAGGATCTCTGCGGTAATGGATGTTGTATCCGACGCGCCCTCATCGTCGGTGATCGTCAATGTCACCGTGTACTGGCCATTATCCTTATAGGTATGGCTGCCGGTCGCTTTTCCATCGCTGATATCGGCCTGGGCTGTGGTGCCGTCGCCAAAAGCCCATGTCCCCGAGTGCGCGTCGTCAGACCCGGGATCGTCGAAGAGGGCGGTGAAGGTGACGGCCTTGCCCTCTTGCTTCGGCGCATTGCTGCCAAGGCTGGTGATCACCGGCGGCGCATTGCTGCCAAGGCTGGTGATCACCGGCGGCGCATTGTTGACGGTCACCGTCAATGTGTCGGTGTCAGTGCCCAGGCCATCATCGGTGACGGTCAGTGCGACCTTATAGATTCCATCGTCGCCGTAGGTGTGCACGACGGATGCCCCGGTAGCGGTGGCGCCGTCATCAAACGCCCACGCGTAGGTGTGGGTATCGCCCGCGCCCGGATCCGTATGGCTGCCGGCAAACTTGACGACCGTGCCTTCATCGACGGTCTGATCCGGCCCGGCGGTCGCGATGGGAGCGACGTTCAGTACCGTTACGGTTGCCGTCCTGGTGGCGGAAGCGTTGCCGGCCCGGTCGGTGACCGTTAAAAATACCTGATACGGGCCGTTATCCTCCCATACATGGACCGGCTGAGCGCCGGAGGCCGATACAATCCCGGACAGGTCCTGTATGAGCCAGTCATATGTATCCGTTCCCGAGAGGTTGTCCGACGAACTGCTGCCATCGAGAGTTAAAGGGGTTCCTTCGTTGACTTCCCTATTCGGTCCAATACCCGCGACCGGTGGGGTTATATCGATATTGATATCTGATACCGTAACAGAGGACGAGTTGCCGGCTCGGTCCACAGCGGTTCCAGCGGCGGTCTGGCCTTCGCCCTCGGAGGAAAAGATATCATCCGAAAGGTTTCCTGCAGACTCATCGAGACCGGACAGTTCATCATCACCGGCGTAGGCGATCGTCACCGGTCCGTTGTTCCACCCATGGGAATTGGCCCGGGTCCGGGAGGTAACCCGGACGGTGGGGGCGGTCTTGTCGATATGAAGCGTTGTGGAAGCTGTGCCCACATTGCCGGCCAGGTCGTAAACGTTTGCTGAAGCTACCTGCCCAATGCCCTCTTCGCCGAACAGAAGGTCCGCCGGTATCTCGGCGATGCCGGACAGAGAGTCCTCTGCAACAAATGAGACACGGACATCGGTGCGGTGCCATCCGTTGTGATTGGGCGACGGATCCACCACGGGGGTAAGTGTGGGCGATGTTTTGTCGATTTTGATCGGCAGAGAGAAGTCGGCCCGGTTGCCCGCCATATCAAACGCTTCGGCTTCAGCAGTCAGAACGTCGCTTTCAGAGGAGAACAGGTCATC
>Ga0056120_1000171_pt1 | contig 12523 bp, 10 predicted proteins | sample WorMettaBAHAMAS2_FD_71121 | JGI IMG/M metagenome (GOLD analysis project Ga0056120, IMG submission 71121) | Marine gutless worms symbiont microbial communities from Max Planck institute for Marine Microbiology, Germany - Olavius tantulus BAHAMAS.2 ...
ATCCCCTGCTTCCGGATGGACTCCTGAAGCTCTTCGAGTTCTTTCGTATCAAATCGACGACGGGGTTGGTACCGGTTTGGTCGAATCCGGTGGATATCACATTCCAAATAATCAGCGCGGCCCGTCTGGAGGTCAGCTATATCCGGAATAAGGGCATCCAGCCCCCGTCCCAGAGCCTTTTTTTTTCTGGGTTTCGCCTTTTGCGTCGGTTTTTCAGCCATGGGAATCTAAGGGCATTACCTCCATAATCTCCCGCGCCAGGGAAAAGTAACTCTTGGCGCCGGGCGATGTCGAATCGTAGAGCAGAATCGGTTTCCCGAAGCTGGGGGCTTCCCCCAGGCGGACATTGCGGGGCACCGTCGTGCGGAACACCAGATCCTTAAAATATTTTTCGGCATCTTCGGCGACCTGGTAGGACAAATTCGTGCGTTTGTCGAACATGGTCAGCAAGATACCTTTTATGGCCAGATTGGGGTTCAGTCCGCTTTTAATGCGTTGAATGGTTTGTAAAAGCTGGCCCAGCCCTTCCAGCGCGTAGAATTCGCACTGGAGCGGGATGAGCATGTCATCGGCCGCCGTCATGGCGTTAACGGTCAACAGGCTGAGGGACGGCGGGCAGTCCAGAATGATATAGTCAAAATGACCGTTGAATTGGGCAAGAAGGGTCTTCAGGGCCTGCTCTCGTCCCGGTTCCGACATCATTTCCACCTCAAAACCGATGAGCTCGACCCGGGAGGGAAGCACCTTGAGCGTATCGATTTCACTGTCCAGGACCAGGCTTCTGGCATCCGCCTGCCCGATAAGCCCGTGATAGAGTGTTTTGTCCACATCGTGTTTGTCGATTCCGACCCCCGTGGTGGCATTGGCCTGGGGATCGCAATCCACCAGCAGCGTCCGTTTTTCGGAAACCGCAAGAGCCGCGGACAAATTAATAGCCGTCGTGGTTTTACCCACACCACCCTTCTGGTTGGCTATGCACATCACATGGGTCATGGCGTCGAAAGCTACCATAAATCCTGTGGTTTGAAAAGAAGATTGCATTATGCGATAGTGACGCTGTCATTGATGTCCGGGACGTTGTGGTTATATTTACCGCAGCGTTCGGGCGGTCGCGTATTCAACCGGTTGGTTTGATGATCTGCAAATTCAAAAATCCTTTCATAGCGCTGCTGACGGTTCTGTCGGTAGTCCTTTGTATCCCTGGCAGCACCTTTCCCTTGACCATCAAAGAGGAAGAAAAATTATCACGGGAATTCCTGCGTGTCGTGCAAGCCCAGTTCCCGTTGATCCGGGATCCGATGATTGTGGGGTACATCAACCGTCTCGGGTATGAAATTCTGCAAAACGTCCCTCCCCAGCCGTTCAAGTATCGTTTTTACGTACTCGACGAGCATGTGTACAATGCGTTTGCCACCCCGGCCGGGCATATTTTCTTTCACAGGGGGCTCATTGAAGCCATGAAGAGCGAGGATGAACTGGCAGGTGTCCTGGCCCACGAAATTTCCCACGTGGTGGCGCGCCATATTTCAGACAAGATCGAACGCTCCAAAAAAATCAATATGATGGCCCTGGCAGGCATGATCGCCGGTGCCTTCCTGGGAGCCGCCGCCGGTTCTTCGGAAGCCGCTTCGGCGATGGCCTACGGCTCCATTGCTGCCGGTCAGTCAATGGAACTGGCCTATAGTCGCCAGGATGAAATTCAGGCCGATCAACTCGGTTTGATTTATCTTGCCAAAACCGGCTACAGCGCCAGGGGATTGATGACATCGCTACAAACCATCCGAAGCAAGCAGTGGTTCGGATCCATCCCAAGCTACCTGTCCACCCACCCGGCGGCCGAAGACCGGATTGCCTATATCGATGCATGGATCGAAAAAAATGAAGAATATCGAGACGATCTCGATTTAAAAACCGATTCCACGGAGTTTCACTATGTCCGCACCCGCCTGTCGGCGTTGTACGGTGACGAAGCGATTGTCCGCCGTCAACTGCAGGACCAGATTGAGAAAACACCTGAAGACCCATTGGCCAACTACGGCATGGGGCTTTTTTACTACCGGATCGGGGATAGGGATAACGCCCTGAAACACCTCAGAAAAACTTTAGCCAGTCGTCCCCTGGACCCGTACATTCTAACAGATATCGGGAAGGTGTACTTTCAAAAGGGACGCTATGGAGACGCTCTGCGCGTACTGGAAGGAGCGGAAAACATCACCCCTTATAATCCGGAACACGCCTATTATTTTGGACAGACCCTGATCCAGGTGGGGGATGTTCCCAGGGCCAAAGCGACACTGGAAACTCTGATCGAACGTGTCCCGGGATACACGCAGGCCTACTATGCTTTAGGAGAACTTTACGGAAGCCAGGGGAACAATCCCATGGCCCATTATTATCTTGGGCTATATTACCGGCAGAAAGGTGATATGGAAAATGCCCTCTTTCACCTGAACCGTTCCTTTCAGACCGTCACCGACCCGGAGAAACGGGAGGAAATCGGCCAGGTGCTGGAAAGCATGAAAAAGCCGTCAAAGAAAAAGGCGGGGTAAATTTTAGGAAGGATGGGTCATCTTCCGATCAGTTGGAGGTTTGGAGAAGAACCAAAAAAATTTACTTGCGGTCGAATCGATAGAACTGCATGGAAAAGGTTCCCCGTCCCTGGGTGGCCGACCGCAACGCGGTGGAATATCCGAACATGCGGGCCAGGGGAACGGTTGCCCGTATGACCTGGATCCCCAACCGAGGCTCAATGGACTCCACCTTCCCGCTGCGAGCATTGAGATCTCCGATGACATCCCCCATAAACGGCTCCGGCACATAGACTTCTACCGCCATGTAGGGATCGAGAAGATACGGTCCTGCTTTGACCATGGCATCCTTGCACGCCATGGATGCGCTGACGGTGTACGCCAACTCGGTACCCAGGAATTCCTTGGTGGATCCGTCCACCAGGACCGCCTCAACATCCACCACCGGGTACCCCATCAGGGCTCCGCTCTCAAACGACTCCATCACGCCTTTTTCGATGGCAGGAATAAACAGATCCGGAATGGTGTCGGTGGGGATTTCTAACCGAAATCGGTTCCCCGCCCCCCGTTCCAAAGGATGCAGTCGCAGGGTCACCCCGCCGTATTGATGCTGTCCGGCGATCTCCCTGTCGAACACGGCCGTCGCCGTGGCTTCTGCCTCGATGGTCTCCCGATAGACGACCTGGGGTTTGCCCACATTGACCTGGGTGTTGAACTCCCGCTGCATACGGCTGGTAATCACTTCCAGGTGGAGTTCCCCCATCCCCGACAGAATCGTCTGCCCGGTGTCCTCGTCCTGCCTGACCCGTAGGGTCGGATCTTCGGCCAGAAATTTTTCGAGGACCTGATCCAGTTTCTCCTGGTCCCCATGGGTTTTCGGCTCCACCGCCACGGACATGACCGGCTCGAACAGTTCGATATTCTCAAGGATCACCGGATGTTTCTGATCGCAGAGGGTTTCGCCGGTGGAGGAGTCCTTCATCCCCACCACACCGACAATCTCTCCGGCATCGGCGTGGTTCACCCGTTCCCGCTTGTTGGCGTGCATCCGGAGAATTCGGGAGATCTTCTCTGTTTTGTTCCGGGCCGCATTGAAGACATCCGACCCGGCTGAAAGCCTGCCGCTGTATATTCGGGCAAAGGATAGTTTGCGCCCCTCGATCATCGACACCTTGAACAGCAAGGCGGCAAGCGGCGCCGAAGCCTGGGGCGGACAAGCCACTTCTTCTCCGGTGTCCGGCTGGATACCGACGATGGGTGGCACCTCCGCAGGAGACGGCAAATACCTCACGATCGCCTCGAGCAGAGGTTGAATGCCTTTGTTTCTCAGGGCGCTCCCGCAGAGTACGGGAACAAGATGCAGATCGATGGTGGCCTTCCGGATCGCATCGATCAGTTGCCTGTCCGTAATGGGCGACTCGGAAAGATAGGCCTCCATAATGGAATCATCATATTCGGAGACCGTCTCCAAAAGCTTCTCTCGATACTCCTGTGCCAGTTCCTCATACTCGGAGGCGATGGGGCCGGTTGTAAACGTGGCCCCCAAGGAGTCATCATCCCAGGATATCTGCTCCATGGTGAGCAGGTCGATCACCCCGATGAATCTGTCCTCAGCACCGGCCGGCAGGGTCAATATCAGCGGATTCGCATCGAGGCGTTCGCGCATCATGTCGATGGTTCCCAAAAAATCGGCTCCCACCCGGTCCAGTTTGTTCACAAAGGCCATTTTCGGCACATTGTACTTATCGGCCTGACGCCAGACGGTTTCAGACTGGGGCTCAACACCGCCGACGGCGCAGAAGACACCGATGGCGCCGTCCAGCACACGGAGGGAGCGCTCCACTTCAATGGTAAAATCGACATGCCCGGGGGTGTCAATGATGTGGATCTCTCGTCCATTCCAAGTGCAGGTGGTAACCGCTGAAGTAATGGTAATCCCCCGTTCCTGTTCATCCGGCATCCAGTCCATCACTGCTTCACCGTTGTGGACTTCCCCAATTTTATGGGACCGGCCGGTATAGTACAGAATCCTCTCGGTCACGGTGGTCTTGCCCGCATCGATATGGGCGATAATCCCGATGTTACGAATGTTGTTGATCTGGTTTTTTTTCATCGAACCATTAACATGTTCGCCTGTAGCGGCGCTTTGAGACTGATATGGCCGGAAAGGGTATCGACTTCCTGTCCGTCGATCAGCAGTTTGACCGAATCCACTCCAGCGATGTTGAGCACGATGGAGTTCACGATGGAGTATACCGTCAACAACTCCGTCCGGCTTCCCCCGGGATGGCCGTTGCGGATCGATTCATTTAGATCGACATAGGCGGTACCATCCGGAGTGATAAATACGGCCTCGACAGTGGCCCTCTCCGGAAGCGTTCGGACAAGGCCCGTCTCCGGTCCCTGTATCAGCGCCTCAACAATCCGCCTGGCCAGTGCTGCCGAATCCTCCGGACGCGGCAGCAGCCTCTGTTCCGCCGTCAGATGGGTATTGTTCCGGTCGGCAAAGTAGAGGTGAACCGGTTCCTGTGGCATTTCGCGGCTCGGAGGCGATATGCCGACGGGTGCCATATCCGGCCGCGAACGGAACTGGTAAACAAGCGCGGCAAAAATGACGCCGCCGATAATGACGGCGGCAACCCAAGGCAGTTTATTCCGGGTCATGTGACGCCCGCTCAATAGTTTAGGGCCCGTAATAGACAGAAGGCCGTATGATGGGGCCGATATCAAGAATGCCGTGTTTTATGTCAATCCCTATGGGTTGTCAAGCGCGGACCCATCAGAAGGTCGTGGAAAACCGCATCCCTGTTGAATTGACTTGATGGAGGGCTTTTGTTATGGCTCCGGCTATCCTGAATAAGGCGTGCCATGTTCAGGGTAGAACATCGTGGGATACCCAATCACCGCCTGACGGAAGACCAGAGCCCCGGCTCCGTTACCCTGCCATGGCGGTGTTATTGTTTTGTTTCGAGACCCCCAGGGGACATCGGCAGCACCATCGCCTAACGGGCACCGCAGTGCCGCGTGTCCCCGATCACCGACAACCAGACCGCAGTGCCGGAAACCCGGGCATGCGGCACAAGAAAGGAATACAGACATGGAACGTACATTGTCCATTATCAAACCCGACGGGGTCGCCCGAGGGCTAATTGGTGATGTCATTCGGCGCTTTGAAGAGAACAACCTGAACATCATCGCCATGAAAATGATCCACATGGACAAGGCACAGGCAGAGGGATTCTACGCGGTGCATAAAGGGAAACCGTTTTTCGACAGCCTCACTGATTTTATGTCCTCTGGCCCCGCCGTGGTCATGATTCTCGAGGGATCCGAGGCCATCGCCAAAAATCGTGAGTTGATGGGTGCCACCAATTACAAGGACGCCGCTCCGGGAACAATCCGGGCAGACCATGCAACGGATATTGAAAAAAATGTCGTGCATGGATCGGACGCACCCGAAACCGCTGCCTTTGAAATAGGGTACTTTTTCAACCGCTTTGAGATCGTGCAGAGATATAGTTAATTTCATATTTTTGTTCCGATTCAAAAGAGGATAACCTTACGGCTACTATAGGCGGGTACGGTGCCCCGCCCTACGAAAGCCGAAACGTAGGGCCGGGCACCGCACCGGCCTGATTCTCATCTGAATAGAACATATTATTGACAAACGCTATAATATCACAGTTCGAACCCAGTGAACGGGGTGATGGGAGATGTCCGAAACCATCCAACTGAATCAGATCTCGGTGGTGCTGCACAAGCCCCGCTTTCCTGAAAACATCGGGGCCTCGGCGCGGGCCATTTGCAACATGGGTATCCAGCGTCTGGTGGTCGCCCAGCCTGAAAATTTCGATATGATCAAGGTACTGCGGATGGCCACCCAGGCGGCCGCCGCCGTGGCCACCCAAATCCAGGTCTATGAAACCCTGGACGAGGCCCTGGCGCCATATCAATGCATCGTCGGCACCACCGCGCGCGTTGGAGGCCAGCGAAAGGTGATTGCCTCACCGGAGAAATTGGCCGGAGAACTGATTCCGGTCTCCCAAACGAACCGCATCGCCATCCTGTTTGGGCCGGAGGACAGGGGCCTCACCAACGAGGAAACCCGGCGTTGTCATCATCTGTTGACCATTCCGACGGCCCGTTTTTCATCCCTGAACCTGTCTCAGGCAGTCATGGTGGTCTGCTATGAGCTGTTCAAAGCCACGTCGGAAAAAAAGGAACCACCCCTGCCCCGGTTGGCGACACGCCACGAACTGGACGGGATGTATGCGCAATTGAGGGATATTCTGGTCCGCATTGACTATATCAACCCTGAAAACCCGGATTACTGGATGAACAAGATCCGCTATTTCGGGACCCGGATGCGGCTGCGTGCCCGGGAGGTCAGCATCATCCGGGGCATATGCCGTCAAATAAACTGGTATGCCGAGAAGCGATACCGGGATGGTCTGGAAGACCGTTCCCCCGGCCCCACACCCCGCCCGACGACACCGTTTGAAGACGCCTGATCTTCTCGAAGGTTAATCATCCGGCATGGCAGCATGGGTTGCTGATCATCCCACCCTTGGCAAAAGTGGTGCGGACCGATACATTGCATTAGGGCGATACGGAAAGGAAATGGAACCCATGAGACTCATTCGATTCGGCAAAAAGGGACACGAAAAACCCGGTCTGTGGAAAGAGGGGAATATTATCGACCTGACTGATGAGTTCCCGGAGATACCGGATATCGGACCGACCTTCTTTAGCGATGGATGGATCGAAAAGGTCTCCCGGGTGGAAACTCCGGGCCGGGCCACGGACGTCCGCCTTGGGGCACCGGTGACCCAACCATCGAAAATCATCTGCCTCGGAAAAAACTATGCCGAACATGCCAAGGAGGGGGGCTTCGACAACCCAAGTCGCCCTCTGCTGTTTTCAAAAGCCCCCACGGCTCTCAACGGACCCTTTGATCCGATTCTGCTGCCCAAGAGCAGTCATCAGATTGACTGGGAGGTTGAACTGGCCGTGGTCATCGGAAAGGCGGCGAAGCGCATCCCAAAAGACGAGGCCTTCGAGATGATCGCCGGTGTAACAGTGGCCAATGATGTCTCGGGCCGTGATGCCCAGTTTGCAGATTCCCAGTGGTTCCGTGGGAAATCCTTTGATACGTTTGCTCCCATGGGGCCCGCACTGGTCACCCTGGACGAGTTAGAAGACATCCGCCAGCTGGAATTGACGGCTCGCGTCAATGGAGAACTGATGCAGCATGGCTGTGTCAGGGATATGATATTCGACATTCCAACCATCATCGAAAATGTCAGCGAAGATATCTCGTTGCTCCCCGGGGATGTGATTCTGACCGGAACCCCGGCGGGGGTCGGTTTTTTCAGAGAGCCACCGGTACTTCTGAAGGATGGGCATGTGGTGGAATGCACCATCGATCGGATCGGAACGATTCGAAACAGGTGCGTATCTCAATAACAAAGGATTTTTGGGAAAGCGGAGGTCCAGTCATGGGATATGGCAAACGGAGCCTCTGGAGTCATGTGACGGTTCTTCTGATCGTTCTTGGGATGTCGGGTCAGTGCCAGGGGGCATTATTCGAGATGGACGAAATTCTGGATGCCCTTAAAAATGAAATCCAGACAGCCCAGTCCATGGAATCCGGGGTTCCTCGACTTGACATCGACAAAGTGGAATTATGGCTCTCGGTGTTCTCGGAAACCTCTGAAAAAGACGCTGTGGAGCTAAAAATCGTCGGAACCGATGAGACCGATCCGCAGCCGACCAACCCGGCCATCTCCCATCACACCATCTATCTGAACTTCAATCCAAATTACGTGACAGGCTTTACATCAGAGATTTCGTCCGGCCTGGTGGAAGCGATTTCCGAAGCGAAAGCATCCCTGCGAAAGACGTATCTGACCCCACCCAACATGACGCTCAACTCGGTCACCTTTACGATCAAGTTCGGGGTCATGAGAAAAAAATCGGGTGTCATCCATTTTGTAACAACCGATCTTCAACGCTTCTCGACCAGGGCGATTCCGACCCATACGCTCAACATTCATATGTCCATCAAGAACGATTAGAAGAGGGTTCAAATCCTCCCCTCGTGCCCAATATCTGCGTTGGCCCGTCTGCCGTTTTTGGGTACTCGGTACTGGGTATCAGGTATTAGCAATCAATGCTGGATCTTGAGGTTGTTGAAAGACGTACTGAGTACCAAATACCCAATACCCAATAGCGAATACCCAGCCAGCATCCAGCAACCAGCATCAATCCGTGTCTGTTTTAAGGACCGACAAAAACGCCGACTGGGGAATCATCACCTTGCCGACCATTTTCATCCGCCGCTTGCCCTTTTTCTGTTTTTCGAGAAGTTTCCGTTTACGTGTGACATCCCCCCCATAGCATTTGGCCGTGACGTCTTTTCGGAAGGCAGAAACCGTCTCACGGGAAATGATCTTTGCCCCGATGGCCCCCTGAATGGCGATTTTGAACATCTGTCGGGGGATCTCCTCCTTGAGCCGTTTGCAGGCATGGCGGGCCCGTTCGACCGCCCGGTCGCTATGGACCAGCTGAGACAACGCATCCACGCGTTCCCCGTTTAACAGGATATCCACTTTGACGAGGTCTGTTTCCCGGTAATCCATGATATCGTAATCAAACGAGCCATATCCCTGGGTGACCGATTTGAGCTTGTCGTAGAAGTCGAAAATGACCTCGGCCAGGGGTAGCTCGAAAATCATCTCCAATCGACCATGGGTCAGGTACTGGTAGTTTTTATTGATCCCCCGGCGCTCCAGGCAGAGGTTCATAATCGGTCCCATGTAGCGGTCCGGGGTGATAATGGTGGCTCGAATAAATGGCTCCTCCGCATGTTCGATCAACGTCGGATCCGGGTAAAACGCCGGATTGTCGATGATCTGACGTTCTCCGTCGTTCATGATGAGGTGATATCGGACAGACGGTGCCGTCAGGATGAGGGAAAGATCATATTCCCGTTCAAGACGCTCCTGGACGACTTCCAGATGCAGCAGCCCGAGAAATCCGCAGCGGAACCCAAACCCAAGGGCCACCGATGTATCCTTTTCGTATACCAGGGAAGCATCGTTGAGTTTCAGTTTCTCAAGGGCCACGGTCAGTTCTTCATAGCCGTCGGAGGCCACTGGGTAAATGGATGAAAAAACCACGGGTTTGGCCTCTTTGAAACCGGGCATGGGCGTTGCGCACGGATGGTCCTTCAACGTGATGGTATCGCCGCAGGCCGTATCACTCACTGTTTTGATGCCGGCGATCAGGTAGCCCACCTGACCTGCCGACAGCTCTTTTTGAGGAATCCGGTGAAGGCGGAAGAATCCGATCTCTTCCACTCGATAGGTGGCGTTGTTGGACATGAACTGAATCGTGTCGCCGGGACGAAGCCGACCATCAAGCACGCGGAAATGGACCACGGTACCCCGATAGGGGTCGTAGTGGGAGTCGAATATCAAGGCTCGAAGCGGCGCTTCCGGATCCCCGTCCGGTGCCGGGAGCCGCTTTACGATCGTTTCGAGAACATCGCCGATTCCCCTTCCCTCTTTGGCTGAGACCAAAAGCGCGGTGTCGCCGTCCAGACCCAGGTCATCCTCGATCTGTCCGCGGACCCGATCGATGTCCGCCGAGGGAAGATCGATTTTGTTGATCACTGGGAGAATTTCAAGATCATGCTCCATGGCCAGAAACAAGTTCGCCAATGTCTGGGCCTCGACACCCTGGCTGGCATCGATCAACAGCAATGCCCCCTCACAGGACGCCAGGGCCCGGGAAACTTCGTATGTGAAGTCAACATGTCCCGGGGTGTCGATGAGGTTGAGCAAGTAGGACTTGCCGTCGGCCGATGAATAGGGCAGACACACCGTCTGGCTTTTGATGGTGATGCCCCGTTCCCGTTCGATATCCATGGTATCCAAGATCTGGTCCTGGAAATCACGGTCCGATACCACCTCCGTGTGCTGGATCAATCGATCGGAGAGCGTAGATTTACCGTGATCAATATGGGCAATAATGCTAAAATTTCGGATTTGCTTCATAAATCCATAGCCTTCCGGCATACCCAGGTTCCCGGTGGCACCGTTTCATCCCATGCATCCGGTCCCCATCGATCGCCCGGAAGGGTCGCTATTCCCGCACTCCGATTCCGGTGCGGGTATCGGGGGTGTCGGAACAACGCATTTCGAAGCCGGATGATTTGGCCGAATGGGCGTACAAGGCCGGCCCGACGGCTTGACAATGGAGGTCGAAACGGATATATTGAAAGCTTCCAGGCTCTTTAAATTATTTAAAAAAATGGCTTTTTAGCAGATCTCGGAACATTATGTCAAGTTTGGCCCTCGATTCAAACCCGGATCGTCGTGATAACGACCAAACCGTGGTGTCAGCGGATCCAAGCAAGACCCACATACTGATCGTCGACGATGACGAAATCATCACTGAATCGATCAACGAATTCATGATCCGGGCAGGATACCAATCATCCATGGTTCACAGCGGCGAAGCCGCCCTGGACTTTCTGTCGGCCTCACCTGTGGATGTGGTGATCACCGACATCATGATGCCGGGTCTCGATGGACTGGAGCTGACGGATCAAACCCGCAGTCTGCACCACAACACCGACGTCATCGTAATGACGGGTTACGGCGGAGATTACTCTTACGAGGAAGCCATCCAAAAAGGGGCCAGCGATTTTGTGTTCAAACCGATACGGTTTGAAGAGTTGTTGCTGCGTTTGAAACGGGTCCTCAATGAACGGCGCCTCAAACACGAACGCGCCGAGATGCTCAGCCGGCTCAAACAGTTGGCCATTACAGACGACCTGACCAAGCTGTACAACTCCCGCCACTTCTACAGTCAATTGGAACTGGAAGTAGACCGGTCCAACCGATACAACAATCCGCTGTCATTGCTTTTGATGGATATCGATCACTTCAAGGATTACAACGATGCGTATGGTCACCTTGAGGGCAACAAGGTGCTGGTGCGCATCGGACAGATTATCCGCTCGCTTCTCCGCAAAATGGATTCCGCCTATCGATATGGCGGCGAGGAATTTACCGTCATCCTACCGGAGACCAACGGTCAGGAAGCCAAGACGGTGGCCGAACGAATCAATGCGGCCATCGAGTTGGAAGCCTACTATCCGGGACCCGGAATAGAGGCCAGTATCACCATCAGCATCGGCGTCACCGAATATGACCCGCGGGAAGACATTAAAAGTTTCATCAGCCGTTCCGACAAAGCCATGTACAAATCCAAGCTGGCGGGTCGCAACCGCGTCTCCACAATTTTCGTGGGAGAGCCCACCGACCAAAACTAACCCGAATCTTGCATGACATCTTTTCAGCCGCTGGCTGTTACGATCGAGTGCCCGCAATGCATGTGAAATTTGAACCGCCCACCCGAGTTGCAGTTCCCAGCGTGCATAAACGGACCAACACCTGAACAGATGTCCCCCTCGGGGCTTGGGGCTTGGGCTTGGGCTTGGGGCTCCGCCCTTCGAGCTACGACCCCACAAGCCGCTCTTCGAGCTTAGGGCTTCGCCCCTACAAGCCGACCCCACAAGTCGGGCTAATTGTAGACTAAGGCCGGGCGGGTCAGATCAGCCAACCGCTATCGTCAGCAGTAGATCCCCTTTTTGCCCGTCTGCCGCCTGACGTCCCAATCCGCGCAATCGCAGCTGGGTCCCTGTCTGCACATTCGGTGGAACGGTCACCCGAAACAGCCGTTTGTGAAATCCCCATGGGATATTGACCGTCTTTCGGGTTCCGGAGGAGGCTTCAAAAGGGGAAATGTGAAGGGTGCCATAGAGATGAATATCATTCTTCGAGCCGGACGGGTGGATGACCTGAAGCCGGTGGGTCCGTTTCTTCTCCGTCAACGGCCGCAGGCGCTCCCGGGAACCCGTGGCGGGAACGGTAGACATGAGCTTCAACAGGACAATAACGAAAAGGAACCCGCCGATATGCGCC
>Ga0056120_1000172_pt1 | contig 12508 bp, 12 predicted proteins | sample WorMettaBAHAMAS2_FD_71121 | JGI IMG/M metagenome (GOLD analysis project Ga0056120, IMG submission 71121) | Marine gutless worms symbiont microbial communities from Max Planck institute for Marine Microbiology, Germany - Olavius tantulus BAHAMAS.2 ...
GGATCGTCTCCACTGAGATCCTAACCGATCCCCACACCGCCTTGATCGGCGCGCTGGCAGCACTGCTGGCCTCAGCTCTCTGGGTCTCGTTTGCCACATGGCGCTCCCTGCCGGTCTCCACCACCCATTCCATCGTGGGTGCCATGATCGGATTTGGTATCATGGCCGGCGGATTTTCGGTCATCAACTGGGTGAAACTAGGGGGCGTTGTGGCCAGTTGGATTATCTCTCCGGTGTTCAGTATGGTCATCGGGTACGTCATGTTTAAAATCATCGTAAAATTGATTTTGTCCAGGCAGGACACCTTCCAGCGCGCTCTGAGTCTGTCACCCTTTTTTATCGGGATTGCCGTTTTTATCGTGGTGCTCTCCTTTTTGTTTAAAACACCCCTTGGAAAAGGGCTTGCCATCGGCATGCCTTTGGCGGTGCTGGCCGGGTTGGTGCTTGCATTGGCCGTTGGGTGGCTTGGGAAAAAGCTCCTCCAGCGATTTGTAAAACAGGATGATTCCAATGGGGCCGAATCCGTTTTTCGTCGCATACAGATTGGAACCTCTTGCTATGTGGCCCTGGCCCAGGGCGCCAACGATGTGGCCAACGCCATCGGCCCCCTGGCCGTGATTTATTTTCTGGTCAAAACCGGCAGTGTTGGCACCAAAGTGCCGGTGCCCGTCTTTCTGCTTTTTTTCGGAGGCATCGGAATTGCCTGCGGCATCGGCATGGCGGGCAGCCGGGTTATGGACACCATCGGCCGAAAGATTACCACCCTCACCAACACCCGGGGATTTTCCGTGGACTTTGCGGCGGCCACCACCGTCCTGGTGGCATCCAAAATGGGTCTGCCGGTGTCGACCACCCATGCGGCCGTCGGCGGTGTCATGGGGGTGGGACTGGCTCGAGGTCTGGAAGCGGTAAACTTCCGGATCATTTTTCAGATCATGCTCTACTGGGTGCTGACCGTACCCGCCGCCGCCTTGACCAGCATGATATTGTATAAAATATTAAATTTATTTATATAGTTAATTCAGAAAGACGTTCTGGAAGGAGATCATCATGCGAACACCATTCATATCCATGTTTGTCACGTCGCCTTTCGACGGCATCGAGGAGCACGCCGAAAAGGTCAAGGAGTGCGCGTGGACCTTCCAGCAGGCCGTCGAGTGTCACGTATCGAAGCAGTGCAAACGCTTTGAAGAGCTTAGACAAGAGATCATTCACCTGGAGCGGGAGGCGGACGCCGTAAAGCGGCGGATCCGGGGTCATCTCCCAAAAGGCACTCTCCTGCCCGTGGATAAGTTCCAGATATTCCGTTACCTCCGGGAGCAGGACTGCGTTTTGGACTCGGTAGAAGACGCCCTGGACTGGATATCCTACCGAAGTGAACCGGGTATTCCCGAAAGCCTGAAAAAAGATTTTCTACTATTCGTCGACGGCGTCATCGATCCCATCGATGAGTTGGACCACATGGTCAAGGAAGCCCGGACGTATTTCAAGAATTATTCTGAAGAACAACGGGTCAAGGTCAAGGATATCATCCGCAGGCTTCGTGAACTAGAGCACGAGGCCGATAAGCGGGAGGACGCCATTAAACGGAAGGTGTTCGAAACGGAGAGCGATCCGGTTACCGTGTTCCACATGGTACGGCTGGCCGAAACCATCGGGTCCATTGCCGACCACGCCGAAAACGCCGGTGACATGATGCGGGCCATGGTGGCTAAGTAATAGGGTCGATCCGGGCTGAAACCGCGCTGTTGACAACGCCTGCTGCCGGAGATCCATCATGGATCGATGCGCAGCATTTTGCCCCACGCCTGTTCAACCATCCTTTCCATCATCGGTACAACACTCCTGGTAGACGCCAATCACCAGGTCGGCGTTATGAAACCGATCTTTGCATACAATCCATCGCAGTCCGATCAGTCCGACCAGCAACATCGCCGTGAAAATAAGAATTCCCATGATCTGTGCATCCCCTGTTCAGATCCACGTCCGTATTTCACTTTCATGGAAGAACTCGGTTAGCAGATCATGATAGTCCGGTTAGAAGTGTGTAAGGCTCTAAAAATTAGGGGACGTTGTTGACAAACTTGACTAACTATGTCGATCAAGAATACGCGAGATTCCGGAAGAGGATACGCCCAACAATCTGGCCGTATCGGCCAGGGACAGCCCAAAATCGGTTACAAGTTGAATTGCCAGGGCTTTGCGGACCGACACGACCGCCCGCACCCGACTGCCTGACAGGAGTGCGGACATGGTGATGCCCGTTTTGTCACATGTGGACTGTATCCGCTCTCTGCATTTTTCTTCAATATTTTCATAAGGTTGTTCATATCTCAGATGCCTGTCGACCTGCGCGAGCATGTCCTCGACAAACTGGCCGCTTCCCAGGATACGTTGATCGCTTTTCTCTAAATGCCGACTTCGGCGCATCGATTTTACTGCCGACCATCCGCCTAAACTTCGGATTAATCCCCCACCCACCAGTTCCGGGCGCCTGCCCTGCCCCGCACCCTGTTTAATGAAGGATCGATACGCTCTTCTGGCCAGAATGGTGCTGTGAGAGAACCAGTTCAGCACATATTCTGTATCCTGCCAGTCGTTTTTTCGTTGTCCCAGAATAAAACTGTGTCCGCACCAGGTATAGCGATCCAGCTTGGATAACGATTCCACCAATCCAGTTCGTATGGGATTGAGATGGATATAGCGTACGAGCTCTTTGAAATAGGCCTCCTCTTCACAGACGATGGATTTGTAGCGGTTTTCGAACAGGTGCCCATGACGCTGGTGCCGTTTGTTGTAGCTAACGGCATACCCCGTCAACAGCCGCCTCATCAGCATCGGCAAGCCTTTTGGTCCACTTTTCAGTAGGATATGCACGTGATTGCGCATCAGTGCCCAGGCATAGACAGGTGTTTCAGTGGCTTTTGCCAATTCTGACAAGCGGGACACAAAATTGTGGCGATCCCGATCGTCAACAAAGATATCCTGTTTTTCGATACCCCGAACCATTACGTGATGCAGTGTACCCGGGGCATCCAGCCGAGGACCACGTGGCATAACCAACCGCCTTTTGTCAGGAAATGGATAATTCGGGGATAATGCGAGAGTTTGTCAACTTTGTCAACAACGTCCCCTAATTTTCTCCTTAATATAGGGCGTGTATTTCCCTTGACCGGACTCGGGTTTTATGTCATAGGCTTTTTCCGGTGTGCCCATTCCGTCATGCCGCGCCTTTTACACAACACGGCATGGATAAACAACACACTGAATAAACACTGTTTTTGCTCTTTGGCGTGTATCTGTTAACCCTGAGGAAGAATTAAGGAGACTGTATGGGTTCGGCGAATCGTAACGTCAACGGATCCGTGCTGGTCGTCGGCGGCGGAATTACCGGTATGCAGGCCGCCTTGGATCTAGCCGATTCCGGGTTTTACGTTCACCTTGTTGAAAAATCACCGGCCATCGGTGGCGTGATGGCCCAGTTAGACAAGACATTTCCCACCAATGATTGCTCGATGTGAATTATTTCACCGAAACTGGTCGAGGTCGGCCGGCATCTGAATATCGAGCTTCACACCCTGTCCACAGTTACCGCCATAGACGGTGAAGAAGGTGATTTCACCGTTTCCCTGAAAAAAGCCCCCCGGTATGTCGACATGGAAAAGTGCATCGCCTGCGGCACATGCTATGAGAAGTGCCCGGCGAAGACTTCCGACGAATACAACGAAGGGTTGGCCAAGCGGAAAGCGATTTATGTGCCCTACCCCCAGGCGGTGCCCCTGAAATACGTCATCGACGAAGACCGCTGCATTTACTTTAAAAAGGGCAAATGCAAGGCTTGCGAGAAATTCTGTCCCACCGACGCCATCGTGTTCGACGACAAAGAAGAAGACATCAGCCTCAACGTCGGTTCCGTGGTGGTCACCTCCGGATTGAAACCGTTTGATCCGGCCGGGTTGGACAACTACCAACACGCCGCATTTCCCAATGTGCTCACCAGCCTCGAATTTGAGCGGATTCTATCTGCCGGCGGGCCGACCACCGGTCATGTGGCACGGCCCTCGGACGGCGCGGAGCCCAAAAAGATCGCCTGGCTCCAGTGCGTCGGATCCCGGGATCTGAACCGATGCGACAACGAGTATTGCTCCTCGGTGTGTTGCATGTATGCCATCAAGGAGGCGATCATTGCCAAGGAGCATGTGGGGCCGGAATTTGAGCCCACCATATTCTATATGGACATGCGGACCCACGGCAAAGATTTCGAGCGCTATTACAACCGGGCCCAGGATGAAGGGGTCCGCTTTGTCCGTTCCCGGGTACACACCATTCTCCAGAAAGATCAGTCCGGAACCCTGGAGGTTCAGTACGTCACCGACGAAGGCACCAATGTGGTCGAGGACTTTGACATGGTGATCCTATCGGTGGGCATGGAACCCAGCGCCACAGCCGCCGAACTGGCCGAAACCCTGGGCATCGAGCTTAACGACTATCGCTTCGTAAAAACCGAAGACATTGCACCGGTGACCACCTCCCGGCCCGGTGTGTATGTGGCCGGCGTCATCCAAGGCTGCAAGGATATTCCCCAGTCGGTCATGGAGGCCAGCTCTGCGGCCTGCCAGGCAGGCATCAGTCTTTCGTCCGCGCGGGGAAGCGCCGTGGTCGAACCCGAGTCCATCGCGGAAACCGATGTCAGTCAGGATGAGCCCCGTATCGGGGTGTTCGTCTGCAATTGCGGCGTAAATATCGGCGGGTTTGCGGATGTCCCGGACATCGCCGAATATGCCAGGAGTCTTCCCCATGTCGCTTACGTGGAAGAGAACCTGTTTACCTGCGCCCAGGACACCCAGGACAAGATGGTGGACTTGATTAAGGGACACAACCTGAATCGGATCGTCGTGGCGGCCTGCACCCCCCGAACCCACGAGCCCCTGTTTCAGGAAACGGTCCGCAACGCCGGGCTCAACTCCTACCTGTTTGAAATGGCCAACATCCGCAACCAGTGCACCTGGGTCCACTCCAACAATAAGGACATCGCCACGGCGAAATCCAAGGATCTGGTCCGGATGGCCATCTCCCGGGCGGCTCTTCTGGAACCGATTCCGGACTTGGCGGTGGATGTCAAAAAATCCGCGCTCATCATCGGCGGCGGTGCCGCCGGCATGAATGCGGCCCTGAGCCTGGCCGATCAGGGTTTCCCCACCGTGCTCGTGGAGAAATCCGATGCCCTCGGCGGTTCGGCAAAAGACGTTCACAAGACCGCCAGAGGCCAAGATCTCCAGGCATTTCTCAAAGACATGATTAAACGGGTGGAGAGCCATCCCGAGATCGAGGTGATGCTAAAGAGCGAGGTGGTTGAGGCCTCCGGCTTTGTCGGCAACTTCGAAGCCGGGATCTCCACCAACGGACAAACCCGAACCATCGAACACGGCGCCACCATCATCGCCACCGGTGGCAGCGCATCGGAGACGGAAGAATATCTCTACGGAACATCCGACCGGGTATTCCGCTGGCACGATCTGGAAAACAACCCCGACAAGATCAAAAAAGCCCAGGCCGTCGCATTTATTCAGTGTGTGGGATCCAGGGACGATAACCGGCCGTACTGCTCCCGGAGCTGCTGTACGGCGTCGGTGATGCAGGCGATTGCCATCAAGGAAGCACATCCGGATACGGATGTCTATGTGCTGTACCGGGATATGCGAACCTTCGGGGAACGGGAAATCCTATACAAGAAAGCCCGCCAACTCGGAGTCATTTTCATCCGATATTCCCTGGACCGCAAGCCGACTGTGGTCGAAACCCAGGATGGCCTCGACATAACGGTCTTTGATCCGATCCTGCAGCAGGATCTCGTACTGCCGGTGGCTCTGTTGAATCTGCAGACCGCCATTGTACCGACGGACAACACGGCGATCTCGGAGATGTACAAGATTCCCATGAACGAAGACAGCTTCTTCATGGAGGCCCACGCCAAGCTCAGACCGGTGGAATTTGCCACGGACGGCGTGTTTCTGTGCGGCATTGCCCACTATCCCAAATCCCTGGACGAAAGCCTGGCCCAGTCCATGGCGGCTGCCAGCCGGGCGGCCACGGTACTGGCCAAAGCATCGATCCAAATCGCCCCCACCGTATCCCAGATAGATCAGGAAATGTGTATCGGGTGCGGCCTTTGTGAGGAAGTCTGTCCCTTCGGGGCCATCGCCATGGATGAGGTGGAAGGCAAGGGATACCGGGCCCGGAACATTCCGGCCTCCTGCAAAGGCTGCGGGATGTGCGCGTCCAGCTGCCCTCAGAAGGCCATTGATATGCTCCATTTCCGGGATGAACAGATCGCCGCATCCGTTTCTGCGGTGGCTTGATAAGGTTCGTTAGAAACGAGTCTCAAACATAAGGATAACAGAATGAGTGATTTCGAACCGAAAATTGTAGGCTTTTTATGCAACTGGTGCGCCTACGGTGGTGCGGACCTGGCAGGCGTGTCCCGTCTGCAGTACCCGCCGAACCTGCGTCCGGTCCGGGTCATGTGCTCGGGACGGGTCGATCCGTTGTTTATCGTCCAGGCTCTCAAGGAGGGGGCCGACGGCGTTCTGGTCGCCGGGTGACATTTCGGTGACTGCCATTACCTGGAAGGTAATGTTCAAGCCGAGAAGAAAATCCGGATGACCCAGGAACTGCTGGAGATTGCCGGCATCGGAGCCGAACGCCTGCATCTGTACTGGGTCTCCTCGGCAGAGGCCCAACGTTTTGCAGAGATCGCCGCAACGGTCACCGAATCCATCAAGGCCCAGGGACCCTTTGACGCCGATGCCTTTGCCATGCCCCTGGCTGCGGCTGAGGAAACGTTGAACGGTGAAACCCTGCGGTGGCTGGTCGGCAAGGAAGTCCGGGTCACCACCAAAGGGGACGTCTATGGCCGCCCTTGGGACAAGGACACCTATGAATCGATTCTCGATTCAGTGCTGGAACGGGAATATCAGATGAATCTGATCCTGGAAGCGGTAAAAAGCGGATCCACCGCACCGAGAGATATTCGGGAAAAAACCGGTTTGGAACTTGGACGGATCTCCTACCTGCTGGCGGATATGGAAAAACGCAGCATGGTGGCGTTCCAAGGAATGGAAGACAGTAAACCTGTATTCGCCGCGGTATAAGGAGCGATAATGGCAGCAAAAGGAAACACCAGCGGTTCGGTCATGGTAGTCGGCGCCGGCATAGCCGGCATGCAGGCTGCCCTCGATCTGGCCAACTCCGATTACAAGGTCTATCTGGTCGACAAGTCACCCACCGTCGGCGGGATGATGTCCCGCCTGGACAAGACGTTTCCGACCAATGACTGTGCCATGTGAGTGATCTCACCGAAACTGGTCGAGGTCGGCCGGCACATCAACATAGAGCTCATCACCTGCAGTGAAGTCAAAGACGTGGCGGGGGATCCCGGAAATTTCACGGCCACCCTCTCCAACCATCCGCGATACATCGACCCGGTCAAATGCACCGGATGCGGGGAGTGCGCACGGCACTGCCCGGTGACAGCGGTCAACGGATACAACATGAAGCTGGACGATCGCCGGGCCACGTACATTGAATACGCCCAGGCGGTTCCCCTGGCATTTTCCATCGACACGGATACCTGCATCGGCTGCGGCCTCTGCGAAAACATGTGTATCGCCAAAGCAGTCGAATACGACGACAAAGAGCGGGAAACCCAGCTGACCGTCGGATCGGTGGTCATGGCCGCCGGCAGCCGGGGATTTGATCCATCCGGGTTGGACTACCTCGGTTACGGAAGATATCCCAATGTCGTGACCAGCGAGGAATTTGAACGGATTTTGAGCGCCTCGGGTCCCTACTTCGGTCATCTGATGCGTCCCCTGGATCGAGAGGAGCCGAAACGGATCGCCTGGCTTCAGTGCGTGGGCTCCCGGGACAAGAACCGCTGCGGTAACGGATATTGTTCTTCGGTCTGCTGCATGTATGCCGTCAAAGAGGCGATGATCGCCAAAGAGCACGCCCACGGAGACCTGGATTGTGTGGTCTTTAACATGGATATGCGGACCTTCGGCAAGGACTACGAGCTGTATTACAACCGGGCTAAGGACAAGGATGGCGTCCAGTTTCTCAAAGCCCGGGTCCATTCCGTGACGGAAGTTCCGGACCGGGGAGACCTGATTGTTAAGTATGCGGATGAAACCGGCCAGATGCAGGAAGAAATTTTCAGCATGGTGGTCCTGTCCATCGGCCTCCAGGTGCAACCGGATGCCGCCGAGTTGGCCCAACGCTTCGGCATCGACCTGAACGAGTATAACTTTGTCAAGACCGACACCTTCGCCCCGGTCACAACGTCCCGGCCGGGATTCTATACCTGCGGTGTGCTCCAGGGACCCAAAGACATTCCCAGTTCGGTCACCGAAGCCAGCGCCGCAGCATGCGCTGCCGGTGCGGATCTGGCCGAGGGCCGGGGCACAGACATTCCCAAAATCGAAGTGCCCGAACAACGGGACGTCACGCAGGAAGAGCCTCGAATCGGCGTGTTTGTCTGCAACTGCGGCATCAACATCGGCGGCATCGTGGATGTACCGGCGGTCCGGGATTATGCGGCGTCCCTTCCCGGAGTGGCCTTTGCCGATGACAACCTGTTCACCTGCAGCCAGGATACCCAGGACAAAATCAAGGAAGTCATCACCGAACACGGCCTAAACCGGGTGGTGGTCGCATCCTGCAGCCCCAAAACCCACGCGGCTATGTTCATGGAAACTTTGGAGGCCTGTGGGCTCAATAAATACCTGTTCGAAATGGCCAACATCCGGAACCAGAATTCCTGGATCCACTCCGACGACTCGGATGTGGCCACCGAAAAGGCCAAGGATCTGGTCCGCATGTCGGTGGCCCGGGCCGCCCAGCTTCGCACCCTGAACGAAAAGGTTGTGCCGATCAACAAACAGGCCCTGGTCATCGGTGGCGGTATCGCCGGTATGAACGCCGCCATCGGGCTAGGAGACCAGGGGTTTAACACCGTGCTTCTGGAAAAAGAATCGGAACTGGGCGGATTCGCCAGGAACCTGCACCACACCATCGAGGGCGGCGACATTCAGGCCTACCTGAAAGACACCGTTAAAAAAGTCCAGGCCCACGACAAGGTGGAGGTGATTACCGAGGCCCGGATCACCGGCGCCGAAGGGTTTAAGGGGAGTTTTTCCACCGAGATCGAGGTAGGCGAAGCCAGGGAAACACGCACCATCGATCACGGTGTCATTCTCGTGGCCACCGGCGCCAACGAATACCAACCCACCGAATTTCTCTACGGTGAGAACGATCGAATCGTTACACAGGTGGAGCTTGGGGACCGCTTAGACGAAAAGGGTGCTTCGGATCTAAGCTCCGTGGTCATGATTCAGTGTGTCGGTTCCCGAAACGAGGAACATGAGACCTGCTCCCGCATCTGCTGCCAGAACGCGGTTAAAAATGCCCTGGCCATCAAGAAGCAGAACCCCGACGCCCAGGTGTTCGTCCTGTACCGGGACATCCGGACCTACGGTCTCCTGGAGGACTACTACACCGAAGCACGGGAAAAGGGGGTTATCTTCATCCGGTTCAATAAAGAGGAACCGCCTCGGGTAGCTGCTGCAGATGACGGTTTGAGGATAACGGTCAAAGACCATATCCTGCAGCAGGATGTGGAAATACAGGCGGACCTGTTGGCCTTGAGTGCCGGGATGCGGGCGGCCGACACCGATGATGTCAGCAGCATCATGAAATTCAATCGGAATCCGGAAGGGTACTTCATCGAGGCCCACGTCAAGTTGCGACCTGTTGACATGCCCAGCGAAGGCGTGTTCCTATGCGGCACGGCCCATGGTCCGAAACTGATTACCGAAACCATTGCCCAGGCCCAGGCGGCGGCATCCCGGGCAACGACCTTTCTGGCCAAGGACGCCATTAAACTGTCGGCCATCACCGCCAAGGTGGATACGGAACATTGCGTGAAATGCCTGACCTGTGTCCGATCATGCCCCTTCGGTGTGCCCCAGTTCAACACGGACCAAATGGAAATCGAAATCAACGAGGCCCTCTGCCACGGATGCGGTGTCTGCACCGCGGTGTGCCCGCGGCAGGTCATCGGCCTAAGTTACTATGAAGACAATCAGTTGATGTGTAAGATCGATGCACTATTAGACGCGGAGGTTATGTAATGTCCGATTTTGAACCCAAAATCATTGCGTTTTGTTGTGAATACTGAGGATACTCGGCCGCGGACCTGGCAGGTTCCATGCGACTCGACTATCCCGCAAATGTGAAAATCATCCTGGTACCCTGCACCGGCAAAGTGGATGTGGTTCATCTGCTCCGGGCCATCCAGAAGGGGGCGGATGGCGCCTATTGCGTCGGTTGCCTCGAGGGGAGCTGCCACTACAATGAAGGCAATCTCCGGTGCCGCGAACGGGTCGACTATGTTCGCGATCTTCTAGAAGAAGTGGGCATTGAAGGGGACCGGGTGAGAATGTATAATCTGTCCTCCGGCGAGGGCCCCACATTCGCGCAGTATGCCACGGAGATGACCGAACACATCAAGGAATTGGGACCGAATCCGTTAAATACAAAGCTGAAAAATTAACATAAAGGAGCGTTGTATGGGAGAAGAAGCAATCAAACTTGGCGGTAAAAAGAAGGGCATGTTCATCGACAAGGTAAAGGAACTCCTGCCCGAGGGCGGGAACCTGAACCTGTGTCTGACATGCGGGGCATGTTCGTCCGGATGTCCGGCGACCGGCCTGGAGGGGATGGACCCCAGAAAATTCCTCCGCATGGCCGCCCTGGGGATGGACGAGGAAATCACGAGCACGCCGTGGGTGTGGTGGTGCAGCATGTGCACGCGTTGCATGTATGTCTGCCCCATGAAAATCAATATCCCGCAGCTTGTCTACCATGCCCGGAAGAGCTGGCCCCGGGAAGAGCGCCCCAAAGGCATCGTGGGATCCTGCGACATGGCTCTGCGCAACGACACCTGTAGCGCCATGGGAGCCACCGAAGAGGACTTCCAGTTTGTGGTGGAAGACGTTCTCGAAGAATACCAGGAAGCCCAGCCGGAATTCGCGGACATGCCGGCCCCGGTCAACAAGAAGGGGGCCGAGATGTTCCTGAACCAGAACTCCCGGGAGCCGGTGACCGAGCCGGACGAGATGGTGCCCCTGTGGAAGATCCTGCACCTTGCCGGTGCCGATTGGACCTACGGCACCAAGGGATGGGCTGCAGAAAATTACTGTCTGTTCATGGCAGATGACGAGAATTGGGAAAAAATCGTTCGCACCAAGGTGAAAGCCGTGGAGGATCTGGGCTGCAAGGTCTGGCTCAACACGGAATGAGGGCACGAACTGTTCGCAGTCCGGTTCGGACTGCAAAAATTCAAGATTGAAGCCAATTTCGAAATCCGGAGCATCATTCAGTACTACGCTGAGTGGATTAAGGAAGGTCGACTCAAACCCAGCACGGCCTGGAATGATGAACAGAAGATCAAGTTCACGGTCCAGGACCCCTGCCAGCTCGTGCGGAAATCCTTCGGCGATCCGGTGGCCGAAGACCTGCGCTACGTGGTCAAGGCGGTTGTCGGCGAAGAGAACTTCATCGACATGAAGCCCAATCGTTCCAACAATTACTGCTGCGGTGGCGGCGGCGGATTTCTCCAGTCGGGGTATCCGGAACAACGCCGCGCATACGGTAAATACAAAGCGGAACAAATCCTGGATACCGGCGCGGATTACTGTATCACCCCGTGTCACAACTGCCACGCCCAGGTTCACGATCTGAGCGAAATTCACGAGCACAAATGGGAAACGACGCACCTGTGGACGCTTCTGGCCCTTTCCCTGGGTGTTTTGGGACCCAACGAGCGGGCCTACCTGGGCGATGACCTCAAAGACGTGGACGTGTTCCATCCGGAATCCGAGATGTAATCGTGCTGACGGAACGTCGATCGACAGCGAATCGGTACGACAGGAGGTAAAATGATAGTTGCCAAAAGGAAACCCTTTGACGAAATAATGGAAATGCTCCAGGACCATAAGAAAGTCCTGACCGTGGGATGCGGCACGTGCGTGGCCGTCTGTCTTGCCGGCGGTGAAAAAGAAGTGGCGGTGCTCAACTCCGAGCTCGACATGGCCCGGAAACTGGCCGACAACCCCATCGAACTGGGCAGCACCACCCTCGAACGGCAGTGCGACCGGGAATACCTGGATGAGCTGGCATCCCAGGTGGAGGACTACGATGCCCTGCTGTCCATGGCGTGTGGTGTCGGCATCCAGTTCCTGGCCGAGCGCTATCCGGAAAAACCGGTCCTTCCGGCCGTGGACACCTCGGGTCTGGCCGTCAACCAGGCCGTTGGATGGTACGAAGAGCGGTGTCGATCCTGCCAGCAGTGCGTGTTGGCATGGACCGGAGGCATCTGCCCGGTCACCATGTGCGCCAAGGGACTGTACAACGGTCCCTGCGGCGGGACCAACATGGGCAGTTGCGA
>Ga0056120_1000176_pt1 | contig 12365 bp, 10 predicted proteins | sample WorMettaBAHAMAS2_FD_71121 | JGI IMG/M metagenome (GOLD analysis project Ga0056120, IMG submission 71121) | Marine gutless worms symbiont microbial communities from Max Planck institute for Marine Microbiology, Germany - Olavius tantulus BAHAMAS.2 ...
CAAAATATCCTTCATTGCTCTGAGTACATCAGGTACCCCGATACGACGAATTACGGTATCTCGATCTTTTCTTCGGTCTTTAGCGGTGTTGTTGATGCTGGGATGTGCCGGCGTCGGCTGGTTGGTATACGATTACACCCAGGTGAAGTTCGCCCAGGGCAACAATCAGGCCCTGCTCCAGGAATTGAATTCCAAAAAAGAAGAGATCTCCACCCAAAGACATCAGATTAAAAATTTTGCCACTGAGATCAACCAATTAAAAAATGAGCTGGTGGCACTTCACGATTTTGAAAACAAGATCCGGATTATCGCCAACATTGAACGAAAGGATAACCAGGACGGACTATTCGGTATCGGCGGCTCCATACCAGAAGATCTGGATACCACTGTCCCGCTTCAAGAGCGCCACGACAGCCTGATCCGTGAGATGCACGAGCAGACGGACCAGCTAGAAATGGCCCGCATGAATCAGGAGAGCGGATTCAGTTCCTTGCTCGGTTCTTTAGAGGAACAGCGAAAGCTGCTGGCCTGTACCCCAGCGATCCGTCCCGTGGACGGCTGGGTGACGTCGACCTTCGGTTATCGGGAATCACCCTTTACGGGTCTCCGGGAATTCCACAAGGGATTGGATATTGCCAACCGGTCCGGCACCCCGATTGTGGCCACCGCCGATGGCGTAGTGGCCTATACCGGTAGAAAAGGCCTGCTCGGCATGGTAATCGTGATCGATCATGGACATGGATTTGTCACCCGCTATGGACACATTAAGAAAGCGCTCAAAAAGCGTGGCGAAACCGTAAAGCGCGGTGAAGCGATTGCCCTCATGGGAAACACCGGCCGAAGCACCGGTCCCCATCTTCACTATGAAGTCAAGCTCAATGGCGTCCCCGTCAACCCCAGGAAGTACATCCTGAACTAAATTCTGCCGTATAAACCCCATTCTACCTATCCAACAGAACTGAATTGTTTGATGTCATTCCTGCGGAGGCAGGAATCCAGAACCATTGAATTCTCTGGATTCCGGATTTTACCTGCCTCAGGCAGGCTCATCCCGACTCGCGGGACCGGCCCGGAATGACGGCTTCTATCGATTGCGATACGGCCTCGAAATACGTGGTTCGGCTGGCGCACCATCCTGAGTCCCGCCAAGGCGGGATCGATTGGGAATCCAGAAAAAAGCAAAGCGAATTTGGATGCCGGTCGAAGATCCTGGCTTCAGCGGGTATCTGGGTCCGGCATGACGCATTACAATTTCTATAAATCCGCCAAAAAAACGGCGGACAAGCCCGCCAGAATGATGGCGGACAAGCTCTCTCCAAACATCACGGACAATGCGCTTGCCTGATGCAACGATGGTTCTGCGCACCATAAAATCGATTGGCGATTTTATTTAGGCAACTGGTTTTTCATTAAATATGTGATATACTATTGCCAACAATTGATGCTTATCGGAAGGATTATCCGTACATGGTCTTAAACGTATTAACCAAGGTTTTCGGCAGTAAAAACGAACGGGAGCTGAAGCGGCTTCAACCGATTGTCGAAGCCACAAACAGCCTGGAAGAGAGCATTCAGGCATTGACGGATGAGGAACTGAAGCACCAAACCATCCGATTCCGCGAGCGCCTGGATCAAGGAGAGCCGCTGGACGATCTAATTCCCGAGGCATTTGCAACCGTCCGGGAAGCCTCCCGGAGAACATTGAACATGCGGCACTTCGATGTTCAGCTGATCGGTGGGGTGGTGCTTCACCAGGGAAAAATCGCTGAGATGAAGACCGGGGAGGGGAAAACACTCGTAGCTACCCTGCCGGCCTACCTCAACGCCCTCACACGAAAAGGGGTACACGTTGTCACGGTCAACGATTATCTGGCCACCCGGGATACCGAATGGATGGGACAGATCTATCGATTTCTTGGACTGAGCGTTGGCACCATCCTTCACGGATTGGATGATACCGAGCGCAAGGCCGCCTACCGATGCGACATCACATACGGCACCAATAACGAATTCGGCTTTGATTATCTTCGGGACAACATGAAATTCGAACGGGAAAGCCTGGTTCAGCCGGCCCTCAATTTCGCGATTGTCGACGAGGTGGATAGCATCCTTATCGACGAAGCCCGGACCCCGCTCATCATTTCAGGTCCCGCCGAAAAGTCGACCCATCTCTACTATCAGGTGAATTCCGTCATCCCGGGACTGAAAAAAGAGGTCGATTATTCCATCGATGAAAAAGCCCGGTCGGTAACCTTGACGGAAGAGGGGGTTGCCCGGGCAGAAAAGATCATCAAGGTGGATAACCTGTACGATCCCAAGTACATCGATTTGCTCCATCATATCAACCAGGCGTTGAGAGCACATACCTTGTTCAAGCGTGACGTGGATTACATCGTTAAGAACGGCGAAGTCATCATTGTGGACGAGTTCACCGGGCGCTTAATGCCCGGAAGGCGTTATAGTGAAGGATTGCATCAGGCCCTCGAAGCCAAGGAGAATGTTAAAATTGAAAATGAAAACCAAACCTTGGCGACCATCACGTTCCAAAATTACTTTCGCATGTTTGAGAAACTGGCTGGCATGACAGGAACTGCGGACACAGAGGCGTCTGAATTCAAGAAGATATATGACCTCGACGTCTTGGTGATCCCCACCCACAAGCCCATGATCCGAGACGATTATCCCGACGTAATTTACAAGACAAAGCGGGAAAAATACGAAGCGGCTCTGGATGAAATCGAGGAACTCCATGAAAGAGGGCAACCGGTATTGGTGGGCACCATATCCATTGATGTCTCCGAAGGTCTTAGCAAGCGATTAAAGAAACGGGGAATACCCCACTCGGTGTTGAATGCAAAGAACCACGAGGGAGAGGCGGAGATCATTGCCCAGGCCGGACAGGAAGGGGCAGTCACCATTTCCACAAACATGGCTGGACGGGGCACCGATATCGTGCTTGGAGAAGGCGTCACCGACCTCGGCGGGCTGCACATCCTGGGTACCGAAAGACATGAGAGCAGGCGTATCGACAATCAGCTCAGAGGGCGATCCGGACGTCAGGGCGATCCTGGGTCATCTCGTTTCTATCTGGCCCTCGAGGACGACCTGTTGAGGATTTTCGGTGGGGAACGGATCACCGGTATTATGGAGCGACTCGGGATGGAAGAGGGCGAACCCATTGAGCACGGCCTGATCAGCAAGGCCATCGAGAATGCGCAGACCAAGGTGGAAGCCCATAATTTTGATGTTCGCAAACATCTGCTGGAATACGACGATGTCATGAACCAGCAGCGGGAAGTTATTTATCAGCAACGACGGGAAGCCCTTGACGGAAAGGACCTTCGTCCTGCCATCGAAGATATGATGCTGGATCTATGCGAACACATCGCAGGAGAATATGCCGATCATGATCGACACCCCGAGGATTGGGATCTGAAGGGACTTGACGATGCCATTTTCAAGCAATTTAACATAAGAGTGGCGCTGTCACCGGAATCCCTAGAAGGGCTAAATTCCGAGGCATTTCCCCAGTGGCTGTATGATGCAGTAATCGAGAGATACAATGAACGGGAAAAGGTCTTCGGTGAAACCGAATTCCAGCAACTGGAGCGGTTCGTCATGCTTCAGACGGTGGATTCGCTATGGAAAGATCATCTGCTTTCCATGGACCATCTCAAAGAAGGCATCGGTCTAAGGGGCTATGCCCAGCAGAACCCTCTGATCGTGTATAAAAAAGAAGGCTTCGAGATGTTCCAGGATATGATCGAACGGGTCAAGGAAGAGACCATCGGCATTTTGTTCCGAATTCAGCTGGCGGAGCCAACCGAAATCGAAAACATGAACAAACCCAAGGAGCAGAGCCTGGTTTTTTCGGGCAGCGACGGTGGGGCGCCGGCAAAGAAAAAACCGGTCCGTCGAACAGCGAAAAAGGTGGGTCGAAACGATCCCTGCCCATGCGGGAGCGGGAAGAAATACAAGAAATGTTGCGGTCGCTGATGCCCCTGTAAACGCAGCGTTGAATCAAGAAATCAACGTGGTTTCAACAGATGTGCTGGGACGGCCTTTACAAGACCGATGACCGATGATTATAGTGATGAATATTCAAAGGGCCACGGTTCATCAACCCTGTGTCCATTGTCTGTGTGAGTGGAACAACCATGAGCCCCCGAACACCTGAACTGGATGACGAGGTTGCCTCCAAGACAGAAGAGGAAGTGACCGAACCGCCCCTATACAGGGTTTTGCTCCACAATGACAACTACACGACGATGGAATTCGTCGTCGAAGTCCTGATCTATGTATTCAACAAATCGGTGGAACAGGCCACCCGGATCATGCTCAATGTCCATCATAACGGGATCGGAATGTGTGGCATCTTCCCGTTTGACATTGCCGAGAGCAAAGTGGACGCAGTCGGAACGCTGGCCCGGGACCGTGGATTTCCGCTGAAGTGTACCATGGAGAAAGAATAGACCATGATCAGTAAAGAATTGAGCGCCACTCTTGGATTTGCCGTAAGGGAAGCCAAAAAGCGTCGGCACGAATACGTCTGCATCGAGCATGTGCTTTTTGCCATCCTCCACGATCCGGCCGGAATTGATATTATCGAAAATTGCGGTGGAGATGTGGATAACCTTAAAACCGATCTTGAAGGTTATTTCACCGACAAAATGGAAAGTGTGCCCGAGGATGATGAGTTTGTGTTGCAGCAGACCATCGGCTTTCAGCGCATGATCCAGCGTGCTGTGAATCATGTGCGCTCGGCGGAAAAGGCGGAAGTCTCCATCGGCGACATTCTTGCCTCCATGTTCAAGGAAAAGGACTCCCATGCCGTTTACTTTTTAAAAAATCAGGGGATCACCCGGCTGGATGTCCTGAATTACATTTCCCACGAAGTATCCAAGCTGCCCTTCCATCAGGATCAAGGCGGATTCGCACGTACCTCCAGGGAGGAGAAGAAGAAAAAAACCGACCCCCTGGAAGCCTTTACCATTGACCTGGTTCAGCGAGCCGCAGACGGAAAGTTGGATCCACTGATCGGACGCGGATTGGAAATGGAGCGGACCATGCAGGTGCTCTGCCGCCGGCGAAAAAACAATCCGGTCTTTGTCGGAGATCCAGGGGTCGGAAAGACGGCCATGGCGGAGGGCCTGTCCCAGATGATCAGTGACGGACATGTACCGGACATCGTCAAAGATGTTCGTATCTACTCGCTGGACTTAGGCGGTATGCTCGCCGGGACTAAGTTCCGAGGTGATTTCGAGCAACGACTCAAAGGCGTGATCACTGCCCTTAAGAAGAAAAAGGATGCGATCCTGTTTATCGATGAAATTCATACAATCGTCGGGGCCGGCGCGACCAGCAGCGGCTCCATGGATGCCTCCAATCTCCTTAAACCGGTACTGGCCACGGGAGACATCCGATGCATCGGCTCGACGACCTATGAGGAATACCGAAACCATTTTGAAAAGGATCGGGCTTTCTCACGCCGGTTCGAAAAGATCGAAATTTCGGAACCTCCCATTTCCGAAAGCGTACAGATTCTCAAGGGCCTCAGATCTCGCTACGAGGACCATCACGGTATCCGGTACTCCGATACCGCGTTGAAGTCGGCGGTGGAACTCTCCGCAAAATTTCTCAATGATCGTTATTTGCCGGACAAGGCCATCGATGTCATTGATGAAGCTGGCGCCCACGTCCGAATCTCGGGATCCTCTCGTCGTAAGAAGATCCACCCTTCGGATATCGAGAAAATTGTCGCCAAAATGGCCCGTATTCCCACTCAGTCTGTTTCAACCTCGGATAAAACCAAGCTCGAGACCCTGGAAGATAGACTTAAGGCCGTCGTCTATGGGCAGGATAGCGCGATCGCATCTCTAGTCACCTCCACAAAGCGATCACGAGCCGGTTTGGGCATCCCCGAGCATCCGATCGGATCCTTTCTGTTTACAGGCCCCACCGGCGTCGGGAAAACCGAGGTCGCCCGGCAAATCGCCAGTCTTCTGGGGATCCACTTTCTCCGCTTCGATATGAGCGAGTATATGGAAAAACACGCCGTGGCCCGGTTGATCGGCGCACCGCCGGGATACATCGGCTTTGACCAGGGCGGACTGCTGACCGACGGCATCCGGAAACATCCCCACAGTGTGCTTCTGTTCGATGAACTGGAGAAAGCCCATCTGGATATCTTCAATATTCTCCTTCAGGTTCTGGACCACGCCACACTCACCGATAACACGGGTCGAAAGGCGGATTTCAGGAATGTCATTATTATCATGACATCCAATGCCGGTGCCCGGGAGATGAGCACCCAAACCATCGGTTTCGGGGGAAACCAATTCGATCCGGAAAGCAAGGGTATGAAGGCCATTGAAAAGGTATTTAGCCCCGAGTTCCGAAATCGCCTGGATGGCATCATTACCTTCAATGCCTTGGACGTTGAAATTATGGAAATGATTGTCGACAAGTTTATAAAGGAGCTAAACACGCAAATGGCTGGCAAGAAACTCGTTCTGTCCCTCACTCCTCAGGCCCGGCGCTACCTTGCGGAAAAGGGCCATGATCCCAGATACGGCGCCAGGCCGCTGTCCAGAGTCATCCAGGAGGAGATAAAAAACGAGCTGAGCAATCACATCCTTTTCGGTAAACTAACCAAAGGCGGCGAAGTTCTCGTGGGGTATGAAAACGAAGAACTGATTTTTGATTTTCAGTAGAACCCTTCTGTATACGATAGACATGGTCGTGCTGCACCGGCGGTGTGAAGACAGGTCCGGTTCATAACATCCTCGGGGGTGGTTGGACGCAACGACCAGCCTCGAATGCCTTCTCTTTCGAAATTCCAGACATCGCTCAAGGGTCATTTATGCCGGTCTATCTGCTCCCGGAAGCGGTTGTTTTGCCATCCCCCCATCTCGCCAGAAAAGATGGCCTTTTGGCCGTCGGCGGAGATCTCAGTACAGAACGCCTTTTGGAAGCCTACCGAAGGGGAATTTTCCCATGGTATCAGAACGGCGAGCCCATCCTCTGGTGGTCTCCGGATCCTCGCCTCCTGTTATACCCGGAACGACTGCATATCCCAAAAAGTCTTCAAAAAATCCTCCGAAAAGCGGTTTTCGACATCACTTATGACAAGGCCTTTCGGCGCGTCATCACCGAATGCGCTGTGATTCGCAGTCCGAAACGGGAAGGCACTTGGATTGTGGAGGAAATGATCGATGCCTATTCCCGTCTTCATAAAGCCGGGTATGCACACTCGGTAGAGGCGTGGCAGGAGGGTGCGCTTGTCGGTGGTTTGTATGGCGTTTCCTTGGGAGGCGCTTTTTTCGGTGAATCGATGTTCTCCAGGGTTAGCAATGCGTCAAAAGTAGCCTTGGTGACCCTGATAAGACGCTTATCGAAGCTGGAGTTCGATTTTGTGGATTGCCAGATCACCACTCAGCACCTGATGCAGTTCGGCGCATGTGAAGTATCCCGGCATCGGTATCTCCAGGAGCTTAATGTATCACTTTATAAAAAAACCCTTAACGGGCTATGGACATAAACTAAAATGAATAAAGACTGTCTATTTTGCAATATTGTTGCCGGTCAAACCGAAACCCGGTTTTTATACGAGGATGATACCCTGGTCGTGTTTAGGGACATTCATCCTCAGGCTCCGGTGCACCTTCTGATCGTGCCCCGCAAGCACATCCGTAGTATCAATGATGTGACTCCCCAGGACAATGAGATTCTTTCCCACGTTATCCGGATCGCAAGGACAATGGCCGGAGAACAGGGCGTGCAAACCTCCGGGTACAAACTGATTTACAATGTCGAACGGGGAGGTGGGCAGGTCATCTTCCATCTCCACCTCCATCTCATCGGGGGATGGGGAAGATGAGGTCCTGGTATTGGGTACTGGGTATTGGGTAACCGGCATCGAAAACAGTTATTGGCATCAACCAATTATTTTCTCGCTGCCTGATACCAAATACCGAATACCTAATACGGTAGGCGCCCCTCGGCGCCTTATTTCCTATTGATGATCGCCGCCATGTACCCGGCGCCGAATCCGTTGTCGATATTGACCACCGCGACATTGGAACTGCAGGAGTTGAGCATGGCAAACAACGCGGTCAATCCTCCAAGACTGGCCCCGTAGCCGACACTGGTCGGTACGGCGATGACCGGTTTGCTGATCATGCCGGCCACAACACTGGGTAGCGCCCCTTCCATTCCGGCAACCACCACCAGGACCGATGCCTGTTCCAGCGACTCGCGGTGATCGAGAAGACGATGAATACCCGCCACACCCACATCGAAAATACTTTCCACATCGTTACCCATGGTTTCGGCCGTTAGATACGCCTCCCTGGCCACCGGGATATCCGAGGTGCCCGCCGAAAGAACGAGAATACGACCACGACCTCGAACCGGAATGGGGCGACGGATCCACACCAACATGCGGGCATCCGCGTGATATTTTCCCTCCGGGAATGCGGATAGCACCGCTTCTGCTTTCTGATCATCCATACGGGTCACCAGGACCACCTGCTCCTGGGCCGTCATCCGTTCGAGGATGCCGATAATCTGCTCCTCGGTTTTCCCGGCACCAAAAACCACCTCGGGAAATCCTTTGCGCAGGGAACGGTGGTGATCAATGTGGGCATACCCAAGATCCTCAAAGGGCATGTGGGTCAGCTGATCCACGGCTGCATCGACGGGTAAAGCTCCTTTTGCCACATGTTCAAGAATGTGCCGAAGTGTTTTTAAATCCATCCTGGTATCCTATGATGTTAACGTTATGGGCCGCCGGTCCGAGACTCCGGCCCCACGGTGTTCTTTATTATTTCAACATATTATTGTATGCTTCAGACGATTTCAACTGACTTATTCCCTGGTGTTGCTGGATGAATTCCACTCCGATTCCGATCCCCGGGTGGCATGTGGTGAGCGCGACGAACCGGTGAGGCAGGTCCTGTTTAAATCCTGCGCCGCAGGAGCCGCCGAAGGCGGTATCTAACTGGGCGATGAAAGAGGGCAGAATGGATTGTTTTGTGATTATACCGTCCCGATACGGATCCACACGATTTGAAGGTAAATCTCTGGCAAAGATCAACGGGACCCCGATGATCGAATGGGTCTATCGGCGAATCGCCCAGTCGGAGGAGCCGTCCAATGTCGTTGTGGCCACTGACGACGAGCGCATCGTGTCCACGGTATCCGACTTTGGCGGGCAGCCCATACTCACCGGTGCAGATGCCCGTTCCGGTACCGACAGAGTCGCCGAAGCGGCAGAAAAAATGGGATTACGGCCCGAAGACGTCGTGGTGAACGTCCAGGGAGATCAGCCCCTAATCCATCCAGTTTGTATTGATGAAGTGATTCGTCCGTTTCGGGACGAACCGGACGTGCAAATGACCACTCTGGCATACAATATCCAAAACGAGGTCGAAATCACCAATCCAAAAGATGTAAAAGTCGTGTTCAACCACAAAGGGTCCGCTCTGTATTTTTCACGATCCCCTATCCCCCTCGCCCGGGATCCTGAGACAGAATTCGATACCTACAAGCATCTGGGGATCTACGCGTACACGCGCTGGTTTCTTGAAACATTTCGAAACCTGCCCGAGGGCCGGCTCGAACAGATCGAAAAACTGGAGCAACTCCGGGTACTCGAGCATGGCTACCCACTTCGCGTGGTCATCACCGAGCATGACTCACCGGAAGTCGATCTTCCCGACGATATCCCAAGGATTGAACAGCTTATTCAGGACCAAGGGATCGTGCTGCCCACCGGGTAATCGATTTACCTGCTTCAATCAACGTCCCGACCGTACTTCCAGACCGCACCTGAAAGTGGAGTATTGGAGCGCTGGAGTGTTGGGCGAAGAAAGGAGTTCCGGTCCTTTCCACTACTCCAGTACTCAATCACTCCACTTCATTCTAAATTAGATGGCGTGTTTCCCGACGGCCCAATAGTATGATAGCGGCATTTATATGCCCGGCTACTTGATATCCTGCTCCACGATCTGGCCGGATGCTTGCGATGATGGTGATGGTGGAGCAGCCGGTGATGCGGCTTTAGGGGGTGGCGGGATCGATGATCCGGGGGAGGACTCCACACCGGCGATCCGTTTTTCAAGGGCGAGGATTCTGGCCCTAATGTCGGTTTCGAGCTTATCGAGAGTGGTTCGATACAGTTTGCGTTCGTTTTGCACCGTTGATTCAAACTTTTTAATATCGTTCCGCAACGCACTTAAATCCGCTGTGGTCGATTCTAGCTTATCAATATCCTGGGTCGCCTCTGTTAGGGCTTTGGACAGGCGCTGGAGTTGGGCGATCTGTTCTTCTTGGTACTGCCGAAACTCTCCGGCCGCGGTCGCCATGTCGTCCCGCAATTCGGCCAGGGTGGTATCGATCTTATTAACTTCACTGGTCAATGTCTTCTTGCTGACCTTTACAGAACGAAGACTCTTATCAGTGCGTGATAGCTTCTCAATCTTTTTATCCAGGTCGGCACTAAGGGCCTGGAAGGTCGCGATCTGCTTGTTGAGCGAGTCTTCCAGTTTGGCGACCTGAACCGATAGGGACGAAAAAGTGGCGTCGAGGTTTTCCGAGAGGTTTTGAACCCGCATGGTACCGGAAGAATCGAAGCGTTGAAGCTTCTTTCTCACATCGAAATAGGCTGCGGCCATGGCGGCCGCAATCAAACAAAGCACAATTACCGCCACCTGGGTCATTCGTTGGCCAAGTTTGTCGATGCGGTGCTCGTCAATCTCGGATTGATAGAGTGGATCTTCGTCGGACCCGTTTAATTCAATGTCGAATTCGGAAGGGCGCTTTTGCTTCATCGTCATTATTCCCACTCAATGGTACTGGGCGGTTTCGAACTGATGTCGTAAACGACCCGATTGACCCCACGAACTTCATTAATGATCCGGTTGGAAATGCCGCCTAACAGTTTGTGGGGCAGTTTTGCCCAGTCTGCGGTCATGGCATCCTTGCTGGTAACCGCCCGAATGGCGACAATGTGTTCATATGTCCGTTGGTCTCCCATGATGCCGACGCTCTTCAGCGGCAGCAACACGGCGAATGACTGCCATAATTTACGATAATACCCGTTTGCTCGGATTTCCTCAAGCAGGACGGCATCCACCTCCCGTAAAATCTCCAGACGCTTGCGCGTAATTTCTCCGATGATTCGGATGGCCAGGCCAGGACCCGGAAACGGTTGGCGCCATATCAATTCATCCGGTAGACCAAGGGTTTTGCCCAATTTGCGGACCTCGTCTTTGAACAGGTATTTGAGAGGCTCTACCAGCCGCAACTTCATTTTCTTGGGAAGGCCTCCGACATTGTGATGGGACTTGATGACGGCGGAAGGGCCGCCAAACGCCGATCGAGATTCAATGACATCCGGATACAGGGTGCCCTGGCCCAAAAATTTCGCTCCTTTGATCTTTTTTGCCTCGGCCTCAAACACGTCCATGAACACCTTGCCGATAATCTTCCGCTTTTTTTCCGGATTGCTCACCTTTGCCAGGGTCGTCAGAAATCGTTTTCCGGCGTTGACGAAGCGGATATTCATCTTTAGATGCTCTTGAAACACGGTTTTTAACTTTTTAGCCTCATCCTTTCTAAGCAGACCGTTATCCACGAAAATACATGTCAGGTGCTTTCCCACTGCCTGGTGAATGAGCAGGGCCGTCACAGACGAATCCACACCACCACTTAGGCCTAAGATGCCTTTGCTGTCGCCGACGTCATCCCGGATGCGTTTAATAGATTCACGGGCAAAAGAGGACATCGTCCAGTTCTTGGGGCAGTGGCAAACATCAAAAAGAAAATTCCGAAGCATGGATTTCCCTTTGGGGGTGTGCAGCACTTCAGGATGAAACTGGAAACCATAGAGATGTTTCTTGGGATGCTCAACGGCAGCGATACGTGTATTTTGGGTGGAACCTGTAATCCGAAAGCCGCGGGGCAGTAGAGTCTCCATGGCTCATCCAGCAGGGGGTGGTCTCCTCAATCCCGCTGAACAACCCGTCATGTCTCCGAATGCGCAATTCGGCATGTCCATATTCCCGCTTTCCAGCCCCTTTCACGGTTCCTCCAAGGGAATCCATCATGTATTGCATGCCGTAACAGATTCCGAGAATCGGAATGTTCAGGTTAAAAATACGCGGATCCACCTTCGGACTGTACCGGTCATAAATGCTGGCCGGACCGCCGGATAGGATAATGCCATCCGGCCGCAGTTCGCGGATACTCTCTATTTTGATGTCGGGGGGTTCAATCTGGCAGTAAACCCGCAGCTCACGGACGCGACGGGCGATTAACTGGTTGTACTGTGAGCCGAAATCAACGATCAATATCATGAGAAT
>Ga0056120_1000178_pt1 | contig 12294 bp, 10 predicted proteins | sample WorMettaBAHAMAS2_FD_71121 | JGI IMG/M metagenome (GOLD analysis project Ga0056120, IMG submission 71121) | Marine gutless worms symbiont microbial communities from Max Planck institute for Marine Microbiology, Germany - Olavius tantulus BAHAMAS.2 ...
GACATTGTGGTACGCGCTTTCCATGGCATAGTCGTTCTCCCAAGTGTAAACGATATGCCTGATGGTAGTGTTACCCATGTCTCCGAACAACTGTTACCTATCTCCCCAGTCTATACAGATGGGGGAGGCCCGGTGGGGGTGATGGAATTAGCGATGTTAACATCCTTAAATTTGGATATAGGCCCATTTTTTGGGCTGTCGATAACCGCAATGGGTCACACCCGGATACCATATAACTGCTCGGCGTTTGCTGTCACCGCCTCCAGGACCGCTTCTTCGGCAACCTCCTTAATCCGGGCAATGGCGCGAACAGCGGTCATCAGATGAGCCGGCTCGTTTCGCTCATTGGGATCGGCCCCCAGCACGGGGCTGTCGGTTTCCACCAGGAGTTGCTCCAGAGGAATATGCCGGACGAGCTTCTGTTTTTGACGGGAACGGACGATGGAGGGGGGCATCGAAAAGTAAAATCCGGCGTCAAGGCCTGGGCGGGCGGCGGTAATCTTGCCGTCGAAAGCATGCATCTGAACACGCGCGGCATCGTGTTCCACCAGCATCTGAACCGCGTGCCGGCCGGCAGACCGGGAGTGTACATTGAGAGGGATGTCCAGTTCCATCGCCAACCGGATGAATCGGGTAAAGATGTCCCGCTGGAGTTCCCTCTGCTTCTCTTCTTTGACCACCCAGAAATCGAGTCCCACTTCGCCGATCGCCCAAAGCCGGCTCCGGTGACGCCGTATGCAGTCGACCATGGCGTCGGGCGCCTCGAGGTCCAGAAGGGTCGGATAGAGGCCGGCTGCCGGATGTAGGATCGGATAGCGATCGGCCATTCGGAGATTTTTTTCGGCGTCCGTGATATCTTCTCCTAATGCGATGATCGCCCGGAGTCCGGCCGATTCGGCCCGCATCAGCACGTCGCTGCGATCAGGATCGAATGCGGCATCGCAAATATGGGCATGGGTATCGATCAGATGGGGTAGCGGACTCATGGGCAGCCCAAAATACTTTGATCCTTAGCCGTCTTGACTTTCCATGATCGACTCGACCTCCTGGATGACCCTGTCGGCGCTGTCTTCAGAAACGCCGGAAAACCAGATCCGCTGGGGATACAGGATAATATTGGGGCCGTCCATACATAGCCCCATGCACCCGCAATGGGAGACACGGACCTTTCCGGTCCAACCCCGTTGTTTAAATTCCCCTTTCAAGTGCTGTTTCACCGCAGGGCTGTTACCGTCGGCACAGGACTTCCGTGCCCCCTTGCGATCATTGACACACACGTATACATGGCAGACATAGGGGGATGTTTGTTTTTCCATGGATGTTCCCACTCCTTTTTCGATGTCATCAAAACGCCCGGTTCATGGGCGCCATTCCACATGTTTTCATAAGATGGGACTCAGGAGGACGCCTGAACGGGTACGAATCCGTATGTTTCGTAAAGCTGCTGTGCGGGCGCCGAAGTGATAAAATCAAGAAATTTTTCTGCATTGTCGGGATTCGGAGCGCTCTTGAGCCGCCCGATATAGTAGGTAATCCGATGCCGTTGATCCAGGCGTTCCCCGGGTTCGATAACCCCACAGGGCCATCCGCTGCTCTGGGCGTGGACCACCTCGGTTGCCCAGACCGGACCCACATCGACGGTCTGTTTACGGATCCGTATCGGCGTCTCCCGGTGGTGAACAATCGTATAAATGGTGGTTCCCTCGATACGTTTCTCTTCCATGATCCGGTGGACCAGGTCTTCGCCACCGGCATCCCGGTACATGGCCATGATGTGGAAGGCAATATCCTCATTTTCAGGATCGGGTTGGGAAATACGGACGTGGTCCAACCCCAGGTCGGCCACCTCTTGAATGTTGCCTGGATTGCCTTCCGGGACCATGAGTGTGATTCGGTTGTGGAGATAGGGACGATAGGACGCCGGATCGATATGGCCGGAGGTGGACAGCGTCTCCATGGCGTCCTCGCTGACCGAGCTATAAACATCCGGCCGCATGGTCAGCAAACGATCCCCGAACCATGCTCCGCCGGCTAATATTTGCTTCAACTCGAGCCCCGGAGGCAAGGTTTCATAATATATGTGACGAACTTCCGGATGTTCCTATTGAAACAGGCGGACCATCTCGGCCATCACCATAAACTGGTTTCCGGCCATGAACAATATAAGGTCGGCACGATCAGCCATGTCCAGGTGATGCAGGTCGTCGGATCGATCAGAGGGAATGCGAGGATAATCTGTCGACGCCATGGAATATTCCCGCTGGCAGAACCGATCTATCTATTATTCGGGCTTTCTGCCATTCTTAAGGAGGACTTCTGCCTCATCCAGGCTCAGGGCATTCTCTGCCGGACACGCAGAATTCATATGGAGCATTTCCAGCTGGAGACGGCCGAGGACACTGCCCGGTGTTCGAACATAAACCGCCTTTTCGAGGCCCCCGGCAACAAGAGCCTCTTGCATTCTGAACAGAAGATCCTGATCGGTGGGATGAAGCAGTGTGCCTTCCGGGAAATGGAAGATACAGGTGAAGCCGGCAGTCACTTCTTTGCACGAGGCCTCAACGCTTTCGAGTGCCTCTCTGATTTCCTCACGATCGGCTTCACCGATGGTGATGTACAGCCGATTTTTTTCCAGGTCCGGTTGAACAAGATGCATGAAGGGCTGCCTTGCTGGATGAATTTCAGCCAAATTAGACCAACCCACCTGTGGTGCCAATGGGAAATGGCCTCACCATTCTTCGACCTTGGATTGACTCCTTCCTAAATTTGTGAAATTTTAAGGGAAACGACCATGGCGGACAGGCTGAAAGGTCCGAAAAATCCCATTTCCGTACGACGGGTTGTTTTGAAGACCGCGCCTCTGGGGAATGCGCTGCATGGCTGGAAAGAACCAACGACATGCCGAGATCTGGGCCATTGGCGGGGGAAAAGGCGGCATCGGCAAAAGCTTCCTGATCAGCAACGTCGCCACGTACCTTGCCCTTCACGATTAAAAAGTCGTGTTGCTCGATGCAGATTTTGGGGGCGCCAATCTGCACACCTTTTTCGGCGTAACCAAACCTCGAACCACGCTCACCGAATTTTTTGATGAAAAAATCCCGCTGGAAGCACTCATTGTCGACAGCGGCATTCAAAATCTCGGTTTGCTGGTCGGTGCTGTCGGTTCCCTGGCCATGGACAGCATAAAATACACCCAGAAACAGAAACTCCTCCGCCACATCCGCAAGCTTCGTGCCGATTATATTTTGATCGACCTGGGGGCAGGCACGCACTTCAACGCCATCGACACCTTCCTGCTCGCAGACAAAATGATTGTCTGTGTCGTCCCGGAAATTATCGCCATAGAAAATTTGTACTATTATCTAAAAAATGTGTTCTATCGAAAGCTGATCACTGAACTGGCGCGTCATGGACTCCGCAACCTGGTACCGGATATCTGGAAAGACCGCCGATCCCATCACATTCGGAATTTACGTCAGCTCATCGAATTCTTAAGACGACTTCAGGACCCGGTGCCTGATGTTGTCGAAAATGCCTTGAATGAGTTCTCCGTCTATATCGTCCTTAACAAAGTCCGCCGGCGTCCCGAAATCTCTGTGGGATCCTCGGTGAAAAGCATTTGCGCCAAGTACTTTGGATTCCATGCCTGTTTCGCCGGGTATATCGAACATGATGACTTCGTTCCGGTTTGCATCAACAAACGCCAGCCCTATATGCAGGCCTATCCGGCCTCCCGTTGCACCCAGGAACTCGGCGAAGTCGCCGAGAACCTCATACACGGGCGTCCGTTTGCCCGTGCCTTGCATGAAGGCTCGTGAGGTTTTGCCCTGAAACGAACGGACGACATAATGAATTAGAGGGAGGGAACGTACCTTAAAATGAATCGTGACCGCTATCTGCGAGATTTTGAAATCCTGGAGCTTCCCCCGAATGCCAACCTGACGGATGTCAGAAAAGCCTACTTGTTTCTGCAGGATCTTTATTCGTCCGAATCGATTTCATCCCTGCCGGTTACCGATGAGCTATCCTATCGGGAAAAACAGAGCATTCTGGACGATATTGAAGTCGCTTATCAGCGGTTGCTGGACTTCTTTTCAGCCGGAGGGGGGAAAAAAACGGTTCACCTCCCACCGGACCGGAAAGACCTTCACGAACTTATCGAAAACATTTCCACCTACGACGGCCCCTCTCTCCGGAAGATTCGGGAAGGCCTGGGCATTCCCATCGAAGCAATTGCCCATGAGACCCGCGTCCCGCGCCATCACCTGAGGCACATCGAAGCTGAAGATTTTGAAGCATTACCCCCGCCGGTATATACTAGAGGCTTTGTAGTGAACTTCGCTGAGATGCTTCGGCTGGACCCGGAGCGCGTGGCAAAAGATATAATGGGGCGTTATGAACAATGGCGGAATGCCGCGACGGATAAATCCCACCGCCTGTCGAAGAAATCCTTCCGCAGTTAATCAGTAGTACAGAATCCTCGGAATCGGTATCGGGTTCGGCATCGGTATCGTCTTCGAAGATACTATCCTCTCTCGATCCCGATTCCGATAGCGATCCCGACGCCGGCGAGGTTCAGATATCCACCTCTTAGACACATTATTAAGATCGGTTCGAGTAGAATTCTTTGATCTTTTGGACTACGTACTCCTGCTGATCTTCATTCAACTCGGGGTAGATAGGCAGGGCCAGAGAAAATTCCGCCGCATGTTCGGCCACTGGGAAAGCCCCCTTCTGATAACCCAGATCGGCGAAACACTCCTGAAGGTGCAGCGGCACCGGATAGTAGACTTCGCTGGCGATACCGTTATCTGCGAGAAATTTCCTCAGTTCATCGCGATCCGATGTCACACGGATCACAAACTGGTTGTAAATGTGGCGGCTCTCCCGTTCCACCGGCAATGTGACACGATTCTCGAGACCCGCATCCGTGAAAAGCCGCCGATAGGTTTCAGCATTGCGTTGCCGGTCTGCGGTCCATCCGTCAAGATATTTCAACTTTACCGATACAACGGCCGCCTGAAATGCATCGAGCCGAAAATTCCCTCCAACCAGGCGGTGGTAATACTTGGGCTCGCTGCCATGGACGCGGAGAATCTTTAGCCGTTCATAGAGAGATTCCGAGTTGGTGGTGACCACACCTCCATCGCCAAACGCCCCCAGGTTCTTGGAAGGAAAAAATGAAAAACACCCGGTATCTCCCATGGCTCCGGCGCGGGAGCCTCGGTACTCCGATCCAATCGCTTGGGCGGCATCTTCAATGACCATCCACTTCTTCTCCCGGGCAATCCCCAGCAACGGTTCCATGTCGGCACACTGTCCGTAAAGGTGCACGGGGATCATGGCCTTTATGGCGGATCGTTCTGCGGAACTCATTTGCGAAATCGTCTGTTCCACGCTTTCCGGATCGAGATTGTAGGTGTCCGGATCGATGTCTGCAAAGACCGGCCGGGCACTGATTCGCGAAATAGCCCCAGCGGTGGCAAAAAACGTGTACGGGGAGGTCAGGACCCGATCTCCCGGGCCGATCCCGGCCGCCATCAGGGAAATCAGCAGTGCGTCGGTTCCTGAAGAAGCTCCGACGGCATGGCTGCAGCGGCAATATCGGGCAATGTCTTCTTCCAAGGCTACCACCCGGGGGCCGAGGATGAAATATTGGGATTCGAAAATTTCTTCCGCCACCTCAAGAATCTCGTCCTTCAATCGTTGATACTGAGGTTTTAGATCGAGCAAGGGGACTTTCATTCTGTATGGTTTCCTTTCCGCCGGATGGCGTCCTAAGGGATCAGAAATCGCACTGGATCTGAATCAGTTCGAGAACTTCGTGGCCGGCGTTGATTAATTCAACAGTATCGTTTTCCGGAACGATGGCGTTCTCTCCCGGTTGCAAGACCCGCTGGGTGTCCTCTTTGCAGAACTCTACTTCGCCCTTGAGAATAACAAGATGGGTAATGGCCCCCGGCCCGGAGGAGCAGGTGAGTTGGGCGCCGGGAAATACCAACAGCCGGGCGGCCCGGTAAGTTGAGTTGTGTTCCAGGAGAGTTTGATTTCCCCAGGGAAAATGAACGGTTCGATGGCGCTGGGTTTCTTCTCTTCCCTCCTGTTTTAACCGGGTGACAATCGATTTAACATCTCTGCTGTTGGGCATATCGGAGACAAAAACCGAATCTGGAGTCTCCACGACGACCATGTTCCGGATATGGCTGGTGGCTATGAGCCGTTCATACCCCATGATAAAGCAGTCATGGGTATGCTGGGTGATCACGTCACCGGAGATGACATTCCGATCGTTGTCTTTCGGTAAAAAGTCGTAAAGCGATTTCCATGAGCCGATATCGCTCCATCCGAAATCGGAAGGCAGTACGGCCCCTTTTTGGGTCTTCTCCATGACCGCATAGTCGATGGAGATGTTGGGCAGCCCCCCATACATCTCCTCGGAAATCCCCTGGCCGCCATCGGAAAAAGACGCCATCGTATTGAACACGTCCGGGCAAAGCTTCTGAAATTCCTCTTCCATCACCCGGCCGCTGAAGGCGAACATGCCGCTGTTCCAGTAAAAGTTACCAGCATCGATGTAACTCTGGGCGGTTTTCAAATCGGGTTTTTCAACAAATCGTCGGATGTGCAGTCCGCCTTCGGCAATGGGGTCCGCCCCCTCGATATAGCCATAACCGGTCTCGGGATAATGGGGCTTGATTCCGAACGTCACCACATATCCGGCATTGGCGATGCGGATGGCATCCCGAAGACGGTCCTGGAAACGATCCACCTCCCGAATGACGTGATCCGCCGGAAAGACAAGAATCACGGCATCCGGATCCGTTTGCCGGATGTGTTTGGTCGCCAGCAGAATGGCGGGAGCCGTGTTTCGGCCGCATGGCTCGCTTAGAATTTTTCCCTCGGCCGGTACCCCGATGTCCTCCATGTGTCGGGAGATCTCATGATAGTGCTCCTGGCCGCACACCACCCGGATCCGTTCCGTGGAAATAACCGGTGGTAATCGTCGAATCGTGTTCTGAACCAATGAGTCTTTTCCAAAAAAACTGACCAGCTGCTTGGGAAAGAGCTCCCTGGAAACCGGCCAGAGCCGGGTTCCGGACCCTCCGGCGAGCAATACAGCATACACGTTCGAATTACTCAATCGTACCTACCTTAGATTTTTGATTTTGGATTTTGGAATTTAGATTAGTTTATCCTGAATCCTACCAACACGCAATGGACCTGGATCAGAAGCGGTTGTTATTCCTACCCGAGCAAACCGTCTCGACCGCCGGATATCCCACCAATCCGTTGACATCCCGTCTTAGTGCGGGACCCGGCTGAATGCGCAATTCATCGGGGAGTTCGATTATGGTCTGCGCTTTTTCAGGAAGTATCAGGTTGATAAACGCCCGGCTCAATCCCGGGTGGCGGCGCAGAATATCATTCAGCTCAGAGAGAATATCCCGGTTCGTTCGACTCGCATCCAAATTGAAATGAACTCGGGCCGTCCACAACTCTTCTGCCCGTTCCATTGAGATAATGGAATCGGCGATGAGTTTGACCGAATTCTCATCCTTCTGAACCCGTCCTTCCGTCAGAATGAACGAATCATCCTCGAGTAAATCCGTCGACACTGCATAGACCGATGAGAACACGACGACCTCGATGGAGCCGTTTAGATCCTCGACGGTCACAAAGGCCATCAGGTCGCCCCGTTTGGTCTGGATGGTTTTCGAGTTGGTGACGATGCCTCCGAGCCTCACGGATTCCCCGTCACCGGCATCCAGGACGGCCAGCGTATCCGTATTGGTGAACTGTTCGAGGGTTTTGCTAAAGCGCGTCAGCGGATGCCCCGTGATCCAGAATCCCAGTGCTTCCTTTTCAAACCCAAGCAACTGCTTCTCCCGCCATTCTTCAATGTCCGGCAACGACGGGTGCCCCATATCCTGCTCCTGCCCGCCCCCGCTGCTGAAAAGACCCATCTGAGGGTCCGACCGCTCCCGCTGGAGCAGTTGTCCGTGCTCCAGGACATCCTCCAGCGCCGTCATCATCTGGGATCGGCGGTCACCGGTGATATCGAACGCACCGCATTTAATCAGGCTTTCGACCACCCGTTTATTCACCTTGCGGAGGTCCACCCGCTCGCAGAAATCATACAGCGAGGTAAACGGGCCATCGCCTCGGGTCTCGACGATGGCATCAATTGCCCCCTCCCCGACATTTTTCACCGCGACCAGCCCGAACCGGATTTTGTCTCCGGAAACAGTGAAGGTTTTTCCGCTCTCGTTGATATCGGGCGGCAGTACGGGGATATCGTGATTGCGGCACTCGGCGATAAACTTGACGACCCCGTCGATGGAGTTCATCTCGCTGGTCAGCAAAGATGCCATAAACTCAACGGGAAAATGGGCCTTCAGATAGGCCGTCTGGTAGGCGATCAGAGCGTATGCCGCGCTGTGGGATTTGTTAAAGCCGTAACCCCCGAATTTTTCCATGAGGTTGAAGATTTGTTCGGCTTTCTGCTTCGGGATACTGTTGTCGACCGCACCGGTGATGAACCGTTCCCGGTGTCGGGCCATGATTTCCGGGATTTTTTTGCCCATGGCCTTGCGCAGATCATCGGCCTCCGTCATGCTGTAGCTGGCGAGGTTTCCGGCAATTTTCATGACTTGTTCCTGGTAAACGATGACCCCATAGGTCTCCTCCAGCACCGAAGCCAGCTCCGGGACGAGGTACTCCACCGACTTTCGTCCGTGCTTCCGTTGGACGTAATCGTCGATCATGCCGCTTTCCATCGGTCCGGGTCGATACAGGGCAACCAGGGCGATGATATCTTCAAAACAGGCCGGCCGAAGGCGGCTCAGCAGGTCTTTCATCCCCGAACTCTCCAGTTGAAACACGCCCGTGGTATCTCCTGCGGAGAGCAGCTGATAGGTCTTCTCGTCCCGAAAATCGAGATGAGACAAATCCGGAGCCTCGCCTCCTCCTTCTTTGATCAGGTCCAGGGTGTTGGCAATCACGGTCAGGTTCCGGAGGCCTAAAAAGTCAAATTTCACCAGCCCTATTTTTTCAACGGCCTTCATATCGAACTGGGTGACGACCTCGCCTTTTTTACCCCGGTAGAGCGGAAGATATTTCGTCAACGGCCGGTCGCCGATCACCACCCCGGCCGCATGGGTCGACGCATGCCTTGGCAGCCCTTCCAGAACCCGGCAGACCCGTATCAGATCCGCCACTTCGGATTTCTCTTCGGCCATTTCGGCAAGACGGGGTTCCCGGCGCAAGGCATCGTCAAGACGGATATTCAGGACATCCGGGACCATCTTCGCAATGGTATCAACTTCAGCCAGAGGAATATCCAGGGCCCGGCCCACATCGCGGATCACGGCCCGGGTTTTCAGTTTTCCGAAGGTGATGATCTGTGCCACATAGTCGTGGCCGCCATATTTTTCGGCAACATATTTGAAGACTTCTTCCCGTCCGTTGATGCAGAAATCCACGTCGATATCCGGCATGCTTTTACGGGCCGGGTTGAGAAAACGCTCGAAAATCAGCCCATGGGCAATGGGATCCAGGTCGGTGATGCCCAAGGCATAGGCAACAATGCTGCCGGCTGCGGATCCACGACCGGGTCCCACCGGAATGTTATTCTCCTTGCTGAACCGGATAAAATCGGCCACGATCAGAAAATAGCCGCAGAATCCCATGTCTCGGATCACCGACACCTCATAGTCCAGTCGATCCCGATACACCTTCTCATCGACATCCGGTTGTCTTTCACGGACCGCATCCATGATCCGATCGAACCCGTTGCGGGCCGTTTCCTCAAACAATTCATCAACGGTTTGTCCGGGAGCGACGTCGAAATTTGGAAAATGATAGGTTTTATTCAGGTTTAGTTCTACATGGCATCGCTCTGCAATGGAAACCGTATTGTCCAGGGCACCAGGGTAGTCCTTAAAGGCGGCAACCATTTCCTCCCGGGGTTTGAAATAGAGCTGGTCGGTGCGGAACTTGAAACGCTCGGAATCATGAACCGTCTTGCCGGTCTGGATGCACAACAGAACGTCGTGGGCATGTACGTCCTCTTTGTCGAGGTAGTGGCAATCGTTGCTGGCAACCAGCGGGATGGACAGGCGTTGGCTCATTTCCAGCAGAGACCGGTTGACCAGTTCCTGCACGGCAATGCCGTTGTTCTGGACTTCCAGGAAGAAACGGTCTTCACCGAAAATCGTTTGATACCGACGGGCCGCCTCATCGGCCTCATCCATCTTCCCAGCTTTGATGAATCGTGGGATTTCACCATGAAGACACGCCGACATCGCGATCAGTCCCTCACTGTGTTCGGCTAACAGTTCCCGATCGATTCGCGGACGGTAGTAAAATCCCTCCAGTTGAGCCACCGATGCCATTCGACACAGATTCCGGTATCCGATTTCGTTTTCTGCGAGAAGGATCAGGTGACAAAGCCCTTTGCTGTCCAACGGCGTCTTGTCGGTCAGGCGTCTCGGAGCGATATAGCATTCACAACCGATGATCGGTTTGATTCCGGCTTTGACCGCTTTTTCATAAAACTCCACCACCCCGAACATGGTGCCGTGGTCGGTGACGGCAACCGTAGTCATCTCGTACTGGCGAACCCGCTCCAGCAACGAATCGATCCGAATGGCCCCGTCCAGGAGACTGTACTGGGTGTGTACGTGAAGGTGGGCGAATGGAGAATGGGTGTCGTTCATGGGGTATATGGTCTCTGAATCCGGATACCGGGAGAAACCGACATCCAGTTATTTGTTTAAGGTTGATTTCGCCAACAATCTGAAATCGTTGAGCCGTTTGGGAGATTTCGGAACCGACGCTTGTCATTCCGGTCCCGGATCAAGTCCGGGATGACGGATCCGTGGTTCGGCAAGCTCACCACCCTGAGCAACGCCGAAGGGGAATCCATGTATTTTTAGTGACTTACATCTCTGGATGCCGGATTTTATCCGCCTTTGGAGGGCGAGTCCGGCATGACGGACACATTTTCGGTACTATTTCGAATTGCGGCACAGCCTCCGGAGCCTGTCCCTGCGAAGGCAGGGGCCGGCATGACGGAGGAAACCCCCCGCCCCCTGAAATAGTTACCGCTTCCTCGGAGGAATCCTCATGGTTAATCCAACCTATAGTTCGGCGCCTCTTTGGTAATGATCACATCGTGCACATGGCTCTCTTTCATACCGGCGTCGCTGATCCGCGCAAATCTGGCTTTTTCCCGGAGTTCTTCAATGGTCCGGCATCCCACGTAACCCATACCGGCCTTGAGCCCGCCGATCAGCTGAAAGATATTTCCGGCAAGGGTGCCCCGATAGGGAACCCGGCCGACGATCCCTTCCGGAACCATTTTGTCGTCGGTTTCTTCATGGAGCCCATATCGATCTTTGCTTCCCTTTTTCATGGCTTCCAGCGAGCCCATTCCCCGGTATACCTTATAGCTGCGTCCCTGGTAAAAGATCGTCTCACCGGGGCTTTCTTCGGTACCCGCAAACAAACCGCCGATCATGACCACATGGGCTCCGGCCCCGATGGCCTTGGTAATGTCTCCCGAAAATTTGATACCCCCGTCGGCAATAATCGGGATACCGGTTTTGTTGGATATGGACCGGCAATTCATGATGGCCGTAACCTGGGGAACGCCGATACCGGCGATGATCCGCGTAGTGCAGATGGATCCCGGGCCGATGCCTATCTTGACGGCATCTACGCCGGCCTCGATCAGATCTTCGGCCCCTTCTTCGGTCCCCACGTTACCGGCGATCAGCTCTAAATCGCTGAATGTGCTTTTGAGCTCTTTCACCGAGTGGATCACGTTTTCCGTATGACCGTGGGACGTGTCAATCAGAATTACGTCGGCCCCGGCCTTCAACAGCGCATCGGCGCGTTCTGCCATATCCGGCCCAACCCCGACGGCGCCACCGACGCGCAGCCGCCCCATCTGGTCTTTGCAGGCATGGGGATACTCTTTAATCTTTTCAATGTCCTTGATGGTAATCAGGCCGGACAATCTGCCCTCCTTATCGACCACCAACAGCTTTTCGATGCGGTGCTTGTGGAGCAGTTGTTTGGAATCTTCCAGGTGGATCCCTTCGGAGACGGTCACCAGATTGTCCTTGGTCATGATCTCTGAGACCGTCCGCTCCAGGTCGGTTTCGAATCGAAGATCCCGATTCGTGACGATGCCGACCAACTGGTCGCCGTTCACCACCGGAACACCGGATATGCGGTACTGCTCCATCAGGTTCAGGGCCTCCCGCACCGGCGCATCCGGTTAGATGG
>Ga0056120_1000179_pt1 | contig 12276 bp, 8 predicted proteins | sample WorMettaBAHAMAS2_FD_71121 | JGI IMG/M metagenome (GOLD analysis project Ga0056120, IMG submission 71121) | Marine gutless worms symbiont microbial communities from Max Planck institute for Marine Microbiology, Germany - Olavius tantulus BAHAMAS.2 ...
CGGACGTCTCTGAAAGGGCGATGGCGCCGCCACGGGCCAGGAGATCTAGGGTGGTCGTTCCCTGGGCATCGATGCCCCCGCCAGCACCTATGAGAATGCTTCTTCCGGCATGAATCGACACGGCGCCGGATGCCACAGCCACCGGAGCGTTCACCACGACATCCGACTGGTTGCCCTGCCCGTCAAGGAGGAGCCGACCCCCGTCCTCGATGACAATCCCGCTGCCACCCTCGGCGACACGGACCGCTCCGTTTTCCGCGATGATGACAAGGCTCGAATCGCCATTCACAACGCCGTGCATCCGGGCGCTCTCCACGACAATGTCACCGCCTTCGGCGAGCTCCGTGATCAACAGGTCGCCTGCGGGGGTCACCGGCAACCAGTTGGATCCGGCCAACCACCACATCCACGTCGTTGTCGTCCTGGGAGGAGCCGGTGGCACGGGTTTCGATCACCAGCCGATCCGCCCTGAGATTCGCCGACTCCCCGTCAAGGTTGTCGATCACCTGCCCCTGAGGGGCGCGAAGCGTTAAAAGGCCCTCGCTGCCGGCATCCAGGGTACCGAGGAGGATGTCCCCGGTTGTGCTGTCGAGCGCGATGGCGTTGTCCGTGCTGCCGGTCAACGAGACAATGTCCGCTGCGGTGATGGTCCCCCCGGTCTCGATGTCCACGGCGCCGGCGGCGGTTTCCAGAACCGGAAGGGTGACATCTGCCGGGGTTTCGATCCGGATGGCCCCCGCCTGGGTGGTGGCGATCCGTTCACCCAGATTCGGTGTGCCGCCAACCATGATGGTGATCGGTCCGCCCACGGTCACGGCCTTGTCAAAGGTGATGTCGCCACCCTCGATAACCAGCGCGGCGGGCTCGGATCCGTTAATCCCGACCCGATCCTTGAATGTCGCGCTGCCGCTTCCGGTTTGGGTTTCAAGCGACGCGGGTCCGCTCACCGTGGACTGGAACGTGACACTTCCGTCCGGGCCGTCCGGGTCCACCGTGGTCGCCACCGTGTTTCCGGTGAGCGCCACCGGGCTGTTGAAATGGATATCGCCCCCGATGGCTGTGATTGTGGTGGCCGCCTCGATCGTTCCTGCGACCTCCAGGACGATGTCCCCTGCCCCGGAGGTCTCGAGCCGGCCTTCAACCTGGAGCACCGCGTCATCCGGAGCGTTGTCGCTGCTCACGAGGGTGATGCTTCCGGCGGTCTGGAACTGATTTCGCTGCTGGTCCTGCTGAACCGTGACGCTTTCAACCGTTCCGGTGGTGGAAAGGGTGTCTGCGCCGCTGATATGGATGTCACGCGCTGAATTTACGAAGCCGTCGGGCTGGATGGTCACCCCGCCGCGACCATCGCCGTCGTTATCCGCGATCAGGGTGATATCGGCGGTGGGAACGGTGGTCACCACGTTGGCATTGATCACGATGTCACCGTCACTGACGAGCGTAATCGGCTCCCCTCTGGTGATGTTGATAGTGATGATCAGGAAATTATTCCCCGTTTCGCCATTGAGGAGCATATCGCCGGCACCCGGGATCAAGTCACTGCCCGGCTCGAGCACGACCCCGTCTTTCACCGTGAGAGAACCGCCGGCCCCGGGTCCGGAGCTGATAGTGGCTTCAACCGTGAGACCCTCGGCGCTCGTCAGCTCGATATCACCGCCGTCCACGTCCGGCTCCGAACCCGTGGTCACATTTCCGGTAACGGTCAGATGCCCCTCCGCCTGCTCGAATCGGATATTGCCGCCCCGGGTCGAAAGGGCCGTCACCTCCGCGTCGGCACCGCCTCGGGCATTTACCAGCAGGATGTCAAAGGGTCCCTGGGTGGTTGCCTGGATCACGGCCGCCGCGGTGAAGAGGTCCGTTACGCTGCCATCTGACGCGTTGATGCCATAAATTCCCGAACCGGCTTCGAAACGCACCGAATTGCCAATGACCGTCCCTTCCGTTTGAGTGATCGCGCCGCCCAAAGCACTGAGAAGGACCTGATCCTGGGCCGTCACGCTTCCCGCCAGACCGATCTCTCCGGTGTCTCCGCCGGCCAATACCACGACATCTCCTTCGGTATCCGTGGCTTCAAGTCGGCCCCCGGTCTCTACATTGAGGCTGCCGGACCCGTCTGCCCCGGCGCTTAGCCGCAGGCCTTTTGCACCCAGAATGGCCGCGCGGACAACGATATCATGGGCGGCATCGATATCCACCACGTTTCCGTCAACAAAGGTGCCGGCCGCCGTCTCAAAGGTAACCGTAGCCGCGCTTTCCACCACCAGGCCGCCCAGCATGGTGCCGGCGGCGCCCATCGGCCCGTTGAACAGAACGCTTCCGGTGTCTGCGGTAAGCGTTAGGCCATTCATGCCCGCAACGGCGGTGAAGACCCCCGAAAACGCCATATCACCGCCGGTACTTTCAATCGACACATCCGCGGTCAGGGTCACCGGGGCTGCAAAGCCGACAATGCCGCCCGATGTGGCGATATCGGCGCCCAGTTGGACCAAGCCGGTCCCCAACTGGGTAAAGGGGCCGTCCAGGGTCAGAGGCGCTGTTGCGGATACCGTCAACAGACCCGTGTGGGTCACGGCCAGTCCGGCAACGCCCGTTTCCACGGGACCCGCAAACAGGACATTTCCGGCACTGAGGATCAGGAGACCCGTCAGATCCACCGGCTGTCCCACACCGACGGCAAATTCGACGTCGCCGGTTCCGGCCGTCAAGGTCAGAAGATAGGGGCCATCCAGACTTGCCAAGAAGCGGATGGCTCCGGCATCGTTGCCCGTATTCAGAGCCACATCGTCGGCCAGATTCACACTGCCGGTGAACACCACATCATCCTGGGTCGTCGTGATGGCAGCGGCCGTGCTCAGGTCGCCCGGACCGGTCTGGCTGAAGGGCCCGTCCAGGATCATCTCCGCGTTTTCGGTGAGGGTCAACAGGCCGGAATTGTGGATCGAGACGGCACCGCCTGCGGTCGTCGTCACCGGGCAGTCGAAAAAGGCCGTTCCGGTCGTGACATCCAGACCCTGGGCACCGAGGACAACGGCATCCGCAAAATCCGCGTGAAACGCCGAATTTGCCAGAATCCCGGCAATCGGGGAGGTGGGAGCTCCAACCTTCCCGGCAAAGGAGATTGAACCCGTATCGGCCGTGAGCTGCAGCACATGGTTGCCGGAGACATCCGCGCCCAGAGTGATGGAACCCACGCCGCTGCCCGCATCCAGATGGATATCGGTGAGCAGGGTCACCGGGGATGCGACCACATCGATATCACCGTTGGGCCCGGCGTGTATATCGGCACCCAGATGGAGGTCACCCTCACCGTCGAAGCGCACCGAACCCGAGGCGCTGATAACCGCCCCGACGTCTGCGAGATCCGTATTGGTGATGGTGACCGTGCCGCCGTTGGTGGTCGAGAGCCCGGCTTCGAGTGTCAGTGTGGCGGTATGGATGTCGACCGCCCCACCCACATTCACGGCCGCGTCAAATTCCGTGTCATTGGCGATGGGAGTGTCACCACCGATGGTTAACACGTCCGCATTCACCGCCGCCCCGGCACCGCTAAAATGGATGTCTCCTGCGCTGTCAACGACCAGTCCGCCCAGGGCGTTGCCGCCGTTCACCCCCACATTGTCATCAACGACAACATTGCCTGTTCCGGCCCGAATTGTAAGCGTCCATGCGCCGCCGGTATCATCCCGAACTTCGTCCAGCGTGATGGGGCCGTCATTCGTTATGAACGCCACATCGGTGCTCAAGGTAAGGGCCGCATGGTCGAAATAAATGCCGGCGCCCGCATTCGTTGTCTCGATGTCGGCCGCTATGCGGACGCTGCCCGTCGTTGAATCGTCAAACCGGACGGTCCCCGCCGACGTTATCTTCTCGTTAATATCCGCCAGGCCACTGTTGGTGATGGTGACCGAATCCCCGCCGGCGCTGTAGAGTGGGGCATCCAGTGTGAGCATGGTTGTGTTGATATCGATCGAGCCAGCCACGGTTACGGCCGCATCCAATTCCGTGTCGTTGAGGATGGGGGTCGTGCTCCCAATGGAGAGGGCATCCACATCAATCGTTGCCCCCTCACTCTTGGTCGGAGCAATCGTACCCGCGGCCATCAGACCGCTGCCGCCCGACGTCACATTGGAGAAAAATTCGTCGTCAACAACACCGGTCCCATCACTGGCGCCCGAGTTGGAAGCATCGAACGTCCCCGTCACCTCGGCATCGATGGCATCAATGATCTGGTTCGCCGTGGTGACGCCGTCCTCTATAGTGATGGTCAGTGTATTGGTGCCCGCATTATAGGTGGCCGTCTCGTCGCCCGCGGATACCCCCGGGTCGCCGTCAAGATCCACATTTAAACCGCTGAAATTAGCGCCAGGCGCCGTTGCGATAAGATCGATTTCGTTATTCAGGGTGATGGTCGGCGTAAGGGTGCCCCGGGCAAAAATGCTGGTTCCGCCGGATGTGATATTTGAGAAAGACTCGACCGCCACCGTTCCGGTCCCATCATGCCCCATAGCGCTGGATGCATCGAACGTCCCCTGGGCATCAATGGCGGCAATGACCTGATTCGCTGTCGTAACGCCATCCGCGATGTGGACCGCCAGGCTGTTATTGGCGGGATTATACATGGCAAACTCAGCCCCTGCTTGATTGGCATCCAGACTGCCAAAGTAAACCACAGTCAAATCGTTGAATTCATCGCCCGCACTGTTCGCTACGAGGTCGATGTCATTATTTTTCCCTTTGAGGTGGACATCTCCGGCACTTTCGATAACCAGGCCGGCAAGGGTCTTTCCGTTGGGTATCCCCACATTGTCATCGACGACAATGTTTCCGGTTCCGGTGGTGAGCGTCAGGGTCCATTGGGGAGAGACGGCATAGGCGGCGATCTCATCCCCCGCCTGACCGGAACCCAGGGTGCCGGCATAAATGACGGCAAGATCATTGAATTGCTCGCCCGCAACAACCGCTTCAAGCTCGATGGCATTGTCGGTTCCTGTGCTCGGCGTGGCGGTTCCCATGGCCTGCCCTGCTTCACCGCCCGAGGTCACGTGAAAAATGGTTTCAACAGAAATCTCGCCCGTCCCGTCGCTACCCTCGGCATTCGAGGCATCGTATGTGCCCTGGGCGTCGATCGCAGCGATGACCCGACTTGCCGTGGTCACGCCGTCTTCGATGGTCACAGTCAGCGTATCCGGATAATTCAACACCTCGTCCAGGGTGATGGCGCCGTTGTGGGTGATGAGCTGACGGTCGCCGGTGATGACAAGGGGTGATGTTTCGATCGAGATGCCGGATCCCGGCAGGGTGGTTTCCAGGTCGTCACCCAGGTAAATGACCCCTTCACCGGTGAATGCCATCGGTCCCCCGGTCCGGATCTCACCGTCAATCCAGGCGGGACCCGTGTGATGGATCTGCAGGCTTCCGGCCTGAATGGAGAAACCGTCCAGGTCCCCATCCTGCAGGGTGACTTGCCCCTGGATCACGAATGTCACAGGACCGGTTGCAACCAGGTCACTTTGAGGCAGACCGAGCAGGTCCGCTGTGGTTTGATCGAGGTCCACGGCGGACAAGAGAGCATCCAGTACATCGGCCGGAATCTCGGAACCCATGGGATCAAACACCGGCCCGACCAGGGGCTTCTAACAGCAGCCAATTGGCAAAAAAAATCCCAATAATAAGTTCATTTCCGGAAAAGGAGGTCAACAGTTCTCGAATGAGTATCACCTGGGCGACGATAGCTGTGAAGCCCATCAGAAAAAGGGCATATATCAGACTAAATTGTTTCATTCGATGAAGTTCGAATAAATTGATTACCTGACGGCAGGAATGAGCTCAGACGTGTATTTTCGATATCAAAATCAGCATTCAGATGCAAAAATCGATACTATTTTTTCTTGAATCCCTGGTCGCTTTTGGCGTGCGGGTGAACCTCGGGCGGGTCTCTTAATTCACTATCTTGATCCCTGGAATCCCTGGTCTCCTTTGGCGCCGCCTGAGGCGGGTAAACCTTGAATTTCACCCGCCTCAGGCGGGCCTTTTTATTTTTAGCCTGGACCTCCGACATCTGTCCTCTGCTTGGCGCGCCATCTTGTCCCGCTTGCCCTGCCTGTCCTGCGTAGTCCTGAGCGTAGTCGAAAGAAGCGGAGTCGAAGGAAGCGAAGCCGAAGGGAGAGGAGCCGAAGGAAGCGCAGCCGAATGGGTCGTCTGGTGGGGTCGACCTGTCCGGCGTAGCCTTGGCGAAGACGGAAGCCCCAAGCCCAGACATCGGACATCCGACATCTGTCCTCTGTCATCTGACCTCTGACATCCGACCTCTGACATCCGACATCCGATATCTGTCCTCCGCCCTCCGACCTCCGACATCCGACATCTGACTTCTGCCCTACCTGTCCCCTATTCCCCCACTAAAGGATTGATTTGAATCCTCGCAGTCTACTATGGGTATAGCAGTGCCCTAGATCATATTGGCTCTATAATTCGGCGGAAAGTGACAAAACCAGGGGGACGCCTATCATGCTGGCTAAACGTCCGGAAAAGCTGTCATGCGATGTGTTGGTCATCGGCGGCGGTGGTGCGGGGCTAAGATCGGCCATTGCCGCCAAAATGGGCAATGCCGATGTGCTGCTGGCCTCCAAAACCAGATTAGGTCCGGGCTCCAATACGTACATATCCAAGGCCGTCATTGCGTCAACCGGATATGGAGCGCCGGATGACAGTGAAAGCGCCTATATTGAAGATACAGTCAAAGGCGGATGTTTTCTGAACGATCAAGCGATGGTCACCAGAGTGGCGGAACATGCGCATTCCGAAATCACGTTTTTACAGGAATGCGGCGCGCGTTTTGCCACCGACGAGGGGAAACCCCGGGTCATACAAATTCCCGGCCACCGGTATCCACGCCATGTTCACGGTGAAAATTGGGTTGGCAGAGATCTCGTCCTTCCCCTCAAGCACCGCGCAGCACAGCTCGGCGTCCGCTTTGCGGAGCAGCTTTTTGTCACCCGGCTCACTGGGGCTGAAAATCGTATCTGTGGGGCCACCGGTATTACCGCCGATGGCCGGTTTTTTGCCATACATGCCAAGGTGGTCGTATTGGCAACCGGCGGGTACGCCCAAATCTATTTGAACACCAATAACGTTCCCGGAATCACCGGGGATGGCCAGGCGCTGGCCTACGATGTGGGTATTCCACTGAAGGACATGGAATTTGTCCAATTTTATCCCACGGCAGCGGGTAAACGCGGCAGTAGACTCATCCTCTACGAACGGATATTGGTGCAACCGGGCGTGGTGATGTGTAATGACCGGGGCGAAAACGTTCTCGAGCGACACGGCATTGTCGACCCCACCCAGGTGACCCGGGATCGACTTTCACAAATCATGACCCATGAAATCAGCCGGGGAGATTCGAAGGATCGGGAAGTTTTTTTGGATCTGAGGGCAATTACCGAGGAAGCGGCCGGGCGATTGTCGTTCACCCTGCCGTCCAGATGGTGGAAGGGGGATAAAGTGATCCGGGTGTCCCCCACTACCCACTTTTGCATGGGTGGCATCGTCACGGATCAGAACGGGGAGACGCCCCTGAACGGTTTGTTTGCGGTCGGGGAGGTCGCTGCCGGTGTGCACGGAGCAAACCGCCTGGGGGGCAATGCCCTGGCCGAAATTTTCACCATGGGATCATGGGCCGGCAAGATGGCTGCCCAACGAGCGGAAAACATCGGAACAACGTCGGTACCAAAGAATGCCTTTGAGGAAGAGCGGGCACGGCTGGAAGGGGCATTTTCCAGCAAAGGCGTGAGCGTAAAACAATCGATTCACGAGTTGAAGCAGCTCATGTGGAGCCGGGCGGGTGTGATTCGCGACGGGAAAGGACTTGCAGAGGCGGTAAACCAATTGCAGGAACCCTGGCCTGAAATTGCTGTTTCGAGTCCCTCTGATCTCATCAAATATGTGGAGTTTCAAAACATGCAGTGCGTGGCCGGGATGGTGTGTCGTGCCGCACTGGAACGCACGGAAAGCCGCGGCTCCCACTTTCGCACCGATTACCCGGAAGAAGACAACCCAAAATGGCTGCAGAATATCGTGCTGCGTAAAAGGGAGACGGGCATCCATCTTGACGTCAAGCCCGTCAACCTGGACATTGTTGAATTGAAAGAAGGCTCATGATGATCTAACCAAATGTGTAAATATAAAGAACGTCCCCCTCTTATGGCACGGTCCGACCCCAATTAAAGACTGAAGGAGGCACAGCATGGCGACACTATTCGAAACCACGAAAATCAACGAAATGACGTTGCATAACCGCATGGTTCGGTCAGCCACCTGGGAAGGCATGTGCGAGCCGGATGGCAAGCCGACGGAGAAGGTCGTTAACTGGTATCGGGATCTGGCACGCGGAGGTGTCGGCCTGATCATTACGGGCTATGCCTTTGTTCGTCCGGAAGGCAAACAGATGCCAGGCAAGATGGGTCTCCATACGGACGCTTTTGCGGCTGACTATGAAAAGTTGACCCGCGCCGTACACGATGCCGGCGGTAAGGTGGCCATTCAACTGGTCCATGCCGGCGGCCAGACGGATACGAATGCCGCCGGCCGGCAGCCCGTGGCTCCCTCAGCGGTCAAGGTAGACCAATTTCCGGAGATGCCGGCGGAACTCTCGAAAGATGACATCAATGCCATTGTATCCGCATTCGGAGCAGCGGCGCGGCGGGCCAAAGCCTGGGGTTTTGATGCCCTTCAACTGCACGGCGCCCACGGTTATCTGATTAACCAGTTTCTGTCCCCCCTCACCAACCGTCGCACGGATGAATACGGGGGTAGCCGTGAAAATCGCTGCCGGTTTCTGATGGAAGTGTACAGCGCTGTGAGGGAGACGGTGGGCACGGAATATCCGGTGCTCATCAAACTCAACGCCGCGGATCACGTGGACGGGGGATTGGAAGTGGACGATGCGCTTTATGCTGCGACAAAATTATCCGACGCCGGCATCGATGCCATCGAGATTTCTGCCGGCACCCCGGCGTCAGGGGAGAATAACCCGGCGCGGGGGAAGATCAACAAGCCGGAAAAGGAGGCCTATAACCTGGAGTTATCCCTTAAAGTCAAAGCGGAAGTCCGTTGCCCGATTATGGTGGTGGGTGGATTCCGGTCCTATGAGGTCGCTGAAAATGCCATCCGGGAAGACGGCCTGGATTACATTGCCATGGCACGGCCCCTGATTCGGGAACCCGACCTGCCCAGTCGCTGGATCAACGGCGACCGCCGGCCCGCCAAGTGTATATCATGCAACAAATGTTTTATGGCCGGCATCGAGGAAGGCGGCATTTATTGCGTGGTCGAGAAGAAGGAGCGGGAAAAGGCCGCTGAAAAATGAAGGCCCGCACGCGGAATGTCCTTATCGGCACGGCTGCGTTCATCCTGGTAGCGGCAATCGCCTCCTTTGTCCTCGTACAAGTTAAGGATCGGACCTATTTTCACCGCCCTCCCTATGCGCCTCGTCAAACCGATGCCTCGGATGTGCTGGTCGTATACTATTCCCGCTCCGGAAACACAGAGGCGATGGCCCGGGAGATCGCAAGAAAATTCGACGCCGACATCGTTCAAATTGAAGCGGACAAATACCCTCTAGATTATAAGGGCTGGCGCAGCGCCAGCAAAGACGCGGATGAGCAAGTGACCATGGTTCGGATAGAACCGGAAGTGGTGGATATGGAAAAATATCGACTGGTGTTTCTGGGTTCTCCGATCTGGTGGTATCGCCCGGCTCCTCCCTTATGGGCGTTTGTGGCAAAGAACGACTTCAGGGAAAAGAAGATCGTTCTGTTCAATACGTTCAACAGCCGGTTCAAGTTTGAGGAGATCGAGAAATTTCGCAAGGAGATAGAACAGAAAGGTGGTAGAGTCATCGATCATATCTTCATCAGGCGCGGCCGCGTATATTATCAGATCAGTGGAGAACAGCTTATAGAGCAGTCCAGGGGAATTGTTGAGACCAAAATGAAAGAATGGATGATGTCTCAGTGATTATAATCCAACAGGTAGACTCTGATCACCTAGGGGATAAATAGAGGGTGCTCTTTTTTCCAAATCTACAATTGGGATCTCAAGGTACCCTGTTCAAATATTTAAATATAAAGAACGTCCCCCTATTATGGCCACAACGTCCGATGGAACCATATGTTTGAATGACCTCCAAGGATTATTCCAAACATGAAATCAAAAAGGAGGAGTCATGTCTATTATTACCATCTCGAGGGGATCGTACAGCAGGGGTGTGGAAATCGCTGAAATGGTCGCCGAAAAATTAGGGTACCAATGTCTTGCCCGGGATGTTTTGATTGAAGCCTCTAAAGAGTTTAACATCCCGGAAATCAAACTCACCCAGGCTCTCGAAGATCCCCCTTCTTTTTTTGAACGCTTTACCAAAGTGAAAAAGAAATACATTACCTTTATTCAGTCGGCCTTAATAAATCGCTTCAGGGATGACAATATCGTCTACCATGGTATGGCAGGTCACGTTTTTGTGAAAGACATACCTCATGTTCTCAAGGTTCGGATTATTGCCGATTTGGAATACCGGATCAATTTCGTGATGGAACGGGATAAGATACCCAGAGACAAAGCAATTGATTTTTTAAAAAAAATGGACAACTCAAGAATAAAATGGGGACAGCATCTTTATGGGATAAACCTGGAAGATCCCTCCCTCTATGATATCGTCATCAATACTGAGAGACTGTCGTTAGACGCTGTGGTGGATATGATCTGCACAATGGTTGCCTGGGAAGATTTTCAAACAACCCCTGAATCACAAAAGGAAATGGATAATCTTGCGTTGACGCTCAAGGAAACGGAGGCTTGACCCGGAAGTCCACGAGATTTTACCTTAGACCTTAGCGCTGCAAACGCCATGGAGGCAAACCAACTACCGAGGTCAAGCTTTCGCTCGGCCCCTTTTTTGTTGGGTCGACCTGTCCGGCGTAGCCTTGGCGAAGACGGACGTGTGGGGTCGACTTGTCCCACTTGCCCTGCCTGTCCTGAGCAGAGCCGAAGGGAGCGTAGCCGAATGGGTCGTCTTGTGGGGTCGTAGCTCCAAGCGAAGCCCCAAGCCCCAAGCCTCAAATCCTTGGACCCTCTTCTCCAATTTACGGAGACCTGAATGTGAATTTTGAAAAACCTTTCATGAAACCTGCGGCGTTGCTTCTGACTCTCATTGTTCTGTCGGGCTGTGCCGCAAAACAAGTGGATCCCTGGTCTCAATTCATGCATACGGTGATCGCGTCTGGAAAAGTCCATAACTACGGCAAGCTGATGGGGGAGTTATCGTTATACCACAGAGAAGAAATAGAGGCATTTTTCAGACAGGCATCGATCATCGAAGCGCTCCCTCACGAAAACGCACTCGTCGAAGATGAATTGCACAGCGGCATGCTCGAAGATGTGAAGATGTTCGTACGTTCTTATGAAGATTTGTTCACTGGCAAACCGGTTAAATACAGCACAAAGCGCCTTGACATCGATGGGGTGGATTTGTTTTCCGTCATCCTGTGGGTTAAAAAGGACGGTGCCTACAGCGGGATTCTCGTTCACGCCGTCTGGCAAAGACCTGATGACTTTAAAGTACTGGAATGGGTTTACACAGACCCTTCCGTCGATCCAAATTTGTTCAAAAAGAGAGCCAAACTGAAGACCTATGATTTGGAGATGTTGGAGTTTCCATCCGTTATTGAATTCGATTAACAGATGAAATGATGGTCTGAATGCTTGCACCCTCCTCTGTACTCTTCTCTCTTCTGACCTCCAACATCTGACATCCGACCTCTGTCTTCTGCCCTCTGCTTGCCGGGTCGTCTTGTCCCGCTTGCCCTGAGCGTAGCCGAATGGGTCGTCTTGTGGGGTCGTAGCCCGGAGGGCGAAGCCCCAAGCCCCAAACTCGAAGAGCGCAGCCCCAACCTCCGACCTCCGACATCTGACATCTGATATCTGTCCTCTGTCTTCTGCCCTCTGTCCTACCCGTCCCTCATTTGCTATACAATTTGAAGCAACTTAGTGATATTGGTAAATATCCCCGAAATCCATTGACACGAAATCTTACTTATTTTAGCATATTTTTGCTGAATCTCCTGCCAAATCTGATCTCTAATTTGAATCAAATCTCATTGTGTAACATCTCCTATTGTGTTGATCTCATTATCGATTTTTTTCTCCCCATCTGATTTTGGTTGTTTCTTTTATTTTTCCTAATAACCCATTAGCTATCATTAAGAAAATACAATAAGAACT
>Ga0056120_1000182_pt1 | contig 12100 bp, 13 predicted proteins | sample WorMettaBAHAMAS2_FD_71121 | JGI IMG/M metagenome (GOLD analysis project Ga0056120, IMG submission 71121) | Marine gutless worms symbiont microbial communities from Max Planck institute for Marine Microbiology, Germany - Olavius tantulus BAHAMAS.2 ...
TTGTGGTACGCGCTTTCCATGGCATAGTCGTTCTCCCAAGTGTAAACGATATGCCTGATGGTAGTGTTACCCATGTCTCCGAACAACTGTTACCTATCTCCCCAGTCTATACACCCACCAGGGGAGAGGAATGATATAGAAATGGCTGCAGTGGACTTTGTGATTAAATCGTCATTGAGTCATCACCCTGCCAGGCAAGGCTTTCGGGCGGCGGTGGTTTCGTCCAGCCGCCGGACCTTGCTCTTGTGGGGTGCACTGGTCAGGACGTCGGGTTTCTCCTTTGCCTCCTCGGCGATGCGCTTCATGGCGTCAATGAATGCGTCCAGATTTTCCTTGGGCTCGGTTTCGGTGGGCTCGATCATGATGGCACCGGGAATCACCAGGGGAAAGTAGACCGTCGGCGGATGAAACCCGTAGTCCATCAACCGCTTGGCGATGTCCAACGTCGTGATCTTGAACTCGTTCTGAATCGAGTCGTCAAAAACACACTCGTGCATACAGGGTCGGTCAAAGGGCAGGTGATAGGTCCCTTTGAGTTTTTCCTTGATGTAGTTGGCATTCAGCACGGCCAGCTGGCTGACCTTTTTAAGACCGTCCGGGCCCAGGCTCAGGATATAGCTGTAGGCCTTGACCATGACACCGAAGTGGCCGTACCACGTATCAAGTTTTCCAATGGAATCAGGGAAATTTTCGGACAGATCATAGCCGTCCCCGCTGCGAACCACCCGCGGCACCGGTAGAAAGGGGGCGAGCTTTTCGTTCACACAGACCGGACCCGATCCCGGACCTCCTCCGCCATGGGGCGTGGAAAACGACTTGTGCAGGTTGAGATGGAGCACGTCGATGCCGATGGCCTTCATATCGACGATACCCATTAAGGCATTCATGTTTGCCCCATCGCAGTAGACTAACCCTCCCTTTTCATGAACGACATCCGAAATCTCTTTTATGTAATCTTCAAAGAGACCAATCGTATTCGGGTTCGTCACCATAATCCCGGCGGTCTCTTCATCCATGACTTCTGCGATCGTCTCGATCGAAAGGATTCCCTGGTCATTGGACACCACCGGCACCGGCCGGTACCCGCACAACGCCGCGCTGGCCGGATTCGTCCCGTGGGCGGTATCCGGTATGATAATCTTCGAGCGAGGACTGTTTTGGCGTTTATGATAGGCATAAATGAGCAGCATGCCGGCCAGTTCGCCGTGGGCACCGGCCGCCGGTTGCACGGACACCGCATCCATACCGGTCACCTCGGCCAGGTATTGCTCCAGCCGATACATCAGCTCCAGGGGGCCCTGGGCCAGATGAGGCGGGAGCAACGGATGGGCCTTGGCCAGGCCGGGCAGCGCCGCCTGTCGCTCGTTGGTTTTGGGGTTGTATTTCATGGTGCAGGAGCCCAGGGGATACATACCGGTGTCCACACCAAAGTTCCATGTGGACAGCCTCGTGTAGTGGCGCACCAGTTCGACCTCACTGAGGTCCGGAAAATCGGGACCATCGCCGACCAGCTCCGGATCCAAAGTGGCTTTCGGAACGTCCCGCCGGGGAGGCGAAAACGCGTTTCTCCCTTTTCTTCCTTTTTCCCAGAGCAACGGCTCGTTGAGCACGAGTCCCCGGGATCCCAGTTTCGTTTCGCTCATGACGTCACCTCCCGGACCAGCACGTCCATGTCCTCCTTGGAAAGGGTTTCTGTGGCGCAGAGCAGGTAATAATCCACCAGCTCCGGATAGTAACACTCCAGGGGCAAGCCGGCGATAATCTTCTTTTCGCTCAACTCCTCGTATTTTTTTGTAAAGCCGTCCGGAAAATGGACAACAAACTCATTGAAGAAGGGGGCGGAAAAGGGCGTCTCGACGCCTGCTTGGGACAATTCAGACCGAAGATAAGCGGCCTTGTCATGGTTGATCTCGGCCAGGTTTCGGAGGCCGGTCCCGCCCAGAGAGGCCATATAGACCGCTGCCGTCAACGCACAGAGGCTGTTGTTGGTACAAATATTTGATGTGGCCTTCTCGCGGCGGATGTGTTGCTCCCGTGTGGCCAGGGTCAGAACAAATCCCCTGCGGCCATCCACATCGGTGGTTTGACCCACAAGGCGACCAGGCAGATTGCGCATATACTTTTTCAGACTGCCGAGCAGACCCAGCCCGGGACCCCCAAACGATCGGCCCAGCCCCAGACTTTGGCCTTCGCCGCACACAATATCGGCCCCCAGACTCCCGGGACTTTTGAGCAACCCGTAGGCAATCGCCTCGGTAAACGACGTAATGAATAGGGCATCGGTGGCATGGGCGGCATTGGCTACAGCACCCAGTTCCTCGATGCAACCCAGGAAATTCGGGGATTGGACCGCTACGGCGGCCAAATCGTCCATACCCGCCAACGGGGACAGATCGGTTCGCCCGTCGGGTAGATACGGCAATTCCACGACTTCAAAATCCGTGGGATCAAAATAGGTTTGAATCACCCGGCGATACAGCGGATGAACCAGACGGGAGACAGCCACCCGTTTCTTCCGTTTCACCCGGATCGCCATGAGCAGCGACTCGGCCAACGCGGTGGAGCCGTCATAGTGAGAGGCAGTGGCGACCTCCATGCCCATCAGTCGGGTCGCCAATGTTTGATATTCATAGATGGCTTGGAGTGTTCCCTGGCTGATCTCCGGCTGATAGGGCGTATACGAGGTTACAAATTCTCCACGGCCCAGCAGATAGCTGACAGCCGCCGGCACTAAATGATCATAGCTTCCGGCGCCCAGGAAAACTTTGTAATCCGGAGAAACGGCCGTTTGCCCGGCGAGGCTGTCCATGTGGGCATTCAATTCCCACTCGGTCAGGGCCTGGGGCAAATTCAGCGGCATCCGACAGCAACAGCTTTCTGGAATCGTTGAAAATAGCGCATCCAGGGAATCGACCCCCACCACCTGCAACATCTCATCGATATCTTCAGGGGTATGGGAGAGGTACCGCATGATGGTTATCCTTTCAGTTTTTCAAGGTAAGCGTTCTTGTCCATGAGTTGTTCCATTTCACCGCTATTGCTCGGTTGGATGTCTACCATCCACCCATCTTCATAGGGGCTGTTGTTCACCAGTTCGGGTGCATCCTCCAGGGCGGCGTTAACGGCCAGGATTTCGCCGCCCACCGGCATGTACAACTCGGTAACGGCCTTAACGGACTCCACGGTTCCGAATTCGGCACCCATTTCAAAGGTGTCCCCCACCTCGGGCAGTTCCACGAAGACAATATCACCGAGCTGATCCTGCGCATAATCACTGATACCGACCCGGATCTTGTCTCCTTCCGATCTGCCCCATTCATGGTCTTCGGAATAGCGAACATCTTCCGGAAGAACGAGTTCATTGATCTCTTTCATGGCATCCCTCCTTTTGGCATGATTGGCAACCGAAACGAATCAACCGGAAATCTCATGGTATAGAAAGACCTTACAGGAAGATTATCTGTCATGATTTGATGCTTTTTTCAACATGGGAACGTGGAAGTGGTACCCGTCGGACAATGGGATCCATGGCGGCACAGACGCACTGCCGCCTATGTCTATATAGGCTATTTTTGGGTTCGAGGTTTGGTATACAATCAGCGTCGCTGTTTAACCGTAATGACACCCGGTTCATACAGCAGACTCCAGTTGTTCAGCTCGAAGGAAAGATCATGGACTTCGGGGATAGCGGCGATTTCCTTCACCAGGGTCTCCACTTCGGGAGCGGTCAAATCACCTTCCGGATCTTTTTTTAAATCGCCGAAAAGGTAAACCACCTCTCCCGCCGTGGAATATTGGAGTTTGGTGAGATCCACCGCGTGCCGCGTCAGGACGGCTTTGACTTTTCGGTTTATCTCATAACGTTTTTGGGGGTCTTTCATACACTCTGTGATTACTCTATTTTGTCGGTTCGATCAAGCCGCCCGGTTCACCTTACAGCTGCCTTTGGCTGACTGTCGAATATCATTCTGATGTTTTGCGATGGATACGATCGTTGACAAACCGGCTTTGACCGGATCCGGGAGATCATATTCTTTCAGTTTTTCCGCTTCCTCGACAATTGCCTGAAAGGCATTTGAAATTTTATCCGTACTCAGCATGGCGACATCTCCTTAATAATTTCTTATAAAAGTTAGCATCCAGTCACTGAAAAGAACTGGGTAATTTCCCGGGCTGATCCGGGCACTGAACGGTTAAGTTTTTTTCAGTTGCCTGAATCGAGGGTATGCAGAAGGAATTGACCGATATCGACAATTTCCTCTTCGCAGACCTGATGCATCATCGGGTATTCACGCCATAGGACATCGTAGCCCAGACCCCGGAGTTGCCGACAGGCGCTCAATCCATTGGCCAGCGGAACCACCGGATCGTGGGATCCATGGGCCATCATAATCGGAATGGCAGCGTTGGCCGGATTCCGCTTCCGATCCAGGGTATCGGCTGTCGGCATATACGTCGACAGGGCCAGGATCCCGGCCAACGGCCCTGCATATCGCAATCCCACATGCAACACGATGGCGCCACCCTGGGAAAAGCCCGCCAGCAGAATCCGATCTGAGGGCATGCCCGAATCCGTTTCACGTTCCATCAGATCCCTCAGGAGATCCGCGGACTCGAGCAGGTGTTCCGTGTCGACCCGCCGGTCCACCTGAATGTCGAGAATGTCGTACCAGGCCCTCATTTGCATGCCCGCGTTGATGGTTACCGGACGTACCGGCGCATGGGGGAACACATAGCGAATGGGTAAGGATTTCGGAATGCCCAGCATCGGTACGACCGCTTCGAAATCATGGCCGTCCGCCCCCAGGCCGTGGAGCCAGATAATGGTTGCCAACGGCGGGGAATCCGGGTGGATTTCAACGGTGTCCAGTTTCAGCTCACCCATTCACGCGTCCTTTGTCTTTAATTATTAAAACCAAAATGTTATGCATCATTTTCAGTTAATCAAACCCAGCCGAAAACCGCGCAACGGTTTATGGTGCCGCGGTTGCGCTCAAGGACACCGACATGCTCACTCTCATCAAGGGCGGATATATCTATTCCCCGGAAAAAATCGGCATCTGCGATATTCTGGTTGCCGGTGAAACGATCGTCGGTATGGCTCCCGAGATTATCCCCCCATCCGGCGTTGGAGTGGATCTCATCGATGCCGCCGACCGAACCGTCGTGCCCGGCTTTGTCGATCTTCATGTGCATCTCCTCGGAGGCGGGGGGGAAGACGGATTCGGATCGCGTACCCCTGAGATCCGGATGTCCCATATCACCCGGGCCGGGGTCACCACGGTTGTCGGGTGTTTGGGCACCGACAATATTTCCCGAACTCCGGAAGCACTATTGGCCAAGGCATTGCAGCTCGAAGCCGAGGGGATTTCATCGTATATGTACACCGGATCCTATCACCTGCCACCGGTGACGATATCCGGAAGTGTCAAAAAGGATATCTCCCTGATCCCCAAGGTCATCGGCGTCGGAGAGATCGCTGTTTCCGACCATCGATCGTCCCAACCCACGTTTGAAGAACTTCGCCGGGCATCCGCCGACGCCCGCGGGGGGGGATTGATCGGCGGAAAAGCCGGTCTGGTCCACTTTCATATGGGGGATGGTCCCGAAGGGCTCGAGCCGGTGTTCAGGTTGGTTCGCGAGTCTGAAATCCCGATTTCTCAGTTCTTACCCACCCATGTGACCCGAAACAAAGCCCTGTTCGAACAGACGCTTGAATTCACAAAAATGGGCGGGAATCTGGACATCACCGCCGGCGGGGACGACTTGGATTTTTCCATTTCCACGGATGACGCCCTCAAACAGATTGTCGCTGCCGGGATCGGCCTCGACAAGGTGTCGATCAGCTCCGACTCCAACGGATCCATGCCGATTTTCGACGAAGACGGCAACGTGGTCCGGCTGGCCGTGGCCGATATCCAGCAACTTTACCGGGACTGGCGGAATCTCTACCATTCCGGCCTATCCCTGACCGAAACCCTGATTCTGGTGACATCGAATCCGGCTCGCCGGACCGGTCTGTTTCACCGAAAAGGGAGTCTTGCCGTGGGAAAGGATGCCGATCTGCTGATATTGACCCCGGACCTGGATATCGACACGGTAATGGCTCGAGGATGCATTATGATCCAAAACGGACGGCAAATCGTCAAAGGGACTTTTGAATAAACACGCCGGTCCAAATGCGAGGGATTTTTCAACGACCGATAGCTGGTGTTGGGATTCAAATAACAACATGATTTCAAGCACCCCTGAACGGAGAGGACATTTCTATGAGACCACTTATCGGGATTACCTGCTCCCGTAAAGTAGGAAGCCCTTGGGGCGAATACGATACCAGTCACACCATGGATTATACATTTTCGGAATACAGCAGCGCCATTGCGGCGTGCGGTGGGTCCCCGGTAATCATACCGGCGTCCATCGATCGGAAGGCTGTAGCTGATATCGTCAGCCGCATCTCGGGCCTCCTGCTCAGCGGAGGGCCGGACGTAAATCCAAAGTTTTATGGGGAGCAACCTCTGCCGGGAATTGGCGAAATCGATGAACCCCTGGACGAGATGGAACTGACGGCCGCACGGCTGGCGTTGGAAGCCGATATACCCACCTTCGGCATCTGTCGCGGAATAAAGGTCATGAACGTTGCGCTGGGGGGAACCCTGTACCAGGACATCGAGACTCAGGTGCCGGGGGCCATTCACCATCAGCAAACAGCCGCCAAGGGTGTTACAACCCACGACATCAGCGTGGAAAAGGAGTCCCTGCTCCGGCAGGTGCTCAAACGGCGGAACCTATGGGTGAATGGAAAGCACCACCAGGCGGTCAAGGATGTGGCGGGCCCCTTAAGGGTCAGTGCGCAGGCTGCGGACGGTGTCATTGAAGCCCTTGAAGCCCCGGGCAGCACATTCGTGATCGGCGTTCAATGGCACCCGGAAGCCAATTGGCAGACAGACACACACTCCCGAAGGCTCTTTCAGGCCTTTGTCAAGACGACGAAAGATTTGATTGCTCGTACATAACCCTCACCAACCCAAAACTCTTCCACGGATAATCGACATGACAGAAGACATTCTCGACCTTCTCCAAACATTGATCCGGTTTAAAACCACCCAGGATAATCCGGATGAGTTATCGAGGTGCGCAGACTGTATTGAAGACGTTCTAGCCGACGCCGGCATCGAGTACCGCCGGTTTGACCACAGCGGAATTCCTTCCATTCTTGCATCGCCGGAGCCGTCCTTTGCGCCGATCCTCCTGATGTCCCACATCGATGTGGTGGCTGGGCCCGACGATCTGTTTGTTCCGAAAATTTCGAAGAATCGCCTGTTCGGACGGGGCGCCATCGACGACAAATACGCCGTTGCGCTCTCTTTGGTGTTGATTCAACACCATATCGCCCGGCTGAAAGAAGAGGGTAAAGAACAATCCGAACTGCCATTCGGTATCCTGATTACCGGGGATGAAGAGATCGGTGGCCAAAACGGCGCCCGGAGGATGCTTGAAGAGTTTCGGGCGGATTTCTGCATTGCCCTGGATGGGGGCAGCATCGGCAACGTCGTAACCAAAGAAAAGGGGCTACTGACACTGAAGCTGGTCGGCAAGGGAAAAGCGGCCCATGGATCCCGCCCATGGCTTGGGGAAAATGCCGCGGATCAATTGATTGAAGATTATCTGAAAGTAAAATCCCTTCTGGGCCCGAACCGACCCGAAGAATGGCACCGAACCATGAATTTGGGCATCCTCACTGCCGGGCAATCGTTCAACCAGGTCCCGGATCGGGCCGAGGCGATACTCGACATTCGGTACACGGAAAATGATGACCCGGATGAACTCGTCCGAATCGTCCGCAATGCCATTGACAGCGAAGTCATCGTCTACGCACGGGAGCCTCTCTTTGAGGGGGGGGAATCTCCCTACCTGGATCGGCTCCTGTCCATATCGGAGAAGAGTCGAACCGGTTTTGAGCATGGCGCCAGCGACGCCAGATTTCTCTCTGCCCACGGCATTCCCGGGATCGTCTGGGGGGCCGAAGGGGACCGCAGCGCCCATGCGGGGGACGAGCATATCAACATCGACAGCCTGACGGAATTAACCGAACTACTGGATCGATTTCTCACCGACTGTCGACATCGTCCCATTTCGACACGCTGAAAGAGTTTCGGATTTCTAAATCGCTGCACCCAACACACCGTCCGGCAAGACGATATTTTTTAATTGATACCGGATCGGACAGATGATAGGTTCGGGGCTGCGGTTTTCTTCCCATCGATCAACTTTATTACACCTGCCCAAACTTGTTTCGAAAGACCGAGCATATCTGCTCCTACAGGCCGATAGGAGGTCACAACCGATATGACCTCGAACCAACATCTTCTCGACGTGAATCACCTGTCGACCCACTTCTTTACCTTTGAAGGAGTCGCCCAGGCGATGGATGATGTCTCCTTTTTTCTGGAAAAAGGAGAGGTGCTCGGGGTTGTTGGTGAATCCGGCTGCGGTAAAAGCGTTACCGCCCAATCGATTATGCGCTTGATTCCTGATCCACCGGGAAAAATCGTTCATGGCCAAATCCTCTTTGACGGCCTGGACCTGGTCGAGCTGACCATGGACACCATGCGTGGCATCCGGGGCAAACGGATTTCCATGATCTTCCAGGAGCCGATGACGTCTCTGAACCCCGTTTACACCATCGGCAACCAGATCTCCGAGATGTTTACCCTGCACGAAGGGCTGTCCAAACGGGAAAGTTTGGAGCGGTCCATCGACATGCTCAAAAGGGTTCAGATTCCGGCACCGGAAAAGCGGGTCCACGAATATCCGCATCAACTTTCCGGTGGCATGCGGCAACGGGCGATGATTGCCATGGCCCTGGCGTGCAATCCCGAGATTCTCATCGCCGATGAACCCACCACTGCTCTGGACGTCACCGTTCAGGCACAGATTCTCGACCTGATGTTGAAACTCAGAAAGGACTATGACACGGCCATCATGATGATCACCCATGATCTGGGTGTCATTGCGGAAATTGCCAGCCGCGTGGTGGTCATGTACGCCGGTAAAGTAGTGGAATCTGCCTTAACCGCCGACCTGTTTGAGAACCCAAAACATCCCTACGCGCAAGGACTGCTGCAATCGATACCCAGATTGGGTGACCGTTCCCGAAGCGACAGCCGGCAGTTGGCCGAAATCAGCGGCATGGTCCCGGGTTTGCTGGCCCTGCCGCAGGGGTGTCGATTCCATCCCCGATGCCCAGAGGTCATGGAGGTGTGCCGAGCGGAGATGCCGGACCTCTATCCGGTCGGTGAAGACTGTCTGGTGAGATGCTTCTTGTATAGATCGTGATACCCTGAATTCGAACCAACAGACCTGTAGGATGCGCAGGAACTGATCTTGGAAATATTTGCTGGAGAAAGCAACCCATGGCGCCGCTGCTGGAAGTAGACGATCTTAAAATTCATTTTCCGATCAAGAAGGGTCTTTTCTCCAAAACGGTCGGGCATGTCTACGCGGTAGACGGCGTTTCCCTGCGTCTGCACCGGGGGAAACTTTAGGGCTGGTGGGAGAAAGCGGATGTGGAAAGACCACCGCCGGCCTCGGCATCCTTCAGTTCATTTCCTCGACCGGGGGAACCGTCCAGTTCAACGGAGAAGACATCGGAGACCTGGGCCGAACGGCGCTTCGTGGACTGCGTCGCGAGATGCAGATGATATTCCAGGATCCTTATTCCTCCCTGAACCCCCGGATGACGGTCAATCAGATCTTAAACGATCCCATGGAAATTCACGGCTTGTACCCCGGTGGCGAAAGACAGGAGCGCATCGCGTTTTTGTTGGAAAAGGTCGGCCTGTCCCCCGAACACGGCAGACGATATCCCCACGAATTTTCCGGAGGGCAGCGTCAACGGATCGGTATCGCGCGAGCTCTGGCATTGAACCCCTTGCTCATTGTGGGCGATGAACCGGTCTCGGCACTGGATGTCTCCATCCAGGCTCAGATTATCAACCTTCTCATCAATCTCCAGAAGGAGTTTCAGTTATCCTATATCATTATCGCCCACGATCTGGCCGTGGTTGAATATATCTGTGATCGTGTGGCGGTCATGTATCTCGGAAAAATCGTCGAAACCGGCACCTACCGGCAGGTGTATACCGATCCCAAGCATCCCTATACACAGGCGCTGCTTTCGGCGATACCGGTTCCGGATCCGAAACAAGCGCGGGATCGGGTGATTCTAAAAGGGGATGTGCCCAGTCCGATCCATCCGCCGCCGGGCTGTCACTTTCACCCCCGATGCCCGTATCGAATGGATATCTGTCCCAACCAAGAACCCGAGTTGAAAGATGTCGGAAACAACCTTTGGGTAAGCTGTTTTCTTTTTCCATAAACTAAAACTATTCGAAAGGAGGAAAAGGATGAAAACGTCACGATATGTGTTCACCATTCTGGCCATCGTTGGAATCCTGCTGGCGGGAGCGACCCCGGCCCTCGCCGCTTCATCCATTGTCGTCGCGCTGGATGTTCCGCCGCGGATGATGAACCCCCATGGAGACGATTCCGATGCCGGCCTCCAATATATGGCTAACTTTTTCGACGGTCTCCTGCAGCGTAAAGGGTCGGACGGTACCCTGGTGCCGGCACTGGCCACACGTTTTGAACGCCTCGATCTGAACTCCTGGAAATTCTACCTCCGGAAAGGCTTTAAATTTCACAACGGCAACCCGTTCACGGCAGAAGATGTCAAATTTTCGTTTGAACGGCTGAGCAACCCGGAGGTGTCTGAATTTCTGAACACCGGTAAATCGATTGCGGCCATCGATATCATCGACAAATATACGGTGGTGATTCGCACCAAGGATCCGATCCCCTGGTTTGCCAACAACATGCATCAGGTGTTCATTATGGACAAAGAGTCCACCGAAGCGCGGGATTCCGGAGACGTCATGGTCAAACCCATCGGCACCGGCGCCTACAAACTAAAAGAGTGGGTCAAGGGATCCTACGTACGGATGGTCGCCAACGAAAACTACTGGGAGGGGGCACCGTCAATCAAGAACGTCGAAGTCCGACCGATCAAGGAAGCGTCCACACGATTTGCAGCCCTGGTTTCCGGACAGGTTGATCTCATTTCCGGGGTGCCGGTGGAACTTTACGACAAGTTGTTGAAAAATCCCAAGCTCAATGTGGTCAGCAGGCCCGCCCGACGGTCCATTTTCCTGGCCCTGGGCAACAAACCCGACTCTCCCATGGCCGATATCCGGGTTCGCAAAGCGATGTATATGGCGATCAACGAGGATGAAATCATCCAAAAGATCATGAGAGGGCACGCCTCTCCTGCAGCCCAGGTGCCGGATCCGCCGACCATCGGCTATAATCCGGATATCAAACGCCTGCCTTATGATCCGAAAATGGCCAAAAAATTGCTGGCCGAAGCCGGTTATCCCAATGGCTTCTCTGTGACCCTCTCCGGTCCCAACGATCGTTACGTGCAGGATGAAAAAATATGTGAAGCCGTAGCCAAGTATCTGGCGAAGGTCGGCATCAAAGCCAAGCTGGACGTTAAGCCCAAATCCATTTTCTTTCCAGAGGTGGCCGAAGGTAAACTCGAGTTTTACCTCATCGGTTGGTTTGACGGAACCTTCGACATGGGACGCACCTACTTCAAAATCGCCCACACACGGGATCGGGATAAAGGCTTCGGGGGCCTCAATGGGGCCGCCTACAGCGACCCGGCCGTCGACAAACTCCTCCAGGCCACGGCGGGGGTCGTCAATCCCGAAGGTCGCGGAAAAGTGCTTCAGGTGCTGAACAAAATGGCAATGGAAGATAAGCTGGTCTGGATTCCGTTGCACTACCAGGAAGATCTCTATGCCAAGCAGAAGGCCAAGGGGATTACCTTCAACCCCAGGCCGGATCGCTGGATGGTGTACAAGGAGATCAAGAAGTAATGAATGGGTCTATAACACAAAATAAGGATTGAACCTAACATACCCCCTCCCTCGTGCTCCCTCCCTTGTATAGACTGGGGAGATAGGTAACAGTTGTTCGGAGACATGGGTAACACTACCATCAGGCATATCGTTTACACTTGGGAGAACGACTATGC
>Ga0056120_1000183_pt1 | contig 12097 bp, 11 predicted proteins | sample WorMettaBAHAMAS2_FD_71121 | JGI IMG/M metagenome (GOLD analysis project Ga0056120, IMG submission 71121) | Marine gutless worms symbiont microbial communities from Max Planck institute for Marine Microbiology, Germany - Olavius tantulus BAHAMAS.2 ...
GAATGGTTATCGGAACGTGGCATTGAGAACAGCAGCATCAAACGGGCGTACCGGAATCGACCGTTACGCAAAGAAGATAAACAATTTAACAGGTTACCCTCAGGCGCGCGAAGCGCCGTGGAGCGTGTGTTTGGTGTACTCAAGAAACCCTAGGGGATGGCGCAAGCCCATTACGTGGGAATGAGCCGAAATCGAACACGGATTGACTTGATGTGTGTGGTTTACAACATCAAACGAGGGTTAACGGAGAATAAGTAAAACAGCGCGGAAAATACCCAGAATCAGTCAAAAGGCAGATGAATTCAGGTTCGTTCGAACAAATAACGACCAGCTGGTTGATTGAAAAAACGGGGGGGCTTAATAAAATTGGAAGTTTACGCACCGCGCAGAAGACTCGATTTTCCCGGGTGCCAGCCAAGACCCCTAGGATAGGGGGAGGATCTGTCCATGACGATAACCGCTCGCTTCCGGATACTGCTCATTGTCTTACTATTTCTGGTGCTCCCGTTTGCCAGCTGCTCCAGCAGCAACGAGCGGGAGCCGGTGAACAAGACCGTTTCCGCCACGCAGCGACCCACAGGCTCCCGCACCTTCTCCCGCACCTTCGCCATCCCCTCCTCTCAGACCTTCCCCGTCCCCTCCGAGATCAAAGACAATGTAGCCTTCTGGCGTAACGTCTACGGCAGATGGAGCCGCGGCGAGGTCGCCATCCACGACGACGAGTACATGGGGGTAATCTACGAGGTGGCGGATCTCCCCGGTCCCACGCTGAACGGCTACACGGCTGAGCAAAAGCGTTTCGTACGGGCGCGCAAGGCCTACTATAAGCACCGCCTCGAGAATCTGGAGGGCAAGCTACGAGCAGGCCTGTCTCCGGGCAGATATGATCGGGTACTCTACGACAAGCTCATGAACGCCGGCGGCAGATGGGCCATCTCCGGTGCCAGTAACCGGGTACGCAGTCAACGCGGCTTACGTGAGCGCTTCCGCCGGGGTCTGGCAATCAGTGGCCGCTATGACGCGAAATTCCGTGAGATCTTCCGTTCTCGGGGATTGCCTGAAGACCTAGCCTACCTGCCCCACGTCGAATCCTCCTTCCAGACCAACGCCCGCTCCAGCGTCGGCGCGGCAGGGGTATGGCAGTTTATGCGGGGTACTGGCAGAAAGTACATGACCGTCAACGGTGTCGTCGACGAGCGCCTGGATCCGGTGACCGCCGCCGAGGGTGCCGCGAGCTATCTCGGCACTGCCTACCGTAAGCTCGGCAGTTGGCCCCTGGCCGTGACCTCTTACAACCATGGCCAAGGCGGCATGGGGAAAGCTAAGGCCATCTACGGCAATGACATCGGGGCCATCGTGCGCAAGTACAAAGGGCCCTACTTCAAGTTCGCCTCCCGCAATTTCTACGCCGAGTTCATTGCGGCGCGGGAGGTCGCGAGCCATCCCCGGCGCTATTTTCCGAGAGGCATCAGATACCAGGCGCCCCTCTCCGAGGATCGCCTGGAGCTCCGCCACAGCATGTCCGCACCATGGATCGTCAGCTACTACGGCGTGTCTACACACCGGCTGGCGGATCTGAACCTGCATTGGAAGAAATCGGTCCTGCAAGGCAGAGCCAAGCTGCCGGCCGGCACTACCGTGTGGCTCCCGAGAGGGACCCTGAAGCGAGTAGGGCATATATCCGCGTCCGGCTCGACGATGCTCGCCAAGGCCGAATATAAGCGGAAACCAATCCGGATAGCCAAGATCGAGCCGCAGTGGAAGCCGACTAGGGTGGCTAAGGCTGAGCCTAAGCGGAAGCTAGTCAAGATCGCCAGGGCCAAGCCTAAGCAAAAACTAATCAAGATAGCTAAGGCCAGGCCGAAGTCGAAGCCGGTTCAGATGGCTAAGGCTAAACCTAAGCAGAAGCCGATCAAGGTAGCCAAGTCCAAGCAGAGACCGACCAAAGTAGCGAAGGTCAAATCGTCCGGGGCCGAGGTGCATGTGGTCAAACCGAACGAGACCCTCTATCGGGTGTCCACATATTACAAGCTGCCAGTTGCCGAATTGCGGCGTCTCAACCGCATGGGACCGAACGACACCAACATCCGTCCCGGCCAGCGGCTACGCGTGAGTGGCTGAGAGAGGTAGGGACAGACTGTCAAGTAATAGCGTGATTCATCGACCAGGGGAAACTGGTCAGTGAGTTGCCTGATCGTTCAAACCCCGCTTCGTCATTCCGGCAAGGATTGCCGGAATCCGGACGCCAGGGATAGCAAAAGGATAGGGTGGTGCCTGAGGTATCCCCGCGAAATCTGTCCTCGGTGCTGGTCGGCAAGGATGGCATAATGCTCATTTGCGCTCCCCTGATCGGGGGGCTCGCTCATGCCCATTATCCGGGAAAGTCGATGGGAACGCTTCGCTTCGTGCATCCTATCAAACAGTCGCGGTTCAGGAACCCCCGCGAGACGACCCAACTCTTGGGCCGCCCTGATGGATGCTTGCTTTGCCTATCCTGCGGTTGCCCATCCCAGGGGTTGGGCCAGGAGACAAAGGACGCAAAGCGTAGGATGGGCAAAGCGGAGCGTGCCCATCAAATTCGGCTAGTAGTTGAGAGATGGCGCGCCCGAGAGGATTCGAACCTCTGACCTCTGCCTCCGGAGGGCAGCGCTCTATCCGGCTGAGCTACGGGCGCGAAACGATGGGGAAGATCGGATACCGAACAGCATGCAGTATCCGTTGTTGTGGCCTGAAAACTAGGGTACCGACTCTTCCGGGATCCGTCTACGCCTGACATAGTCGTTCGATAGGTTTTGTTTCTGGAGTAACGAGTGGGCGGATATCGGAAGCGGGGGATTGAGGTCGCGCTGTTGAGTCTAATCGGAATCGTAGTCCTGGCAGCGACCGGCTATGTCCTGATCGGAGCCCGGTTTTCCAAAGCTCGCGACCCGGACATACCGGCGCAGATCCCTAGGGACACCCTTCCATCTCTAGCGTCGAACGCTGCACCCGCGGTGGATGCAGGTTCCACGGGTATTACCGTCTATAACCGGGCCTGCGTCGCCTGCCATGGTACCGGAGTAGCCAATGCGCCCAAGCTCGGCGATCGGGCTGCCTGGGAATCGCGTATGGTCCAAGGCATCGACCGACTCCTGGCGACCTCGATTGCCGGCAAGGGGGCCATGCCCCCCCGCGGCACTTGCGCGGATTGCTCGGATGACGACATCAAGGCCGCTATCGAATATATGCTCACCCAGTCGGTTACGAACCGGCTGCCTTTCCCGAGGCAACCAAATAATAATCGCTCCCTGCCGGAATGACGCGGTGAGGCATAAAGAATTACAATCTTTGTGTCTGCCTTCACTTATGGGGTACCGTCGATTTCTCGGTTGCTGGAACCTCAAGCCGACCACCTGCGTCCGCCATGAGGGTTCCCTGCTTCTCTCTGTAAGTCATAACTGACTGCCTGTGACTGGTAGCCGGGATCCCCTTAGGATTCGATCATCTCCTCCAGTTTGTGCCCAGGCTGGACCATGGGTAACACGTCTTCCGTCTTGTCGACCCAGACATCCACCAGGACCGGACCCTGGTGTGCGAGGGCCTCGCGCACGGCCCCCCGCATCGCCTGGGGATTTCTGACCCGCATGGTCTTGAGCCGCGGATAGACGAACCGCAGCCCGGTAAGGTTGGGGAGCTGGATGCGACAAGTGGGATCCAGCTTGACGCAATCAGGATCGCATTCAAGGGTCCGTGAGAGGCAGGTCTCGTAGTGGTTCCCGTCGTCCATCATGTCCTCCCACTGGCGCACCATCCCCAAATAACCGTTGTTGAGCACAAATACCTTCACCGGGATGCGGTGGGCGACCAGGGTTCCCAATTCCTGGATATTCATCTGGAAACTTCCGTCGCCGTCGATGAGCACCACGGGCCGGGCCGGGTTCGCGTACCAAGCCCCGATGGCGGCCGGGAGCCCGAAGCCCATGGTCCCCAATCCCCCGGAGCTGATCCACTGACGCGGACGGGTAAACCGATAGTATTGGGTCGCCCACATCTGGTGCTGACCCACCCCCGTGACCAAGGTCGCGTCACCTGTGGTGAGTTCCGAAATGGCTTCCACCACCGCCTGCGGCTTGATGTAATCCCCGGTGCCGTAAGGCTTAGGCATCCGCTCCCGCCAACGGCCCACCTGGGCCAGCCATGCCCCGTGGTGGGCGCTATGGCCGGAAGCCAGGGCATGGCGCAGAAACGTCTTGAGATCGGCGGCCAAGGCCAGATCGGCCTTGATCGCTTTGCTGAGCTCCGAGGGGTCGATGTCCACATGGGCGATACGCTTGTCTTCCGCGAAGCCCTTCACCGCCACCCGGTCATCGAAGCGGCCCCCCAGGGTCAGGATAAGATCCGCGTCTCGCAAGGCATAATTGGCCGGGATACCCCCGTGCATGCCCGGCATCCCCAAGTTGTGAGCATGCGCAAAAGGCACGGCACCCAAGGCATTGAAGGTGGTCGTCACCGGGGCCTGGAAACGCTCGACGAAGCGACGCAGCAAGTCCGCGGCACCGGCATGGATGATGCCGCCTCCCGCCTTGACTACTGGCCGCTCGGCCTGGGTCATGGCTGCTACGATGGCATCCGCCTTGGCGGTATCGAAGGGAACCGGCTCGCGACGGCGCCGGCGGGGGGAATTGCCGGGCCCCACTGCTGCCAGCTGGACATCCTTACAGATATCCACCACCACGGGGCCGGGCCGACCGGTGGCGGCCAGGTGGAAGGCCTCGTGCAGCACCCATTCCAAATCCGTAACCTCCTTGACCAAATAGTTGTGCTTGGAGATGGGGCGGGTCACCCCGAGGGTATCGACTTCCTGGAAGGCATCGGTCCCGATCGCAGCGCTCGGGACCTGGCCGGTGATGAAGACCGTCGGAATGGAATCCTTGTAGGCATCGGCGATCGGGGTGGTCAGATTAGTCGCCCCCGGGCCCGAAGTCGCCAGGGCAACGCCGATCCGACCACTGGCCCGGGCATAGCCCTCCGCCGCATGGCCGGCCCCTCCTTCCTGCCGGAAGAGCACGAACTTAGGCACCGGCTCGCTGCGGCTCATACGCTTGTTCAGCTCCACATGGAGGGGAATGACGGCGCCCCCAGTGTGACCGAACAGATAATCGACGCCGAGCTTGCCGAGCACGTCCCAGAAGAGGGCGACACCGGTACGGTTCGAATCATTCATCGCAAAAAGGGATCTCGATAGACTATGGTAGCAAAATTGTGGACGATATATCCCTTGTCCATGAATCGTTTGAAAAGGGAGGTGGTTGGACAGGGCGAGGGGGTGTGAATTTCTTTCGGATTGACAAGTTACTGCCAGCTTCCAGCAGCTAGTGTGGGACACAGTAGAGAACCACAACTCACGCTAATCACGCGAATCCAATTCACGTGGATTCGCGTGATTCGTGGTTTTTCTTCTTAATATGCGGAAATCTGCATAATCCGCGGATTCAAGAAGAGAAACGATTCATTCAATCGACCTGCTCGAAATAGAGCCGTCCGTCGCGCAGCGCTACTTCCACCGCGTCGCCGGGCCTGAATTTGCCTGCCAGGATGGCGTGGGCCAGCGGATTCTCCAGTTGGACGCGGATGGCGCGCTTGAGGGGACGTGCGCCGTAGACGGGATCGAACCCCGCCTCGCCCAGATGGTCCAGGGCATCGTCGTCGATCATGAGCGTCATCTCGCGCTCTTCCAAGCGCTCCCGCAAATAGCGGATCTGGATGCGGGCGATGGCCCGGATCTGCTCCTGCTGCAAGGGGTGAAAGACCACGATCTCGTCGAGGCGATTGATGAACTCGGGCCGAAAGGCTACCCGGACCACTTCCATCACCGCGTCCTTCATCTCGGCGTAATGCTCTTCTCCCACCTTCTGCTGGATGATGTCCGAGCCCAGGTTGGAGGTGATGACGATCACCGTGTTCCGAAAATCCACGGTGCGGCCCTGGCCGTCGGTCAGGCGCCCATCGTCCAACACTTGGAGCAGGACGTTGAATACGTCTGGATGGGCTTTTTCCACCTCGTCCATTAGGATGACACTGTAGGGTCGGCGGCGGATGGCCTCGGTGAGGTAGCCGCCTTCTTCGTAGCCCACATAGCCCGGCGGCGCGCCGATGAGTCTGGCTACCGAGTGTTTCTCCATGAACTCGGACATGTCGATGCGCACCATGGCCGCTTCGGTATCGAACATGAACTCGGCCAGGGCCTTGCACAGCTCGGTCTTGCCCACGCCGGTGGGTCCCAGAAACAGGAAGGAGCCCAGGGGCCGAGCCGGGTCCGAGAGGCCGGCCCGGGAACGGCGGATGGCATCGCTCACCGCGCGCACCGCCTCGTCCTGGCCGACCACGCGCTTGCCGATTTCCTGCTCCATGCGCAGCAGCTTGTCGCGCTCCCCTTCCAGCATCCGGGAGACGGGGATGCTGGTCCACTTGGAGACGATCTCGGCGATCTCCTCGGCGGTCACCTTGTTGCGCAACAGCTTCTTTTCCGCGTGTTCGGCCTGGGCGGCGGTCTCGAGCCGTTTTTGGAGCTCCGGGACCCGTCCGTACTGGATCTCCGACATGCGGGCCAGGTCACCGGCCCGACGTGCGGCCTCCAGCTCCAGGCGCGCCCGGTCGAGCGTTTCTTTGATATAGGCGGTGCCCTGGACCAAGGCCTTCTCCGATTTCCAGATCTCGTCCAGATCCGAGAACTCGCGCTCCAGGCGTCCGATCTGGTCCTCCAGATCGGTGAGTCGTTTCCAGGAGGCCTCGTCGGACTCCTTCTTCAAGGCCTCGCGCTCGATCTTGAGCTGGATGAGCCGGCGGTCCAGCTTGTCCATTTCTTCGGGCATGGAGTCGATCTCCATGCGGATGTGGGAGGCGGCCTCGTCCACCAGATCAATGGCCTTGTCCGGGAGCTGACGATCGGTGATGTAGCGATAGGAAAGGGTAGTGGCAGCCACGATGGCCGGGTCGGTGATTTCTACCGCATGATGGACCTCGTAGCGTTCCTTCAGGCCCCGCAGGATGGCAATAGTGTCCTCCACGTTGGGTTCGTCCACCAGCACCTTCTGGAACCGCCGCTCCAGGGCAGCGTCCTTTTCCACATACTTGCGGTACTCGTCCAGGGTAGTAGCGCCGATGCAGTGCAGCTCACCGCGGGCCAGGGCCGGCTTGAGCATATTGCCTGCATCCATGGCGCCCTCGGCCTTGCCCGCCCCCACCATGGTGTGGAGCTCGTCGACGAACAGGATGAGGTTGCCTTCCTGTTTGGCGATGTCATTGAGGACGGCCTTGAGCCGCTCCTCGAACTCGCCGCGAAACTTGGCGCCGGCGATCAGGGCCGCCATGTCCAGCGCCAACAGACGCTTGGATTTGAGCCCCTCGGGCACCTCGGCGTTGACGATGCGCTGGGCTAGACCCTCGACGATGGCCGTCTTGCCCACGCCGGGCTCGCCGATGAGGACCGGGTTGTTCTTGGTGCGCCGGGCCAGGACCTGGATAGTGCGGCGGATCTCGTCGTCGCGGCCGATGACGGGGTCGAGCTTGCCCTGTTCCGCCTTCTCGGTCAGGTCGATAGTGTAGCGTTCCAGGGCTTGGCGTTGTTCCTCCGCATTGGCGTCGTCTACCATCTGGCCGCCGCGGATCCGGTCGATGGCCTGTTCGAGGGCACCCTTGCCGGCCCCGGCGGCGCGCAGCAGGTTGCCGAGTATCCCCTGGTCGTCCACCGCCGCCAGCACGAAGAGCTCGGAGGAGATGTATTGATCATTGCGCTGCTGGGACAGCTTGTCCGTCTGGTTGAGCAGCCGCCCCAGGTCGTTGGAAACATGCAGATCGCCAACCACGCCCTGGACCCGAGACAGCCGCTCCACGGCCTCGCCGAGACCGGAGCGCAGCCGATTCACATTGACATCCGCCAGCGACAGCAGGTGGCGGACCGTACCGCCTTCCTGATCCAGCAGCGCCAACATCAGGTGAATCGGCTCGATGAACTGGTGGTCACGTCCTACCGCTAGGCTCTGGGCGTCTGCCAGGGCCATTTGGAATTTTGCCGTGAGCTTGTCCATTCGCATGGGTGATCTCTCTCCGGTAAACCACAAAAAACACGAACAAACACGAATAGTACAGGATTAACAGGATTTTCAGGATGTACAGGATTTTTTGTTGTGAAGAGTGCCTGCGGGTTTGGTAAGCGCGTGATCGGGCGTAAAATTCAGGAAATACAAGAATCATGTGTAATGTCAGTGCCCACTTGCAGGCCAATGCCGTTAAGTTTAGCCGTCATTCCGGCAGGGATTGCCGGAATCCGGTTACAGGGATGTGAAGAAGAGGTCCCAGGAATACGGCCAGACCGCGAGGAAATTCAATCGACAGCAGCTCCAGCTCGTCCTCCGGACCCAGAAATAATGGGGCCAGAAAAAGCTATTGCGGCGGTACAGGATGGCCTCGTGCGTCTTCGGGTCCAGCAGCAGGTATTCTGCGAGAGAAGCCAGGGTCTGGTAGTTGATCCGCTTTTCGCCGTCGTCGGTGGCTGCCGTCTTAGGTGACGGGACCTCAATGATCAGCTTGGGGGCCGTCTCGAAATAGTCGTCGGCGTCCGCCCCCAACGGATTGCAGCAAACCAGGATATCCGGGTAGTAGAAACGGTTTGCGCGCTCGACGCCGACCTTCATGTCGGACTAGAAGATCTGGCACGGAGAACCTTCGAGGTGGTTCCCCAGCAAACGAGCTACCCGCGTCGCGAGTAGATTGTGCGCCCGGGAGCCACCGGCCATCGCCACGAGCTCACCGTCGAGATATTCGTGGCGTTGCTCGGCATCCCGTTCGATCCGTAGATTCTCGTCCGCTGTCAGACGGCTGACTAGGACAGCGGTCAACATGAAAAGTATACCGGCAGAATTTACATGATGCACACCCTATTTCCCGCCGGAGATTACGTCAAGGATGAGGTAGGTAGGATGGACATGGTGGATATTCTTGATGGGCTGGGGTTCGAGGTGCGGGATGGCAGGAAGCAAGGGCATAAGATCGTGTTCCATGAGGATAGGGTATACCAAGATTTTTCTCCGAAGGCTTCACCTGCGGTCATGGCCGCAATCCTGAGATCAAGCCGCCTATGTGAGACAGATCCGTAAGCTGCTGCTTCATACCAGTCTGAAATACTCGGCTTCCTGGAGACGAGAAATGAACATTGATGCGCGCATCTACAACATCACGGTACACCGCGGCGAGTTCGAGGATGAGATTCTCTACGAGGCATGGGTGAAGGAGCTGCCGGATCTCGTCAAGTACGGGGAGACTTCTGAGGAGACCTACGGTCTGGCACTGGATGCGGTCGAGACCACTGCCATGGTCTTCGCGGGAAAAGGGCTTACTATGCCCAGGGCAACGGTTCCGGCCAAAGACTACAGCGGACGAGTGACTTTGCATCTGGCAAAAGGCCTGCACCGCGCGCTCGCTGAAGCTGCCGATTCCGAAGGCGTGAGCCTCAATCAACACTTGGTGAATATACTGAGTTATTACTCCGGGTTCGCGGCAGGTAGTCGCAGGGAGACTGTATCCTCTTAGTTATTGCTGGGTTTTAGCCATCCCTGGCCGCAACCTAGCCTACGACCTCCTGGCGCCTGGCACAGAAGCGACGCCAAGCTGCTTGGGACGACGACTACCGTGCTAAGGTCATGTTTGGGTAGGGTTCTATACGCGCTCGCCCTGCGGCATCGTCTGTTAGATATCGTCCTGCCCGTGCGGCAGTGAGATAATTTTAAGTTTTTTCGTGTCGGAGTGTTCTGCCCAAACCAAAAACTGTGTTCGAGAACCACCACGGCCTGCTCGAAATAGTCGATGGCCTTTGGTACTCGCCGAGTGCCATCCAGGCCATTCTCAGATCGCTGCGGCGTATCGCCACAAAGGGATGATCCTCACCGTAGGTCTTGAGATCGCTAGCCATGGCCTATTCATAGTAACTGATAACTGTTTGATACCTCCCGAGTTTCATCCAGACCGCTCCCAGGTTGTGGAGGTCTCTCACCACGTCAGGATGATCCTCACCGAAAAAGTTGAGATTGCTGGCCAGGGCCTGCTTCAAGTAACCGATAGCCTTTTGGTAATCCCTGACTCTAAGGTTGTGACCGCGTATTGCTGCCACAATGGGATCTCTGACGATCGTAGCTGGGGCCAGTTCGTAGTAACCAACAGCTGTTTGGTACTCGACAAAGTCCTGCCAGACCCTTCCTAGGTTATTGCAGTCTCTGGCTACTGTAGGACGGTTTTCGCCGTAGATCTCGATATCGCTGGCCAGGGCCTGTTCCAAGTAGCCAATGGCCTTTTGGTACTCCCCTAGCCTCTGCCAAGCTAACCCCAGATTGCTGCGATCCTTGGCTACATTGGAGTGGTCTTCGCCATAGGTCTCGAGGTCTCTGGCTAGAGCCTGCTCGAAGTAATCCTTGGCGACAGTGTAATCACCGATTACCTCCGCCAACTCGCCTGCGTTCGCAAGATACAGATCCTTATCCAACGCGAGCTGTGCGGCCCGCCGGGCGTGTTCGTAGGCTTCTCGATAGCGGATCTGGTCCAGTGCGATGCGGCTGCGCCGGTAGGCTGCCTCGGCGGCCTGAGTGGATTGCTCTTCGATCCGTGCAAAGAGCCTGTCCGACGCGCTCTGGTTGCCCTAGGTCAAGGCGTCGCGGGCTCTGGTCCAAGAGCATATTGGAAATCTGGCTGCGGATGGTCTCTAGCTGATCGATGCGTTCCTCTAATCCCCCAATATCCATCATAACGATAAGCCCGAATAGGGCCATCCAGAATTTTCGCTGACCTTTTTCATTGCATTTTCTCCAACCCTATCTCGATTCAAGTAGCAATTTTACCGGGATTCGGTACGGGAAAGGACATCCCGAAAAGAGGCCGCGGTCAGGGCGAGCGCGTATAAGACTTCTCAAAAATATGAGCTTGACGAATTAGTTTGCCCGGCATCAGGAAGCCCACGTAGGGCGAGACAAGCCAAGGATGGCCGCATCCCACCTTTGATCCTAATGGCGTCTCCGAGACGCCCCGCGGCACGGCGCTGCCGCGTTTCCACGCGGCGAACGAGAGCATCTTACGATTGATCGGGAACCGAGTCGGCAAGTTCCGGGGCCTGAGCCACTTTCAGCCCCAAGCCGCGCAATTCGCTATCCTCGGTCTAGACGTAGACCCCTAATGTGCATGGTTCATCAAACTGCATCAGAGAAAAAATCAACGTTGCTTGGGCTCTATGAACGCGCCCTTTCCGTTGCCTTTCCGTCATACTTTTGGTCGAATCGGAGATGGCCGCTAATTGCTCCTCATCGAGAGCAATCTCCCACATGGTCTCTGCATCCTTCAAAATACGCAGAGTAAGAAAACGGAACGGCTCCTCGGCAGGCGTTACGATTTTTACGGACAAGCACAGCTTGGGAAGCGTGACCGGAAATGCGGGGACGAATAATCCTCCCGAATAAACCCCGATAAAGGAGAGCTTGCCTTCCGTCTCGTAGCGGATGTCGTCACAAAAAAGGGTCTTGACGTGGCGCGTAATCATTTCCGTTGCACCTGGGCGATGACTTCCTGACGCCTAAGCGCCTGGTCCAGGGTGTTCAGGTCGACGCCCAAGGCCCTGGAGAACTTACGGCAGGTCTTGATGGATTCTCCGTACTCCGCTCGATACGGGTGATATGGGATTGGCTGGTCCCTAACTCCGTGGCTAGGTGGGTTTGTGACCACCCTTTGCGCAACCGCAGAGTACGCACCGTGTCGCCATCCTCGCCATAGTCAAGGTATCGGCGACCCACTGCCTGCCTTCTTCCAGGGCGGCACGGTGCTGGTCGTCCGGCTCCCACTTGTTCACCAAATTGCTAAGGTCAACCGCCCCCGACGGCGTGGATGATCTCCACCCGGTCGCTGGGGACCAGGCGGTGCTCCCTGAAGCGACTGCGGGGCACTAGCTCCTCGTTGACCTCCACGGCGAGGCGCTGGCCGGCCAGCTCCAGCCGCTCGATGAGGCTGCCCATATCGATGCCGTCCGGGATCTCGGTCGGATTTCCGTTGAGGATGATCTGCATGTCGGACTCCTGCTAGGATG
>Ga0056120_1000185_pt1 | contig 12034 bp, 13 predicted proteins | sample WorMettaBAHAMAS2_FD_71121 | JGI IMG/M metagenome (GOLD analysis project Ga0056120, IMG submission 71121) | Marine gutless worms symbiont microbial communities from Max Planck institute for Marine Microbiology, Germany - Olavius tantulus BAHAMAS.2 ...
GCGCAAAGACCGTGCCGATATGACAATTGGCTCTAAAAATTTATAATTACTTATAAAATCAGATATTTAAGTAGAGACAAAAAAAGATGGGAAGGGCTTTTGAGCTTATGACAGCGAATCAAATATGCCAATATGGCATAGTTTAAAGATTTTATTATATTATTTCAAACAGTTGACAAACATATTCCATTTTGGCACAGTCCATTTTGGCATATTTGGGATGGCATTCCACAGCAATCACTAACAGCTTTGTGTTGAATTCTTTCCGGTCTGCCCTCTTAGCTTTCAACTTTGACCTTTCAGCTTTCAGCCCGCCGGAGGTTTACCCGCCTTTGGCGGGCGGGCAAGCTTTTAACTTTGACCTTTCAGCTTTCAGCTTTTAACTTAACTATATGGAAACACGTATCATCATTGTCGAGGATGACCAGGATTACCTGGAGTTGCTCAATGGGAAACTGGTGGCCGCGGGATTTCGAGACATCCAGTCCGAGCACGACTCCGTAAAGGCGGCCTCGCGGTTCGAAAAAGGGGCTGTTTTCGATATCGCCTTGATCGACATGAACATGCCCGGCATGGATGGGATCGCCTTGCTGGAGTTCATCAAGAACACCAGCCCCAGGACCGAGTGCATCATGGTGACGGCGGTCAACGATGCCAGAATCGCTGTGGAATGCCTGAAAAAGGGCGCCTACGATTATCTGGTCAAACCGATCACCCAGGAGGATTTGATCTTTTCCATTACGCGCAGCCTTGAGCGAAAACGTCTCCTGGACATCCTGGATATCAAGGAGGGCAAGAGCATCCCCCGGTTGATGAATCCGGAACCCTTCCGCCCGATCTTGACCCGTTCCGAAATCATGCGACGCCTCCTGAAAGAGGCAGAACTGCATGCGGCCAGCGAAGTACCGGTACTGATCACCGGAGAAAGCGGCACCGGAAAGGAGCTGCTGGCTCGAGCGATTCATAAGGCGAGCCCCAGAGCCCGTAATCCATTCACCCCAGTGAATATGGCTTCCCAGTCGGCCACCCTGTTCGAAGCCGAGTTCTTCGGTCATACCAAAGGGGCCTTCACCGGTGCGGAAAAGGACCGATCGGGATTTCTTCTGGCATCGAACCACGGCACCCTTTTCCTGGATGAAATCGGCAACCTTCCCCTGGAGCTTCAGGGGAAGCTGTTACGCGTGCTTCAGGACGGTGAGTATACGCGTCTGGGAACCAGCAAGCGTCAAAAGGTAGACGTACGGTTCATTGCGGCCACGAACGAAGACCTGGACGAGTTGCTCAGCAGAAAAAAGTTCCGAAAGGACCTGTACTACCGAATCCGGGGGGGCTGGCTCCATTTACCCCCTCTGCGGGAGCGCAGAGAAGACATCCCCATACTGGTGGATCATTTTCTCGAAGCGTTCTGCCCTGCCGGGAATCGATGCAGGATGACCGATGAAGCCTGCTGTCTGATGCTGGAGTATCCGTTTCCCGGCAACATCCGGGAACTCGAGGCCATTGTCCAATCAGCCGTGAACCTGGCCCAGGGACGGCCCATCGCACCGGAATTTCTGCCCAAGGAAGTGCAGCAGAATACCAAGGCCGCAGTATGTGCCCTGCCGCAGGCAAATGCGATACAGCCCCTGGCGGAAATTGAGCGAGAACATATTCTGAACGTCTACCGAAGCACCGGTGAGAACAAATCCAAAACGGCTCGAGTCCTGAGGATCGGCTTGAACACGCTCCGGAGAAAACTGCGTGGCTATAACGTCAACTAGGAGGAATCAGCGTATGAACCGTGGACTGATGAAAGCGATCTTACTCCTGCCGGTGCCGGTCATGGTCATTGTGCCCGCGATTATCCTGATGGTTTCAAAAGGCACCATCCTCTCGCCCGATGTCCAGAATCCGACCCAGGTCACCTTCTGGGTGGCCATGGATTTTCTGCTCGCAGGTCTCGTGTTGGCGATCTGGTCCGTCAAGGTTATCGTGACCTTTGGAGAGGGGACACCCGCCCCCTGGGACCCGACCCGTAAATTGGTGATTGCCGGCCCCTATCGATATGTCAGAAATCCGATGATCACCGCGGTGATACTGATTCTTTTAGGTGAAACAATTCTATTTAACAGCTGGGCACTGTTCTTGTGGTCTCTCGTTTTTTTCGCCGGCAACCTGATCTATTTTCCAATAGTGGAAGAGAAGGGACTGGAGCAGCGGTTTGGGAAAGCGTATCTGGATTATAAAGAATCTGTTCCCCGGTGGATCCCTCAGTTCCAGAGCTGGGACGGAAATCGTACATCGACATAGCATTTATAGCCGTGCTGCCTTGACAAACCCGCTGTTTAGACCAAAAAATCAAACGTCATCGCGACATGCATTTAGACCCGGGCTGCGGGTATACCATCCTCGACCGACCCTATGACGGTTTCACCCGATTTTCAGAAATATAGGTTCCACCGACTCCTGCATCACAAAAATCAATCGTTCATGATACACCCGACACCATGTACCGCTCCAGCGCGGGGTGTACCCGTTCAACTTCAATCCGTCACAGAATGACCCAAAACTTGGTGCAGCGAAGACCACGTCATACCGCTAACCCATCACCCCGAACATGAAAGGAGGAAGCCATGGCAAGTTACCTGTTAATCTGGGATATCAATGATGCCTTTGTGCCGGTAGATCCAAAAGAAAGAGGGGAAGCTTACAACATGCTGCTGGCGATGGTAAAAAACGACATGGAGAAAGGTATTACCAAAGGATGGGGGACGTTTATCGGTGAGCGAACCGGTTATTGCGTGGTGGAGGGCTCGGAACTGGAAATCATGAATCTGGTGCAGCAGTACACGCCTTATGTGACCTTTGAAACCCACGCCTGTGCATCGGTAGACCTGGCCCAGGAGATGGTCAACGCACTGATCGGCACTTGAAGAACCGGTTTTGGGACAGACCGATGGATCCGGTCTGTCCCAAAGCGCCTTCCCACCAGATGGCGAGACATTTCAACACATCCTCTTCGATACCCGACCCTCTCAGGATTCCGCGACCCAGGCCGGGCAATACGGCTGCGGCAGGCATGCCTTGACACTTTCCGAATGATAAATAATCTCCTGTTAGTGCTTTCGTGATGACCACAGGAGAAGGAACCACCTCCCTTAACTCCGGAGGGAACACCACATGACCGATACCAAGGACGATAATGGTGCGTGTCGGATGCTTGAAACGGATTCCGAGGGAAACACCAACCTCTGCTGCTATACCGTCGACGCTAACGGAAACTATGAGGATCCCTGTATTGTTCCTGTAAAGGAATGCTGCAGTGAAAGATATCCAATGGGGACAGAATCGCATTAACCGGCATTAAGCCGACCGGGATTCCCCACATCGGCAATTATCTGGGAATGATCCGGCCGGCGCTGGAACTGGCGGACGACTATCGATCGCTGTATTTCATCGCCGACTACCACGCCCTGACCACGACCCGGGATCCGGCAGAATTGAACCGCCGAATATATGAAGTGGCGGCGACCTGGCTGGTTCTGGGTCTCGATCCCGAGCAGGTCACTTTTTTCAGGCAGTCCGACATTCCGGAAGTGTTTGAGATGGCCTGGATTCTATCCTGCGTCACCGCCAAGGGTCTCCTCAACCGCGCTCATGCATACAAAGCCGCAGTGGAAGAAAACCGGCGTGTCCACAAAGACAGAGATGCCGGGATCAACGCAGGCGTCTTCAATTACCCGGTTCTCATGGCGGCGGACATTCTGTTGTTTCAGACCGACACGGTACCTGTGGGACACGATCAGAAGCAGCACATTGAAATCGCCCGGGACATTGCGGCGGAATTCAATACCACCTTTGGAAGGGTGTTGCGTAAGCCACGGGAATCGGTGAGACACGATGCCATGATTGTTCCCGGTCTGGATGGTCGTAAAATGAGCAAGTCCTACCGGAATACCATTCCTATCTTTGCGCCACCCGAAGTAATCCGGAAGCGGGTCATGCAGATCCGAACCGACTCGAAACGTCCCGAGGACCCGAAAGACCCGGACCGATGCAACATCTTCGCTATTTATCGCCATTTTGCGGCTCCGGAAGCCGTTACATCGAAACGGAAGGAGTATCGTTCCGGGGGGATTGCCTACAGCGATATGAAGCAAGAGCTCATCGATCTTCTGGAAACCGGGTTCGGCTCCCAACGGCAAACCTTTCACCACCTCCTCAAGGACCCCTCGGGAATTGACCGCATCCTGAAAGCCGGAGCGGTCCGCGCCCGAACCCTTGCACGGCCGGTACTGGAGGAGGTGCGCCGTCGCACCGGAATCGAAAATAGCTAATAACGATCGGCAGCTGTAGAATCGGAGGCTGCCGGCGAAAGGATATATTATGGGAATCAATGTTGCCCGCAAACTGATCGAGACGCATCTGGTCGAAGGAGAGATGACCGCGGGAGAAGAGATCGCCTTGACCATCGATCAAACTCTGACCCAGGATGCCACCGGCACCATGGTGATGCTCGAATTCGAAGCCATGCAGGTGCCGCGGGTGAAAACCAAATTGTCTGCCCAGTATGTGGACCATAACCTGCTTCAGACCGATTTTAAAAATGCCGACGACCATCTGTTTCTGCTGAGCGCCTGTAAGAAATTCGGTGTCTGGTATAGCCGACCCGGCAACGGGGTAAGCCATCCGGTACATATGGAACGTTTCGGAATCCCAGGCCAGACACTTCTCGGATCGGACAGCCATACCCCGGCGGCCGGTGCTTTGGGGATGCTGGCCATGGGAGCCGGGGGGCTGGAAGTGGCCATGGCAATGGCGGGCGAAGCCATTTACCTCCGGATGCCGGAAGTCATGGGTGTTCGGGTGACTGGAGCACTTCCCGATTGGGTCAACGCCAAGGATGTGATTCTCGAAATGCTTCGACGTTACGGTGTGGGCGGCGGTGTGGGTAAAATCATCGAATACTACGGCCCGGGGCTGGACAACCTGTCCGCCATGGACCGGCATGTCATCGCCAATATGGGAACGGAAATGGGGGCCACAACGACCGTGTTCCCGTCGGATGAGACGGTTCGCCGGTTTTTAATGAGCCAGGGTAGAGATTCCGTTTGGAGTCGTATCGAGGCGGATCCGGATGCCGAATACGACACCCATGATGACATCGATTTGTCCTCATTGGAACCGCTCATCGCGCTTCCCAGTAGCCCGGGAAATGTCGTACCGGTTCGGGAAGTGGCCGGCCGCGAAATTTTTCAGGCCTATATCGGGTCTTCGGCAAACCCGGGATTGCGAGATTTTGCCGTTCCGGCGCTCATGGTCGAGGGCCGGGCCGCAAACGACCGCGTCTCCTTCGATGTGAACCCGACCTCACGGCAAATGCTGGAAAACCTGGCCGACTCCGGCCTTCTGGCGAATCTGGTCCGTGCTGGCGCCCGTATTCACCAGGCGGGCTGTGGCGGTTGCATCGGTATGGGGCAGGCCCCGGCCACCGGGAAAATCAGCTTGCGGACCGTCCCGAGGAATTTCCCGGGGCGTTCCGGCACCAAGGAAGATTCCGTCTACCTGTGCAGCCCGGAAACCGCGGCCGCATCTGCACTGACCGGCGTTATTACCGATCCCCGCTCCATGGATATCGATTATCCCATATTTATCTCCGACACTCCCATCCAGATTAACACGAAGATGCTGGTACCTCCTTCGCCCTCCGGCAACGGCGTGGAGTTGGAAAAGGGGCCGAACATCAAGCCGCTGCCGGAGTTCGATCCGCTGCCGGACAAGGTGGAAGGTCCGGTCTTGTTGAAGCTGGGAAATGACATCTCCACCGACGAGATTATGCCGGCCGGGGCGGACGTACTACCGTATCGGAGTAACATTCCGGAAATCAGCCGGTATGTATTCAGCCGGATAGACGAGCGCTTTTACGATCGTGCCATGGAACTGAGGGGGAGAAATTTTATGGTGGTGGGTGGATACAATTACGGTCAAGGATCGAGCCGGGAGCATGCGGCTATAGCCCCCCGGTATCTGGGGCTCCGAATTGTCCTTGCCAAGAGCTTTGCCCGGATCCATTGGCAGAACCTGGCCAACTTCGGAATTCTACCCCTGACCTTTGCCAATCCTTCCGACTACGATGCCATCGACCCGGGGGACCAACTGGTCGCCGGCAACCTCTGCAGCATACTGCTCCATGGCGATGGGATTCGAATCACAAATGCCACTCAACACCGGAGCATTGAGGTCGCCCTCAGTTTGACGGATCGCCAGATCGAAATGATTCTGGAGGGAAGCTTGATCAATGTAGTGCGGAAAAACCAGGTTTGAATAACATCATGGGCATCGGAATCGTGTTGTGTAGCGGTATCGAGGAATCCGAGCAAATCACTTCTAAATCGATTCCGATGGGATATCGATCCTGGTCCCGACAACGTATAAAGGTGAAGGAGGTACGCCATGGAAATCGATCGAATCCTTTGGCCGACGGATCTGTCCGGCAGCGCGAAACAGGCACTGAACTATGTCAGATCATTAACCCAGAAGTATCAGGCCGAAATCCACGTCCTGTACGTCATCGAAGATATCGCCCATCATCGCGGCTGGTATGGCGACTTTGAGGATGACCACATCAACAAGATCATTGAATGGGAACACAAGAAGGCCAAGGAGCGACTCGACGATATCTGCTCCAACTATCTCGAAGGCTGCCCGCTGTACATCCGGCACGTCGCCGTGGGGGATCCGGCCCAGAAGATCTTGGATCTGGTCGATAAAGAAAAAATTGACATGGTGATTTTGTCGACGCGGGGGGCCAAAGGACATTTCTCTTTTGGAAGCGTCGCCGAGAAGATCGTCAAGAACTCATCGGTCCCGGTCGTGACCATCCCCCCGTCGGGGGATCCGGAAATCGCGGGATGAATCCAAACCCAGTGGACGTGGATGGTGTCATGTCCGCCGACCGCGCGGATGGCCATCCGGGCATCACCCGGGGGAACATCCATCCCCGTTTAGCGGACCATCAGGATTCATCCTCCATGTCCAATTCATGGGTAATCCGAATGGCATCGATCACGCTCTGGGCGGCAGGACAGCGTGTAATATAATTTTCCAGTGCGGCTTGGGCATCGGAACGTTTGTCCTTCGGCAGCGTTAACCGGTAATGAACGTGAATACGGGTTATTTTAAGGACACCATCGACATTTTCGATATCCCCCGTCACGGTCGCCATGTAGCGATCCTGGAAGGTTCGAATTTTCTTTTTGGCCAGGACCCCGGCCAACGTCCCCATCATTCACCCGCCAACCGCTCCCACCACATGGTCCAGAGTGGCGGCATGCTCTTCGTCCGGATCGATCCCATAGAATTGTTTAATGCCCCCGTGTACCCCGTAGTAAACGGGTTCGGAAAATCCTCGAATCTGAGCAATTCGGGTCGGGCCTTTTTTGCGAGTGATGGTGATGTGTGATTGATGAACAATATCGCCCATGGCGGTCTCCTTTTTCCAGAAAAGCTGTACAGGGAATATTTCGACAGAAATCGCTGTGGTTGAATCCGTTTAACATAGGGATGATTAACGTGATGTAAATCTTTGAATTCCCCCTTGTCCAGTGGCTCGGATTCCTATACTGTTTTTGGATTGAGCAAACGGTGAACGCTATCGCGGTACGCAAACGGAAAGAGAACAACCTATGGGACAAACATTATTTGAAAAAATCTGGACACAACATGTGGTACAGGAACTGCCCGACGGATCGGTGTTGCTTTATATCGATCGTCATCTGGTCCATGAGGTCACCAGTCCCCAGGCCTTTGAAGGCATGCGGGTGTCCGGGCGACGCATCAGACGCCCGGAGCTGACCTTTTCGACCATGGACCACAATGTCCCGACAACCGAAGATCGTCTGAACATCAGGGACCCGATTTCAAAAGCCCAGGTCGATGCATTAGAGCAGAACTGCAAAGACTTCGGTGTTTCCCTGTTTGGTCTTGGAGATCCCCATCAGGGAATCGTCCATGTCATCGGCCCGGAGATGGGAATTACGCTGCCCGGATTGACCATTGTCTGCGGCGATTCCCACACCTCGACCCATGGGGCATTCGGTGCCTTGGCCTTCGGAATCGGGACTTCCGAAGTGGAGCATGTGCTGGTGACCCAGACCCTGAAACAACCTAAGCCGGGTACCTACAAGGTGGAGTTTACCGGGCGCTTGTCGCCACATGTGTTCTCCAAGGACATGGTGCTCAAACTGATCGGCACCATAGGCACAGCCGGTGGTGCGGGCCATGTTTTCGAATACTGCGGCGACACCATCGGTTCTCTGTCCATGGAAGCACGCATGTCGATTTGCAACATGAGCATCGAGGGCGGAGCACGCGCCGGCATGGTTGCCCCCGATGATACCACGATCCAATATATCACCAGCACGGACCGCCCCTACGCACCAAAAGGCAGGGCGTTGAACGACGCCATCGCCCATTGGCGGTCACTGCCGACAGATGCGGACGCCGAATTCGACCGCTCCATCACCATCGATGTCGCCAACCTTGCACCCCAGGTCACCTGGGGAACCAATCCGGGTATGGTGATTGACATTGACCAGCCGGTACCCGGACCCGACAGCGGCGGATTCTACAGCCGCGCGGATGTGGAAAACGCCCTGGAATACATCGGTCTGACTCCAGGCACTCGAATGACCGATGTTCCCGTGGACGTCGTATTTATTGGAAGCTGTACCAACTCCCGGATGGAGGATCTGCGCCTGGCGGCGGCGGTCATGGACGGGAGGAAAAAGGCCGACCACGTCCAGGTGCTGGTGGTGCCCGGTTCCGATCAGGTCCGCCGGCAGGCCGAGGCCGAGGGCCTGGATCGGATTTTCAAGGCTGCAGGTGCGGAGTGGCGATATGCGGGCTGCAGTATGTGCCTGGGTATGAATCCGGACCAGTTGCGCCCCAAGCAGCGATGCGCATCCACGTCGAACCGGAATTTCGAGGGCCGCCAGGGTAAAGGAGGACGCACCCATCTGGTGAGTCCGGAAATGGCCGCGGCTGCCGCCGTGGCCGGAAAATTCGTGGATATTCGGTCGTGGCTTGCCCGCTAAACCCGGACAGTTTTTCTTTTCAGCCATCTGTTGAAAAAGAGTTCATGCGAGGATCGGACTAAACCCGGAAAGGAAAGATCATGACACCGTTCACGCAGCATACCGGCATTGTCGCAACGTTGAACCGATCCAATGTCGATACCGATCAAATCATCCCCAAACAGTTTCTGAAATCAATTAAGCGGACCGGTTACGGACCGAACGCCTTCTTTGACTGGCGCTACAATGCCGATGGAACCCCCAATCCGGACTTTGAACTCAATCAGGCCCGTTTTGAAGGGCGCTCCATTCTGGTGGCACGAAATAACTTCGGCTGCGGATCCAGCCGGGAGCACGCGGTCTGGGCATTGGTACAGGACGGCTATGGGGTCATCGTCGCTCCCTGGAAACCTGCCGGCAGTAGCCGCCTGCCCGCCTACGCCGATATCTTCCGATCCAACGCCGTGAAAAACGGTTTGCTACCCATCGAACTGGCGGAAGAAGAGGTGGACCATATCTTCGCCCTGGTCGAGCGGCATCCGGGATTGGAAGCGACCGTCGAATTGCCGGAACAGCAGATCACCTTTCTCGCGCCGGAACCCGTCATCTATGATTTTGAAATTGAGGCTTCCGCCAAAGAGCAGCTTATCGGCGGATTGGATGATATCGATCTTTCTCTCCAATACCAATCCGAAATCGAGCGTTTCGAACAGCAGCATAACCCGTATTTATCGCCCCCGGGTTGATCGGAGCGGGACCAACGCCCCAGGCCATGATGGCCCGCGGGGGCCGTTCCCTCCCCGAAAAGGGGGTCAGGGATGGGAACCGGGTGAATGGCTGGTGTGTCGATGGCTAAGATGAGAAAGCCTGATGGCCCGCTGGCATCGAATGGTTGCCGGTGGGTCAGGGGAACCCGTCTTCCTCGCCAATTCCGTTCGTCTTTACCGAGCCAACACCTTTCATGAAATCTCATTAGGGCAAGATCCGGGCTAAACAACCAAAATACTGGAGTTTTCGCAATCTTCGGGCATCCCCGCAACGATAAAAATGGGCACTTGCCTGTCAAATTTCGTCATGACTGATCCTACAATTCATGTAGGAAATCCCATTTCGATCACAAAACATTGAAAATATTATACATAATTAATATTTTGCCTGTCAGCAATCAGGTATGAAACTTGCTTTTCCTTTGCAGGATAACATTGTCACAAACTGCAGCTCAATCCCCATCCGAAAGGAAAAGCTCATGAAGACGAATCGAGTTACGATGAGGGTCTTCCTGCTGGCACTGCTGACAGCGACATTTTGGTGCTATCTGCAGGGTACAGCGGTGGCCCAGGGACAGGAAGATGGCGGCATTCTGAATCAAATCCAATGGGAGCATGGCCCGGGGATTTCCAGCCTCGACAACTGGGCCGAAATCGATGTTCCGGATGGCTTTGTCTTTGCAAATGGATCCGATACCCGGATTCTTATGGAAGCCATGGGCAATGTGAATTCCGGCACCGAGGTCGGCTTTCTCGCCCCGGCTAGCCTCGACTGGTTTGTGGTATTCGAATTTGACAAGATCGGTTATGTCAAAGACGATGAAAAGGATGATCTCGATTCGGCAGCCATCATTGAGTCCATCCAAAAGGGCACTGAAGCGGGCAATAAAGTCAGAAGGGAACGCGGCTTTCCGGCACCGCATATTGTCGGCTGGGAAGTTGAACCCCACTACAACGATCTGACAAACAACCTGGAGTGGGCCATTCGGGCTCAAAATGAAGATGGTTCTCTCGTGTTGAATCACAACACGCGTCTGCTCGGTAGAAGAGGGGTGATGAAATCCACTCTCGTTGTGGATCCGGAAACGTTTGATACGGTATTGCCCGTATATCGGAGCAATCTGGACGGCTTTGCCTTCAAATCCGGTCAAACCTATGCAGAGTTTACAAAGGGGGATAAAATCGCGAAATACGGTTTGACCGCTCTAGTGGCAGGCGGCGCCGGGGCTGCTGCTGCCAAATTGGGGCTCTTCAAAATCCTGGGTAAATACTTCAAGGTCGTCATCGTTGCGGTGGTCGCATTTTTTGCCGGTATATTAAAATTTCTGAAAAGTCTTTTTGGTGGCGGATCCGGTAGAAAAGAGGAGGAAGAAACCCAGATGGTCGGGCAATTGACCGAGAGGGATCAATCCTCGGTGCTCTGATCTTCGGAACGATCAATGGAGATCCGCCCGTCCGGATCCCATCAGAGAGCTTAAACAGATCAACCATCCCGCGGTAGCTGGGGACGGCGCTATCACCTCGGGTTCAGAGGGCGCGAGGCGGCTCAGAAACGATGATACCGATGTCGTCCGGGCCGGATTCATGGGTTTTAGGAATGTTCCGGCCCGGGCGTCATTCCGGAAGTAATTCAACAGCCCCCACCGGGTGCTGCTTCCGGTGGGGTTCTGTAAGACGCAACGATTTTTAGCCCACTCCCATGCGCCGCGCCGTTAATGACGATCGGTTCATATGCACCACCTGCTGGAAGTTCTATTCCCATATATCGTCCTTTTTTATATCTTCGACTGTTTCGTCTACCTTAAGAGCGGTCAGGCCGCCCTGTCGTCGCATTTCGGAACGGCATACCGGTTCAAAAAGCCCGGATTCCGATTCTTCGGTATCTCTCCGACGTGTCGCTTATTCGTCTCCTTGAGTCCGTCCTTTTTGATATCCCCGAAGGGTTTATTTCTCTTGAAACCGGGTGGATGCTCGGAATCCGATCTTTATCGTCCGGAGGCTTTCGAGTTTACAGCGTTCGACAAAGATCAACCCATCGAGACGGAGGGTTCACTCGTAAAACTGGGTAAAGGGCAGGCCATCGACGTATATTCGCCGGTATTGGCGAAACAGACGGCGGATACCTTCAGGACTTTCGGCGGCCTGCCACCGGAGAATCGACCTGGCAGAATAAAAACATGGGTCCGTAACCAATATGATCAAGAGAAAATCAAG
>Ga0056120_1000187_pt1 | contig 11896 bp, 14 predicted proteins | sample WorMettaBAHAMAS2_FD_71121 | JGI IMG/M metagenome (GOLD analysis project Ga0056120, IMG submission 71121) | Marine gutless worms symbiont microbial communities from Max Planck institute for Marine Microbiology, Germany - Olavius tantulus BAHAMAS.2 ...
AAGCAATACTAATGTCAATCAAATTTGCATTATTTATCTGATTTATCAAGCAATTCCACATTGCCAACGATCCTTATCCGATGACAATCATCAAATTACATTTCTGGGTATGGCATTGATGATGATTACCATGGATGTGTGACAGATTTGGTCATAAAGACAAAAAAATGGGTGCAGCATATAAAGATAAACGGCACCCAATGAATATTCAGGCAAGGCAATCAACATCCAGATTACCCATTATGCTCTTAATAGAAAAAGACCCTCGATGATATCTCAGGGAGGGTCTTTCAGATTGATTTTACGAACCGCGGCTCATTAATTCAGTATGCTTAGAATGTTTCCACCAACCATCTGCAACCGATGACTGGATTCCGCGGACAATCCTTCAAACTGGGCCGCTTTTGTGTAGGTGTTGACCACGTGATACATTGTTTCGCCTGCTTCCTGTGGCCATGCCCAATCGATAACCGCCTGTCGTTCCTGTTCTTTTAGCTGGAATTGCCGGTTCAGGGATTCCAGAGTTGCAACTGGATTGTCCACCGGACTGTTCAGAGACAGCTGTAGCTGCTTTTGTTGATAACCCAATTCCATGGACACCTTCTCCAGCACCTGGGGCATCTCGGTCAGGATTTTGGAGCTGACGTGCCGATAAGACGCAGCAACCTGCGTTTTTGACACCAAGCCATTCGTACAAATCAGCCGCAACACGAATGCTGCAATCGACAGGGATGCGAGGCCTACCTCTGAATTTGAAATTGAAATCCCAGGACGGAACCGATCACCGTTGATGTTGAACGCCCTTTTCCCGTCGATGATGCTCAGGGACATGAAATCGGCATCCAAGTGACACTGAACCCGTGTGTCTGCTCCATAACCCATGGAATCCAGGCGCTCGAGAATTTCAAAATTATCACATGCGCGATATTTCGGGGTAAAAATGGCCCTCACCTCCTGTCCGTCGAACCGGAAAAACAGCTGGTCGTTCTTTTCATGCTGCAGCCAGTATTGCATCTGTTCCGCCTGCAGATCCGGTGGGCATTTCTGAAGATAGTTAAATGGTATACCCAATCGCCATGCAATGGATCTCTGGGCGATGGTTCTCATAGGATGCTTGTCACCATTGATATTGACGGTATTTAAATTTTCAAAGGACAGATCCACCACATTAACGGTTCGATCAACACACTCACGGGACATATCATCCACGCGATTGAACACTTCTCCAAGGGTGGTCAAATTCTGCATGATAAACCTCCTGTTGCGGTTCGATAACGATTTTAAGTTTGATGGGATGAAGATTGATCTGCTGATTTAGACCGGGGATGCTCTTTTGTGGGTATGGGATTTGAACTGTGTTTTGTGGGTCGGTTTCTTTGTGGACGGATACGTTCTGGACCATCCCGAGACAGCTTCTTAATCGTTTCGTTGGTCATCGGCTGGAATGGATACGCCATTTGTCCCCTCCTCGTCTGTGATCAGTTGGGGTTTTCCAATGTCAAACAGTGCAATGGATATCGGCATGGATATGGTCGGATATAGCTGCTCGACCTCAGATGCTGCAAGATCGCGACTGGTCCCGTAGGATGATTTCTCGCCACGGAATCCATTTAGAAAGAGTATCCCGGTTTCAATCTGTCCCTTATCGAACCCGATCTGAAGGCGAAACAGCCCTTCAAGGATATATTCATACGCAGCGAAGTTACCCTCGATTGCCACGCCCTTTTTAAACCCCTTGTATTGGTAGCGCCTTCCATCAAGAACATTAAGGGTGCCGGACTCCCGCCATCCCATTTCCTCAAGGGCAATGTTGGTAAGCTCTCTTTTGTATAAAGCCCCATAAAGCAGCTCATCAACGTAGTCGAGTGTTGCCTGGACGTCTTTGACCAAACGTTTCTTTTTCAGGATTTCATCGGATTCCCGAAAATGGATAATTTCATATGGCATAGCAACCTCCTAATGGGTGGTTCTGGATGTATGGATATCGAAATATTGATTGTACCGTTGCCGGTGCTAGGGGCGATCAGAGAGGGTTTGAGAGGCTAATTTGAGGAGGCGGGTTCTTTCTTCCAAGGGCCTCATCGAGAAAGATGGATTTCTTTGCGGGTTGCCCAAGATAGGTCAGGGAGTGACTGAGATAGAGAAGCTGCATTGCCCGGGACATGGCCACAAAGCATATACGGCGCTCCTCCTCCAGGTTTCCCCTCTTACTCGGCAATATTCCTTCAACCAGACCAACTACAAATACCACAGGAAATTCCAAGCCCTTTGCCTTGTGAATTGTCATCAGAGACACGCCCTCCTGATTGTCACAGACCGATTCGTCTCCAAACGTTTCGGTATATTCAAGGAATGGCTTCATCTCGGTAAACCTGGTAGCTGCCATTTGTAACTGGTTTAGATTGGCGATTTTAACGTCATCGGGTGACGGGATGTCCTCATCTGTAATGAAACGGTCATAGTCCAACGCGTTTCGAAGCAGATGGATTAAATCGGCAGGCTCCTGGTTTTCAGTATCCGCTATCAATGGATCCATGAATCGTATGAACTCGATGATGTTCTTTCGGATATAGGGCAGCATGATCCGCATGGATCCGAGGGCCTCATATAGATGAAGCTGCTCCTTTTGGGCATGTGCCTTAAGATTCTCACAGAATTCCCGCCCAAGATAGCGATTGGGAATATTGATAATACGGAGCAACGATTCGTCTCCCTGATCGCTGTCTGGATCGATGATAATCTGCATGTAGTCGAGAAGGTTTCTGACCTCCTTTCGGTCATAGAATCCCAGACCGTTTTGAATATGATATGGCACTTTCTGTTGCAGGAAGATCTCCTCCAGGATTCGGGATTGAAAGTTCGCTCGATAAAGAACGGCAATATCCTGATGCCGGTGCCCTCGCCTTTCGACCAGGTCCTTAATTTCAGTGACAACAGCCAGGGCCTCAGTTTCCTCGGATGATGATTCGAGCACAATGACGTCCTCTCCATCAGGATTCTGGGTTTTTAGCTCCTTATGGATCTGCCGTTCGTTATGCTGGATAAGATTCTGGCAGGTAGCGAGAATCTGTGGTGTGGACCGATAATTGAGATTGAGGATGACCTGGGCAGACTCAGGGAACAGCGAATTGAAGTTCAGAATATTACCAACGCTTGCCCCGGTGAATCCATAGATAGATTGGGCATCGTCACCGCAGATCCAGAAACTCGTCCCATCATTGTTTCCATCCGATACCAACATCTTCAGGATCTCCATCTGAACGGGATTAGTATCCTGGAACTCATCGACCATTAGATGGCGAAACACCTCTCGGTATTTGTCCCTGACCGCCTTGTTTTCATCCAACAGCCGGTGGGTTTCGAGAAGCAGGTCATCAAAATCCATCAAGAGTTTTTTGGCCTTCGCCTGGTCGTAAAATTCATAGGCATCTGCAACTTTCTGCATGGTCTTATCCCCAGCATATAGATCCCGGAATTCATCCACATAGATCAGATTGTTCTTTGCCAGCGATATTTCGCGAATAACTGTTCCGATAGGGATATCCTTTATCTTTAATCTGTTCATGATGTCCTTCACAAAAAGGATCTGTTCCTTGCCGGATAGAATCTCGAACGTGTACCCCTCCATTCGCAGCAACGTGAAGCAGAAGCTGTGAATGGTGGCCAGAAACACCCTGCCAGACAGATCCCCCAATATCGGGACCAGACGGTTTCGCATTTGATCAGCTGCATTGCGGGTAAAAGTTAGACCGAGAATGGATTCGGGGGATGCCCCGTGATTTCTCACAAGCACCCCAATTCGCTCCATCATAGTTCGTGTTTTTCCTGACCCCGGCACTGCGATTACAGCACATATGCCGTTTCGAAATTCCGATGCCTTCTTTTGATCTGGATTTAGTTCATCGCTCATGCTGCCTCCTGTCCTTTGTCTTTCATTGCCTTGGTGATAGTTGTAATCGCCATCTTCAAACGGAAATTCCTGGCCACAAGATCATTGACCTCCGGATCAGTCTTGTTCTGTTTGATGACCTTTCTGAGTCTCTGGCTGTTCTCAGAACGAAGCTGCTTTAAAAAGGCAATCACGGCTGTTGGTGGATGCTTGCGGAGCAACAGCTCTATATTAACAATCTGGTAGACTCGCTTTTCATCCACCACCGTTAGGAAATCCTGGGCATTGTTAATTACACTCTTGGTCATAGGCCCTCCTGTTCTTCCAGAAACCAGCGGTCGCATGCCTGCCGGTAATGGCACGTCGGGCATTTCCAGGATGTATCGTTCGGTATGAAAATCCCACTTGATATTCCCTCCCAAACTTTGCGGATCTTTCGAATCAACCGTTTTTCATCGATCTCGGTACGGACCGTGTAATATTGCTCGAAGCGGGGCCTTTGGGTTTTGAGCAGGCAATCGAATCGGAGCAGTATCTCCCGATCACCGAACCCGTTTGATTTGACTGCCAACTGATACATGGTCATTTGCTGGTTGCGAGTAACCTCATCTGCCGAGTATGCACGACCGGCTGTTTTCCAGTCGGTGATGATGACAGCACCGGAATCATCTTCCTCTATAAGGTCCATAGCGCCAATGATCGGGATAGGCAGATCGGGAATGGTGAACTGGAAAGCTTCTTCAACGGATAGGACATGGAAACTGTCATCCTCTGCCATTTTGCTGTACCAGGTGGAGAGCATGTCGATTCCCTTCATGAGATAGGATTGGAAATCCTTTCCATTGGCATAACGAATCTCAGAATTATCCTCTGCCGTTTCCCGCCACTGCATTTCAAATATCCTTTGCAGATCCTTTAGAGGCATCCTATGACCGCTCATTTTTTCCTGATAGAAAGCAGCCAGAATCAGGTGGATGTGGTCCCAAATTTCAAGGCATCCGAGGCGAATTCCATAGGCAGGCGATCAATCCTACCGAATTTATATAGGAGAGAGCATTCAACGTAATCGCCTATGGATGATGAAGATAGGTGAGGTTGTTGCCTAAGGGTGGTTAAGTCCATGTGTGGTCTCCTTCGAGCATGATCCTAAAGGATGGATCCATGCACATTTGAAAATGAAAAAGGCGTTAAGCGAATCGCTCTCGTTCGAGTTAGGATCCGCCTAACGCCTTTAGGATGGTTTAGGTTACCGGCTTGAAATTGTTAGGTTACGCTACCTGCTGCAGGCTCCTAATAAAGGATGCCGCATCCTTGCTGTTTAGGGTCTCAAGCTCCGATCCATAGGATTCAAGAGCCATTTTCTCAAGCTCCTCAACCGATATCCCCCTGCGTCTGCTTAAATTGTATATGGCGCGTTTTTGGGCCTCGCTCATCCGCGGACCGGCATCAGGTTCCGCATTCTTTCCAGCGTCTGCCTGATCGCTTCCTTTCTTCTCTGAAGCCACGTCTTTTGGACCTTCTTTTTTGGTTGCCTTTTTTTGCGACGTGTTTCTTTTAGAGGTTTTGCCTGCTTTCTTTTGGGCTTTCTCGTTTTTCTTGGAAGTTGAGGCATTTTTCGCTCCTTTCGGTAAAATGTCAGATATGTCAGAGAGCTCTTCCAGGCAGGTCAACCCGATGTTCGTAAAGGTTCGAAGTGCCCGAGCAATGGCCCGTGTGCTGGCCAACCTAAGGAGATGTTTGCCAACCTTTGCGTTGCAGTTCTGAGGGTGGGCATCACCAATGTCCGTGAAGGATTCCCCGATTTTGGATGTGACAGTTGCCCTGCAGATAGCAAAATTGCCGTTTGCTTTGTCGGGTAGTTGGATAGGGTCAACCTCTATCTGTGCGATGCCTTTCTGGTGAGCCAGATCAAGCAAACCAGCATACTTAACGAACTGGTTTCCATCGATGTCGATGACCCATCTTTCATCAAGCTTCGGACGCTTCTTTTCGAGGATCTCAACCTGTTTCAGATCCCCGGCGGGTATGGCATTCATCACCGCGAGGATGTGTTTGCACTGAAAATCAGGATCCCGTTTGATGTTTCGAGACCAATCGCCACATGTGCAACCCGCCTCATCATTGAATGTAACTCGGTAACAGATTTTGCCCTCGGCACTTTCAACGAAATATTCCCCCTCATCGGTCTGCAGGACTCTAAGGTGTTCTGCTTTGGCGTTTCTTTTTTGAAGTTCCTTTGCGGTCATGTTTTTTCTCCTGTAATATGATTCTTAACCAATCCAATACTTCCGTTACGATTCCGATGATTAATTGAATTGTGCGTCTACTCATCGCCCTCCTTTAAAATGGAACATCATCATCGGGTTTATTGTCTCCGAACCCCCTTCCGTCAGTTTTTATAAATTCAAGGGTGCTTGCGATCACCTGATACGAGCTACGTGTCACCCCTTCGTCCGTTTCCCACTTACTCTGATCCAGTGTGCCGGTAACAGCAATGCGAGCCCCTTTGTGAAGGTGTTTCTCGGTAACCTCTGCCAAACGGTGGAAACAGGTTATCTTGATCCATCCGGTCTTTTTCTTGCTTGACCGAAATGCCAGGTTGAAAGTGGCAACTGGGTCACCCTCGGAGGAATAGAACACCTCAGGATCAGCGCCTAGGTTGCCGGTGAGAATACAGGTATTCAGCATAACCAGACTCCTTCTGTTAATTTTTACGGGTTGATTTTTGGGGTATATGATTGATGTGATCTAAGAGAAAGGCCAGTGAGATGGCAAACAGCACCCGCCGGAATTGATAGTGGCAAAAGGACAAATTGAAAGAGAGTCGAAAATCGGTTCTTCGACCAGATAGATATAATGAAGGGAACTACATTCTTTCATTTATTGATATATATAGCTATTATGATTTGGATTGGTTTCTTGTTTTCATGAGAGGGGTTGCATCAGGATTAAACATGATGGGATAGTTCGCTTAGTTTGGATTTCAAATAACCCCACATCTTCTAATGATAACCTTTTTTTATAAAATAGTGCTGTTGCGTGTTCGTGATATTTTTGTTAACGAAAAATTGATAACATTGATTCACATAACAAGCATTGTATTTATCAAACCAAAAGGGTGAATAATTGATTACACGTGTGGAAATTGATGGATTCAGAAATTTTATAGATTTTTCTGTCGACCTCTATCCTTTACAAGTTATCGCGGGGCCGAACTCTTCTGGGAAATCGAATTTTTTCGATTTACTTCTTCTGCTATCAAGATTGGCCGGAAACGATAACTTGAGCATCGCGTTTTCAGGTATTAGAGGAGATCCTATTCAGCAGTTTACTACGTCTAAACCTGGAACATTTTTAAAAACAATCAGAATAGCGGTTGAAGCTATTGTACCCAAAAGAATACGTGATCCATGGGGAGAGACAGCAGATCTAAAAAATACTCATTTAAGATACAGTCTTCAACTTAACGTTGATAAAGGAACGCATGGATCACCATTAATAAACATATCAGATGAAAAGCTTACAACTTTGAGAAAGAAAGAATCATTAAGCAAACTTGTGCATTTTAAAACTACAAACATATTTAAAAAATATCTTATTTGGGGAAAAAGAAGTCCTGACTGTATAAGTACTGAGAGGAATAAAGGGAAGGTTGTTCTTCACCAGGATAGCAGATCAGGTAGAAAACGGGAGTATCATCTTAAAGATCTACAAGGAACTGTACTAAGCGCTGCTAATACCGCAACGTTTCCTCATGCATTTGCTATGAGACAAGAACTAAGTAAAATTAACCAGTTACAACTTGAACCAGAGGCACTTCGAAAACCAAGCAAAATCGGTATATTTAAAGATTCACAGGAACAAAGATTCGGCATTCACGGTAGTAACATGCCAGCAGTCGTGGCAAGAATTAAGGAAAAAGATCCTAAACTTTTAGCCCTTATTTCGAGTGATCTGCGTTCAGTCGTAAAAGATGCTAAGTCGGTTGATGTCTACAAGGACGAAATACATGATCAATATATAGCCCAAGTGTTGTTCACACATGGCGGACCATTCCCTGCTTCGCTCCTATCGGATGGAACGTTGAGAATTTTATCTTTATCGACGATGAAGCACGATGATCAGAACGAAGGAGTGTTGTGTTTTGAGGAACCTGAGAACGGAATCCATCCTGAATGCATGAGAGGTCTCTTGCGGATTTTAAAAGGACTTGCCTTGGATGAAGATGAAAGTACAACTAAGACGAGACACTATTCAAATCTTCGCCAAGTACTTGTCAATACGCATTCTCCATCTCTGGTCTCAATTGTTGAACAAAAAAATCTGCTGTTTGCTGAAACCTCAAGATATTATTCTGAAAAATTAAATGATACTGTGCTGGTTGGACGTTTTTTGCACGTCAGAGATGAGCTTCCCCTAAGGTCTCCAAGGGAGCAACGTCAATTTATCACACGAAATGAAGTTATTGATTTTTTATCCACTGTAAAAAAAGAAAACTGGATCGAAGATAAACAACACGAGGAATAATGAATCATATCTATTTCGGTTTGATGTGTGAAGGGCCAACAGATAGGGCAGCGATTCCACATTTTGTTGACAAGGCCTTATGCCATTTAAGAGCTTTCGATGAAGTTAATACAAGCTTTGAATGGAATATTGATGAAAAGGCAGGAAAATCATCTAATGCGGAGGTTATAGATGCTGTTAATAATGGATACTATGACATACTTCTAGTGCATAGAGATGGTGCAAATGATCCGGACAACATTTATGAAAACTTAATGGGTAGTTTTCCAAATTCTGTACCGATCATACCTGTACGTGAGCTGGAAGCTTGGATGATTGTGGATCATGAAGCTTTTTTGCGTGCAACGCAAACCTATGTTGATGATCTATCGGAGATTCCTGCTAATCAGGCTGAAACTACTCATGATCCGAAAAAAGTCTTTAAAACAAATATTGAAAAATGTCTTGGAAAGAAACCAAATCCAAGAGACGGTGAAGTAGAAGTTTGGTATTCTAAAATTGCAGAAGAAGTAAATTTTGAAATTGTTCAAAATGTCCCCTGGTTTAATCATTTCATAAATGATCTGAGAAACGGATTAACAAATCTTGGCTGGCCATTCGCATGATCCAAATAATCAGAAATTTTGGATATGATTTCATCTGTTTAATCCGTTGTCGCTAAAACCAATGATTACCTGTGTCATTCAATCAACCAACTCTATCCCCTCAAAATCCATCCCAAATGCCCTTATCAAATCCCGCTTTCGATAATCTCTTGGATCGTGAAGGATCTCGCACTCGCAGGTAAGTCTACGGTCCAGATGCTGCTCTAACATATACCGCACCTCGAAATCATCCAGCCCCTTTTTAAGACAGAATATTTCGAAATGCTGAAACGGTTTCCAGTCCGGATTCCGTGAATCATGGGCCTGGCCACAAGTGTATCGTTTCTCATTCCCAATCGTTACGGTTTGGAGTTTGATCCTTAATACCTGAAAAAGCCCATCGAGAAATTTCTGAAAGGTAACCGGATCAGACAGGTATCGGTAGGTCATATATTCGGTTCTAAGTTTAGGTTGTCTGTGTGGCATTGATTATCATTCCTTTTTGATTTTGTTCTAAGTGCACAGGAAATTGTGCATCATGCCCATGGAGTTGTGCATGAATTAATCACCCACAACACAAATTTTACACGATAACAGCAAGTTACATACTTGGCACAATACTCGCAGATCCTCCAAGCGTTCCCCTCCTATAAGGAGGTCCCACCGGCATGCTCTATCTGGATACCGAGGTTTTGAATGAGGCGATCTGTCGAGTTGATACCGAGTTAAGATCCATGAATCGTAATCTCGAATCGCCAGAGGCTTCCATTCTTATTGCCTTGGTGTATGAGCGATTGATTCGAGGGGAGGCTCCCAGCGGCTTTTTTGAGCTGTTTTCAAAGCATCATGAGGGAGGGCGAGTTTGAGATCTATAGACAGATGTTTCGGGGAAAAGGTCGAGAGGCAGGAATATTACAATGATTATTGCAGCTACCTGCTTGGCAGACCCCCTGAGAAGGAGGATATCCTTTTAAATGAGGATTCTGAGGGGCGTGTAATCTACGATGGTGAATGCTGGAGAGTGTTCGACTTAGATAATTTCACCCCCTCTTGAAAAAATTGCACGGCCGTTATAATAAAAGATTTACCCACCTTATACCCGTTCCAAACTTAAAAAAGCGGGGGGTGTCATGAAACGTATGCCATTCAGAGCTATCGCATTGACTCTGTTGGTTTGCCTTTTATTGCCCTCTCATGCGTTTACACAGATCCCTGGTAGAGCCGCAACCCTCAATATTAAGTGGCGTCTGATGAAGAGGTGAATTGCTGTGTTAAATCTGTACAGGACGTACGGACCCAAGGTGATCGTCTGGAAAAACTTCTCCATTTGATTGATTATTTAGGTGCGGATATCATTATACCGCAGGATATAAGGGATCAAGATGCCTTGGAACTGGTTTTCCCAGGCAATGAATGGATTCTGGTTATTTATGACGAGAGCAATGAATGTCAGGACTTAGCGTTTTCTGTTCGACAGCCATTAACCGTACAAGGGGGCAACTATCTGTAGCGTTAATGCCGGTCCGGAGCATTTTGTCTTTGAAGATCCTGACAACTGGAGATTTCTTGATATCAGCGACCTCCTAGTTTTAAAGTCGAGCTCCCAAATAATGTCGAGACTCTGACCGTTATGCTTCATTATGCCAAATCACGATATGGAATCTGGATTGAATTAGTGAAAAATGATGTAGGACCGGAGGCTGAAATAGCAAATCCACCGATATTTAAATAAGATTCATAACTTTATGTTGTTTTATTTTGAAATGAGATCAAACTAATGAAAAAAAATGATCTGATTATTAATGTTGGACCTTTGAATAGCATAAGTTCACTTTGTTATCACATTTCAGATCACTTACAGGAATATTCTAAAGCTTATTTGCGTGGAAATGATCTCAGAGTTATTTGGGACCTTACTTTAGTCGAATCTCCACATATGAAAATGCAGGCACTCACCGCTTTTCTTTCAATTGCTCATAGACTGCGACTTTATTCGAAGCAACGAATTTTTGCCAAGATTAAATGGTCACCCAATGTTCTTTCTTTTTGGCATGATATAGGTTTTCTTTCACTGGTAAAAAGACTAAATCTTTTTGAATTTGATGAGAAACTTTTAGGAGGTTTTAAAACTGATACTACAAATCCAAGCACTGGAATTGGGCTTTACGAGATTCCACTCAACGGAATACCAAGCAAGGAAAACCTTAAGGAGTGGAAAGACTGGAAAGATGATAACAGAATAGAAGTATTTTCTGATTTGACGACTCAATTTGATGCTATTTTTGTTGATTCTGCAAAAATGAGACCAATCCCTAAATCATTGAAGCATAATATTCTTACGCATACGGCAGAAATTGTAATCAATTCGTGGCTTCATGGTTACTCAACAGCCTTTGTTGGATGCCAACGATCAGGTGTTGGTATAAGTGTTGTTATTTGCGATTCGGGAAGAGGATTTTTTCACTCATTTCAAAATAATCATCGCGACTGCTTAGAAAAATATGAAATTTCAGACAATATTTCTGCACTCTTGTTAGGTTCAATGATTAACGATAGGGAATTTGGTTTAAGGCAAATCATTAGCGAAGTCACAAGCGTAGGGGGTCACGTCCACATGTTTTCATTTGACGCAGAAATAATCTGGAAAGAACATCTATGGAAAGCAGTATTCCAAAATTACATTGAAAAAAAACATGATAAAGCTTCATCTTTTTTTTCAGAGTTTGGATGTGTTTTGAAAAGGTCACCGTCATATGAAGAAAAGGAGTATGGGTACTTTAGAAAATGGATTAATGGTTTAAAAGGGTCAAAAATTGCTTTTGAAATTCCCATAGTCAACCGATAAAAGATAAAGAGTATTCTATGTTTCCAATACTTCATCATCAAAATTTTATTT
>Ga0056120_1000188_pt1 | contig 11830 bp, 6 predicted proteins | sample WorMettaBAHAMAS2_FD_71121 | JGI IMG/M metagenome (GOLD analysis project Ga0056120, IMG submission 71121) | Marine gutless worms symbiont microbial communities from Max Planck institute for Marine Microbiology, Germany - Olavius tantulus BAHAMAS.2 ...
GTTCAACAGCAGGTCCGAGGTGGGCTCGGCGTTCCGCAACATGTCCATCTGTTGCCGATCGTATTCATCAAATCGGTGCTGTTTGACTTCACGCCACAGGTTTTCCTTGGACCCGAAGTAGTGGTGGATCAGACTTTTCGTCATGCCGGCATGCCTGGCAATTTCGCTTAGCGCCGCCTGTCCGAAACCTTTTTCGAGAAACACGTCTTCGGCGGCTTTAAGCAAGGCTTGTCGCGTGGCTTCCGGGTCTCTTTTTTGCATCGTGAGAATTCCTTCTTGGGTCATGATTATCAAATTAATTAACTGGCCGACCGGTCAATAATGTGATGCCTTTTAATACCGATGTCAAGAAAAAAAATCAGGGGCACCGAAAGAAAATAGCCGCCCTTCGACCGTGCTCAGGACAGGCAGACGGACCCAGGCCAGACTTCGTTCCGCCCCAGCGGAACTGCGACCCGGCAGGCGAACACAGACATTTCAGCCGAGCGACCCGGAGTCCCGCCTTGGCGGGATCGAAGGGGAGCGGGCGGCTAAATAGATTCAAACAGTGGGATACAACCGACTCACTCCTTATTTTTGTTCATCGGCCCGTTAAATAATGGGGTCACGTGTTTTTTCGTGGCAGTTGAGCCAGTTTTTTGTTAAATAATTATGTTTAATATAGGTTTGTTACAGGTTCCCCCCTGAAAAGAGGCGGATTCCCGGGAAGGGGCCCCTCTCCAGATCAATTAAACCGCTCCCATGCGAAAAAGACTCATTACCATAGGACTGATTACGGCCCTCATTATAGGAGGTGTTGCGGTTGCCTATCATCCCCTGATGAGTCGGCATCTTTTGCTGTTTCCCGATGGACGGGCCATTGAAGCATCGGAAGCCTGGGAGGTCATGGGGGTCACGTTCTATAAATCAAGAGATAAGATCCGGGTGGTCAACACCAAGGATCTGAAGGCCCATGTACCGGCCTTTTCCTTTGCGAAGGCGGATATCCAATACCGTCTATCCCACTATCTGACCCGTGCGCGGCAATCCATGGGAGGTGCCGCTCTCGTCTCACTGTTCACAAAACGCATCATCGGAATTCCGATTTTTGCCATTCTCGTGCTGCTGGTGCTGGTCCTTGGGGCTGGTTTTTTTATGAGAAACCGCTTCCGGCGCGAGGGTTCACCAAAACAGGTCGGCAAGGCACCCGCCAAACGGAAAAAGACCACCGGCAAACCGCTGGCCCCGCGTTTAATCAATCAGGAAGACGTGGTGGGATTTTTTCTTGAACTATACCGGATGCAAGTGGGCGCCCCGGCCGAAGCACCCGGGAAGATCGAATCCCTTGAAGCGGAGCACCACGGACCTGGAAATCTGTATCAGCTTGGCGTCCAGATCGGTGATAAGTGGAAGTCCCGACGTATGACCATCAGCCCCATCGGCGAGACCGCCGCCGCCAGAAGCCAATGCTTTTATGTCATTTACGACACCCACATGGTGGTCAAAATTCCTCCCGTGCCGATCCGCGATTATTCAGACTACATTCGGCGAATTCAATACGAGGCCGGCGTGGTCAAGGCGTTATCACCCCGAAAGGCCCTGATACCCAACCTATCGGTTATTTTGAGCAAGGTTCACAGGGTTGCGGAGGCCGCCTCCCAGACCCCCGAGCAAATTGAAACCTACTACATCGACCTCCTGAAACGGTCCCCGGAGTACCAGCGCGGATTAAAAATAGGCGGTGCATTCGTATTTTTCATGGACCTTTCTCGAGACTATTTTCTGGGTCATGTGATGACCGGGATCGGAAAACAGGATGTGAAGGAACGGCTGGCTGAAGACTCCGGAATGACGGTTGACTGTAGCGGTTTTGAGGCCCGGTACGGTACGGAACATGTCTGGATTTGTTTCGATCTTCAAACCCTGTTTACCCGATTTGTAAAGGGGATTCGGCAGATCCAGCAATCCTTCGGTCCCGAGGATGCCCCCGGTGATGCCCAGCTCAGAGACGGTTATCATGCTCGTCTCCGCGACCCGTCGGCTCAGCTCTCATGGGGGTCCGGCTCGTTTCGCCAGGCGGCCGCCGAGCTTCTTGACAACGTATTCGAAGATGAGGCAGACTTGGTCGCAGCATATCGTAAATTGGCTTTGGAACAGGCCCGAGACGCATCTTTCAAACGCAACCAGCCTGTCCGGAATGCCCTTGTGACCAACCTATTGGATTTGCTCCACTGGCTGGGCAAGCGCCGAGTGGCGATCCGTGATTTGAAACCGGACAATCTTTTCGTGTCTGGAGATCCGTCCCGCTATCCGCTATTTCTATCATCGGCCCAGGACTTTTCCGTCGGACTCATCGATCTTGAAACAGCAATCATTTGTCCGGATTCGCCGGAAACGCCCTATCCTCAACCCCAGCTTGGAGGCACCCCGACCTACGCCACACCCTCCCATTTTATACCCAACAAACACCTCGATGAATGGTTTCCCGATCTGGGACGCATCTACTTCATGCAGGACTGGTATGCGCTGATCGGCATCATGTACACCGTGGTCACCGGAGAGCGGTTGTTCCAGAGGACGGCCGAACTTTTCGGAGGCATCATCTATTCTTTGAAACAGGCCAAGTCCGGCAAGAAGTCGCTTGAGCAGGTCTACTGGTCATGCAATGATCGATTCTGGCGGATGGCCCGGGAAGAATTTTTTAGCAAGACCGCCCGGCATGCCCAATATTTAACCGCGGTCATTGCGGAGGTTCCGGAAGAGATTTTAGATCAGTTGCGACCGTTTCTGACCGAGGCCATATCCACGCAGCGCTCGCGTGTGGATGATGCGGTAGCGAACCAAACACTGATCCGAAAGTAAGACGCGCAACGAAAGTTTCGGAAATGCTCCTATCAGGCCGTGATACAAGTCATCGAGAAATCCGGCGAAGGAAACTCACCCCAATCCAAGCGGTTTATTGCCTTTTGCCAGGAACTGGGGGCAATGAAATTACGCCAGGAACGGCTGCAGCAACTCAGCGAAACATTTTCATCCACACTGCCTCGATATCCGGTCAGGCACATCCTGGAAGCCATGTTCGAGCAGGCGGCCACCGTCATGGGCGGAGATACCGAACCGATTCCGGAAGCGGCGGTGAAACCGGATGCGGAACCTGAGAAGGAGACCGCGATGCCGATGGATAAGTATACGCTTGAATTTACGCATTCCACGGAATCCGCCTGAGAAGTTGTTTGAGAGCCTCCCCTAATGCCCAATATCTGTGTTGGCCAGCACCGCTCAATCCTCGAAATATTACATATATTACTCCGGTTGAGCGCTGCCGGCCGCCTCGATCTTGGACATAATGGAAGGCTCTCAAACAACTTCTCAGGAGGTCTCTTAAGCCAATTCTGGGGATTTAGGATAGAAAGCTCTTAAGCCACTTTTATAAGACAGATTAACATATCATCCTCAGACAAAACCCCCAACTTTTGTAAAACTACCTGAAAAGATTTTCCTCCTTTCAAATCCAATAGAATGGTCGAATGAAAAGGAACGCCGCAGCGAGACAAGTACAGCAGATCTATCATTGCCCATCCATCAAGCCCGGGCGTTAATCTTTTTTCTGTTTAGATTTGCGTTTTTTCTTTTTGGATGTGGGCGTTTTCTGGGAAGTCGGATTGGCCGTCGGCGTCGCGGATGCCGGCGCTGACTTTTTCGGAGGCGATGGAGGGGGCGCCGCTCCGGTTTTCTCCGCGGCAATCTGCCGGATTCTCGGATCTTCATGATTGAGGTGGGGTTTGAGGGCCTCCCGCGCGTCCGGATGATTAATCCTGCCGAGGGCAAATGCGGCGGAGACACGAACGTCATCCGAATATTTTTTCCGACTGAAGAAAAAACTCTTGTGGTTGAGGACTTTGGTCAATGGAACGATGCCCTCCTTGTCGCCAATTTCACCCAGGGCGAGGCAACAGGCCTTGCTTCGGGACTCTTCTTTGGTGGTATTCAGTATCTCGGTCAAGTCATCGACGATTCCCGGGGGTTTTAATTTGCCGATACAGGTGATCGCATCCACGGCCAGGTCGGTTTTCTGTCCTTTGGCCGCATGGAGTAAAATTTCAGCCATCTTCGGATCGTTGATACGTTCCAGCAATTTCAGCGTCGCTTGCCGGATCCGTGCATCTTCATCGCTGAGAAGCTGGCCAATCTCCGCCTCAATTTCCCGAGTGAGGATTTCGATGACCTCCAGAACTCGGATTTTCTCTTCCGAAGAACTCTCCTGGGTCAACACCCGCTTCAGACGTTCGCCCGCCTGGGGGGCACTTTTTTCCAGGAGCATCACGCTCACATGTCGGGTCCGGTAGTCATCGACGGTCTTTATGACCTCGATCAACATGGGGACCGCGGCCGGGCCAAAACCGGCAATCAGCTGGGCGGCATTCCGCTGTCTTTTGGTTTCACCGGATAAAAAATCTTCAACCAGTAATTTTTGAATCGTGGGATTTACTAAATCCTCGATATTTTTGGCGAGGGCTTTTTCCATGGAGCTATCTGCTTTTCTGAGATCCTGTCCCCGTTTGTTGAGCGCCATAAGCAACCGGGAAGCGTGGGGATAATTGGTAAACTGAATCAATGCGGCCGACAGACGGTGCATAAACGCCACGGTCTGCACGATCATGTTGGAATCTTTTTCTTCAAGGAACACCCGGAGCAGATGATCCGAGATGATCCGAGAATAGTCGTGCTGATAGGCCGGCGTCAATTGGTCAACGGTTTTGCGGCATGCGTCAAGGATTTTTTCCCGGATGGGCGCATCACAATCCAGGTATTTGCCGAACACCGTTTTCGTCAGGGTGCTGACGCCGGCGATATTGTCCTTGAGGAAAAGATCCGAGATAACCTCCGGCATGTTTTCAATCAGAGCATCTATGGACACTCCGGAGGGTTCCGGTTTCGCTTCCTGAGCTGTCGGCTCCTCGGCAGGAGCCTCTTCCTGAGCGGTGTCCGCCTGTTCGCCGCCATCGGCTCCCCCGGCCGTATGCTTGATTTCAACTTCAAACATATGTCGATCGAAAAGAATACCGGCCAGTTTTTTCTCAGTCGCCAGTCCCTTCCAGAACTTCGGATCCGTCCCGGACGGGGGAAGGTCGCCCAGTGTGCTGACGAGTGTTTTGAGTTCGTCCTTGGTGTGACTGTCCAGGAAGGTGAGGCTGTTCAAACCGATGACATCGAGATATTTTAGCAATCCCTCAGCAAGCGTCTTGTACTCCGAGGTGTCGATTTTCTTGCCGTTCACCAGCAGCGAACCGCCCACATGGGACAGGGTTAATAAGGAATAGCGGTTTAAAATTGTTGCAATGCCTTGTCGAGAAGATCGACGGCGTTTTCCGAAGCCTTGCTGGTGATCGGATAGAGTTTGATGGTTCTGGCCGCACTCAGCAGTGCCCGAACAATCTCCGGGACCAGAGCTAGCGCATCTGTATTCATGGGTGGGCCCGAACCTTCGGCCGCCGCCTTTTCGCCGATTTCTGCTGCGGCTTTTTGCATTGCATAACGCATCTGCTTGAGACCGATGTGGTTCAGCGCATGCTTCCTTGAAAACGTCTGCCAATGGTCCTCCTCGAAGACTTTTTTTTCGCTGCGCCCCAGTTCGTCGGTCAGAGCGGCTATCTCTTCTTCCTTGACGCCCCGATGGAACGTAATGCCTTTGAGATCAAACCGTCCTATAATTTCTATAAATAAATCCGCTACCAGCTTAAAATCGGTAATGTCCATCCGCTGGCGGTTGATGACCAGGGCTTTTTTGCTTTGGGACAAGCTCAGGCACTCGTTATCCCGGAAGATCTGATCCAGGGCTTTTTTCAAGTCCTCGTTTACTTTGATGACCGATTTGCTGCCCGGCGGGTACAACTTAATATTCCGAAGGGCCACTGTAAATGTACGGATCAAACCCGGAACAAGGACCAACCCTTCCTGGGACAACGGTTTTTCGTCCGGGGGCTCTTCGGAGGGCATGTCTCCGGTATACTCGGCAGCCTCTTCGGCATCGAAGTGGCGGTTGTTGGACTCCGCCTGGATCCGCTCGTAGTTTTCGGCCTTCTTGGTGTCGTTGGATTGCTTGAAATGATAGGCCAAGGTGGCTGCAGACGCCTGAAGCTTTTCGTATAGACCCTCCTGATAAGAACCGATTTGCTCGTGGAGCTGTTCCTTTCGTTCCGGTTCGATGGCGCTGTAGGTAATATCCAGAATTCGCTTTCCCAAAAACCGGATGTTTTCATCATTGAGCGCAAAATCGGAGGTCAGCAACCCCTGGGCCGCAGCCTGGTCGATAAACTCCAGAACCTTGGCTTCCATCTTGTCGGAGCTCCCGATCAACATGCTCAGGGAGACATTTTCACCCAGAGCCGACACCTGGTCCAGAAGCAGTCTGCTTTCCTCATCAAGTGCCGCGATTTTTTCGGTCACGATTTCTTCCATGGAGCCCGGAAGGTACCCCTCTTCAATGGGATGCAAGGTCCATTGCTGCCCCACCAGCGTAATTTTTTGATCGAGCACCAGCTTTCGCAGAATCTCTGACAAAAATAATGGATTCCCTTGGCTGGTCTTGACGATACTGTTCGAAAATGTTTCGGGTAACTGGATATCCGGAAATAACCGCTGAATATGCTGAAGGGTATCTTCCGCAGTCAATGGTGTCAGCGGGAACCGTGTCAATTCCAGTTCCTCTCCGTAATTTGCCACAAATCGTTCCAATGGTCCTGGGGATCCATCGGCGCTGGTTTCACTTCCCTCGGATGTTGTTCCGATGACAAATAATTTCAACTCATCACGCAGGATCAGACGACGCAGGAGTTGAAGGGTTCCTTCGTCCCCATAATGCATGTCGTCAATAAACAGAAACAGGGGCAGATCACCCACTACTTTGTTCAGGAACGAAACGAAGGAGCCGAAAATACCTTTTCGCAACGTGCTTTCATCCATGCTATCAGGAGGGGTTGCGTCCAGTCCGAGTCCCGGCATGATCTGAGACAGAAATTCTTTTTCTTCCCTTCCCAACCCTTCGAGGATGCTCCACCCTTTGTCTTTTTTCTGATTCATCAAGCCAATGGCAATGGTCTCCATGAGGTAGTAGGGGCGGAACATTTCCTGTCGATTGCCATATGTCTTGACATGGGCGGCCTTGCTGCGGCTCAGGCTTTTTGCCACGGAGGTCAGAAATTCGGTTTTCCCCATTCCGGCGGAGCCATCGACCAGGAGCACTTGACTCTTCTTATGGCGGAATTCCTTTAACGCGGCCTTAATTTTGGCAAGCTCGGTCTTGCGACCGACGATCGTGATCGCCTCCAGTTGATTGACGGCGGCCTTTTCGGACACCTCTTCCTGAATCACTTCAGCGGCGTCGGCCAACTGATTGCGACCGCGTTTTTTCGCCAGATACAGCGCCATATCCGCCTGACGGACAAATCCCTTCCAGTCCGTAGCATCTACCGGGGCCGTGGCCACCCCTAAACTGATCGTGAGGTTGACAGAAGCGTCGGTATCCGGGATGGAAAAAGGCATGGCGCGAACCTGTTCAATCAGACGCTGGCCAATGGCCACGGCGGATGATTTTCCACTGCGCTCGAGGAGCAGCATGAACTCGTCACCGGCATATCGGATGGGCAGGCCGTCCTCACCCACGGAAGCCTTTAGATGTGTGGATAGCCACACCAACGCCTGATCGCCGACTTGATGCCCGTAGGTATCATTGATGGACTTGAAGTGATCCAAATCCAGCATGATGAGGGATAGTTGTCGATCGTCGAACTGGCCCCAGGGTATTTTGGTGTTCAGGTAGCGAAGCAGAAACCGCCGGTTGAAAATACCGGTCAGTTCATCTTCGAAAACCAGGCGGGAGGGATCTTTTCCGGCAGATTCCAGAAATTGGATGAGATCCTGATTTTCCATGGGTGTTTCCCTCGCATGAGAGGATACCACGCATCGGTGTGACATTTTTCGTGAACGTCTTACCCGTCGGGTTACCTCATTGGCTGCATGGCTCCAAATTGGGTAAAAATTATAATAAATCAGATAACTTGTGTCAAGTCGACTTTCCTGCAGAGGCGCCTTGGGTCATGGCGCGTTTTTCTGTGGGATTCATATGCAAGGAGTCTGCCCAGAGGTCTAGTAGGCTTTTCGTATTTTCGGGATACCCAGCGGGAATTCTGTGGGTGCAGGAGTAATCCTACCTATCGAGTGGTCTTATGGCTTTGTTTTTACGGCATCGGCAGCGATCCGCTGGACTCTGGGATCCGTATGGTCGACATGCCGTTTCAGGATTTTCAGGGCGGCGGGACGCTCGATTCGGCCAAGGGCGGATGCGGCCGCCACTCGGACTTCCGAGGTGTGGCGCTTGCGGGATAGGATAGATCCATCCTTATCGAGTATTTTTGCCAGGGGTTCAATGCATTCCGCGGTACCGATATTTCCAAGGGCCAGACAGCAGGCGGCGGACCGGCTCTCCTCTTTCGAAGAATGCAGGATTTCCACCAGTTCTTCGACGGCGTCCTGGGATTTCATGCGGCCGAGGCAGCTGAATGCGTCTAATGCAATCTCAATCTCGGCATTCTTTGCCAGATGGCACAACATTTGAGGGATACCAGGATCGGTCAGGCGCTCGGCGATCCGGAGAGCCGCCAGCCGGACCTCCCGGTTCTCATCCCCGATGGAACGGCCCAGTTCGGCCGTCAAATCCATGGTCATAAGATCGATCACCTCAAGTATCCGAACCCGCTCCTGGGGTGTGATCTCCAACGCCAGGGCCCGCTTCAGACGCTCTACCGCCTCTTCCCCCTGCTTTTCCAGTAGATTCATACAAATGTAACGGATCCGATAGTCCTCGGTGGATCGCAACAGCTCAATGAGCATGGGGATAGCCGATTTTCCCAGACCGGCGACCAGTTGGGCGGCATTTCGCTGGCGCGCCGACTCACGTGATTTGAGATCGTCCGCGAGAAGCTTCTGGGTGGTAGGATTCAGTAAACCGTCTATTTTGACCAGCAGTTTGTCCAGGGAGGTATCTTCCATCTGCTGAAGGGGCCCCACCTGTTGGCGGACTGAGGTGAGTAGGCGAGCGGCATAGGGATACGCTTTGAATTGAATCAGGGCTTCGGCCACCCGATACACGAGGCCGGCGGCTTCAATAATGAGATCCGGGTCCGCTTCCTCCAGGAAGGCCCGGATCAGCGGATCTGTGAGAATCAGGGAATAATCATGTTGTACAGCCGGTGCCAGTGCATTGATGGTATCGTTACAGACGCCTATGATTTCTTTTCGGGTTGATGTCCGGCATTGGGCGTAATCCGCAAAAAGATCCCCCATGAGGGCGTGGACTGCCGTCCCCTCGCCTTTGAGAAAGTGGTCGATGACTGACTTGGGCATACCGTCGATGATGATGCGGACTTCGTCCTCGGAAAAAGCCGGTCCGGAGACTTCCTTCTCGGCCTCGGAACCCTGGCCGCCAAGCTCTGGGGCGAATTCTGCTTTCCCGGTGACTTCGGCTTCTTCGGAGAGTTCGGACTCCTTCCCCTTTTGCAGGTTGGTGACATCATAAAGGTGCTGATCGACCAGAACCCGGGTCAGCCCCAGCTTTTGCGTTTGACGCTTCCAGTATGCCGCATCGTCGTCTGACGCCGGTTGATTCACCATGGCACTCACAAAGGCGGTGATTTCTTCCTTCGTCAGATCTCTCAGGAATGTCAGACTTCGGATCCCGGACACGTCCAGAAGGCTGAAAAACTCTTCCACCTGAAACGCGTACGCCGACGTGTTGATTTTTTTACCATTGATCAACAGGGACCGGTCCACTTCTGACAGCGTCAACATTCTCTCGATGTGGAGAAATCCTCCCAACGTTTCCCGTAATTTGCGAATGGCTCGGGTGGCGGCCTTACTGGTCACCGGGTAGAGTTTGGTTGCCCGAATGGCGCCCAGCAGCGCCCGCAGGATATCCGGGATCTGTGCCAGTGACTCGTCTTCCAGGTCTTGACCCCCCGGTCCGGTCTGCATTTCCAGGGACGTTGAGGTATCCGTCGCCTGGATCCCTTCGGACTCCTGGACCTTATAGCGGACCTGCTTCAGGAGCACATTGGTTAATCCGTGTTCGGTTGAAAATTCTCTCCAGTACTTTGCATGAAACGCCTGCTCTTCACTATGGGCCAGCTTATCCGTGAGGTAGCCGATTTCCTTGTCGGTCAATCCCTGTCGAAACGCCACCTGTTTTAGTTCGAAGCGCTTGAGCATCTGCATAAACGACTCGGCGACCTGTTTGAATTCATCGGTCGTGACCTCTTCTCCATTGATCAGTAACTGGTCTTCCTGTTGGGCCAGGCTGAAGGATGTATTGTCATTGAGGATGAGGTCAATGGTCTGCTTCAACTCCAGGTTGGCGCCGATGACCGATTTGCTGCCCGGCGGGTACAGCTTGATATTCCGCAGGGCAACAATGAACTTGCGGATGAACTGGGGTAGTTCCGACATCCCGGCCTGGGAGAGGGGCTCTTCCTCCAGCAACGCTTCGGGCGGGATGACGCCATGTAAGATAGCACCTCCTCGGGGTTAAATGTCCGTTTGTTGGTTTGAGCCTGAATGTGTTCGTAGGTTTCGGCCTTTTTCTTGTCGGTGGATCGTTTGAAATGATAGGCCAACGATGCGGCAGAGGCCTGGAGCTTTTGGTAGAGGCCTTCCTGGTAGGTTCCAATCTGCTCGTGAAGTTGCTCTTTGCGGTCCGGTTCGATGGCGTTATAGGTGATTTATAGAATCCGTTTGCCGAGAAACCGGACGGTGTCGTCGTTTAGATCGAATTCTGATTTCAGCAATCCTTGAGCCGCGGCCTCATCGATAAATTCGAGCACCCTGGCTTCCATCTGCTCGGAGCCCCCGACCAGCATACTCAGTGAAACGTTCTCTCCCATGACCGACACTTGATCTAATATCAGTCGGTTGTCTTCTCCAAAGGCGGCGATTTTCTCGGTGACGATTTCTTCCATGGAACTGGGCAGATAACCGTCTTCGAAGGGATGCAAGGTCCGCTGCTGACCGACCAATGTGATCTGGTGATCGAGAACCAGCTTTCTTAAGATTTCAGCCAGAAATAGCGGATTCCCCTGGGTAATGGCCGCTATGTTTTCAATAAATCCGTCCGGTAGCTCGATATTCGGAAAAAGACCCTGGATGTGTTTATTGATGTCATCGGCATTCAGGGAGGTCAACGTCGTATGAACCAGCCCGAGTTCGTCCCCGTGGGTGGTCATGAACCGATCCAGCGGACCCGGCGGCATATCTGGACCGTGCTCTCCAGCCTCAACCGTTGTCCCGATCACAAACAGTCTGATCTCGGGTTTTCTCATGAGCCGCCGAATCAGCAACAGGGTCGCCGCATCGGCGTAGTGCAGGTCATCAACGAAGAGGAACAGGGGTTGATCCCCAACTGCCTGGAAGATAAATTTAATAATGGTGCCAAAAATGGCCTCCCGCAGAACCGGACCATCCAGGGCCGGCAGAACATCTTCCTTACGACCGAGACGGGGGACCACCTGGGATAGAAATGCCCGCTCTTTTGTGTCTAAACGTTCAAGGACTTCGATCCCATTGTCTTCCTGAAGTTGCATCAGGCTGACGATGATGCTTTCCGATAGATAATAGGGGCGGTACATCTCCTGGGGCATGCCGATGGCCTTGACCGACAGGAATCGGCCTCCGGTGGTGCCGGCCCGGAGGGTATCCAGGAATTCTGTCTTACCCATGCCAGCCGTCCCCTCTATTAACACGAACTGGCTGATATTCTTTCTAAATTCTTTTAGAGCGGTATTGATCTGGGCGATTTGGGCCC
>Ga0056120_1000190_pt1 | contig 11761 bp, 8 predicted proteins | sample WorMettaBAHAMAS2_FD_71121 | JGI IMG/M metagenome (GOLD analysis project Ga0056120, IMG submission 71121) | Marine gutless worms symbiont microbial communities from Max Planck institute for Marine Microbiology, Germany - Olavius tantulus BAHAMAS.2 ...
TTTGAGATCTATTTTTGCAACCAGAAGATTGCGCAACTAAATGTAAAAGAACAATGAAACACGAAAAGTGTTACCTATGTCTCCGAACACGTGTCACCCTTGTCCCCGGTCCGTACACCGCATGGGGGAAGGGGTCAAGTGCATCTGCCTGGGGGACATCCACCAGGTGGATCATCCCTACCTGAATTCTGAGAACAACGGCCTGAACTGGGTGGTCAGCAAGTTTACGGGGAGTAAGATATACGGCCACATGGTGCTCAAGGGCGACAAGTCCCGCGGTCCGATCACCGATCTGGTCATCAAATCTGGTTTATAGCACCGGCAACACAGGTGTTAGGTGTCGGGTGTCCTGCCTTCGCTCTGACGAGCTTCGACAAGGCAGGTTTCAGGATACTATATGCAGGTCTCATGGATCGAAGAAGGGCCGATAGTTCTAATATCCTGGATCCCAGGTAATCCGGCAAACCTGTATACGAATCCCCAATACCGAATACCCAGTACCCAATACCGAATACCCAGCACCCATTCCCGGACACTCTGTTCCGCAGGATGACGGGGATGCACCCGGCTACTTGCGTTTACGCAGCCGAACGACCCGCTTGTTGACGGTGACCTCGCCCCGGACATTCTTGAGCTTTTCTTCGAACACCACCCGATCGTTTTTGATTCGGACGATCCGGCTGTAGTGGGGCCCCAGGCACATGCCTTCGGCGAGGATATGCCCCCTTCCGGAAGCCTCCTGAAACAACGCTCTCGATTTCCCGGTGGTCAGGATGATGCCGACCAAGTTCAATTGGCCGAGAGACAGGTTTTCAAGGTAATGACCTTCCGGGCAATCCTTCACCTCCACATCGGGATCCGGTACCGGGCCTGGTCCTGCTTCGATGAATATGCTTTGAAACGGATCCACCGACACCATGGACGCGTTACCCGCCGCTTCAGAGCCGCCGGATATCTTCTGCCCGGCATTGGCAGGGCTCCATGGCCCGCCGATTATGGATAGGCATGCGGGCAGCGCTGCAACGGCCAACATCGCCATGATCCTGTTACGAAGCCGCTTCATGATACCTCCTCCTGACCCAACGCGACGCTCTATGAAAGCATCCGGTGTGCCGTTTGTTCAGCGCTTGACGATGTCCTCGAACGTTACGCGATGCTGTTTGTCGACGCGAAACCGGTAGGCTTCTTTCATGTTTTCCTTGGCGCTATGGGTGAACACGAGAACGCGCTAACCGTCGGTGCGGACCTGGATCAGCCCGAAGGTCTTCCGCTCGAAACCAAAGAATGTTTTCTTCCCGTCAAGGGTCCGAGAGGGCCCCCTCATCTCAAAAAAGGCCGCCAGCTCAGTGCAAAGAATGATTCCCGTGTCTCCCCGGGAGACTTTGCCCAGTGCGCTGACCAGGGTAGCCCGGGGATGAATGTGCTCCTTCCGGGAGCTCTCGTCCCCGGAGGAAATCAACGAGACTACGGGCTCCATTGCCTTCAATGCCTCAAAATCGAAATCCGCAGAGCCATGGTGCGGCGCCTTGATAATCTCAGACTGTAGTCCGTACCCGGGCTTCTTCTCGATTGCCTTCTGCAGCGCGTCCATTGCCTGCTGATTGAGATCGCCGGTGAGGTAAAAGCGGACGTTGCCATATATCAGCCGCAAGACGATGGAATGCCCGTTGATCGTATGAGAGGCCGAGATCGATCCGGTAACGGCCGCGTCCTGCTCCAAATGCATCTCGACGGTCTTCTCCGGTTTTTTCAGGAGTTCCAGCACATCCTTGAATTTCGAGCCGACCTTCTTCCGCTGGGTGATGGGGCCGTGCACCTCCACCTTGATGTTCTCGTCGGCCAGAAAGTCAAACGCGTCGTCGTCGCCGAACGCCAGACGGCGGATGCGAATCGGCCCATGCTGCCCCCAATGCTTGAGTGCCTTCACCCAGCCCTTGAATGGGATATTCAGACGCGAGGTCGAAACTCTTCGCACGTCATGCACAAGACCGGTCGCATACCGTTTATTCCCGATCTTCTTGGTGGGACCAAACATCTTCTCGTCCGGGACGTTCTTCTTGTTCTTTTTACTCGGCCCCTTGACCAGTCCATTGTGGAACACCCGCCTCGGATAAAGGAAGATCCGTTTCCGTTTCCGTTTGCCTGTCTCCTTTTCCGAATCCATCATCTTGCGCAAGCCTGCGTAGTGGTCCGCATCGCCATGGGTGATAACCAGTGCGTCGACCTCCAGGGGATCCTCTGCCGTGGTTCCGCGATAGCGGGCCGCACAGTACCGCGCGAACAGCTTGTTGTCGCCGCCGTCGATAAACAGTTTCCGACGCTTGGGGGTTTCGATGATCATCCCGTCGCCTTGCTGCACATCGATCATCGAGAAATGGAGAATCGGATCCTTTCGGGTCTTTACCTTTTTGCTGATCGTCGCTTTGAAGGCCTTGGGGCCGCGATCGTGAACGAGAATTTCCATCTTCGACCCATCACGTTTCAACACCTCGATGGGATCGCCAAAGGCCAGAATCACGTTTTTCTTCGGGCCGGTCTTTGCCTTCACCAGGTCGTCGTCGATGTACACGCGCTTTGTGTTGGTCATGGGAACCTCCTACTGGATAAGTACTGCCGCTTTCCTGAAACACGGCATCGCGGCCCTATTCACCGGATAGGGTCCGACTCCCGGGCGCTGGGATACATGTCCATGGCGAGCCGTGCTGAGCCTTCCGGGTTCGCCGCAGATTTAATATGGGTAGAAAGCGATGGTCTGACAAGAGGTTGCCTCCGCTGTCGGAGAAATGGATATGACGATGTGCATCGAAGGGTGGGCCCTTCTGCCAGGGCGCCCGGCTAAAATACTGAATGATGGCGTATTGGAGTACTGGCGTACTGAAATGTTGGCCGGTGCCGGTTGTCAGATGTCATTTGCCGCCTTCAGGCAGCTTCACTCAGTTCAGTATTTTGGATTTTAGATTGGCGGTATCGCTTCGCTAAATCAGTTTTAATGCGTTCAATCCGGCTGTATTGTAGCTCCACCCACGCTCCTTCGGGGAGGATAAGACCTCTTCCGGAAGGCTCCTGAAAGAAGGATGGACACCGTTTAGCACTCCACAACATTCACGGCGAGGCCCCCTTCAGAGGTTTCTTTATACTTCGTTTGCATATCCGCACCGGTCTGAAGCATCGTTTTAATCACCTTGTCCAGCGAAACGACGTGCTTTCCATCTCCGCGCAGGGCGAGGCGGGAGGCATTGATGGCCTTGACCGCGCCCATGGCATTGCGTTCGATGCAGGGTATCTGAACCAGGCCATTCACCGGGTCGCAGGTCAACCCCAGATTGTGTTCCATACCAATTTCGGCTGCATTTTCGATCTGCTCGTTGCTTCCGCCAAGGGCTGCGGTCAGTCCGGCGGCCGCCATGGAACAGGCGACGCCGACCTCCCCCTGGCATCCAACCTCTGCTCCGGAAATGGAGGCATTTAACTTGTAGAGGGCCCCGATGGCCCCGGCCGTCAGCAAAAAGTTATCAATCTGATGCTCATCCGTAGCAGCATGGACGCTTTTGCAGTACCGAAGAACAGCAGGAATGACGCCGGCCGCCCCATTCGTCGGTGCGGTAACCACTCTTCCGCCGGCCGCATTCTCTTCACTGGTCGCTATGGCCCACAGGCTGACCCAATCCAACATGGTCAGCGGATCTCTGAGGGCTTTCTCCTGGCTGTCCAATAGGTCTCGATACATCATCGATGCCCTGCGGTTGAGATTCAAACTGCCCGGCAGCGTTCCTTCCATTCGGCATCCGCGTTCGATACAGTCATCCATGGTCTTCGAGATGATTCTGAGCTTTTTGTGAATGGCATCTTCATGGCGATAAATTTTTTCATTTTCCAGGACAATTTTAGCTATGGACAATCGGTTCTTACGACCGATGTCAAGCAGTTCATCGGCCGTTCTGAATGGGAACGGCGGGCAGGCCTCTGATCCATCAGGCGGTGTTGCGCGTTCCATTTCATGTTCGGAGACCACGAACCCGCCGCCAATGGAATAGTATGTTAACGCTTCCAATTCGTTGCCTATAGCGTCTTCGGCGGAAAAGCGCATGGCATTGGAGTGAAAGGGAAGCCGCTCGTCAAAGTTAAACAGGAGATCATCATTCTGTACAAACCGGATGTCGTGTTTTCCCAACAATACGATTCGACGCCTGCTGGCAATGTTTTCCAGTGTCTGTGGGACCTTATCCGGGTCGATCGTTTCAGGGTCCCCGCCGGCGAGTCCCAGAATAATGGCGCAATCGGTCGCATGACCGCGGCCGGTCAACGCAAGGGAACCGAAAAGCTCAATCTTGATGCGCCTGGTGTTGATGAGCTTTTCATGAGCCTCTAGATGGCATAAAAATGCTGCGGCGGCCCGCATAGGGCCAACCGTATGAGAACTGGAGGGCCCGATGCCGATTTTAAAAATATCAAAAACGCTTACCATCATCGTTCCTATACGAGCCGGTTTGGTCGGAGGGTCGAGAATCGCCAGGCCCGTTTATATACTGACGTCCCGGATGATATCCAAACCAGCAGATTTGGCACATCCAGAAAAGTTCTTTATATAAGTGCACCCTCTCGGGGGGATCCCGACAGATCACATGGAGATCGAAGCTAATCAGAAACAGAATCAGTAACAGAAACAGATTGGATCTATAGCTTTCCGGAGCAGGGTTCTCTAATTTCGGCTTTTTCAGATTTGAAAGCAGTTCGGGGAGAACAGATAAATCATAACATGATTCTATAGCACGTCATGTCTAAAACAAGCTAATTGAATTTCGATTTGCGGGCGGGTAAACTAAAACCTGCGGGGTGGGTAGCGTAACGTCGTTCATTGACCATTCGCTGATGAATCATCTTTCTGTTTTTGGCGTTCAACACGTTCAACGGTTGATCATTCTTGAACCACACAGACGACACGCGGGAGGATAACGCATGCCGAACCTATTCGGGCTCTTCTTTGAACCGGTAGCCCACCCCCCGAACCGTTTCCACACAATGCCCCAAAGAACCCAGTTTCTTCCGTAAGCCGACAATCTGAACATCGACACTGCGGTCGGTCACCGGGTAGTCATCTCCTCGAACCGCATCCACAATCTGGGAGCGGGTAAACACCCACCCCGGTCGCCGGGCCAGGAAGTAGAGCACCTGAAACTCGGTAAAGGTCAGCTTGACGGGCGTTCCCGCCACCAGGACGCTTCGCCGTCCCGGATGGATGAGCAATCCGTGCAATTCGAGAGCCGGTGATTCTTCTTTGGTCTCCCGGGCTCGACGCCTCAACACGGCGCGCACCCGGGCCGCCAGCACCCTGGGACTGAACGGCTTGGTCATGTAGTCGTCGGCGCCCAGTTCCAATCCGGAAACAATATCCGCCTCCTCACCTTTGGCAGTCAACATGACAATGGGCAGGTTCTGGGTTTTGACGGTGCCTTTCAGCTTCCGGGTCACTTCAAGGCCATTGATGCCGGGCAGCATCAGGTCCAGCACGATCAGATCGATTTTTTCGGACTCTGCCTTTTTCAACGCCTCTTCCCCGGTAGCGGCGCAAACCACCCGGTATCCCTCCCGCACCAGGTTATACCGGACCAGTTCCAGAATATCTTCTTCATCGTCCACAACGAGAATCTGTTCTTGGGTCATATGTTCCCATCCTTATCATTCGAATCTATGACGTCTCATCATTTGGAATCCGGATTACGGGTTTGTTAGATTCATATTAGTTTTTGGTTACGGTGTAATATCTTCGATACATCGCGGCCGTTTCCAACCGGCCTGAGGGCCGGGTTAGAAGATACCTCACCACCAGCCGGATAATCAAGGCGGCCCGCGCGAAGCCGGCCGCTTCCCACCGTCTGGCCGAAATGGATGCACTTCCGAACAGGTAGGCTTGTCTTCCGAGCCGGTTCAGTCGCAGGCTTAATTCCACATCCTCCATGAGAGGAATGTCCGGATACAGTCGATACATAGTGACCGGCACTCGGCGAAAAAACTGGATCTGGTCGCCGAAGTTTATCCCGAGCAGAGCGGACTTTAAGTCGTTCGCCACCTCCAAGACTCTATACCGCGGATCCTTTCCCGTGAAACATCCCCCCAAGGCACCCCCAACGATCATCGGTTGTCTGGAAAGCACCCGGCACATGCGTGAAAAAGATGGTGCCGGCACCCGGGTATCTGCATGAACCACCGCAACTACATCCCCGGTCGCCTGCTTCAAACCGGCGAGAACCTGCCCTCCCCGGCCACCGCCGCCCCCTGTGGGTAGCGCATGTGCCATTACCCGGGCCCCTGCCCCGTCGGCCAAGGCCGCCGTGTCATCCTCGGAGTCGCCGTCGACGACGATCACCTCGGAAACCGCCGGATCGGTGAGTGCGGACCGTACGCACTCGGAGATGCCGTCGGCTTCATTCAGGGTTGGAACGATCACGGAGACGGAACGGGCCGACAGCCGACCCATGGGATGTGTAGCCTGGCGGAGGCCGGACCGGACGTCCGAACCGAGGAGGATCAGAAACGGCAGCCATTCCAGTACCCATGCCCAAAACGGAAGTTGCCAGATACCGGTTTCCCGATGGATGCCCAGGGTTGTAAAATATCCACTGATGGTCAGGCACAGGATGAGCCATGAGGCGGTCGGCCGGAGCGCCAGAAAAGGAATGACCCAGCTCACATACCAGAAGTGCACCGTCGGCGACAGGAGGATCACCAGTCCCATAGAAAAAAAACAGCCTGAAATCGGATCATCGGCAAACCGCGGATTCACCCGGGGGTGAAAATACAGGCAGCCGATGCCGTAGCAGACGACAAACAACGCCTTGCTGATCAGCGTCGCGACAGCCATGTCCCCGACACCCCATCGGAACAGACTGTGGACGGGGCCGTTGAATGCAAAGGCGTCGCCGAAATGGATCAGGCTGGTAAAATAGGCGGCTCCGCCCTGGTGAGCGAAGAGCCCGAATGGAAGCGCGGCAATTCCGACGGTGAGCCAACTCCACTTGAGGTTATCCCGTCGCAGGAGAAAGGGGATGGCCAGTGCCGCCACATACTTGGATTGAATGGCCAGACCGGCGGCAACAAACATCCAGGCCCATGATCTGCGATCATAGAAAACAAGCGCCCCCAACAGAAAAAAATTGTGGATGGCATCAAAGTGGCCCTGCCCGGCGAAGCTGTAGAGGATAACCGGATTGACGGCGTACAGCAGGCTCCACCTCAGATCCAAGCCCCGATGCCGCAGCAGCATGAACAGGAGCAGCAGGGTGCCCAAATCCCATGTCAGAACAAGCAGCTTAATGGATAGGGGATGATAAAACACCCCCCCGGCGGCAGCGAAAAGAAGAATGGCAAACGGTGGGTATCCAGCGGAAAGGTCGGGATGGTTGATATTCGGATGATAGGGGTCCCCTCTGGCCAATTCCATCAGAGATCCGTGATTGGGCTGGACGTGATAGGGGCTGATCCCTTCCCGAATCAGTCGGCCCTCCCACAAGTACCGGTTGACATCGTCCGATGGTGGATGGGGAATCAGAACCAGCCGGGTCAGCAAGGCGATACCGACAATCCAGAGGGACGCGCTGGCTGGGGACAGGCGGGGGAAAAGCAGGAAAATGACCAGGCAGAGCACCCAGGTGACTCCGAACAGCAGGATGAACATCCCTGAGGGTATGTGCCCGGGCAGCCCCGGCAGGATCAGGGGGCTGCCGCCGATGGGGCCGAATCGTCCGCCCACCCAGCAGACCAAGCCCGTGAGCACAACCGTCAGCCCAAACGGAACCACCGTTTCCCGGCAGCGGGTCATCTTGCGGATCCTGCGGCATGAACAATGGACAGGAGCCCCACAAACAAAAATCCACCGGCATAGGCCAGGAGAAAGGGGCCGATCAGGTACTTGCCGGCGGCCAGATAGACACCGAGAGCACCAGCGCAATACAGACCCATCATGACCTCCAGCAGCGCCAACGCCGGAGGCCGCAGGGGGTAGCGTTTGATCTGCCGGTCGCCCCGTTTTGGCGTCCGGATAAAGTCGCTGTCACGCCCCATGACGGCTTCCAGCACGGCACGGGTATTGGATAACGCAATCCCGACACCCACCCCCACCAGGGCCGGAAGAATCAACAGGCGCCGACGCCAGTCCGGATAGGCCGATCGCTGGCTGACCACGTAAAGGCTGCTCGGCGCTGCCATGGCAAACAGAAGTAAAAGTCCGAGAGCGGTGAAGACCCAGCGCGATAAAGACAGATCGACCCACACGAGCACCGGCAGCGCCAGAAGGCCGGACAGCAGGATCAACGGATGAACTAGGTAGTGGGTCAGGTGAAATACCGCCTGGATCTTTTGAAATAGGGGAATCGGAGACATCAGGACCTTGGGAAGCAGTTTTTTGGCGGTTTGAATAGAGCCTTTGGCCCACCGGAACTGCTGTCCTTTAAAGGCCCGGATATCTTCTGGTATTTCGGCGGGGACCACCAGGTCCGGCAGGAATGCCGTACCCCAACCGGCCATCTGAACCCGGTAAGAAAGGTCCATGTCTTCCGTCAGCGTATCCCAGTGCCATCCGCCCCCATCCTCGATGGCGGCCCGCCGCCAGATGCCGGCGGTACCATTGAAGTTCATGTAAAGCCCGTTCCATGTTCGCGCGGCCTGCTCGATCATGAAGTGGCCGTCGATGCCGATCGACTGGGCCCGGGTCAACAGCGAATGTCGGCGATTCAGGTGTCCCCAACGGGCCTGCACCAGCCCGAGGGCGGCATTGGCCATGAAGTATGGAACGGTTCGCAGCAGACAATCCGCCGGAGGTACGAAGTCTGCATCAAAGATGGCGATCAGTTCTCCGTGGGCCGCTTTCATACCGTTGGCCAGGGCCCCTGCCTTGAAGCCGGTGCGATCCTCCCTGCGGATCACGGTGATATTCACACCGGCGCGTTGGAGACGTGTCGCCGTCCGGTCCACCACCTCCCGCGTTTCATCGGTGGAATCATCGAGGATCTGAATCTCGTGTCGCCCGGCCGGATAGTCCATGCGGGCCGCCGCTGTCATGACCCGTTCGGCAACATTCATTTCGTTGTACAACGGAATCTGAGTGGTTACCACCGGAAGGTCGATGCGGTCCCGGGGGACCGGAAAGAGATCCATCAGACACCGCCGCCGTCGCTCGGCCGACTTCCGCTGACGGTGAAACAGAAGGATCATCGCATAACAGTTCAGACCGTATAGCATCAGAAGGACCGCCGAGACGGCATAGACACCCAGTAGGCTGTAAGCGACCAGGTTCACGGTGGGAGGGAATCTTCCTTATTCGTAGCTGTTCTCTAAACGGTTCTGGGTGAGGTGTCGGACGCCATCCCTGCCGGCCACGATCAGGTCTGTGGTCAGTCCCAAAAACAGACCATGGCCCATCACACCCGCCCGGGAATCGAGCTTACGGGCCAGCACTTCCGGCTCGGCAATCGGCCCGAAGTCGGCATCCAGGATGATGTTGCCGTTGTCGGTTTTCCGGGGTGCCCCATCCGTATCCATCCGCAGGGAAACCCTGGCCCCCAGGGACTCCAGATAACCGGACTCGCTTTGTTGAGCCATTGGGAGGACTTCCACGGGTAGCGCCCAGCGGGTTCCCAATGTTGGGGAACACTTTCCAGAGTCGACAACGATAATATATCTTCTACTGGCCTGGGCAACAACCTTTTCACGAAGCAGTGCACCGCCGCCGCCGCCCTTGATCAGGTTCAGGGAATCATCCACTTCGTCGGCCCCGTCGATGGTCAGATCGACCATGGGCCGCTCTTCGAGGGTCGTCAGGGGGATCCCCAATTGCCGTGCCAGCTGTTCTGTCTGAGCGGATGTGGGCACGCCCTCAACCGATTCCAGTGTCCCCTGTTGAAGTCGCCGGGCGATCGATTCAAGGACATACCGCGCCGTGCTGCCGGTGCCCAGCCCGAGAATCATCCCGGAGGTCACAAAATCGACGGCATGTTCGGCGGCCTGTTGCTTGTAGGTTTCGATGTCTTCTCCGGTCATCACACAGATACTCGGTACTGGGTATTGGGTATTGCCCAAAGCCTCTGTTAGCAGCGAGTACCCAGTACCGAATACCCAATACCAGGCTTTTGGCATTCAGAATCAGTTATTTCAGAGCCGCTGCCAGCCGTTCCAGCGTCTCCGTCAGATCCCCTTCAACGTGTATCCGCAGCACCCTTCGTTGGCCGTCCAGCAGAGCCTGAAGGTCGCCCAGCGCCTGGGCATCGATCAGGGTGCCGAATGTCAGGTGGGATGCAGATTCGCCGGCCTGATCCGGTATCGCCGCGTCCTCGGATCGACTCCGGGTAATTTGGATAAACAGCCCGCTGCCGGCATCGCCTTTGTGAAGTTGGCCCGTGGAATGTAAAAAGCGGGGTCCGTACCCAAGGGTGGTTGCCAGGCGGGTGGATTCCTGAATGCGCGTGCGCAATGCCTGGAGGGATGATTCGGTCTCCGGGGTCGGCGGCACATAGGCTTGTAGGGACACATAACTGCGTCCGGACCCGAATTCGTCTCCGGTGTCCGCGGTTTCCAGGAATTCCTGTAGCGCCGATTCCGGTTTTGACAGGGCACCCCCTGCGTATATTTGGATCCCGTCCCCATCAAAATCCGGGGTCGGCACCGGGAGGGTGCCGGTTTCCTGGTAGGCGGCCATCATCTCCCGGGCCAGGACTTTTGCCGACTCGACATTGGGCTGATCAAAGGGATTGATCCCCAGCCGGCGCCCGGCGATCACGGTCGCCATCTCCGATCTGAAAAACTCGCCACACACATCATATACATCCCGCAGGCGGATCTGAATCGCCGGATGTCCTGCTCGAGTTAGGGCGCCGACGCTGCTATCCAGGGTATCGTCGCCGTCTCGTCTCAAATAAATGAACAAGCGATCCGGCCCGTAAGCCTCGGGCCCAAGTACGGCCTCCCCTTCCACCGGCAGAATGCCGCGCCCCTCCTTTCCAGTGCTCTCAGCAATGAGCTGTTCCACCCAGGCGCCAAACGGTCGCAATACATCCGAGGCGATGAGCGTCACTTTATCACGCCCGGCTGCGGCCAGTTCTCCCAATGCGGCCCCAAGGTGCGCAACCGTGTTGTCGTCACCGGGATCTGTCGAATGACCGGCCATGGCCCCCGCACGGGTCAGAACACGATTCAGATCGATGCCGAGCAACCTTGCCGGGACCAGGCCGAAAAAGGAAAGCGCCGAATACCGCCCCCCAATGTTCGGATCGTTGCGAAATATGTTGCGAAAGTTGAGCGCTTCGGCCATCTCCTCCAACCCGCTGCCCGGATCGGTTATCGCGCAGAAATGGCGGCCGACGCGCTCCGGTCCCACCGCCGCCGCCGCCAGAGTGTAGAAATATTTCATAAACGAGATGGTTTCGATGGTCCCGCCGGACTTGGTCGAAACGATATACAGCGTTTTGGACGGATCCAACTCACGCTGTTTCTCGAGCACGGCGGCCGGATCGGTGCTGTCCAGAACGGTTACGTCCACATATCCCTGGGCGACACCGAAGATCTTGCGAAACACTTCCGGAGCCAGGCTGGAGCCGCCCATGCCGAGCAGCAGCCCATGGGTGAATCCCTCTCTTCGAATGTCTTCCACAAACGCTTCGATCTCTCCGATCGCGGCCGCCATCACCCGGGGACTGTCCAGCCAACCCAGCCGGTTTGAAATTTCAGCGGGTTCCGGTTTCCAGACCGTGTAATCACGGTCCCAGATACGGCG
>Ga0056120_1000196_pt1 | contig 11533 bp, 5 predicted proteins | sample WorMettaBAHAMAS2_FD_71121 | JGI IMG/M metagenome (GOLD analysis project Ga0056120, IMG submission 71121) | Marine gutless worms symbiont microbial communities from Max Planck institute for Marine Microbiology, Germany - Olavius tantulus BAHAMAS.2 ...
ATCACACAGCAGGTCACCAAATCGTTTCTACTGACTCCGGAGCGCAGTTACAGACGAAAGATGAAAGAGGCGATTCTGGCCTATCAGATCGATAAAGCGTTCACAAAGGAAGAAATTCTCTTCCTCTACCTGAATCAGATCTATCTGGGCCATGGTGCTTACGGCGTCCAGGCGGCCGCGGAAAACTATTTCGACAAATCCGTGGAAGACATGGACCTTGCAGAATGTGCCATGCTTGCCGGGCTGCCCCAGGCACCGAGCCGGTACTCCCCCTTCCGCCATCCGAATCGCGCCAAGGAGCGGCAGATCTATGTCCTCAATCGGATGGTCACCGAAGGCTATATCACCAGTGCCCAGGCCTCGGAAGCGATGGCGAGGGAACTGGACATCAAACCCCGCAAGAACTGGTATATTGAAAAAGTGCCGTTTTATACGGAGCACATTCGGCGAATGCTGGAAGAGACCTATGGTCCGGAGATGCTCTACACCGGCGGACTGCAGGTGTATACAGCGGTTAATGTTGACATGCAAAAGATCGCCAGGGAGGAAATCCAAAAGGGACTGCTCGATCTGGACAAACGACAGGGATTTCGTGGACCGTTGATGCATCTCAAGCCGGAAGAGATCGAATCCTTTTCTTCCGAACTTCAGGTGGAGTTTGATAAAAACCCCCTGGCCGAAGGGCAACATATCAGAGGTGTCGTGATTGAAGTCGACGATCCGGGACGCGCTGTATTTGTTCGGATGGGAAACAGCCGCGGGCGCATCGATCTGGAGTCCATGCGCTGGGCGCGTCCCGTGGATCCGGAAGTGGCCTACTATGAGCGGCGCATTGATCGACCCTCAGATGCTCTGAAGGTCGGGGATGTCATCGAAGTGGCCGTAAAAGATCAGGAGCCGGAATCGGATGTCTGGATATTGCATCTGGAACAGCGCCCCATCGCCCAGGCGGCCATGTTGACCATCGAAGAGGGTACCGGAGAAGTCAAGGCCATGGTCGGTGGCTTCGATTTCCAGGACAGCCAATTCAACCGGGCGGTTCAATCCCGGCGCCAACCCGGTTCCGCGTTCAAGCCGATCATTTACGCGGCCGCCATCGACAAGGAATTTACGCCCGCCAGTATCATTATCGACTCACCGATTGTATTCGAAGATACCGAGCGGGCTTTCGTCTGGAAACCCCGAAACTATAAAGAGAAGTTTTACGGGCCCACCCGTTTGCGGGAGGCGTTGACCAAATCTCGGAATGTGGTCACCATCAAGCTTCTCAGAGAGATCGGAATCGATTACCTGATCGACTATTCCCGAAAACTGGGAATTACGGCAGAGCTGAGCCGGGATCTGTCCATCGCACTGGGCTCTTCCGGTGTCTCGCTGCTGGAATTGGTCAACGCCTACGCCATCTTTGCCAATCAGGGATATCGGGTGGAGCCGGTGTTTATGCGACGCATCAATGACCGGAACGGGAACGTGATATATGAGGCCGACCCGCTAAAAGAAAAGGTCATCGATAAAACCACCGCCTACATCATGACAAATCTTTTGGAGGGCGTGGTTAAATACGGCACCGGGCATCGGGTGAAGGCGCTCAGGCGGCCGGCTGCCGGAAAGACCGGAACGACAAACAAGCTTTTCGATGCCTGGTTTGTGGGTTACATGCCCCAATACATCACGGGAACATGGGTGGGCTTTGATGATGAACGATCCCTCGGAAAGGGGGAGACCGGATCCCGATCAGCCAGTCCCATTTGGCTCGGATTCATGAAACGCATTCATGAGGGGTTACCCATAGAAGTCTTCCCGGTCCCCGAGGGCATTGTGTTCTCAAAGATTGATGCCGAGACCGGCCTGCTGCCGATTGCCGAATCGACGGACACGATTTTCGAATGCTTCAAAGAGGGTACCGTTCCCACCGATTACACGAAAGCTCCCGACAAGATCAGCGAACCGGAGGAGTTCTACAAAACCCTCATGTAGGCTGGGACCAGTAACCAGCTTCAGGTATGGAGTTGCGGCTCTGGCGGGTGGGCTTTGAGATAGGTTTTGGTGTCTTATCTCTGATGCCACTCCGGGTGCGGAAACACCAGCCGTTTAGACGCCAGCCTCCGGGGCCAGACAATCTTCTGCTCCTGATCGATCCACTGAAGGACCAGCATGGTGGGATGGTTCTGGTGGGTGTACCCGTTGTTATTTTCGAATTTGACCCGGCCAAAAACCGTCGCCGTTGTGGTCCTGGACAGCGCCTGTCGCAGGTTTTGGGGGGATGGGTGTCGTGCCCGGCGCACGGCCTCGGTGAGGACCTGCATCCCGGCATAGGCCTGGGCGGCCCGGTAGTCCGGCATTTTTCCGTGCAACTCACGGTAGGCCTCTGCAAAATCGTATACACCGGGATAGGGCGCGCCGGGTGCCCATTGGGCCAACACGCAAAAATAATCGGCAACATCCGGGTTCTCTTGGAACAGCTCCGGATCCCCGAATCCGGTAGCTTCGCCGATGATCATTTTGGCTTTTAGGCGGAGCTCTTTGGCTTGTCGGAGCACCATTGGGGCGTCCTCACGGGAAAAAATCAGGTAGATGAGATCGGGAGACTTGACTTTGGCCTTTGCCAGAAGCGGTCTGAAGTCCCGGGAAAAAGCGGGAAACCCCGAAATCAGGAGCGTTTCGATGTCCCGATCATGCCACAACCCGAGAAGTGCTTCGCTTCGGTATGGTCCGAGCTGCGAGTTGTCATGGAGCACCGCACCGGTGCGGATTCCCCGGGTCGCGGTATCCATGAATTCGGCGAAGGCGCCGAGTTTCTCAGACGCCGGGAGGCTCAAGCGGAAGACATAATCCCAGCCCTGCCGGGTGAGGCTGTCCGCCGAGGCGGTCGTGATCAAAAACGGTATCTGACGGCGTTGGGCAATCGATGCGATTTCCCAGGCCGCCGAACCGGAAATACCACCGATCAACGCCGATACCCGCTCCTCGGCAATGAGCCGCTCCGCCGTGGCGCGGGCCTGTGCCGGATCACCCCCTGTGTCGGCGAAAACAAATTCCAGCGAGTCCTCTCCGAGATCTCCCCTTCGACGAAGTTCATCCACGGCAAATCGGTATGCTTCGGCCACCTCTTCTCCGATGGTCCCCATCGGCCCGGACAGTGGCAACACGATTCCGATCCGAACGGCGCCTTGGGCGGCTCCGGTATTCCCGAAAAGGGTCATTGCGGTGATGGCTATGACCACAGCAAAAACGAATTTAGTCCGAGGTGATTGTGGACGGGATTCCATCATCGATCGCAGTCCTCTTGGGTTCAATAAGGTTTGATACCGTTTCCTGGGTCGCACTATGTGGGCAGAGTGAGGTACCGAGCGACGAATGTCAAGGATTGATCAAAAACAATGGGGGGCGGGTATTGATATATTGATTGCTCAAACCACAATTGTTGTCTATTCAAGTGACCATGCCTTGGAAAGCAAAAATTGATGCCCCGGGAGCAGCTTGAACGCCGGTATCGGCATCCGGCCAAAGGTCGTGATTTCGGATGGGGTGTAAGCCAGACTACCGGCGCGCTGGGAGTTGCAGAAGATATTGTTGCGCGACCTGGAAGGTATCCGGACACGGTCCAAGCTCGCAGCGTGCTTTGTTTCTGGGCATTGCGGGGACTTGGCATCAGTACTTTGGAGCTGTCCACAAGACTTGGGGTTTCACCACCAACAGCCAGCCAGTCAGCCAAACGCGGTGAAGACAGTGTTAGACAAAAGGGACTTACATTTCGACCATGATCTATATCAATATATCCATACCCGTCCCCATAGATTAAGAGGGACCTGATGCTCAAACTGCGCACCATTCTGCTGGTGTTATCCTTGTTTGCTTTTTTGTCGGCATCCTTAGGGGGCTATCTGTATTATTCCGCCCTGCGGGAGGCGGCCCAAACCGAGGCGGAACGGCAGGCCATCACCCGGGTAGAGTTGATCCGGAAAAATTTGTCTTCGATGCTGCTGGAAAACATCCGGCCGGTCCGCGCGCTGTCCCGAATGGATCAAATGCTGGAACTTCTCGTGCGGCCCAATCGAAATTCGCTGGACGAGGCCAACGCCGTACTCGATATTTTCAAAGACTCCCTCGAAGTCGACGTCTGCTATCTGATGAACCACGAGGGAAATACCGTGGCATCGAGCAATCGGGATGCGCCCGACAGTTTTATCGGTAAAAATTTTGCTTTTCGCCCGTACTTCCTGGAAGCGATGCACAGCGCCCCGGCGACCTATCTGGCCCTTGGGGTGACGTCCCAAAAAAGAGGTGCTTACTACAGTTATCCCATTTTCGAAAAGGGTGAGGACATTCCCATCGGGCTGGCGGTAATCAAGGCGTCTATCGACCAGATCGAAAAGGAAGCCGGGTTCAGCGAGGATGAAATCGTGCTGGTGACGGACCCGTCGGGGATCATCTTTATTTCCAACCGTAAAGAATGGCTGTTCCAGTCCATCCGAAAACTGTCTCCGGATGAGCAAGTCCGAATTGCCCGATCTCGTCAGTTCGGTACCGGCCCATGGAACTGGATCGGCCTGACCTTTCATGAGGATACTATTGCCGAAGATGCATCCGGCAGCGCGTATATCGTCAACCAGGCCCAGTTCGACTACTACCCCGGCTGGCGGCTGCTGCACTTGCGCAGTCGCAAGGACGTGGCCCGGATCATGTCCGATCCGTTCGTCAAGGTCACCGGGCCGGTGATCCTGACCCTTTGTTTTCTGGTGGGTGGACTTGTGTTTTTGCTCTACCAACGGGCCAGCAACGAACTGATCCAGAGAAAATTGGCCGAGCGGGCGCTTCGGAAGAGCGAAGAGCGCTACCGTTCCTTGTATCACCACACCCCGGCCATGCTTCACTCCATCGACACCAAAGGGAAACTGGTGAGTGTCAGTGATTACTGGGTGGACGTGATGGGATACGCTCGGGAAGAAGTGATCGGACATCCGCTGACCGACTTTTTTACCGAAGCATCCCGACGGTATGCCGAAGAGACCGTCTTTCCGCAGTTTTTCGAGACCGGCTTCTGTCAGGATGTGCCCTACCAGTTTCGGAAGAAAAACGGAGACGTGATTGACGTCCTGTTGTCGGCAATTGCCAACCGGGACGAGCAAGGCCGGATCACACGGACACTGGCCGTATCCATTGATGTGACGGAACGAAATCGCGCCGAGGAAGCGCTCCGGCAGGCCAAAGAAGCCCTCGGCCGATACTCAAAGGACCTCGAGCTCCAGGTTCGAAAACGTACCGGTGAGATATCCAGCCTGCTCCAGTATACACCGGCGGTGGTGTATATGAAGGATCGGCAGGGCCGATTTACCCTGGTCAATTCCCGCTTCGAGGAGCTGTTCGGGGTCGACAACGATGGCACTCGGAGCAAGACCGATATGGAAATCCTCCCGACCGAGGTGGCCGATCAATTTCGGCGCCACGATGAGCAGGTGCTGGAGGAGCGCCGTCCCCGGCAGGTGGAGGAGCAGATTCCCCAGGATGACGGCCCCCATACGTATCTGTCGGTTAAATTTCCGATTTACGACGAGACCGGTGCTGTCAGCGGGATGTGCGGTATCTGTACCGATGTCACCGCGGTTAAAAAGGCCCAGGATCAGCTCCGACGGCTGTCCGGAAGCATCATGTCCCGACAGGAGCAGGAGCGGGCCGCCATTGCCCGGGAACTTCACGACGAACTGGGCCAGGTTCTGACGGCGCTTCGAATGGATGCCGTCTGGTTACGGGACTATCTGAAAAAAACGGATGCTGCCGGTGCCGACCGTGCCATGACCATGTGCCGGTTGATCGATACGACCATAGAGGACGTCCGCGGTATTGCGATCCGCTTGCGTCCCGGAGTGCTGGACACCCTGGGGCTCGTCGATGCTCTGGAGTGGTACACTACCGATTTTGAGCGGCGTACGGAAATCTCCTGCATCTTCGAACACGCAGCCGTTCCGCCGGTCACCGATACATTGGCGACCGCAGCCTACCGAATTGCCCAGGAGGCGCTGACCAATGTGGCCCGGCACGCCGACGCCACACGAGTGAATGTGGACCTGGTGGTCACCGATGGACATGTGGTCCTGTCCGTTTCCGACGATGGCAAAGGGTTCAACATTGAGGTGCTGTCCGAAAAAGAAGCCCTCGGCGTCGCCGGAATGCGGGAAAGGGCCGGGTTGGTCGGAGGCGACGTGGCGGTTCAGCCCCGACCGGGAGAAGGAACACGGGTTGAATTTCGGGTGCCGGTGAAAGAAAACATGCGCTCATGATTCGTGTGCTGCTGGCTGACGATCACAGTATCGTTCGCGACGGGCTTCGCCGGATTGTCGAAGAAAGCGGTAACATGGAGGTGGTTGCCGAAGCCGACGACGGCCATGAAGCGATCCAAAAGACCCGCGACCATACCCCGGACGTGGTGGTGGTGGATATTTCCATGCCGGGTCTCGACGGGCTGGAGGTGATTTCCCGGTTGTCCACGGATTTTCCCGACTTGCCGATTCTTGTGCTCACCATGCATGAGGAAGAACAATATGTGGTTCGCGCCATCGAAGCCGGTGCCAAAGGCTATCTCACCAAGAAGTCCGCGCCCGAACAATTGGTGACGGCCATTCGAAAAGTTTACGAGGGGGCCCGTTATTTGACCGAAGAGGCGGTCGAGATGCTGGCACTTCGTGTGGCCCGGGGGGCTGACGGTCGATCGCCCCTGGACTCGTTGTCCACCAGAGAACTCCAGGTGCTGCGCCGCCTGGCCATGGGGCACACCAACCGGGAGATCGCATCGGCCTACCATATCAGCATCAAAACCGTGGACACCTATCGCTTCCGCCTGCTCAAAAAGCTTGGCCTTCGTAATAATGCAGAACTCTCCCGCTTTGCCATTCAAAATCATCTCATTGATGCCTGACCCGAGCAAGGCATGACATTTTTTCCGTATCGGCTTGTGTAAGAGAATTTCTGACAGAAAAATCAGAAATCAGCCAATTGACGCTGTTTATTTCCGGGGGTATGGATTCCAAAGGGGTAATGCTTAATCTATTGATATTAATAATTCTCTAACACACCGTATTTGGCCCCAACACACTACACAAAAGGAGCATATCATGAGTACCAGGTGCATTCATTACAGCATCGGTATGGTTTTGTTACTCATGATGGGCCTTTCTGTCGGTTCTGGTCCTGCGATCGCAGCGGATCCTCTGACCATCGGCATTCCACATTCGGAGCGCTACCCCTATTCGACGATGATGAAGCAGTCCTTTGAAATGGCCCTGAACAAAATCAACCGAGAGGGCGGAATCAGGGGCAGGCCCTTGAAACTGGTTTATGCCGATGATCGCGGCGAGCGGGAGGCTGGAGAAGCGGCGATCCGCAGTCTGGTGTCCACCAGCGGCGCCGTCATGCTGGTCGGTGCATACCAAAGCAGCAACACCATTTACATGGCCCGCATCGCCGACAAGATGAAAACGCCGTTTCTGGTTTGCACGGCTGCCGATGACCGGATTACCCAACGGAAATGGCGGTACGTGTATCGGCTGAATCCACCGGCCAGTGAATATGCCAAAGGGTTGGAAGGGTTTCTTCTCGAACAGGTCAAGCCGCGATCCATGGCGATTGTGTACGAAAACAGCCCATATGGAACAGGCGGTGCGCTGCAGATGATGTGGTTCTGCCGGGAGAACGATATCGAGATTAAGGCGATTATCCCCTACCACAAGGAACGCGCCAGAAAAGAAAGCGTCGGAACCTCCTATTTTCAACGCTTGCTGGCCCCCCTGAAGAACGACCCACCGGATGTGGTCTACATGGTGTCGTATCTTGCCGATGGGGCGCTCCTGGTTAAAAGTCTTCGAAAATTCGGTGTTCGATCACTCCTCTGCGGCGGAGCCGGTGGATTCACCCATCAAAAGTTTATCGATACCGCCGGACCCGATGCGGAATATTTGCTGACTGCCACGCTATGGAGCCCCGGGCTGCCGTACCCGGGGGCACAAGACTATTATCATCAGTATCGCAAAAAATACGGTGTGGCACCGGATTATCATGGCGCGGAAGCCTATTCGGCATTGTTGGTGGCGGCGGATACACTTAGACGGGCAGCCTCCACAAAGGGGGAAGACATACTGGCCGCGTTGGATAACACCAATACCGACACACCGTTCGGTCCCGTGTCATTCAACGATTATGGACAATTTCAACGTCAGAACCGGGTCTCCACCATGGTGCTCCAGATCATCAACGGAACATTCGATTCTGTCTGGCCCGGAGATCTTTCGACAGCAACATTCGTACCACCGCCCGAATGGCGAAAGTCACCGTAACATCCACCCTATCCTGCGAATGGCAGTGATGTTGGAATTGGCGTGGAATCACATATTCACACAGAAAGGAGGTGGACGATAGCGGACCAGGGGCTCCGATGGGTGGCACGATATAAGCCCGTCACGTTCCGGCGGGCATGCATCAGTGGATAGTATCATTCTATTGAATTTTGAGAAGTGAACAAAAAGGAGGATTCACATGAACAGGAAACACCTTGCAGTAGTATTTAGTTTGTGCGCAATTCTTGCGCTAACCATGGTCTTCTCCGAAGATGCGTTTGCCAGGAAGACCCGCGTTATCTTCGGCGGGGGACCGGCCGGTGGGACCTTTCAGGTCGTTGCAAACGGAATCCAGGTGTACAAACCCGTAAAGGCCGAGCAGGGATTTTCGGTCAAAGCGCAGACATCTGCCGGATCTGTTGAAAACCTGAGAAAAACCGATGCCGGTCGTCAGCAAATGAGCGTTGTTTATTCCGGCCATGTCTGGCTGGGCCGGAACGGGAAAATGAAAAATGATCCCAAGAAGTATAAGAATGTCATGGCCGTTTCCTGGCTCTATGGCGCACCCGCCCAGCTGGTCGTCAAGAAGGGCTCCGGTATCAAGAGCACTAAGGATCTTGTCGGCAAGAAAGTCGGTGTCGGCAATGCCGGATCGGGTGCATTTGCCAACTGCGAGCTGTTCTTCAGTCACATGGGCGTCTGGGACAAGATCGAGCGGAACGCCATGGGGTACAACGATGCGGCCGCCGCCTTCGGCAACAATCAGCTCGATGCGTTCTGGTTGTTCACCGCATTCCCCAGCGGAGCGGTGATTATGGCGGCCCAGACCAACGACATCGCCCTGGTCGATGTTGGGATGGATGCCACAAAGACGGGTTTCTTTGACAAATACCCCTATTTTGGAAAACTCGATGTGCCGGCCGGCACCTACCGGGGGGTTGATATGGCCACCCCGTCCTTCCAGGACAGCGCCCTGTGGGTTGCCAATTCCAAGGTTCCCGCAGACGTGGTCTACCGACTCCTGGAAATCATTTACTCGGATGAGGGCCTCAAGCACATGTACGGCCAGAAAAAGACCTTCAAGAAGATGAGCCTGGATACCGGCGCCACCAATATCGTTACCCCGTTCCATCCAGGTGCTGAAAAATTCTGGAAGGAAAAAGGGAAAATGTAGTTTGAAGTTGGGGTGTTCGTGCCCCGACATCGCCTAATCAAAGAACAGGTACGATACGTGATCCCGGCCGCTTCCGGCGGGATCACGCATCGCCCTTTCGTTCATATTAAGTGAAGGATTTGCATTCTGCTCCCAATTGTGTCACTTGATAGAGGTGGATATAGTCTGCACCATTGGGGCTATTTAAGTCGATGATGCCTTTCGCGGAACCCATCGGTGTCGGCCGACGGATTAACAGACGCTCCTCAAAAACAGGCGGGCCTAGACGTGTATGACAAACTGAACAAATACGAAAAGGTTATCTTCAACGTATTATCCCTTGCCCTGGTTCTGTTCTATTCCTATTCGGCAGTGCTCAAACCGGCGGCCACCCAGTACCACCGGGGGATTTACGTCATCATTACCTACGTGCTGGTGTTTATGACGTATAAATCGAAGCACAAGATCACCCGGGGGATCGACTTTCTGCTGATCACGGCCTCCATCTTCAGTGTCGGCTACTGGATCGTATTATTTGAAGCGATCAACTACCGGACCGGCGCAGAAACGCCCTTTGATATGGCCGTGGCGGTTATCGGGGTGCTGATCGGCATCGAGGTGGCCCGGAGGGTGGTCGGTACGGTCTTTGTGATCATGGGGGTCGTTCTGCTGCTATACGGTATCTACGGGGACTACATGCCGGATCTAATTGCCCATGCGGGTGATACCTTCCCGGGGGTTTGCACCAGTATTTTCTACAAGAGCGACGGTGTCTTCGGCATCATGGCCAATGTTCTGGCAACCTATGTTATTTTATTCGTTATTTTCGGCGCATTCCTGGAGAAATCCGGGGCCCAGAAGTTTTTCATCGATTTTCCCCTGGCCGCTGTGGGGCACAGGATCGGCGGCCCGGCCAAGGTGTCGGTCATCGCCAGCGGCCTGTTTGGCTCGATATCCGGCAGCGCCATTGCCAATACCGTATCCACCGGCGCCTTTACCATCCCGATGATGAAAAAGGCCGGCTTCCGTCCTCATATCGCCGGAGGGATCGAACCGGCCGCCTCCATCTCCGGCATGTTCATGCCGCCGATCATGGGTGCCGGCGGTTTCATCATGGCCGAACTGACCGGGATGCCCTATTCCTGGATTATGCTGGTGGCAATCTTTCCGGCTCTCATGTACGTCTTCAGTGTGTTTGTCATGGTGCACTATGAGGCCAAGATGCACAACATCCGGGGCGAAAAAAGCGAACAAAGCGCCAAGCAAATCTTCAAAGAGCAATGGCCCTACATCCTCCCGCTGGTCGTGATCACAATTTTCATGCTGTCCGGCTTTTCGCCCGCCTATTCCGCTATTCTAGGGGTGGCCACCTGTATTGTCGTCGGCTGGAAAACCAAAGATACGCGGATGGATTTCACCTATTCCGTGATCATGGGGCTCATGGTTCTCGGATCGATTCTCGTTTGGTTGTTGAGCAAAGTCGGTGCCGGCGAAGGGATGATAACAATCGCGAAATCCGTTTTTACCGGAAATTATGTGATTTTATATGGTCTTGTGATCTGCACCATTATCGCATTTATGCGCAAAGACCGATTCCAGGGCACGATTACGGAACTCAAACGATTTGTCGAAGCCTCTCGAAGGGGAACGGAGAGCAGTCTCAAGATCGGTGCCACCGTCGGCGTGATCGGTATCATCATCGGGATACTCACCTACAGCGGTCTGGTGCTCACCTTTGCCGACATCGTGATCGAACTGGCCGCCGGAAAGCTCTGGCTCACGATTCTTCTGGTCGCGCTGGCCTCCCTGGTACTCGGCATGGGGGTTCCGGTGACGGCCGCCTATCTGATCACCGCAGTAGTGGCGGTGCCGGCGCTGACCCATCTGGGGGTCAACGAGATCGCCGCCCACATGATCGTCTACTGGCTGTCCCAGGATTCCAATATTACGCCGCCGGTCTGTATCGCCGCCTTTGCCGGAGCGACCATCGCCAAGGCGAACATGTGGCGGACCGCTTTTTCCGCTTTCAAGTTCGCCAAGTTTCTTTACCTGG
>Ga0056120_1000197_pt1 | contig 11527 bp, 8 predicted proteins | sample WorMettaBAHAMAS2_FD_71121 | JGI IMG/M metagenome (GOLD analysis project Ga0056120, IMG submission 71121) | Marine gutless worms symbiont microbial communities from Max Planck institute for Marine Microbiology, Germany - Olavius tantulus BAHAMAS.2 ...
AGACATTGTGGTACGCGCTTTCCATGGCATAGTCGTTCTCCCAAGTGTAAACGATATGCCTGATGGTAGTGTTACCCATGTCTCCGAACAACTGTTACCTATCTCCCCAGTCTATACACGTGGAGGGGTAGCACCACAATACCTTAACGATTGCCGTCAACGGGGCCACAGACGCCCCGTCGTCCAACTTTGACGCAAGACTTTTCCGATAGCGCTGCCATCCGGTCAACTCGATGTTCAATGCCAGAACGGCGCCGGTTTCGTAGGCTGTCGGGGCGGTAAAGGATATACCGTCTTTGCTGATATCCTTTGCCTGGGCCTGAGTCTGCACACCCTCCGGCAGCGGATATCGCAACTCACTGATGCCGATACGGATCTTTTTGGAAATTCTGGAAAATCGTCGTCTATCCGATTCGGTCATGGGTATCACTCAATCGGTTCAAGTCTCGGTGAACATCCAGCGATACGGACATTCGGCCACGGCGCGTCGACTTTCAGAGAGGATAGACATGGGCGGGGTTTGGGTCAAGTTCGGAGCATCACCCATGTCCGGCACCCACAGGTCGGACACGCCCAGGTATTTCGAAATAGGTGGCCGATGGAAGTGATTAAATTTGAAACAGTGGTCTATTTTGAATCAATTTCAAGAGCCCTTCGCCGCCTCTATTCATTTCAAGAATAAGTCTATATATCTATTATCATTATGTAAAATATAGCTATGGGATGATGGTATGATTTTTGCTGATTTTTTCTGATCGATAGGATAGCTGCGCAGTTCAACGCTTCCCGACACAGGTGGCAGGATGGATTCCAAAAAGATTCTGGTCGTCGATAATAACGACCTCTGCCTAAAATTTATGGATCGAGAGCTTTCCAAGTCGGGGCACGACGTCCGTACCGCCTCCGGAGCCATCGCTGCACTGGATATATTGGACAGCTATCTGCCCGATGTCATCTTCGTAGACATGGTCATGCCGATTATTGACGGGGCCAAGCTATGCCGAATCATCCGGGGAATGGAGAAATTCAGCCGGACGCGACTCATTATCATTTCGGCTATCGCCGCCGAAGAGATGGTTGAGTGGAAGAGCTCGGGCGCAGATGCCTACATCCAGAAAAGACCCTACCAGGACATGCGCCAGGAGATATTGTCCGTTCTCGAATTTGAAGGCTCAAGGTCACAAACCGTAAGCCTTTCCCGTCTTCCCGACGCCAAGGTACTTTTCCCCCGTGAGGTGACCAAAGAAATTTTGTCCATCAAGCGGCACAGCGAAATTATCCTCAACCGGATGGACGAGGGGATCATTGAAGTCAATGCCGAAGATCGGATGGTATATGTGAACCCTGCAGCCTGCAGAAATATCGGTCGGACGGAAGAAAAACTGCTGGGACAGGAGTTCGCCAGTATTTTCTCAAAAAGCCACCGGAAATGCGTCCGCCATGTACTGATGACCCAGGCACCGGAGACTTTCGGGCAGGTACCCCTATCGATCAATAGTTACTTGGTAACTCTGAGGATTTTCCCCATTGATGAAGAAACTCCCAGCCGCATCGTCATTTTGAAGGGCGTTACCGAGCGGACCAATGCAGAGAGAGCCCTGAGGGAGTCGGAAAAACGGTATCGACAAGTCGTGGAGAACGTCGGCATCGGCATGATGGTGATTCAGAATGACTGTGTCCAGTTTGTCAACAGTACGGCGTGTCGATTTTTAGGTGCCGACAAAGAAGACATCCTGTCACACACGGATCCGTTTGATTATTTCCATCCAAATGATCGCCGTCGTGCCGAGGAAGGGTATCACCACCAGACCCGTGGCCACAAACGGACCTGGATGGACACCTTCAGAGTACTCTCTTCCGATGGCCATCTTCAGTGGTTGGAGGCGACCAGCGTCTACTCGGAGTGGGAAGGACGGCCGGCCAGTATTTTCTTTTTCTCCGATGTAACGGAAAGCAAACGGGTGAAACAGGAGAAGAAAAGCCTGAAGGAGCAACTCCATCATGCCCAGAAAATGGAATCCATCGGCACGCTGACCAGCGGCGTGGCCCATAATTTTCGAAACATACTGGCGGGAATATCCATTGATTCTCAATTGATGAGACTCCTGTTTCCCGGAGAACAACGGCTTCAGGAGATTGTGGAACGCATCGATGTGTCCTTAAAACGGGGGGCTCGGCTCATAGAGGACCTGATGCATTTTTCCCACAACAACCATCGACCCAATGCCGAGTCCATCAATTTGACCGAAATCATCAAGGAAACGTACCGGATAATCAGCAGTTCCGTGGACAAACGGATTACCGTACGGGTGGATGCCCCCGAATCATTGCCCATCATGGCGGATCAGGCAAAAATGAGCCAAGTCCTGATGAATCTCTGCACCAACGCCCGGGATGCCATGGCGTCTGAGGGTAGTCTGCGGATTGCCGCCCGGGCCGAAAAGGGCCGGGCTCTGATAACGGTCACCGATACGGGGCATGGCATGTCGCGTGCGGTTCAGGCCAAGTGCTTCGATCCCTTCTTTACGACCAAGGAGGTTGGCAAGGGCACCGGGCTGGGATTATCCACGACTTACGGCATCATTAAAGAAATCGGAGGCGAGATCCGTGTCTCGTCCATACCGAAAAAGGGTACCACCTTTACTATCGAGCTGCCCATGGCGATTCCCGATATTTTCTCTTCCCACAGCGAAAGCCGGGAGATACGGGAAGGCAACGGCGAACGCATCCTCATCGTTGACGATGAGCCCGATTTTCTCGAACCCTTGGGGCAGTTTCTGGCGCGGCTCCAGTATGACGTTCATATTGTCACCAGCGGCCAGGAGGCCCTGGAACGGTATCCCGACATCTCGCCCGATATCGTGCTGCTGGACCGGAACATGCCCCGGATGGACGGTGTGACCTGTGCCGGAAAGCTAATGGAACGGGATTCATCGGCTAGGATTATTTTGTTTTCCGGCTACGATGAAAACGGTCCCCACGGCCTTGATGAGAGCGCCCGGGCATTATTTCAGGAGTACCTGATAAAACCATTTGACATGACCGAACTGAGTACGGTGCTGGCGGACTGCCTAAGCACGGACCCGGCGTCATGTGTGGCTTTGAAATAACATAAAAAGCGGTAATCTCACCCGTCCCGATTCGGGAAAACGTCGATTGCCGATCGGTAGCCTCTGCATCCGGTGATTCTACCGAGAAAGGAAACAGGCCGTGTCATGCAGCGTTTAGTGAAAACAGTCCTTCTGGTCAATGATGAAAAGGCATTGATGGACAGCCTGAAAGCCGGGCTGCGGGTATTTTTTCCGGATATCCAATTCGAGGCGGCATTAAACGGAAGCGAGGCCCTGAAAATCATGCAGTCGAGACAGATTGACCTGGTCGTGACCGACATCCGGATGCCCGGGATGGATGGCTATGAGTTGTTATCCATGATCCGGTTTGCATCCACCGATGTTCCGGTGATTGCGATGAGCGCCTTTGAGTCCCCGGAAATGAAGGACACCCTCAGCGATCTCGGTGTGCTCTGTTTTCTGGAAAAGCCGTTGTCGCTTCAGGAACTGGTGGGGGCCATCCAGGAGGGACTCCGGCAAAACGATCAGTGGGCCAACATGGCAAGATGACACCCTTTCCCGTTGGCCCATCAATGATCCTATTCGCCGCCTGGGCCTTGACCTGGCGGATCGGATCTCGGAAATCCTGTAGACGCACTCAGTCAACCGAAGTCTCTTCCGGGCGATCATCATCAGGCGCTCCTTGTCCGCCCGTTTCCCCTTCCCTGTCCCGAATGAACATTCCCCAGCCATAAAACGTAAACACTGTTGCCTCGGGTCTTAGCCGACACTACTATCGAAGCATGTGTTGCGGTGAGCGGAAATGTGAATGCACTTGAATACCGAACGAGGAGATGCCCCATGAAATCCGTATTCGCCCGGCAGCTCTATACGGGACAAACGCTTCGAGAAAACGTACACATCAATTTTTCGGTAAGGATAGTTACCGGTATTTCCAAAAAGGCAAGGGGTGAACAGATCGGGGAGTATCCGGTAGTGACCCCGTCATTTGTAGATCCCCACAGCCACATCGGTCTGATTCGATCCGGTGAACCGGAGCAGGAAGGCGACGGAAACGAAACCATGGCCCCCATGACGGTGTTCTCCGACGTGCTGGATGCCGTTCAAATGGACGATGCTGCGTTTCAGGACGCCATTGAAATGGGGGTCCTTTACTCCTGTGTTCTGCCGGGAAGCGGCAATATCCTCGGGGGCCGGTCTGCAGTGATTCGCCATTATTCAGAGCATAGTTCCCAGGCACTGGTGGCACGGGCGGGCGTCAAAGCGGCCTTCGGATATAACCCGGCCTCGACCACCTCCTGGAAAGGAAAGCGAACCTCCACCCGTATGGGTGCCGTGGGCATGCTCCGCGAAAAGCTGGTCCATGTCTCCGAGAAGATGGATCGCTTCAAAAAGGCCTCTGCCAGAAAAAAACAGGACATCCGTTTTACGGCCCCGGAAAAAGTGCTCCGGGCCATTCTGAAAGGTCAAGAGCGCCTACGCGTCCATGTTCACAAGATCGATGACATTGCGGCGGTGCTGCGCCTGGTCGATGAATTTGACATAGACGTTACCATCGAGCATGCCATGGATGTCCATCGACCTGAGATTTTCCGTGATCTCAAACAACGGGGGATACCGGTCGTCTACGGTCCGATCGATTCCTTCGCATACAAGGTCGAACTCAAGCACGAGAACTGGCGTAATATCCGCCACCTATTGTCATCGGGCGTCAACCTCGGGCTGATGACCGATCACCCGGTGATGCCGGCCCGGGATTTACTGATGCAGACCCGATGGTTTCTGCGAAACGGCTGGTCCCGGCAGGCGGCCATTGAACTGGTGTCGAGAAGAAACGCCGAAATTCTCGGGATTGACGATCGGGTGGGCACGCTTCGACGCGGACGGTGGGCCTCTTTCGTTTGTTGGAACGGGGATCCGTTTGATCTGGCGCGGTATCCGGTAGCGGTCTATGGAGAAGGGGAGCTGCTGTTTGAAGCGGAATCTTCTTGAGCGTCGTAATCCCTGTTTGAATATTGTGGCGCTGAAGGATTCATTGGATTCGCTGACCTCGAGACAGGGGTAGGGGGTCGATTGGGTGAAAAATGGCTTATTGACTTTATGGCGGACAAAGTCGCTGCACCATTTCGGTAGTCCTCGCCGTTCCTAAAAATATCAAGGGTGAGGATATATAGCCGCTTTGTGCAATTGCCAAGGGCTCTATGGAGTAAGCCCGCTTCTCAATTCATAGGCAGCCCTACCATGTGTAGGCCTTGAGCAAAGCGTTCGGTATCTTTCGGATCCTTAAATGCGTGTAGATAATATTTTAAAACCCTTTCAACCGTGTATCCTTCGTACCTATTTTCTTGCATATATTTTGTAAGTACATTTTCAGCTTCTTCTTGTCTTCCCAAATGTGTATAAGTTGCTGCAAGCAGCCACTTCGGAGCGCGGCTATGATACTTGCGATTTAATATGGATTCTTCTAAAGAATTTGCTGCGTCTTCGTATTGCTCTAAACAAAATTGGCCCACACCAAGCGTGTACAAATAGTATTTTGGATACTCGGCATCAAGTCTCATGGCATTTTTAATATAGTCTATTCCCTCATCGGATCTGCCGGCATAAATTAAGGACTCTCCCATAGTATATAATGCATGGGCATCGTTAGGTTTGACTGCGATTGCGTTCTCTGCGTCAGCTATAGCCTTCGTATATTCACGTCGATAGACGGGATTCCATGGCCGCATCAATCCAGATCTCCGAAGCCCCTCGGCCCAATGGTCAAGGTCCCTTTGCTCTTTAAATGGCCAGAACCTAAATGTGTTTTCTATTTGAACGGTTTCCCAGCCTCTTTTATCGAAATATTTTGATAGAATTTCTGCTGCTTTTTGCCCGCGATTTAGTTGAGCGTATGAGATGGCTAATGGCCACGGTCCATAATTGGGAGCTAATAGTTGTGATTTTTCAAGTGTTGCCACTGCGTCTTCGTACTGTTTCTGAAGATATTGTGCGAGTCCAACGAGATACAAACAATAGGCGATATTTTGCGGATCGAGCTTCATTGTCCTTTTTAAATAATTCACCGCCTCAGCCGGTTGTCCTGCATAAGTCAGAATCCAGCCCATAATTAAATAGCCATTTGGATAATTTGGATCTAAGCCAATGGCACGTTCAGCTTCGGTGATGGCCTCATCAAATCTACGCTGATACAATCGGGCTCTGGCAACGTTATATAGGACATAAGGCGTCGGGTTCTTCATCGCCAATTTCAAATGTTTTATGGATTTGGATCGAGCATCCTTCCATTCCAATTCTTTATCCAAGCGGCTGTCAGTGGCTGTGCGGTATGCATTGGCCAGTCCGGCGTGGGCAGGACTGTAGTCGGGATCGAGTTCAATAGCCTTCTCAAAAAACTCAACAGCCTTCGCCAGTCCCTCTGCTGAATACAACCTTAATTGTTCCCGTCCTCTTAGATATGCATCATAAGCCTCGACACTTTCGGTATACCGTAAAGTGAGTTTGTCTTCTTCATCCGTCGTTAACTTCAAGGATAGCGCTGCAACTATTTTTCGAGTAATTTTGTCCTGCAAAGCGAAAATGTCGCTGTAGGTATCATCGAAACGCTCAGCCCAAATGTGATGCCCTGTAGTTCCATCAATAAGCTGTGCATTTATTCTCACCTTTTCGGCATCTTTTCGGGCACTTCCTTCCAGAATATATAAACTCCAAGCTCCTTGGCCACTTGTTGAAGGTTTACCACTTTATTTTTATAAGCAAAGGTCGAGTTGCGAGCGGTTACTAATATGCCAGATATCTTAGAAAGGTCGGTAATCAAATCTTCAGAAATACCGTCACTAAAATACTCCTGTTTGGGGTCATCACTCATGTTGGTAAAAGGTAGAACTGCAATAGAGGGCTTTTGGGGTGCTGAGGTCGAAACGTCTTTTGTTGGATTATCAGCGATATATAAATATGATGCAGCCACAAGGAGTATCACCACAGCGACTGCCAAGATGGTTTTTGGCATTATGGATCGGTCAGCACTCGGTAAACCTGCACTGGTTGGGCAATATTCTTGACCTTCTGTTCACCCATAAACTCGAACCCGAGTTCGAGCTTGCTCCTGACGCTTTCAAAGGCCATACCGGAGACGGCCACTTCACCTGGTTTTGCGAGACTTTCGATCCTGGCAGCGATATTCACACCATCCCCATATATATGATCGCCTTCTTGAATCACATCCCCGAGGTTGACACCGATCCGGAAAACCATTTTGCGGTTTTCCGGCAGCTTCTCGTTTTCTTGTTCGAGCACCTCCTGGATTGCCACCGCACAGGATATGGCATCGACGACACTTCTAAACTCCGCAAGAATATTGTCGCCCGGCGAGTCGACCACCCGACCCTTGGAGGTTTCTATTTTCTTGAATATCCGGTCGCGATGGGATTTTAAGGTACTGACGGTGGCCGCCTCATCATCCCCCATTAGGCGGCTATACCCGGCGACATCAGCACTGAGGATGGCCACAAGCTTGCGTTTATAGGTTTCATCAGCCATTTGCGACCTCCAAAACTAAACGCGATATTTTTTATGAATGGATACGGTGTGGGGAACTGTTGAGCGATAGCTCAGCGTGTGAAAAACAGATCAGCTTTCGGATCAGTTTGATATAAAAACAATTAATGCATCAAATTTATAATTGTCAAGATATTCGTTGTGTTAGCTAAGATCGGCATATATCCGAAAGGGGCATTCTATTACGATTGGAAAAATAGCACATAACTTGCCAGCTTCGACGGTTATGCGATCATTTCGGAATTTTGCACAATAGATACGATATTCCGCGCTTTAACGCAAATGACACACTGCGTTATATGGCTATCCCTCTAAAAACCGAATCGGGGTTGGACTGAATCCGTACCCCAATTTCAGGATTTTCAAAGATTAACCGCGCTCCGGTTGCGAATCGCATGGGTGCGGACAAATAGCCGGGATGTGCAATCTGACCGCTAAGGTAGTCTACTCAATATATTGTGGTCGACCTAAAATGGCCGTGGGTTCGTATTGGGGGTTGCTGTCCCACTATGTGTATTCGGCTGACAGGTGTACATAGATCGTCGTGGTGTGCAGTATTGATATTGTGTGTATTTTATTAATTTGTTGGAGCAATCTCAGATCCTCCATTACGAGCACCTACACTCAGTTTCATTTCTGTTTGTCGTTCCTCTGGTAGTGGTGGTGGGATGAACTACATCAAGACACTAATCAAAATAATCACCTCGAGAAATCAACTCGGCCGCCATTAAGCCAATCCGAAAGTTCAGTTCTCAGGCTGGGATCAACCGGGTCGAGCGGAAATGGAGGTGGAGGTGGAAACGGTTCATCATTGCCCTCTATTCTTCGGACACGAATGCGGTCCTTGGTGACGTTCCAGATCAGTAAATCGTCTGCAAGCGTCAACGGTCCGTCGTAGGTTTTTCGAATCCCTGCTATGATGTCTGGCGCTATGTTGAAATCGTTAAATGTATGATAGGCAATGGCCATACGTGGTCGAAGCTGTGAAAAGATTTTGCCGGCTTCCGAATGCGGTGTATGGACCATTGTGGCGACAATGCGAGCACGCTCAGGATCATAATCCTTCAAGTCGATAAATTGCTGTATCGAGAGATAGGCTTCGTGAATCAATATGTCTGCATCGTGTCCCTCGGCAAGGAACCATTTGTTGGGAACACTATCACCACCGTAGACGAGCTTCAATCCATTCCACTCTAAGCTGTAGCTGACCGAGCCGTCGATTCCGTGTACAGCAGGCCACGCTTTGATCTTTACCCCGTTCTTTTCATACACAACATGGGTCTTAGAGTGGTCGAACTCCGTCACTTCAATTCTCCCGCCAGCTGCTGGCATATTACCTATCCGGCCTTTCAAATCCCAGGTGAACATCTCACGCATACGATCGACGGCATATTTTGTTCCGGTCACAGGCTTAAGCCCACTAGGCCCCCAGACCTTTAAGGGGCCATTCCTGTTAGAGACCCACCCGCCAATAAACATAGCATCCAGATCGCCGATATGATCGACGTGCAGATGGCTAATAAATATTTTATATAGGTATGTGAACGGAATTTCCAGAGCACCAAAATTCGCAAGCGACCCGGTGCCAATGTCAAAAATGAACTTTTCCCCATTGCCCAACTCGACCAGCCACGCTGCAGATGCCTGCGAACGGCGAAAATTTAGCGTACCGGTTCCCAGCGCAATTACGCGCATCTCGTCTGAACCGAGAGGTTCGGTGTTCGGGAAATAGACATCTCGTTCTTTTGACGCTGGCACAGACGACGCCGATGACTTTGTCTGTGCTGCAACAGCCACGTTAGCAACCGCCAGGTCTTCACCCGTGCGTCCATGATGCAATCCAACCGAGTAGGCAGCAACAACAAGAAAGATTACTATCACAATACTGATGACCAAGAATCTTATTTTCAGCATTTCCTTGTTTCCTTTTTATCAGTTTGGCTGAATGTTCTCAAAATGCATGTATATTGAGAGTACTACGACCAAAGGCTTTTGCCAACAGTCCTCTCTAACAGCTGGCATCAGCAGGGTGAGGAATACGCCATCTCCTTTCTGTTTCGATCCAGTGAGGCTACCACAATATACAGGGGCATGACAGTAGGCCGGTTAAGGTGGATTCGGGTGCATCAAACTTGCCATTATGTGCACTTCAGAAAAGCCTCATCTGAGTGAAGAATGCAGTCGGTTTTATACTATTTCAGACGCCATATCCGACGCGATGTCTCCCAGGGTTTGGATACCCTTTTCGATTTCCCGGGTAAACGGGATCCCGCAACTTAGCATAATGTAATTTTGAAACTGACCCGTGTTGGAGCAGACCGTGCCGGGAATCACTGAAATGTTTCTGGACAGAGCTCTTTCGTACAGTACCAGGCTGTCCGTCCCCCGCGGCAGTTGAATCCACAGCAACGTTCCACCTTCCGGCAGGGCCAGCCGCGTCTCCTTTAGAAAATACCGCTGGACCGCCAGAGCCGTTCGCATCGCCTGTTTTTTCAACGTGCCCCGCAGCGTCCTCAGATGACGATCATAGCCGCCTCCGGCCAGGAACCGGGCCATCAGATATTGATCCAGAGCCGATGTGGATACATTGGTTCCGGCCTTTAAATTCTGAACCCGCTCTCTGAAACGGGGCCCGGGCAGTAGCCATCCAATCCGGAGTCCCGGTGCCAGGCTTTTGGAAAATGAAGAGCATGTCAGCACCAGTCTCTGGCGATCGTAAGCTTTAAGCGGTTTTGGGCGGTGATCCCCGAAGTAGAGTTCCGAGCTGATGTCGTCCTCGATGATGGGGATCTCGTAGGTTTCCGCCAGCCTCATCAAGGTTTTTTTCTTATCTTCCGGCATGACGGCCCCCAGGGGATTATGGAAATTGGGCATCACCAAACATGCCGCGATTCGGGTGTTTTGAACCGCCTCTTCCAGCGCGTTCACATCGATTCCGGTTTTAGGATCGGTGGGCACCTCGGCGACCATGACATTCAGTTCCTTCAATAGTTGCAGGAAACTGCAATTGGTGGGTGTGTCGATGGCGACGGTTTCGCCGGGTCGGGTGGTGGCCAAAAGCGCCAGGGCGACGGCCTCCATACAGCCGTTGGTGACGAGAATGTCCTCAGGAGTGACGCGCTGAATAATACCCAATGTATGGCGTGCCACTTGTCTTCGGAGCTCCGGATGCCCCTCCGACAGAGCATAGGAGAGCATCGACTTGAACTCCTTTCGGGAGATTCCGGACAGGATACGCCCCAGGGATTTGTAGGGCACCAGTTCCTGGTCGATGACCGTCATGCCGAGAGGCAGCAAACCCGGATCATTGATGGCGGACACGATGGAGTTGATCATTGAAGACAGGCGCACCTTCCTGGGAGAGGCGTCGGTTTTCGGAAACCTCGGCGCCTTGAGGCGCTTCAGGGACACCGGCGCCACATAATATCCGGACTTGGGCCGGGCCTCGACCAAACCCATGTGTTCGAGCTCCACGTATGCCTTGTACACCGTCGAAATGCTCAAATCGGCGGTTTGATGCAGGCTGCGGATGGAAGGCAAGCGATCCCCCGGCTGGTAAATCCCGTTCAGAATTTTCTGCTCCATGTCTGCCGCCAATTGTCGGTAGCGAAATTCTTTGGTCATGGCTCCCCCTCCCCAGGGATCCCTCGATGTTCCTGGTTGAAGACTAGGATGACAGGGTGGTGCCTTCATTAATATTGATCGCCGCGGTCGCACCGCCGCCGTTGGAGGTGATATCCGGCGTGTTGTCGTTGATGTTATCCACCGTCACGGTAATGGTCTGGCTGTCGGTGTTGGTGCCGTCGGTGGCCGTCACGATCACTTCGTAGGTGTTGTTGGTGTCAGAATCTGCCGGCGCCTCGAAGTCCGGAGCGGTATTGAATGTCAGCACGCCGCTC
>Ga0056120_1000198_pt1 | contig 11496 bp, 11 predicted proteins | sample WorMettaBAHAMAS2_FD_71121 | JGI IMG/M metagenome (GOLD analysis project Ga0056120, IMG submission 71121) | Marine gutless worms symbiont microbial communities from Max Planck institute for Marine Microbiology, Germany - Olavius tantulus BAHAMAS.2 ...
ATGTACGGCCTACCCGGCGGTGGGGCCCGATGTCAACGGCGTCGGAGGCACCTACGTGGATATTCCTGTGGACAAGGCCCACCAGGATCTCAACCTGGTGACGGCTCCGGCATGGCCCGCTCATCCTCAGTGGCTGGCGACCTTTTTAGAGGTGATGGGGGCCAAGATCGAACTCTGAGCATTGCATGAAATCTTTTCATAGGGTGCTGAAATATGAAAGAACCGGGTTGCGAAGGCGTCGCGGATATTTGCAGTCAGTGCCTGTTCCTCTGCAGCAAGGATATTAAAAGGTTATGAAAAGATTTCCCCCTTCGGGCCGAACGGAGGCTTCCATGGCCCGCGTTATTCGAGGTTCGCGGTAGAGGGACTACAGCTTTACCTCGAAGTGCCTTGGCCACAGAACCCTCCATTCGGTGAAATGCTCAGAGCGCCAATGGCATTGCATGAAATCTTTTCATGGGCAATGATGCCATCGATGTCGGCATGAATGAAATGGGACGGATCTCCAACTGCTTAGTTACGATCTCAATAGGGGTGGAATGATGAAAAAGCCGATTCTTCGAACCGAATTGCCCGGGCCCAACGCCCGGGCATTGGTCGGGTTAGACAAAAAGTATGTTTCTCCCTCTTATACGCGGGTGTATCCTCTGGTCGTGGAAAAAGCCAAGGGCTTGTGGGTAGAGGATGTGGACGAGAACGTCCTCCTTGATTTTACTTCGGGCATCGCCGTCTGCGCCACCGGGCATTGCCATCCCGAAGTGGTTCGGGCGATTAAAAAGCAGGCAGAAACATTGCTGCATATGTCCGGAACCGATTTTTATTACCGGCCACTTTTTATTACCGGGCACAAATTCTTCTGGCAGAAAAACTGGCAGCCATTGCCTCGGGCCGAAAAGGAAAGAAAGTCTACTTCGGAAATTCCGGTGCGGAGGCCGTTGAGGCAGCGTTCAAGTTGGCCCGCTGGCACACCAAGCGGGAGCTGAATATCGCCTTTTTCGGTGCCTTCCACGGCCGTACCATGGGAGCGTTGTCCTTGACGGCCAGCAAAACGATCCAGAAAAAGCATTACAATCCCTTTGTCCCGGGCATAACCCATATACCCTATGCGTACTGTTATCGCTGTGCCTACAACCTGACCTATCCGGATTGTGATCTTTACTGCGCACGATGGGTGGAGGAGACATTGTTCCGGACGACCCTGCCGCCGGAAGAGGTGGCCGCCATTTTTGTGGAGCCGATTCAGGGCGAAGGCGGGTACATTGTGCCGCCGCCTGAATTTCATCAGGTTCTCAACGGGATCGCCAAAAAGTACGGCATCCTGTATGTGGCCGACGAAGTTCAGTCCGGTATGGGTCGAACGGGCAAAATGTTTGCCATGGAACATTTCGGGGTGGTGCCGGACCTGATGGCCCTTGCCAAAGGGATTGCCTCCGGCATGCCATTGGGGGCGCTGGTGGCCAGTCACGATATCATGGACTGGGAGGCCGGGTCCCATGCATCCACATTTGGAGGGAATCCACTCTCCTGCCAGGCCGCTATGGCGACCATCGAGCTGCTGGAAACCAAATTGATGGAAAACGCCAAACGTCAGGGCGAACGCCTTATGGACGGTTTGAGAGCCATTCAGGAGGATCACGAATGCATCGGGGATGTTCGGGGTAAAGGCTTGATGGTGGCGGCCGAGTTTGTCGAAGATCGGCATACCCAGGCGCCGGCACGCAAACTCAGGGGTAAAATTATCGACCGGGCCTTTCAAAAGGGGCTCTTGCTGCTCGGATGCGGTGAAAACAGCATCCGGTTTTGCCCGGCACTTACGGTTTCCGGTGCCCAGATCGATCTTTGTCTGTCTATATTTGAAGATGTGGTTAAAGAAGCAATGGGGTAATGGGAAAATTGTACGGGTGACACGATCACCGAAATCATCTGACAAGGTGGATGGGACATGAATGACATATTAGAACAATTGGATCTGCGTGATGACCAATCCGGGGCCGCAACCGGATCCTGGCTGCCGTGCCAGGGGCCTCTTCACGAGGTGATATCGCCGGTCAACGGAGAGGTGATCGGACGGGTTAAATGTGCGTCGAAGTCGGACTATGATACCGTTGCCGCAGCCGCCGATGAGGCGTTTCAGGAATGGCGCATGGTACCGGCCCCCAATCGGGGTGAGATCGTTCGCCAGATCGGCAATGCACTGCGGGAAGACAAGACGGCCTTGGGTGCCCTGGTCAGCCTGGAATGCGGTAAAATCAGGGCAGAGGGGGAGGGCGAAGTCCAGGAAATGATCGACATCGCAGACTTTGCCGTCGGTCAATCCAGGATGCTCTATGGCTTGAGCATGCACAGCGAGCGGCCCGGGCATCGCATGTACGAGCAGTGGCACCCCCTGGGACCGATCGGTGTGATTTCTGCCTTCAACTTCCCGGTAGCGGTCTGGTCCTGGAATGCGATGATCGCCATGGTTGCCGGGAATACCGTTATTTGGAAACCTTCCTCAAAAGGAATCCTCAGCGCCATTGCCACCATGAAGATTGTCGCGCGGGTCCTTGCGGACAACGGTTGGCCGGAGGGGGTTCTGAATTTGGTGATCGGTGATCGGGGAGAGGTGGGCACACCCATGCTGGAAGATACCCGTTTGCCATTAATCTCAGCCACCGGTAGCGTCCGGCTGGGCCGCCATGTGGCGGCGACGGTGGCGGCACGGCTGGGCCGAACGATTCTCGAATTGGGCGGGAACAACGGAATCATTGTCACCCCCACGGCAGACATGGATTTAACGGTCCGCGCCATTGTTTTCGGCGCCGTCGGGACTACCGGTCAACGGTGTACCACCACCCGGCGGATTATCGCACACAAAGATATTCTGCCGGAGTTAACCGCCTCACTGATTCATGCGTACCGGCAGGTGAACATTGGTAATCCGCTGGAAGAGGGTGTGCTCATGGGCCCGCTGATCGACACGGATGCCGTGACGCAGATGCAGGATGCGCTGGAGCAAGTAAAACAACAGGGCGGCCGTGTGTTGTATGGCGGCAAACCCCTGACCGGGGGTATTTATAACACCGGGACCTATGTGGAACCATGCATCTGCGAAGCCCGGGCCGACATGCCGATTGTCGCCGAGGAGACATTCGCACCGATTCTGTATCTGATCCCTTACACGGAGTTCGAAGAGGCGATCGCTTATCATAATGGCGTGCCCCAGGGGTTGTCTTCGGCCGTGTTCACCAATGATCTGAGAGAATCTGAAGCATTTCTAAGCCATCGCGGCAGCGATTGCGGCATCGCCAATGTCAACATCGGCACTTCCGGTGCTGAAATCGGGGGCGCGTTTGGCGGTGAGAAAGAAACCGGCGGGGGACGGGAGGCCGGTTCCGATGCATGGAGAGCCTATATGCGGCGTCAGACCTGTACCACGAACTGGTCCGGCGAGTTGCCTCTGGCCCAGGGGATAGAGTTCGACGTCGGCTGATCTCAATCATTACACGATGATGATCTAAGCATCATCAACGTATGAAGAACGCTTGCAGATGGTGCGATGGAGTATGGGAGTCCTGGAGCAGCGGCAGGAATACGATTTTTTACAGCACTCCAACTTTCCAGTACTCCAGCACTCCCATCAGACAGGCAGGCGAAGTTCGCGGTCGGCAAATGGCACACAAAGGAGGTGAGTGATGAACCCACCGTTTGACTGGAACCCGGGTACGATTTTGGCGACATCGGGGTCTTACTGGCAGACCTGTGTGCTCCATGCCGGGGTTAAACTGAATGTGTTCTCCATTATCGGAGGACTATCCCTGACCGGTGACGAGATCGCCGAAGGGATCGAGGCCGATCCCCGTGGTACCAAAATGCTGCTGGATGCGCTAACGACCATGGAACTCATTGAGAAATTCGACAATCGGTATGCCAACACCCCAGCCGCATTAAAATACCTGTCTCAGGACTCACCCGACTATCTCGGCTATATGATTTTGCACCATCACCACCTGGTGGACTCCTGGTCTCAATTATCCCTTGCGGTCAAGACCGGCAGCCCGGTTCGCGACACCGGATCCTGGAGCGAGGAGGAACGACGTGAGAATTTTCTGATGGGTATGTACAACAACGCCCGTCTGATTGCACCAAAACTGGTTCAGGAGATCGATCTAACCGGACGCACCCATCTGCTCGACCTGGGTGGCGGTCCGGGTACCTACGCCGTACACTTCTGTTTGAGAAATCCGGAGTTGAAGGCGACCGTTTTCGATCTCCCCACCACGAAACCGTTTGCCGAAAAAGTCATCGACCAGTTCCAGGTCGGGGAGCAGGTCTCCTTTCAAGGCGGAGATTATCTGTCGGATGACATCAGCGGGACATACGACGTGGTCTGGCTATCCCATATATTGCACGCCGAAGGCCCGAAAGACTGCCGACGCATCCTTCGAAAGGCGGTTTTAGCGCTGGATCGTGGCGGGTTGATTATTGTGCATGATTTTTTTCTGAGCGAGTCCAGAACCGCTCCTCTCTTTCCCGCCTTGTTTTCTCTGAACATGCTGCTGCGAACCGACTCCGGTCAATCCTATTCGGAAAGGGAAATCATTGAAATGCTTTCCGGGGTGGGCATCGAAAAGATTCAGCGGCTACCCTTTGTGGGGCCGACCGAGTCAGGGATCATCATGGGGGTATTACCTTAATTCGTTCACCCGTGAGCCCGTCTGCCCGCTTGTCCTGAGCGAGAGAAGCGAGTCGAAGGGTGGGCCTGTTAGCCCGTCTTCCCGTCTGCCCGCCTGCCGGGGCGCAGCCCGAAGGGCGAATACCGGTGGGCCCGTTTGCAGCATCGGCTCCGTTAGGAGCCCGGAGTGATGGAGGGATGGAGTACTGGAGTGATGGGAACACTCTTGATACGGCAAATTGTCAATACTCCATCACTCCGTTATTCCATCACTCCAACTCTCTAACCCTCCCTTTCACCCTATGTTGGGGTATCCCAAACTATAGAAGGCTTTCACCGAAGTAGGATGCGGCCGGCCCCATCACCTGCGGGTCGTCGTATTCGATATACTCGCCGCTGCGTTCCCTGGGGGCAAAGAGTGCCAACCAGGCAATGGAGCGTGCCGGAATCGCCGGTGGTTCCAGCCGGCGCTCGGATTTTAGCTGGGCAAAGTAGGCAGACCTTTCCGACGACATCACCCCCGGCCCCTTTGATCGAATCAATGCCTGCATTCCGGTGTCCACGACGCCCGGCCGAACGGCCACCGCTGTCAACGCCGGTTCTTCGTGGGCCAGAACCCGCGTAAAGTGGGTTAGCCCGGCTTTGGCGGCGCAGTAAGCACTCCAGGCCGATATGGGATGAACGGCCGCTCCGGTGCCGACATTCACGATGCGGCCCCGGGTGGGGACCAGGTGCGGTATGGCCTCTCGGCACATGTAGAAGGGGCCATTGAGATTGACGGCAATGTTGTAGGCCCAGTGTTCCGGGTCGGCATCGGCGACCGATGCCAGAGGCTCGAGAATACCGGCATTGTTCACCAGTCCATCAATCCGTCCAAACCGAGCCGCGGTCTCATCCACAACCTGACGGCATGCTTCGGGATCGGCGACGTCGGCCGCCATAACATGGCTTCGCGCCCCGAGTCGTTCAATATCTGCCGCAACCCCGTAAAGCGCCTCTGCACCCCTGGCCACCAGGCAAACCGTGGCACCGGCCTTTCCCAGCCAGCGGGCGATATCCGCCCCCATTCCCCGGGATGCCCCGGTGACGATCGCTACCTTTGATTGACTACCCATAACCGTCTTTCGGTTTTCAAATGTCTAATACTTTGCTACCTTTAAACATTATAAGGCAGAAGCTTCGGATTTTCAATGAAGTCGGAGTCGTCCGTGATGAACGAAGAAAACGCCGTCCAGAGAGGGACTCAGCCCAATCCTGCCGGGTCAACCAGCAAGACGGAAATCAAAAAGGCACGATGGCGGGCCGGGATCTCCATCCTAGTGAACCTTCTTCTGGCAGCGGGCAAAGGTGTCGCCGGTATCATGGGGGGCTCAGCCGCCTTGGTAGGCGATGCGGTCCATTCCGCCACCGACGTGGTGGGATCCACCGCTGCCTGGTTCGGGCTATGGCTGGCCGGCAAAGAGCACCCGTCGTTTCCCTACGGATTGTACAAGGCAGAAACCCTGGCAACCCTGCTCACCTCGGTGGTGGTGATCCTGGCCGGGTATGAAATCGGAAGACAAGCACTGCTGGGCCCGGAAACCGTTCCGGATGTGGCGGTGACGCTCCCGGTCGCTGCGGCTTCCCTGGTGGTCACCCTGACCTTTGGCATGTACCAACTGCGCTCCGGCAGGAAGCTGCATTCCAAAGCCCTGGAAGCCGATGCCCGGGATTATCTGGCCGATGCCATGTCCACGTCGGTCGTGCTCCTGAGTTTGATTGGCGCCTATTTTGGACTGAGTCTCGATCGATGGGCCGCGGCGGCTGTGGCGGTGTTCATTTTCTGGTCGGGCGGGAATCTCCTCTGGAGGGCTCTGCGCGATCTCCTGGATGAGGCGATCGACCGTGAAACGGAACGGGAAATCATCAATCTCGTCAACGCCCATCCACGGGTCGACTATGTTGAGCGGATATTGAGCCGAACGGCCGGAGGCCGCTTTATTGTAGACTTGGATGTGGTGATGCGATCTCCCTCCCATAAGCTGGCCCACCGGCTCGCCCATCTTTTGGAATCTGAAATCCAGGAGAACCACCCCCGTGTCGTCATGGCGAGGATTAAGACTCACAACCGCGAGCCCAAGGAAATTTGTCGCCTGACGCCGGTCAGCGAACCGCGGGGGGACATTGTGCCCCACTTAGGCGGGGCTCCCTGGTTCCTTCGTGAGATGGTGGACCGAAAGAGCGGGGAAGTCTCTGAAAGGGACTATTTGCGAAATCCCCATCGCGATGCCGTCCGCAAAAAGGGCTACCTTGTCGGAAAGTGGCTACTTGGTCTCAAGCCGGATCAGGTGGTGGTGCCTGAGGAGCAGGAGAGCACTGCCATAGAGTTGCTCAAGGAGTCTGGAGTGAGAGTGATTCTGGCCCAGGATACCCACCCCGAGAATTCATGAAGTACGGTGGGCGATCTTCCAGGGCATTTTTGGCTTCTGGATGGCGGAAACGCCAACTCAGCGAACTGACAGCGCTATTCGTTAAAAATAGATAACAACATGCCATCATACCAGGAACGAAGGGGCCACCCCTGAACGAATCCGTTGTGCCCGCCAAATTGCTGGACGGACAGTCGTGTGCGCCGATTCAGCGTTAATCCGTAAAAATCTTCGACCGGGATGATGGGATCGTCTTCCGCTGCGAGAATGGTCGTCGGAACCTTCAGATCGCGGAGTACGTCACCGGTCAAGGTGTATCGGCTGAAGTAATCCTGCGCATCCGTATATGGGCTGTTGGCGGCGACCAGGTATTCGGTCATCCCTCGGATAGAGCGAAGCTCCAATACCTTGGAGAACCGGTAGCGATCCGGGTAAAGTGACTCTTTCCTTCGCAGGGAGCGGCGCCATTTCTTGAGGAAGTACCGGCGGATAAAGATGTGTTGATCAATCCGGTCGGTGGCCTGGGATGGATCCAGGGCCGGACTGATGCAGACCACGTGTTCGAGGTTCTCTAGGGGAGGACCGCCGCGCCCCAGAGCAGCCCGTAGTGCAAAGTTTCCCCCCAATGAAAACCCGACAAGATAGGTACGACCCCCGCGAATCCGTTCGGCCAATTGTCGGATGGCATCATGGACCTCCTCGATCAACGTTGCGAAAAATAATCCCGGGTTCAGATGGTGGGTGTTCCCATGATCGCGGAGATTCAGGCGGCATACATCGAAGCCATGATCATAAAGATGTCTGCCGGTGCTGCGCACGTATACCGACCGACTGCTGCCCTCCCATCCATGCAGCAGAATGACCATACCTCTGGCAGGGGGCAGCGTGACGGGTGAGTGCTCGGCGAGCAGCCGGACACCATCCCGGGTCTCCAGGATGATGTTCCGTGCCGCCCGCTCCATGGGGCTTGAGCCGGGAGCCCGTATCCGGCTGCTTGCCAGCACTGTTTGCAGGTGAGCGTTACGAAAGAAAAGCCACGGCCGGAAGATTGGATCAGGCTGTGGTGGCATGTGGTTTATGCCTGCCATCCGACTCCGGGTGAATCGCCGTTATTGATGATTGGGTAACGCGAACTTAGTCCAGTTTTTCAAAAAACTCTTTTTCAGCCTCGCATTTGGGACATACCCAGTCTTCCGGAAGATCCTCAAAAGGAGTCCCCATCTGAATATTGCTTTCGGGATCTCCTTCGTCAGGGTCGTAGATATAACCACAAGGGCATTCCCACTTGTCCATCCTATTCTCCTTTGAGTCTTTACCGCGGTATCCCGCCGGTGCGCTATTTGTTGGTCGGATTCAGGGTGCCGTATCGTCCATGCCAGGCGCAGCGGTCACAATAGGTCTCGGTATCATCACCGACATCGACGGTCTCATCCTCGAATACCAGGCGGCCTGACTCACATTCGAACACGTATAGCTCATACGGGTCGTCCGGATTCTTCACATAAAATTTTTGGCAGCCACAATCGGGGCACTCAACGGATTCCATGATTTTCTCACTGAAGTTTGGCCCGGGCATTGCACCCATGCTGAAACGATTTCATGCTAAGTTCGTGTTAGTCCACCTTGAAGAACACCTTTGCCAGGGCACCGCAAACCGGACATTTCTCCGGCGGTTCCACCTCGCAGGTGTACCCGCATACGTTGCAAACATAGTAGTCCACCTCCTCCAGGTCGCCCATTTTCTCAGCGGCTTTCTGGTAGAGATTGGCATGGATTTGTTCAACATCATTGGCAAACGTAAAGGTGCGTTCCGCCGCTTTGTTCCCTTCGGCCTTGGCCGCCTCGATCATTCCCGGGTACATATTTTTAAATTCGTAGGTCTCGCCGTCTATGGCTTCCCGGAGGTTCGTCGCCGTGTCCTGGATGCCACCGAGGACCCGAAGATGGGCGTGGGCGTGCACGGTCTCGGCTGCTGCCGCGGCTCTGAAAAGCTTTGCCACCTGGGCAAATCCTTCCGTATCCGCCTTCTTGGAAAAAGCCAGATATTTACGGTTGGCCTGGGATTCGCCTGCAAATGCGTCTTTCAAGTTTTGCTCGGTCTTACTCATAAAAAGCTCCTTTCTGTTACATGTTTGGTTTTGGCATCATACCGCTTTACGTTTATAGTCCTTCTGTTTAATCAAATAGCGTGCCACTTTCTGATTTACGTCAATATTTATCGAAATACTTATAATAACAATAAGTTGGGATCACCTCTGCCTATCGACGGCCCGGTATGAATCTGGGTCTACATGAAACGCCTGAGACATGTTACCACCCCGCACTCTCCATTACCGTTTCCCAAAAGTAGATCCAAAAAACAAATCCTTTTTTCATCTGAAAAGAGCTCATGTCATATTCGGGCCAGATGGTTTGGAGGATATTCGGTAGCTGCTTGGCAGGTTCCGCTAGGTGTGTCTTTGAATCGTTCCAAGAAGTTGGAAATATTAATCTTAATCCATCTCTATAGGGGGTCGGGACAGGAGGTTGGGACATTAGTGTCTCATTGAACAATTGAGACACTTGACACCGCTTTGCCTTTAAAAAACGGTTCTTCAAATCACCGATGCCGACGGCCGGCTCTCCAGGGGTTTTGACATCCCCAAGGATACAGACTAAGGTGTCGAACTTCCAATACAGGGATCGGTGACGGATGACGCAATTGAATTATATACAGGACACCCACAGTTCAGAGGAGTCGCACCGGCGTACTGTTGTCGGCTTGGGGAATGCCGTGTCCGCCTATCTCATCTGGGGGCTCAGTCCGATTTATTTTAAAACCCTGAAGACGGTCCCGGCCTTTGAAATTTTGATGCATCGGATGGTGTGGTCCTTCTTGCTGTTGTTGCCGTTTCTGTTTTTTAACGGGCGCTGGAATGAATTTGTCAGCATATTTCGCCAGGGAAAACGTCTTAGGGCGTTGTTCGTTACCACGTTACTGGTTGGATTCAACTGGTTTCTGTTCATTTGGGCCATCAACCACGATCATGTGTTGCAGACCAGCCTCGGCTACTACATCAATCCTCTGGTGAATGTACTTCTCGGGATGGTTATTCTTGGCGAGCGATTGCGTCCTGCCCAAATGGTGGCGGTTTTGATGGCGGGGGCGGCTGTGTTGAACCTGACGCTCTCCTTTGGTGAGATCCCCTGGGTATCCCTCGCACTGGCGCTTAGCTTTTCCTGTTACGGCCTGATTCGGAAAGTCGTGCCGGTGAGTTCCACGGTCGGGCTATCGGTGGAGACCTTTTTATTGATGATGCCCGCTATCGGATATCTGGTCCATGCCTATCAAATGGAAGAGGGCGCCTTTCTGCGGATCGGGCTCACCACCGACCTCCTTCTGGTCAGTGCCGCCCTGGTGACGGCGGTACCGCTCATCTTGTTTACGAGAGGCGCCCGGCGGCTCCATTTTTCCACGATCGGCTTCCTGCAATATATCGCTCCCACCTGCACGTTCCTGCTGGCGGTATTTTTGTGGAAGGAACCCCTGGAATCGGCTCGGCTCTGGACCTTCATCATCATCTGGATCGCTCTGGCCATCTATTCGTTGGATTCGTTCCGGTACTACCGGAAAGAGGCGATGATTCGCCCCAATGGGTCATGAAGACATCGACGCGGAACGCCATACGGAAGAAGCTCACCGCCTGGTATGTGGAACACCGGAGGCAGATGCCCTGGCGAAGCACACGGGATCCGTATCGGATTTGGGTCTCTGAGGTGATGCTCCAGCAAACCCAGGTAAAGACCGTCATCCCGTATTTTAAGACCTTTGTGAAAGCCTATCCGGATGTGGCTTCTCTGGCACGGTCCGATCTCCAATCCGTGTTGAAGGTCTGGGAAGGCTTGGGGTATTACGCCCGGGCCAGGAACCTGCACCGGGCGGCCCGACGTCTGCAAACCGGGAACAATGGGCGGGTCCCGAACCATTGGGACGTATTCCGTGCACTTCCCGGCGTCGGGGATTATATCGCCGCGGCGGTTCTCAGTATCGCGTTTGATCAAGCCTATGCCGTGGTGGATGGCAACGTGAAACGCGTCCTGGCCCGTTTGTCCATGGTCGATGCCCCGGTGAATCAATCAAGTTCGATGAAAACCTACCGTCAGATGGCGGAGGCATTACTGGACAGGGAACACCCCGGCACGTTCAACCAGGCGGTCATGGAAATCGGCGCGCTGGTGTGCACGCCGAGGAACCCCGCCTGCCGGGAGTGTCCATTGAGACATCACTGTAAGGCGTTTCATGCTGGAAAGGTGAGTCTCTATCCAAGAAGAGAAAAACGAAAGCGCGTGCCCGAGCATCATATATCGGTGGGAGTGGTCGAAAAGAACGGGCGGCTGCTGATCACCCGCCGCAGCCCGGACGGGATGCTGGGCGGCCTATGGGAATTTCCCGGC
>Ga0056120_1000201_pt1 | contig 11457 bp, 5 predicted proteins | sample WorMettaBAHAMAS2_FD_71121 | JGI IMG/M metagenome (GOLD analysis project Ga0056120, IMG submission 71121) | Marine gutless worms symbiont microbial communities from Max Planck institute for Marine Microbiology, Germany - Olavius tantulus BAHAMAS.2 ...
CCGGCACGATCAGCCAGAGCGGGCCGCTGACGGTGGCCGGTACCGGCAGCTTTGAGACAGCGACCGCCAATCAGGCGATCACGTTATCGAATGCGTCCAATGATATCGCCGGAGCGGTAGATTTTACTACCTCGGGTGCATCGGGTGATGTGCTCTATGACAGCGGCGCCCGGGCTGTGGACTTTGCTGCTGCCGGATCGACCATTGGTGGAGATTTGACGGTGATCTCCGGCAACGTTGCCGGGATTACCGACAGAGGAACGGTATCGGTGGGCGGCAACGCGGCGTTTGCCACCGATGCCAACAATGGCGTGATCGATCTGAATCTGCTTCAGGCCGACGGCACGCTTCGACTGGACACCCACGGGACCGGTACAGCGACCATCGTCAACGATGATGCCATCGTGCTTGCGGCCAACACGGGCATCGGCGGGGCCACCAGCATCACGGCCGGCGCCGGTAACATCACCGATTCCGGGCAATTTACGGTATCGGCCGACGGCGCAACGTTTATCACTTTAGGCGATGATGCCGACATTGATCTGGACACCCTGGCGGTGAGCGGTCCCATCACGCTGACGACCAACTCCACCGGTGCGAACACGGCCAATGCTTCGATCGTCAATGCCACGGGCATCGACTTTTCCGCCTCCACGGTTGACGGCAACCTGACGGCCACGGCCCAGACCGGTACGATCACCCAGAGCGGTGCGCTGACGGTAGCCGGCACGGGCAGCTTTGAGACGGTGGCCGATAATCAGGTAATCGACTTGTCCAACACCAACAATGCGATCTTCGGAGCGGTGGATTTTACCACTGCAGGCACAGCCGGCAACGTGATCTTTGACAACGGTGTAACAGCGGTGGATCTGGCCGCCTCGGACATTAACGGATCATTGAATGTGACCACCGGCAATGCCGCCGGGATCATCGACAGCGGAACGGTGACGGTCGACAACGGTGCCACGTTGACAACCGATGCCAACAGCGGTGTGGTCGATCTGGGCACACTGGATCTGACCGCAGGTCCGCTGGTGCTCAACACCGACGGCACCGGCAATGCGACGGTGGTCAACTCCCAGGCGATCGATTTTGGTGCCTCCAGTGTGGGCGGCGCGCTTAGTGCCACTGCCACCCTGGGTACGATCAGCCAGAGCGGCGGCGCGCTGACTGTCGGCGGCAATGCCGCCTTTACGACCTCTGAGAACGATCAGACCATCACCCTGGCCAATACCAGCAACAGCTTTGGCGGTACGGTGGCCTTTACCACCAATACCGCCGGCTTAAACAACGGTGATGTAAGCATCGCCGGCGATGCGCTGGATTTTGCGGCCTCAACTATCGACGGCAACCTGATCGCCAGTGCCCAGACCGGCACGATCAGTCAGAGCGGAGCGCTGAGTGTGACCGGCACGGGCAGCTTTGAGACGGTGGCAAATGATCAGGCGATCACCTTGTCCAATACATCCAATGCGATCGCAGGGGCGGTGAATTTTACCACGGCTACGGCCGGCGGCAACACAGGCGACGTTGTTGTTGACAACGGCACCACAGCGGTGAATTTGGCGGCTTCATCGATCAGCGGTCTTTTGGAGATAACGGCAAACACCATCGAGGTGACCGGTGCGGTCAGTGCCAATGCCCTTGACTTTGATGCCTCAGGTGGTGTTGGCAACATCACCGACACGGGCGCCGGCGCTCTGAGCGTAACGACGACATCACAGCTGGTGGCCCAGGCCGGAGACGACATTGTTCTTGATGCGGCGGCCAATGACTTTGGCGGTGCAGTGACCCTCGATGATGGTGTGGGCGGCGCGGATGCCGACAACGTCACGCTGGTCGATGCCAACACGCTGACGCTGTCGACGACAACGATCGGAGGGACGCTGGACCTCACCGCAAATGAGATCGATGTGACCGGTGCGGTCAGTGCCGATGCCCTTGACTTTGATGCCTCAGGTGGTGTTGGCAACATCACCGACACGGGCGCCGGCGCTCTGAACGTAACGTCCACATCACAGCTGGTGGCCCAGGCCGGAGACGACATTGTACTTGATGCGGCGACCAATGATCTTGTCGGTACGGTCACTATTGATAATGGTGCTTTGGGAAGAGATGCCAACAACGTCACGCTGGTCGATACCAACACGCTGGCACTATTTACAACAACGATCGGAGGCACACTGGATGTCACGGCAAACGCTATCGAAGTGACCGGTGCGGTCAGTGCCAATACCCTTGACTTTGATGCCTCAGGCGGTGCCGGCAACATCACAGACACGGGCGCCGGCGCTCTGAGCGTAACGACGACATCACAGCTGGTGGCCCAGGCCGGAGACGACATTGTTCTTGATGCGGCGACCAATGATTTTGGCGGTGCGGTCACCGTCGATGACGGTGTGGGCGGTGCAGATGCCGACAACATCACGCTGGTCGATGCCAACACGCTGGCACTATCTACAACAACGATCAGCGGCACACTGGATGTCACGGCAAACGCCATTGAAGTGACCGGAGCGGTCAGTGCCAGTGCCCTTGACTTTGATGCCTCAGGCGGTGCCGGCGACATCACCGACACGGGCGCCGGCACTCTGAGTGTAACGACCACATCGCTGCTGGTGGCCCAGGACGGAGACGACATCGTTCTTGAAGCGGCCAATGATTTTGGCGGCGCGGTGACGATCGATAACGGAGTGGCAGGCAATGATGCCAACAGCGTCACGCTGGTCGATACGAATGCGCTTGAGCTGTCGACGACGACGATCGCCGGGACGCTGGCAGTGAGCGGCAGTGCTGTCAATTTCACCGATCCGGTCGCTGCAAACGGGGTGGTCATCTCCAGCACCGGCCCTGTTGACCTGAATGCGCCTGTCACGGCGCCGGGCGGGTTCAGCAGTTCGGGTACGAACTTTGACAATACCGGAGCACCGATCACGGCCAACAATACATTTATCGGCCTCTCCCATTCAGGGACGGTTAATCTGGCTGCGACCCTGAACGCCGGCTCAGGCGGTTCGGTGAATCTCTTTGGGGGCGGAACTTATACTGGAACGGCAACCGTCTCCGCAAATACCGTAACCATCAAGGCGAGCACGATGGGGTTGGATTCGGAAACAGGGCCGACTATGGACGTAGTAGAGTTCTTTGCCGATTTCTCAACCCTGGTGGGCAGCGTGTCCGGATTGGTTACTGCCAGTCCGAAACTACAGGCGGCCCCGGCGATTCCACCGGACAACATTGATGCCCCAGGTTTGGTGATCATCAGAAACAAAACACGGTTAGGTTCCGAAGGAGGAGTATCGGCAAGACTGGATTCTCTCACCGCACTCTCCACATTGGCCGTACAACTGGAAGAGTTGGAAGAAATATTGAGCGCCAGTTCTCAGGCGAGGTTCTTCCAGGAAGAGCCGATCGACATCAACATCCTGTTCCGCGAAGTTGAGGGGGAAATTGACGATATAGAGCCGGGATTCGAGGAAGGTCTGCCCGGCGAATCCGGACTGCCAAAGGGGAGCAGTGATCTCGGTTGGCTGGACCTATTAAACGTCCTGCCGCAACAGCGCCATATAAGGGGGCCGCAGATGCCGACGCTTCTTGTCCCCGTACCTGCTGATAAAAAATTGATCGGTGATAAACAGGATCACTCTCTGAATTTGGGCATGAATCATACGGGTGGCCGCCTGGAGACATCTCTCGCCGCCATCTCACGTTAATTAGTCTTCTCCGGACATGGCATCGAAAGCCCACATATGGTGCCGTGTCCGGATTTTGTCTTTGTGGCGCAGAAGAACTCTTTGTCTTGCATGCAGGTCATATGATATACTGTGGTTCAATTTATCTGGATTCCCTTTCGACTGAGCTCAGGGTGGTGAGCCTGCCTGCAGGGAGCCAGTCGAACCTGTCGAATCTGTCGAACCACGGATCCGTCATCCCGGACGTGATCCGGGACCGGAATGACAATCGTTTAAGGTCATCATAGGGAACTCAAAAAGGGAGAGCCTAAGATATCATGAGACCACACCCGAAATGGATAGTTCTCGTCGTTGCTGCCATCGTGCTGATCTATGCGCCGTCGTGTCTGGCCCAACAGGTCGGGTAAATTAATTTGCAGCGGCTGGTCAGTGAATCGAAATGGGCCAGAGCGCCAAGGCCGACATACAGAAGCTGAGAAAGGCCAAGGAAGACGAGCTCGCCCAGAAGCTCAAGGACATCAATGCCAAGAAGGACAAAATCAATAAGGAATGGGAGAAGCTTTCGCCGAGAGATCAGCGGGACCGCCGGGCTGATCTCAAACGGGACTACGAAGAGTACCAGAGGCTGGTCAATGAAGCAAAAGAGGATATCCTTCGGGAGGACCGGGAAGTGGTTGCCATTATACTTCAGAAAGCCGATGATGTTCTGAAGAAGGTGGCCAAACGGAAGAAATTTACGATCATCCTCAAAGATCCCAATGCCATCGGATATCTGGACAAGAAAGTGGATATCACCGATGATGTGCTGAAGGAGTTAAACAATCGACGATAATTCGTTTGGTGATTTTGAGCCACACATAAAATTCAATGCCAAAATATGATCGGGCGGCCAATCAGCCGCCCGATCATATTTTGAAGCGTTTGGCGAAATTCTTTTTCGGTATGGGACTGCAACAGGCCGGTACGGCTTGTCGGGTCGACTTGTCCCGTCGTAGCTCGAAGAGCGGAGTCGGAAGCGTCAGCGAAGCCTGGTGCCCGGCCATACTATATTCGGCCGGTACCGAGCCTATTCCGACAACGACCGGCCGGTACAGTGCCCGGCCCTACTGTGACAGGATTTTGGTGACGAACGAATCGGGATCGGTATCGAAGCGGCCAAACAGGGAGCTTGAACACAATAAATTTTCTCTGCGGTCTCTGCCTACCGGGGTTTAGTTTGCAACAACAGGATGAGGTCTGCAGTCTCAGCGTTGATCAGCTGTCTCGGCCATCTTGTGATCCCCGATCAGGGCTCCGGGATATCTTTGGCGATGCAGCGAAAGCCAAATAGAAAACTGCTGTAGTTGGGTTCGTATCTATCACGGTTGGCCGATCTCAGGCTCTCGATGCCTTCGATAAAAGAGCCTCCCTTGATCACCTTTTCCTTCCCCTCTACGGCACCGGTCGGATTCTGTGTCGGGCGTTCACCGGTACCGTACCAGTCCGCGGTCCACTGGTAGACATTGCCAGACATGTCGAAGGCGCCAAAATGGCTCTGGCCTTTTTCATAGCTGGTCACCGGTGACGTCGTGCCGATCAGGTTGTCGAAGTTGGCCATGGTGTCGTTGGGTTCCTGATTCCCCCATGGATACTCATTGCCCTCGGGACCGCGGGCAGCCTTTTCCCACTGGGCTTCGCTGGGCAATTCTTTTTTTACCCATTGGCAGTACTTCTGGGCATCGTTGAATGAAATCTGACTGACCGGGTGGTTCTCCTGGCCATCAATCGCCGTGAGTCCGTCCGGCATGCGCCAATTGGCTCCATCGACTTTTTTCCATCGGCGGCCGATGCGAACCATGCCGGCCCCGTCTTTCTCCGCATCGGTGACATACTTGGTGGCATCGACAAATTTCTGAAACTGCTCGTTGGTGACCAGGTGTTTGTCGATCCAGTAATCATCCAGAAGCACGGTCTGTACCGGTTTTTCCGCTGAGTATTTGTCCGATCCCATGGTAAATTTACCTGTGGGGATAAAAATCATCTTGGCATTGTCGGTGGGATGGACACGTTCCACAAAGCCCTTAGCGTTCGTCGGTCCGCTCGGTCCGACTTTGCCAGTGACGCCGCCCGACTCATCGGGGGGCTGTTTGTCCCCGTTGCGAGACAGTACAAAATATCCGGCAGCGGCCCCGGCAATGAGGACAGCGCAAATGATGCCGATAACGATTCCCATAGACGATTTCTTCTTGGGCAAGGGAGGTTTGGTCTCCGGTGGCGGCTCCGTTGGCGTCGGCAAGCCCTCCACATGATCCATGAGGACCGTCATATCATCGTCGGTGAGCACAGTGGCATCATCGAATTCTGCTCCGCCAGGATCCATGGCCACGGAGAACTCTCCGAAATCCGCAAACCGATCTTCAGGATCTTTTTCAAGAGCCCGTTGTATGGCGCCGCTGACCACCGGTGGAAGATCCATGGCAAAACGGGATGGCGGCTCGGGAATTTCGTTGAGATGGCAGAACATGATCTGAGATGTTTCGGTCGCTGCGAAGGGGCGCCGGCCGGCGAACATTTCATAGAATACAAGTCCGAGAGAATAAATGTCTGAACGGGCATCGATTTCCCGGCTTTGATCGAATCGCTCCGGAGGTGTGTAATGGACCGAAAGCATGCTGGCCGCGGTATCGTGGGAGGCTGTGGAGGACATTTTGGCGATGCCGAAATCCATGATTTTGGCGTTGCCTTGATGGTCGATCATAATGTTGCCGGGTTTGATATCCCGGTGAAGAATGCCGTTTTCATGGGCATAGTGAAAGGCATCAAGGGTTTGTTTGGCAAATTTGAAGGCGATGTCGAACGGCAGGAGTCCGGCCTGCTGCTGAAGGACCCGCTTCAGCTCAACCCCTTCCACGTACTCCATGACAATGGCGTAATTGTCCCCATCGGGGAAAAACTCCAGAAGCTTGGTGATTCCCGGATGATCAAGTTTGGCCAGAATCATCGCCTCATGAAAGAATTATTTAACGACCTTCTTGTTGTCCAGCACCTGGGGATTAAGCACTTTTATGGCCACCGCGGTTCCATCACCGGCCTTTGCTTTCCAGACACTGCCGAAGCCGCCCTTTCCAAGTGAACTGACGATTTCGTAGTCTCCCAGTTTTTGTCCAATCATAGCGGATCTACCTCGCAGGTTTAATAAATCGCCGAATAAACCCGGATGCTCGCTTCACGCGATCGATTCGGGCCAGTATGACGGTGATGTTGTCGGGTCCGCCATAGTCGTTGGCACGTTCTATGAGTTTTTCACACGCCCTACTGGGCTCTTTTTCCGACTCGATGATGTTCAGAATCTCTTTTTCGGGGACCATCTTGAACAGGCCATCGCAGCAGAGCATAATAACTTGATTTTTTTTAAGGGGCTCCGGCCCCGCCCCCGTATCGATGGCCAGATCGGATAATGCGCCCACCGCCCGGGTAACCAGATTTCGCTGAGGGTGTGTTTCGGCCTGCTCTTCAGTGATGGCCCCTGCGGCCACAAGACTGGCCACATAGGAATGATCTTCCGTAAACGCCGTCATATTCGATCCTTCAATCATATACGCCCGGCTGTCGCCGACGTGGGCATGAAAGAGAAGATCGTTTTTTATCACCACGGCGGTAAGGGTAGTCGCCATACCGCTCAGGGATCGGTCCTTACTGCTTTTTTCCAGAACAGCGTCGTTTGCCTTCCGAAATGCGTCTTTCAGGGCGCCCAGGACATCACCGGTTGTGGCAGTGAGATACCCTTCTTTTACGGTTTCAACAGCGGTCCGGGATGCGACGGCCCCACCAGCATGCCCGCCCATGCCGTCTGCCAATATTAATAGAGTACCACCGGGATACTGTCTGCCGCTTTGGGGACGCACGACATCATAACTGTCTTCGTTCTCTGTTTTTCGTGTCCCTGTATGGGTTGCCGCTCCGATGGTTACCTGAGTCATTGACGGGTCCTTTAAATTAATGAATCCCCGGTGGCTGCAGCTTGTTATAGCGAAGCGGAAATCCCGCTCAGCCGGGCCGGCGGTGTCGATATGTTAGTCCGCAACACCGACGGCATACAACCTTTTTGCTTAAGGAGCGACATCGTCGCGTTTCATAAAATCGTTTCTTGATGTTATTCCCCCAACTCAACGTATCTTACCGGCCAGACGATGCCGTTTTCGGTTTTTTTCAGATGGGCTTCCTTTCCATACCAGAGGCTCATCTGGTACACATAGTTTCGGCCGAAACGGTGCCGGGTCTTTGTCCAGTATCCCAAATGGGTGAGGATGTTGGAGAACGGATGGACCGCCGGCAGAGCGGGATTCTGCTGGGTGGTGTCGGTCAACCGTTTCATTTCGTTGATGGTCGGCAGCCGCCATCCCGAATGGCCGCCAAGGGATAGCCCTCGGCAATAGTCTGTGGCACCGTTCCAGGATGTGGCGATTTGTTTCGGTGTCCTGCTCCACATGAGGCTGGTCGCCAGATCCGTAATGGTACCATCCTTGTTGTCCTTGAAGCGCTCCACTTGATTTCCGGTCATCACATCAACGAGTTTACCATCTTTTCTGAGAACATATCGGTTCCGATATACCGGCAACTCCGATGTGAAAGGCGCTCCCCGCTGCCCGTCCTTGTTTAGAGCAACGATGGACACCTCCAGCTTTCCGGAATTCTCCACCGGATTCTTCAGAGACCACTGGGTGCCGCTACCTGTCATCGGGTAGGGCTTTCCGGCAATCAGCACGGATACACCCCGGGCCGGACGATCTGTTACCGCATTGAAAGTAAATTCTTTGCCGATATAACCGCGTTTCGGAGAAATACTGGCCTGGAGAATGCTGACCGGGGCGGCGGGCCTTTTCTGGGCGTTGATCTCTCCCTCACGGGACTGGCCGCCCTTTCCGTCCTTGTTACGGGCAACAACGCGGTACTTGCTGAGGCCGACTTTATCGATGGCGGCGACCAATTTCCACTCCGTACCGGAGCCTTTCATTGGATATTGACGTCCTTCGATATCTACCGACACGCTGGCCGCCGGTCTGTTGGTGCGAGCTGCTATGGTAAACTTGTCTCCGGCATATCCCTTTCCGGGGCTGACGACGGTCACGTCCACGGCGGCGACATCGGGAATGGGCAGGGGGGCCCGTTTTGTGAGCAACTCGCCACCCCTCGAGGTGCCTTTTTGCCCCTGGGAATTTACGGCAACCGCGCGGAACTGTTTTTTTCCGATGTCGGGGATCTGCCGTTTTAGCTGCCAGTTCTTGCCTTCCCCAACCATATCGAAGGTCCGGCCGTCCATTTCCAATATGACCTTCTTGGCGACCCGGTCGGTTTTCGCTGTGATGGTATACTCTTCACCGGCGAATCCGGCTTTTGGCGACGAAGAGATTGAAACGACGTTGACAATGCCCGGCCGGATCTGGAGCGCCGATTTTCGGGTGTCTCCGCGAACGCCGTCTTCGTTTATGGCAGCGATGGAAAACGGAACGGTGCCTTCGGTATCCACTACCTGGCTCAGGGTCCACTGGGTTCCCGAGCCTTTCATCGGGAAGCGTTTGCCATCGATGACCAGTACGACTTCCCGGGCCGGGGAGTCGGTGACTGCGCTGAAGGCGAATTTCTCCCCGCTGGTCCCGGAGGTCGGAGCCACCTTGGCTTCCAGGACGTTGGACACCTTGGCTTTGGGCCGGACGGTGAAGATCTCTCCCTTTTTTATTTTGCCTTCCAGTTCGTTTCGGTTCAGCGCGGCCACCCGGAACGAGGTCGTTCCGGTCTTTTCGGGACGAAACTGGTATGACCATTGGGTGTCGTTTCCGGACATGCGGTATGTTTTCCCGGATAAATCGACAACCACCTCGCTGGCCGGAGCGCTGGTTTCCGCCAGGATGATGACGTCATCACCGGGGTAACCTTTTGGCGGATTCACTTCCGCCGCGAGAATGTCGATCAGGGGCGCCGGGGTGACTTTTTTGACGACGAATTGCCCGCCGCCGTCCATTTCGGTTTTGAGCCTTCCCCGGACCAACCGGGTTCCGGCGACCTTGATGATCGGGAACAGGATATTCTCTTCGAATATGAGATTTTCGAAATCGATGACATCCAGAGGATTTTCAAGGAGTGCTTTGTGGATATAGTACGCAAAAAGCCCCATCCCTTCCGTTTTAGGGCTGCCGGGCCAGTGATGATCACCGAACGAAATAACTTGCCGGGAACTTCTCACGGACATCTCCGCGATTTTCTCTGCGTAGCGCAAGTCGTAGGGCGACAGGGAAATGGGACGCTTTCGCATCAATTTTGATGAAAAGAGCGAGTCGGTGATGATACAGAGATTTTTTACCTTGAAATTTTCGCTGTTGAAGACATCTTCAGTGATTGTGGAATGGGACAGCCACGTCAGCTTGCTGTTCTTTTTGCCAGCGATGGGGATCCAGTAGGTTTCCCCTTGGTCGTCTTCCGTACTGTGCCCGGTGAAAAAAATGAGAAGGTTGTCGTTCGGCGTGAGGGAGCTTGAATAACGGTCCAGGTAGGTGAGAATATTGACCAGTGTCGGTTTTTCCGGTGTGTCGTCAGTGAACAGCGTCACGTTTGATTTCTTAAAATTATACTTTTCGATCAGGGCGCGGGAAATGCTCTTGGCGTCCTGAACCGGGCTTTTTAATTTTGGCCAGTTGGCATAACCGCTAATGCCGATGAGCAGGGCATGATTGGTACCAGTAGATGGCGATCCGGCAGTGATTCCATGATGAATCAGCGGTGAACAGACAATTAGGAGCAGGATCGAGAATGCTATAGTGAGCTTTTTCGAAAATCTCATGCATCCCTGGGTGCTGGAACGGGTTGACGGGTGAATCGGTGATAGCCGTGGAATGGGGTGTAACTAACGAAATTTATATGACTTAATTTCAAAACTGTCAAGCGCCGTTCAAAGACCTTGGGGTGACGAAATGCGGATGTAAACCGAATACCCTCCCATCCAAGGTTGCCGGAAGTACCCCCGCGGAAGCTTCGAGGGACCCACGGGAGCCCGTCGATCGTTTGTTTGTTGACATCTGCGCCGATTCCGGATATACAAAAAGATCATTTTTTTTATTAGTTTTGAATGGTTAAGACATGCATTCAGAAGAGCCCACCCCTCTCAAGATCCATTCCAACCAGATAGAAGCCGCCGGTATTTCAGATCCGGGACGGGTGCGATCTGAGAATCAGGATGCCATTTATCTGGACCACGGCGGTGTTTTCATGCTGCTTGCGGATGGTATGGGGGGGCATGATCGTGGCGCCGAAGCCAGCACCAGCACCAGTGCCTTGGAAATCATCCAGGAATATCTCCAACCGGAGGTTATTGCCGAAGAACTCTGCGACATTACAGAAGGAAGTGGCGTTCCGACGGAAATCGTGTGCCTGACGTCGTTGGTGGATGAAGCCATTCGACGGGCGAATGACACCCTGTACCAGAGAAACCGTTCGGAAAATCTGAAACGCTACATGGGAACCACCATCGTGGGAATGATTATCCCGGAAGGGGAAAACATCCTGTGGTTTCATGTGGGCGACAGCCGTCTTTACCGATTGCGGGATTCGGGGTTGACCCGGCTGACGACGGATCACTCAGCCCACATAGAGTGGGAACGCAACGGCCGTCTAGGCGCTGAACCGGGAAAAAACGTTATTACCCGGGCCATTGGCCCCAGCTATTCGGTCACCGCGGAGACCCTGTGGGACACCCGGCAAAAAGGGGATATGTATCTGCTGTGCAGCGATGGGC
>Ga0056120_1000203_pt1 | contig 11447 bp, 15 predicted proteins | sample WorMettaBAHAMAS2_FD_71121 | JGI IMG/M metagenome (GOLD analysis project Ga0056120, IMG submission 71121) | Marine gutless worms symbiont microbial communities from Max Planck institute for Marine Microbiology, Germany - Olavius tantulus BAHAMAS.2 ...
AGAAGATTGCGCAACTAAATGTAAAAGAACAATGAAACACGAAAAGTGTTACCTATGTCTCCGAACACGTGTCACCCTTGTCCCCGGTCCGTACAGTTGTCAAGGGAGGGGATGACCACCATAACGCTCTGATCCAACTGCACGGTGTCAATATGCTCCTCGGGCAACACCAATTCGGCACAGTAGACCCCTTCCTTTTCCATGCCAAAAAATGGAGTTCCCGGAGACGCCAGATCCCCCACTTCAATCATTTTGGCGGCAATCTTGCCGTCGTAGGGCGCCCTTACCGTGGCGTCCTTTTGGCTGACCCGGGCGGCGGCCACTCCCGCCTTTGCCTGCTGAACACGATGTCCGGCCGCCTCCAGGAGAGCGGACGTCTGGGTCAGCGTCGCTTGGGCCTGCCGATATTTGGTTTCAATCTCATCAAACTCCTGCTGGGAGGCGGACCTGTCCTGCAGCAGCTTCAAGTACCTATCGTAGGTCCCTTTCGCCAGTTTAACAGAAGCCACTGCGGATTCCCGCGCCGATCGTGCCGATGCCTCGGCCCTCTGGGCTTCAGCAAGGGCCGCCTCGGCTTGTCGAAGTTGAGCAGAGACCTGACGCTGGTCCAGCACCAGAAGTACGTCCCCCTCCCGGACCCGGTCGCCTTCCTGAACGTTGACGGCCTTGACCGTGCCCATGAGTTTGCTTCCGATGGTGCTGGCCGTTCTAGGGGCAATCGTACCGACCGCGTCATAGATGAAGGGATGGGTCTGGAACCGGGCCACAGCCACCGGCGCCTGGATCGTAACCGAGCTGTCCGTGGCCGTTTGCCCGGGTTCGATCTTTTCACTGCACCCCATGAACAGGGGGGCGAGCAACAGGCCGATTACCGCGACCCGTTTAACCAACGAACTCACACGCTTTCTCTTTTTCCCTATTTGCCGCCGCGTCATTATCTTGACTCCCTAAATTATGGGGATACGCTGCCCAACCATTCGACAGCCTTCCATGTACTTCCGCGTCCTGTCTATTTTCCATAGGGGCGTTCATGCCTCGACAGATCAAGAACTTACAACGGCCATTCGGTTACAGAGGCAATCGCCTATCCACCTGGAACCGAGAATAGCATCACATATGTTTATCTGGGTTTAAGGGATACAGTCCAAGACTGGCAGGTGAACCATGTGCTCGATGTCATATGCCCTGAAGATATCATAAACAATTGAAATTTCAAGCCGATGATCGGCACGCCCCATGGGTCAGATCCGCCGAAGTTCATGTCCGGATTGGGGTGAGATGTTTCAGGGCTTCACCGGCCAGGTGGGCGACGGTGGTGCTGATGAGACGCATGTCCGTGTACAATATGATTGCTGTTTCATCACGGGTCAGTTCCTCCAGGAGTGGTACCGCATTATCATCGGCCAACGGGGTAATGGCCCACGCGGCCAGGCCGCGATGATATGGATCCGCTGACTGCAGGAACGGATGAAACGCCGGGGTGGCGACACGCATGTATTCGGGATAGACGTGGCCAAGACGGCCCAGTCCCCACAACACCCCACGTTGGAGCACCGGGTGCTCCAGGTAATTGGCTTCTTCCCGGATATACGACACCAGAATGCAACCGAATTCGCAGGCCAACTCGTGGCTGCGGGCCATGATGTCCCCCATGGCCTCCGGCGAACCCCACCCGATGCCTCCGGATTCGTCATTGAGGGTCCACATCAGACGCCGCAAAATGACGCGTGCGGATTCCATTTCCGTTTCGGCTAACGCAGCGGTGATGAGGCCCACGGATGTGACAGCGCGCCAACGGATCAGTGTCTCCGGGTGGCAAAAGAAAGAGAAGAGCGGATTGACGGCCTGTCGGGTGGGCAACTCTTTCAGAACATCCAGATTCTGAGTGAACTCATCGGATTGAAGAAACTTCAGCAGGTTCTTCTTTAAGGCTCGGGTCGGTTGTTGCTTGGTGAAGGTCATGGTGGTTGGTTGCACGGTACAAAAGCATTAGAGGGACACAATTTACAACTCCGGCACGGATACCGATCCGGGACCGAAGGACTGTTTACATGATGTCGTCGCAACATCGCTCAGCGATTTTACTCAGAAACTGATAATCTCGAACCCGGCATCCCGAAAATGGGCCATTCCGGGGTGTCCGGCCATGTCATCCAGCAGCGCCAGACCCTGGGCCTGGGCCGAGTCCAGAGTTTCCATTTTCTGGGAGCAGGCTTTGCAGGCCCCTTCGATGAGCCCAGCGGCCATGGCCTTGTTCCAGAGTTGATGGAGTGGATTATCGGATTTCTCCAATTCCGGTATCAATTTGGTGGCCGCCCCTTCGATGACGGTCGCCACCTCATAACCCTTTTCATGCATGTCCAGGGCATTGAGCAGGACATGGATGAAACACATGGGATCGCCGTTAAACACGAACAACGCCATCTTTTTCATGGGTGAATTCTCCGATTTCCGTGGGCCCGTTGGCCCGTTCGCCCGTGGGCCCGTAGGCCCGATGATTTATTTATGTTTAGCATTCTTCAGAATCCTTGCAAAAGATCCAGGATTCTTCTCTAAGCAATGCCCGTTTATAATGGCGGAACGGTAGCGACGCGCGCATTAGAGCAGGAGGTCGAGAAACAAGCATCAAATTGTCAGACACGGCTGCAGGATTTTGGCGACCGGAAGCGTAGTATACCTATGTTGAGGATCGCCGAAATCCGAAAACGCAGTATGGCGGTTTGAGGCGATGTTTCTCGATCTTCTGCTACTCCCAGAGGATGCAATCCTCCGGACAATACTTGATCGCTTCTTCTACCTCGGTTTCCGAAAATTCCGCATCTTCGATAACTTCCACGAATCCGGCGTCATTGAGGCGAAAGATGTCAGGGTATGCTTCCACACAGCCCAGGCACTGGTTGCACTGGCTCAGGTCGATAAAGGGACGTTTCATGGGCGTTTCTTAAATTTGGCCGGTCTACCGCGGCATACATTCGGCAGACCGGCCGGCCGGGTTATCCGGTTTTTTCAACCACCGCCGCGCCGATGGTCTTTCCGAATTCCACACAGGCATCAATGCCCGAGCCATCCGGTACGTACTGGATTTTCATACCGGGCGCGATCATCTCGAATTTCATGGCCTCCAGCTCCGCCTGGATCAGTTTGATGGATTCGCCGCTCCACCCATAAGATCCGAATGCCGCGCCGATCTTGTTTTTGGGTTTGAGGCCTTTCATGTAGGTCAGGAAGTCGCTGATGGTTGGAAACAGCCCGTTGTTCAACGTCGGCGAGCCGACCACCACGGCCCCGGCATCGAGGACTTCGGTCATGATATCACTCCGATGCCATTTCTTCAGGGACATGGGTCGGGCGCCGACGCCTGCCTCATGGAGACCAGCCGCGATGGCGTCCGCCATCTTTTCGGTGCTGTGCCACATGGAGTCATAGACCACCACGGCTGTTGGCTTACTTTCCTGCCGGCTCCACCGGCCATAGGCCTCGATGATTTTTCCCGGATCAGAGCGCCAGAAGATGCCGTGGTCCGGACAGATCATGTCTATTTCAAGACCCATGTCCTGCACTTTTTCCACCAGTTTCATGATCAGCGGGGCATAAAGCAGGAGAATGTTGGCAAAGTACTTTTTGGCGTGGGGCATGATCGCGTCGCCGATCTCGTCGTCAAACGCTTCGGAACCGGCGTAATGCTGGCCGAAACCATCACTGGAAAAGAGAATTTTCTTCTCCTTGACATATGTGAACATGCTGTCCGGCCAGTGGACCATCCGGGTCTCGAGAAAGGACAGGGTGTTTTCCCCGAGACTCAACTCATCTCCTGATCCAACCGGCTGGTAATTGTAGTTACCTGAAAAATGCCGGGCCAGGTTTTTTGCTCCCATTTTGGAGCAATACAGGGGTTTGTCTTCCCCAATCCGGTGCATGATCCGCGGCAAACCGCCGGAGTGATCCATTTCTGTGTGATTGCTGATCACCATATCGATTTTTCGCGGATCTACGATACGAGATATATTGGCGATCAATTCGTCACTGAATTCACTTTTCACCGTATCAATCAGGGCAATCTTTTCGTCGACCACCAGGAAGGCGTTGTAGGTGGTCCCAAATGGCGTCGAATACCCATGAAAGTCGCTGATATTCCAATCCTTGGACCCGACATTGTAAATGTTCTCTGCAATTTCTAGAATGGTCATCTTTTTTGCCTTTGCTTTATAGATCGTTGTTCCAAACGTATGGATGCCCTTCTTACCAGCGGATAAAAAGGGCATCCTGAGTAATCCATATTAAGCATCTTATGAGATTCTTCTACTCCTTTTCGAAATCGTCCTTTCCCGCACCACAGATGGGGCAGACCCAATCATCTGGGAGATCGTCAAACGAAGTGCCGGCATCAACACCGCTGTCCGGGTCGCCCTGGGCGGGATCATAGATGTAGCCGCAAATCGTGCAAACGTATGTGTCCATTCCGGTTCTCCTTTTCTAAATGCTGCCGTTTTCGACCGCCATTAGTTGGTTGCTTTCCAGTGACCGTGAAGATTGCAATATTCCCGGGCGGTGACCTGGGCGGCATCCACGCAGAAGACCGCTTCAGGAGCTTCACCGGGGTTGAGATATTTCCGGTAGGACTTGCCGTCCGCAACCAGTTCGACCCATTCGATGTAATGTTTGTCTTCCATGGGATGGGGAACGTCGCCGACTTTCACTTTGTATCCGGTTTCGACTTTTTCGATGACGGGAACGTGCTTTTCCTTGGCCGCATCAACCGTATTTTCCGTCATCAACACCATTGCCTCGCCGCAGCAGACGAGTTCGCCCCCGCCCCCATGAAGCACTTCCACGATGTTGCCACAGGCTTCACATTTGTAAACCTCAAGCCGTTCTGCCATTGATTCCTCCTTTCACTGTAAGGTTTATTTAAATTTTCTCAGTGTAGAAACGATTGAATTCAATAATTTGGTTGGGGAACTGTCAGGGGTGGAAATGCATCTAGTGCTATTTAAACAGTCACTTCATAAAAGTAAACCTTAAATCTTCACTTCCCCTGAAACAGAGTTGTATCAGGGAATTCCGACCCTTGTGCCGACCCGATTGAGCCCCGGCGGCGCTCGGAGCAGTCCTCAGGTGGCATCGACCTGTGTTGAGATACGGTTCCCCGTCTCTCCCATCGTTTATAACAATTTCCGTGCCATCTGTTGCTTGAGGCGAGGTATTAATTTTTAAATAATAATTTTAAGATGTTAGGAAAGGATCTGGTGCCTCCACGGCGTCCAAGGGAGTGTCAGGGACCCCGATGCGAGACAAACTGTCTCACAGTCTATTTTGAGACACTGATGCCGGCCTTCCAACTGAAGCGAGAGGTTATATAACCCATTGTAATTTTATGGAAAAATTTTTTTCAGGGATCTGGAACGGTTTTTGTACGTCCTAATAACGTCCCTTTCGGGAGGAACCGGATATCCTTGAAATGACGAGGTGAAATTGATAATGAAGACAACACCTTTCAAATTGATCCAGGGCATCGCAGACCCTGAGCAACCTCCATCTTACCTGGGAGATACCGGCATGTTTGCCGGGATCGCCCAGAAGCCCAATATCATCTGCCATGAATGAACTAACCATTAAAGGAGGATACTCGCTAAATTTGGCGGGTGCGCCTTCGTCGGACCTAGAGCAGCTGGATCGGCCTGCCCGGGTCGGGCTCGTACCGGAACGGATCCCCTTTATCAAGCCCCGGCTTCAGGTTGACGTGGGAGACCCGGTCAAGATCGGATCTGTCCTGTTCATCGACAAGCGCCGGCCGGAGATAAAGTTCCTGTCCCCGGGAGGCGGAACCATCGAGAAAATCAACTTTGGCCCCCGGCGGGTGATCCAGGAAATCGTCATTGAGCTGGACGAAGAGGAAGCCTTCGAGACATATCCCAGATTGGGGCCCAGGGAGATCGAGGCCATTGATCGACTGGATCTTATCACCATGATTGTCAACGGCGGCCTGTGGCCGATGATCCGCGAGCTGCCCTATCGGGACATTGCCCGGACCGATGCGATGCCCCCGGCGATCCTGGTGGCTATGGATGCCAAGGAGCCGTTTCAGGCTCATCCCGAGTCGTATCTCAAGGGAAACGTTGATTTATTTCGATCGGGCCTGAACATTCTGGAGATGCTGGCCGGAGGCAATCCGGTCCATGTCTTTACTAGTGCCGGCCAGGATTATGTTCGCAAGACCCTCGGCGGCGACATTACTCATCTGGTCAGCGGGCCTTACCCGGCGGATGATCCCGGCGTGTTGTTATACCACACCAAACGATCGCCGTCGGAAAACCGGGCATGGTTTGTTCAGGGACAGGATGTGCTGATGCTGGCGAGGTTGTTGGCGTTTGGACGATATCCCACTGAACGTATCGTGGCCGTTGCCGGAAGCGCCGCCGAGCGGCGCCGGCATTGTCGAACGAGACTTGGGGTGCCGCTTGCGCATTTGGCTCCGGAGCCCAAGCGTAACGGAGACATCCGGTACATCATCGGCGGTCTGTTCCGGGGTTACCCATCTTCTCCCGCGAGCTTTCTCGGGTTCTACGAAACGGTATTGAATCTCGTTCCGGAGGGCAATGTTCCGGGAGAGCTCCTCGCCTTGTTTCGGCCCGGTTTTATGAAACCGACGTTCTCCAGGGCATTTACCTCCCGCGCACACCATCAGGCGCTGACCATCGACTGCAATGTCCACGGAGGGGACCGGGCGTGTATTGCCTGCAGTTACTGCACGTATGTGTGTCCGGTGGATATTCTGCCCCAATTTACCTACAAGGCCATTCTTTCCGGGGAGGTGGAAGAAGCGCTCTCCCACGGGCTGCTGGATTGTGTGGAGTGCGGGCTCTGCTCCTTTGTGTGCCCGTCCAAAATCGACCTGTTTGAGACGCTTAAACAGGCCAAAACCGACTTCTACATCGAACAGGCGCGCTCATGAAATCGGTTGAACGGCTATTCAATTCCACCCGGAAATACTTTGAAACCGGGGGACGTTACGAAAAATTCTACCCGGTTTATGAATCCATCGAATCGGTCTTTTTCGGATCGCCCCGGGTCACCCACACCGCTCCGAACATCCGGGACAGCCTCGATGTCAAGCGGTACATGATGTTGGTTATTGTGGCCCTTATGCCACATTATGCGTTCGGGGTGTACAACGTCGGGTACCAGTCCCATCTCGCCTCCGGCCTTTCGACGGACTTTCTGCCCGTGATGCTCACCGGTCTATGGGCCGTAGTGCCGATCGTCCTGGTCGTGTATGCGGTCGGGTTCTTCTGGGAAGCGCTGTTTTCCGTGGTCCGGAAACATGAAATCAGCGAAGGGCTGTTTGTCAGTTGCGCCCTGTTTCCGTTGACGTTGGCGCCGACCGTTCCGCTCTGGCAGGCGGCGCTGGGGATATCTTTCGGCATTGTCATCGGAAAAGAAATATTCGGCGGCACCGGCCGAAATTTTCTAAATCCCGCCCTGGCCGGTCGGGCCTTTCTGTATTTTGCCTATCCGGCCCAGAATTCGGGTGACGCGGTCTGGACTTTGATGAGCGGCTCACGCACCGTTCCCGTGGACGGGTTTTCCGGAGCCACGCCGTTGTCGGTGGCAGCGGTTACCGAGCGGGGCGCAGATATCCATGGAGTCCTTGCCGACGCGGGGTTCACCCCGCTCCAGCTGCTGATGGGAACCTATCCCGGTAGCGTGGGGGGCACTGCCACCATCCTGAGTATTGTCGGTGCGCTCTTTCTGATTATCTTAGGCATTGCCAACTATCGGATCGTCGTCGGGTGTGTTCTGGGATTGCTCTCAACAGCCGTTTTCGTCAACCTGGTGGCCACCGAACAGTCGATGCCGTTCATGCACCTGAATCCGTTATACCATCTGATTATCGGCGGCGCGATGTTCGGCTTTGCCTATATGGCCACCGATCCGGTTTCTTCGGCCCACATGCAGGGCGCCAGGTGGGTCTTCGGGTTTTTGTGCGGTGCCCTGACGGTGTTGATCCGGGTTTTCAATCCGGCCTTTCCGGAAGGGGCCGGGCTGGCCATTCTGTTTATGAATCTGTTTGCGCCGCTGCTGGATCACATCGAGATCAAGCTGAGACTCAAGAAGCGGGTGCCCAATGTCGGATAGGATCAAATCTCTGTTGTTTGCCGTTATTCTGTGCTTTGTCTGCAGCATTTTATTGACCACGGCGTCGGCCGGTCTGCAGCGTTTTCAGGCACGGAACGTCCTTATCGACAAACAGAAAAACATTCTCAAAGCAGTGGGATTGGTCGAAGAGGGGAAGCGGTACTCCCCCCAGGAGATCGAAACTCTTTTCCAGGAGAATATAAAACAGCTTTGGGTCGATCAGGACGGATCACTGATTGACGGAGCCAAACGCGGAGAGGCGGATGTTCCGGTTTACCTACAGACCGATGGCCAAGACATTGCGGCCTATATTCTGCCGATCGATTCACGGGGGCTTTGGGGGCGTATCAAAGGGTATCTGGCTATCGAGAATGACGGTTCGACCGTGGTCGGATTTACGGTGTACAAGCACTCGGAAACCCCCGGTCTCGGCGGTGAAATCGAAAAAACCTGGTTTCAGAAAAACTGGGTCGGGAAAAAGATCGTCGACCAGGGGGGCGATCTGGTCTCGGTGGGCATCGCCAAAGGAAGGGTGGAAGATGCCGTCCCTCAAGACAAGCGCGACCATTACGTGGATGGGATCAGCGGTGCCACACTGACCGGCATGTATCTGACGGACGGCATCAAGGAAATTCTGGAAGATTATGAGCCGGTGTCCATCAAATTTCGGAAAAAACGCGTCAAGGGATCCACAGGGCCTCAAGGACTTTCTTTACAATAGGATACTTCAATGAACGGAACCAGCGCGAGCCCATTGGCGGCGATTCGAAAAAGCAAGTCCTACAGAGAAATCGTAAAGGCGCTCTGGCTGTCCAATCCGATCTCGAAACAAATTTTAGGCATATGCTCGGCCTTAGCCGTTACCGTCCAGCTCAAAAACGCCCTCGTGATGAGCATTGCGCTAACGTTTGTGGTGGCATTCTCCAGCATGATCATATCCGCCATCCGGACGGTTATCCCGAGAAACATCCGAATTATCGCGGAAGTGGCCATTATCGCCACCCTCGTGATTATCGCCGACGAAACCCTCAAAGCCTTCATGTACGATGTCAGCAAACAGCTTTCCGTATTTGTCGGCCTGATCATCACCAACTGCATCGTTCTCGGCCGTGCCGAAGGCTACGCCCTGTCCAATCCGCCGTTCCGCTCGTTCATGGACGGCATCGCCAACGGGATCGGATACAGCTCGGTGTTGATCGGGGTCGCCTTTATCCGGGAGTTGCTCGGGGCCGGCAAAATCTTTGGCTACCAGGTGGTGCCGGATTTTATTTATGCAGCAGGGTACGAGGATATGGGACTGATGCTTCTGGCACCGGGGGCGTTTATCGTCATCGGCCTGTTCGTATGGCTGGAACATGCGATCCTTAAAGAGAAGTAACTAAGAGAGTTCATGAACTAAATGGGACCGATATGGAAAACCTGATTAGCCTGGCCGTAAATTCGGTCTTTGTCGGCAATATTCTGCTGGCCTACTTCTTGGGGATGTGTTCGTTTCTGGCCATTTCCAAGAATATGACCACCGCCTTCGGACTGGGGGTGGCGGTCATTTTCGTTTTGACCCTGACGACGCCGGTGAACTGGGCGGTGTATCACTTTCTGTTGGCGCCGGGGGCACTGGCATGGGTCGGTCTGCCGAACCTGAATCTCAGTTTTCTAAAATTAGTCCTGTTTATTGCGACCATTGCCGCTCTGGTCCAGGTGGTGGAGATGATTATCGACCGGTATTCACCGGCCCTATATGCGGCACTGGGGGTGTTTCTGCCGTTGATTACGGTCAACTGTGCCATTCTTGGAGCCTCCTTATTCATGGTGGAACGCAATTATACATTCACGGAATCGGTGGTCTACGGCATCGGCTCCGGTGTGGGATGGGCCCTTGCCATCATTTCCATGGCGGCCATTCAGATCAAGCTGCGGTACGCGGATGTTCCCGAGGGGCTTCAGGGGTTTGCCATCAACATGATTACCACGGGTCTGATGGCCATCGGGTTTATGCTGTTTGCAGGGATTTCGCTGTGATTGAGCTCTACTTGGCCAGTCTTGTCGTGTTTCTCGGGGTCGTTATGATCCTGGTGGCTGCGTTGCTTCTTGTGGAAGCCAAAGTGGTGATCAAAGGGGAACGCACCATCGTCATCAACGATGACGTTGAAAAGAGTATCCATTCGCCCACCGGCTCCACACTGCTGTCGGCACTCACCCAAAATGACATTCTGCTGCCCTCGGCCTGCGGTGGTAAGGGAAGCTGCGGACTCTGCAAATGCAAAGTCGAGGAAGGGGGGCGGGATATTCTGCCGACCGAACTGGCCCATCTGAGTCGCAATGAGCGATTGGGCCAGATTCGTCTGACCTGCCAGCTCAAAGTCAAGGAAGACATGAGCATCCGGATACCGGATGAAATATTCAACATCAAGAAATACGATGCCACGGTGGTGTCCAATGAGAGCGTGGCATCCTTTATAAAAGAACTCCGATTGAAGCTGGACGAAGGGCAGCATATGGATTTTGAAACCGGGTCCTACGTCCAGATCGATATCCCCGAGTACGAGCGATCCTACCGGGAGATCCATGTGGGGGAGACCTACAAGAAGGTTTGGGACCGGTTCGATTTCTGGGGGCTCAAGGCCAGAACGGACATCCCGGTGTACCGAGCCTATTCCATGGCCAATTATCCGGCAGAGGACCAGCTTCGATTCACCATCCGGATCGCCACCCCGCCCCCCGGAGAGACCGAAATTCCGCCCGGGGTAGCATCGTCCTATCTCTTCGCCCTCAAACTCGGTGAGCGGGTGAGTCTCGCCGGCCCCTATGGAGATTTTTTCGTTAAAGACACGGGCAGGGAAATGTGTTTCATCGGCGGCGGCGCAGGGATGGCCCCCCTTCGTGCCCATATCTTCCACCAACTGCTGACCGTCGGCACCCGACGGAAGATCACATTCTGGTATGGGGCCCGCTCCCTGGTGGAGCTTTTTTACGATGACGAGTTCGAGGAACTGGAACGGTCTTTCGACAATTTCGAGTTTCACGTGGCCATGTCCGATCCGCAGTCCGAAGACAACTGGAAGGGGTCTGTTGGTTTCATCCACCAGGTCGCATTGGATGAATACTTGAAAGACCATCCGGATCCCACGGAAATTGATTACTACCTTTGCGGCCCGCCCATGATGATGGAAGCCGTCAAGCGGACGCTGGATGATTTGGGGGTGGAGCCTGAGATGATTGCATTCGACGACTTTGGCGGCTGATCGGAATTGGTTTCAAAACCTCCCCTCATGTTCGATCTCTTTGTTGGACAGAAGGGCTCAATCCTCGAA
>Ga0056120_1000205_pt1 | contig 11445 bp, 10 predicted proteins | sample WorMettaBAHAMAS2_FD_71121 | JGI IMG/M metagenome (GOLD analysis project Ga0056120, IMG submission 71121) | Marine gutless worms symbiont microbial communities from Max Planck institute for Marine Microbiology, Germany - Olavius tantulus BAHAMAS.2 ...
GTATTTTACCGTCACTTAATTTTAGGCATTTTAGGCACTTTAGGCATTTATCATGGCGTTATTCGCTTGTGATGTGCGCATACGCACTATGATTATGAATCGATTCGAAATTTTCGGCGCTGACGGAAAACCAGGTAATGTTGCCATCCGATTTTAGCGCTTGAGCCACATCCCGGACAATATCTTCAACGAATTTTGCATTGGCATACCCCATCTCCGTCACCTGCTTTTCATCGACCCGTTTCAGAACTGAATAAACATCACAGGAAGCGCAGGATTCAACAAGCTCGATCATGTCCTCGAGCCAGACGAAGCGATCGAAGCGTACCGCCAACCGGACTTCCCCCCGTTGGTTGTGAGCGCCGGCGTCGCTGATTTCCTTTGAGCAGGGGCAAACCGAGGTGATCGGCACCAGGACCTCCGAAACCAGATCAACTCTGCCTTCCGGATCGCTGTATCCGATTAATCGGCACGTGTAGTCCATCAATCCCGGCACTTCGCTGATGGGTGCGGTCTTTTCAATGAAGTAGGGAAACGTGACTTCGATGTGAGCCGACTGGGCGTTCAGGTGGACTTTCATCTCCTCAAGAATGGTGGAAAATTTCTCGAGGGATATTTCGGGACGGAAAAGATGAAGCAACTCGATGAAGCGGCTCATATGGGTCCCCCGGTTTTTGTGGGGGAGATCTACGAACATGTCGATGTTGGCTACGGTGGGCTGGACACGATTTCGGCGATCCAGCACAGTGATCGGATATCGGATGTTTTTGATGCCGACCTTGTCGATGGGAATGTTGCGATTATCTGCTTCGTTCTGGACATCCCGCATATGGGTCTTGTCTAGACGGTGCTCGCCGGGGGTGAACATGCTACAACGGTCTCCGTATGGCTGTCGATGGACTACCGACCATGGCCTTTGCGCCGAGACATGGGATCCACCTCAACCGTCCCATATCCATCCGGCTCATAATAAATACTCCGGATTTACATGATGCAGGGCCCGGAAGATATTTCCCTTGATTTTACGATTGCTCCGGTAAAGGTGCTGGAGCAGTTCCTTTACAAAACGTCGCCGGGAGGTGTTGGCCGATGGGCAAGGATTCTCGAATTTTGGGTACCCTTGTTCGTCCGCCCATTTTCGAATGAGCGATTCATCGGTATAAGCCAGTGGCCGGATGACGGTGAATCGTCCCTTGAAAAAGGGTTGTTTGGGACGCATGGTACTCACTTCGCCGGCGTAACACATGTTTAGAAACAGCGTTTCGATGATGTCGTCTTTGTGATGCCCCAATGCCAGCTTGGTGCACCCCATCTCATCGGCGATTTCGAAGAGCCGTTTTCGCCTCAGGCGCGAGCATAGAAAGCATGGATTTTCGCGATTTTCGGGGCTGTGCCCCTGAAGCCCATAATCGGTGTGCTCGACGCGCAGTGAGTGGCCCATTGTTTGGACATAAGCGGCGATATGCCGACCTAAATCGGGTTCAAACCCCGGATCGACGTATACCGGAAATAACCGGTACTGGATCGGTATACGCCTAAGACGCTCGGATAACAACCACAGGAGCGTTAAACTGTCTTTGCCCCCTGAGATGCCAACGATGATCCGGTCCCCGTCTTCGATCATGCCGTACCGGTGGAGCGCTTTACCGGCAGCGCGATTCAGTGCTTTGTATGTACGGCCTCTGCCGGGCAAATCCGTCATCACCCGGTATTCAGGCCATCGGAAGGGTTCCCAACCCTTCCGAACCCGCACATCCGGTCTATCCATTGCGGGAATCGGATCACTCCGTTATTCCGCAGCATCTTCTTCTTTTTTAACGGTGACCTTACCGGCTGCGACTTCCCGGAGTGCTACGACGATGTCCTCATTCTTTGGCGAGCTCACCAGGTACTCCGAGCCTTCGCGGATTTGGCGTACGCGTTTGGCGGCCATGTGAACGAGAAGGAAACGATTCCGTGTTCGCTTCAGGCAGTCTTCGATAGTGATTCTGGCCACAGATCAACCTCCTTATAAAATCGTGAGACGATTCTATGAAACGCGACGATGTCGCTTATTGGGAAAAGGGTGGCCCGCCCTTATGTTAGCGGGCGAAATTGTTTGTCCCTGCAAACACCTGCAGGGTATCACGAAATTGAGCTCTTTATGAGGGCGACTGCAGTGCCGCACCTTTGTTGAAGAAAAATCTTAACCTCATCCGATGGTGTGTCGCGCCTCCCGGTTGAGCGGGATCTCCGCTTCGCTGCAACATGCCAGAGAGACTATTGCGATTTCAATCAAGCCGTCCCAACCGGAGACTATAAAATTTCGACAAGCTCAAAGGACCGCGGTCCGCCAGGGGTGACGACCCTGATTTCATCCCCCATTTTTTTTCCGACAATGGATTTTCCCAGGGGAGAGGATACGGAGATGCGGCCTTTATTGACATCGGATTCGTCCGGTCCCACGAGCTGATATTCCAATTCCTCACCGGTGTCGATGTTCTCGATGAGAACGCGGCACCCGAACACGGCCCGGTCCTTGGGTAGATAATCCGGATCGATGATCTCTGCGGAAGCGACCTTGTATTCCAGTTCACTGACCCGACCTTCAATAAACGCCTGCCGTTCCTTTGCCGCTTCGAATTCCGCGTTTTCGGACAAATCACCGTGGGCCCTGGCCTCTTCGATGGCCTTGATATTCTGGGGCCGCTCCACGCTTTTCAGCCGATGCAGTTCCGCCTTGAGGGCCTCCAAGCCTTCCTTGGTGATGGGTATCCGTTCCACTGCAATGTCTCCTTCTCCATGTCCGGGTATATGCCCGTCGATCGCTACGCGGTCGTTGATTTCAAAATATAGCCTGCCACCAGGTCGCCCACTTCCGAGGTGGTGTATCCCATCTGCCCGGCACCGACACCCTTTAAATCATCTCGAAGCACTTTGATGATGCTGGTTTCCACCAGGCCCGCCGCATCGGTTTCACCCAGAGTCTCCAACATCAGCTGGGCTGAAGAAATGGCTGCCAGAGGATTAATGATCCCTTTGCCGGTATACTTGGGTGCGGATCCGCCGATGGGTTCAAACATGGACACCCCTTCCGGGTTCAAGTTTCCGCCGGCGGCGATTCCCATACCCCCCTGAATCATGGCCGCCAGATCGGTGATAATGTCTCCGAACATATTGTCCGTGACAATCACATCGAACCATTCCGGATTCTTCACCATCCACATGCAAATGGCGTCGACATGGGCGTAGTCGGTCTCGATGTCCGGATATTCACTGGCCACCTCATTGAAGGTCCGCTCCCAGAGGTCAAACGCGAAGGTAAGAACGTTGGTCTTGCCGCAAAGGGTTAGTTTTCGTCCTTTGTTCCGTCGGCGGCAGTAATCAAACGCAAACCGGATGCAGCGTTCCACGCCCTTTCGGGTGTTGATCGACTCCTGCACGGCAACTTCATCCGGAGTCCCCCGTTTCAGGCTCCCACCGGCGCCTGCATACAGTCCTTCGGTGTTTTCCCGTACCACCACAAAGTCGATATCTTCCGGGGTTTTGTCCTTCAGCGGCGTCTCAACACCCTCATAGAGCTTTACGGGGCGCAAGTTGACGTATTGATCCAGATGAAACCGCATATTCAAGAGAATGCCCTTTTCCAGAATGCCGGGCTGGACATCCGGATGACCGATGGCCCCCAGATAGATGGCGTCATACCCTTTCAATTCTTCCAGGTCGCTTTCCGACAGAATCACCCCGGTGGCTTTATAGTGATCTCCGCCAAAGGGAAAATGGGTGAATTCAAATCGGCATCCACAGCACTCGGCGATGGTATTCAATACCTTGATGCCCTCAGCGGTCACTTCAGGTCCGGTCCCATCTCCGGGTACAACGGCAATGTTGTAAGACGTTTCTGTTGTCAATGGTGTTTAACTCCTGTTCGATGGGTGTTCTTATTTATGGGCCTTCGGCCCTGCTCCGTGGCTGTGCCTTCCATGGGGTGATATCTGCTCTACCGGTCTGAATCGTCCGGGTTGGAAAGAACCGCCACAATCGTCGATCCCGCCGTCACGTTATCGCCGGGACCGACCTTCGGTTCACAGTCCGGGGGCAGATAAAGATCCACCCGGGATCCAAAACAGATGATACCGAACCGCTGGCCGCGCTGAAGTCGGTCGTCTTCGCGGACTCGACATATGATCCGCCGAGCCACCAGACCGGCCACCTGCACGAGCCCGAGGGCACGACCGTCATCCATTTCAATTTCCAATGCATTTCGTTCATTATGCTCCGATGCCTTGTCCAGGCTGGCGTTTACGAATTTTCCCGGATGATAAACGATCCGTGAGATTCGGCCGGCCACCGGCATGCGGTTAACGTGAACGTTGAATACGGACATGAAAATGCTGATCTTGGTAAAGTTGCCCGCTTTAAACGGACTTTGATCCACCGGCGTTACGGCAATCACTTTACCGTCTGCGGGAGCAATCACCGCAAATGCTTTCTGGGGGACCACTCGATCCGGGTCCCTGAAAAAATAACAGATGAACAGCGTCACCAAAAGTCCGATCATCGCCGGAAGGGCTAATTCCAGTAACGCAAAAACGGCAGTAATGAATGCACCGGCACCGATCAGGGGGATCCCCTCCGGGGCCAGGGGCAAAGCAGTCTGCCGAATCGGTTCCGGCCATTTGTAATCATTCATGGGTCTCGGGTCCAATCATAAAATCGTACAACGATTTTATGAAACACGACCATGTCGCTCGAAGATTGAAAGGTTCATCCGCCGTCCATCGGGCGGAATCAGAAATTTCCATGGGATGACGCGTGCAACAGCAGATGTCGTTCCGCCGGATTGGCGCCTAACCCGGAAATATCATGAAATGCCGAGCTAAAACCGTTGCTTCTAATAAATAAACGGATTCAAGTCAATAAATAGTCTACCCAAGTTTTCCTTCACGGGCCAATTCCGCGTCGGATTTTCGAATGTAAAACGGAGCCATGGACTCGATCGGGTCGACATCTCCGTTTCCAAACCGATCAAACGCCAGCCGGGCCACCGTGGAGACGCGAATTCCGTTCAACTCCGGCGGTGCGAAGGCGGCCCGTGTTCCATGTCCATGGCGGATCACCGCTTGGTAGAGCAACGCCCCGTCACCCACAAATAGAGTTTGCTCATCACTCTCCGGGATCGCGTCGGGGGGGCCCACACAAGGCGGGGTTTCCTCCACCAAGCCTCCTTCCTCGAGCCGGTAAATGGCATAGTAGACTTCGTTTTTTCGCGCATCGACCACGCTGCAGACACGCGGTGCCGTTTCACCGATCACCGACCGGGCAAGCGCTTCAAGGCTGGAAATTCCCACCATCGGTTTTCCCGTAGCATAGGCAAGCCCTTTTACCGTGCTAATCCCGATGCGGAGGCCGGTAAAACTACCCGGTCCCCGGACTGCGGCAAATCCGTCGATCTCTCCCAGGGCCATGTTCGAGGCATCCAGAGACCGGGTAATGGTGTCCATCAGGTGACGCGAATGGGTCTGGCCGGACGTGAGATAGAACTCACAGATCGATTGGTCGCCATCCGATACGCCGATGCCGCAGGTGCGGGTTGAGGTATCCACAGCGAGAATTATCATCGCTTGGACTTTCGGCGTTTTTTCGGATCTTGTTCCAACGCCACCGGAAGCACTTCATCCATGTGTTGGACCGGGATAAATCGGATGCGGCGTCGGACGTGACGGGGTATCTCGGATAGGTCCTTCCGGTTTTTCTCCGGTATAATAATGGTGCGAATGCCCGCCCTGAGAGCTCCCAACGCTTTTTCCTTTAGCCCCCCGATGGGAAGCACACGCCCTCTCAAGGTGATCTCACCGGTCATGGCAACATCCTTGTGGATGCGAATCTGGGTCAGACTCGAAATCAATGCCGTGACCATGGCAATGCCGGCCGATGGGCCGTCTTTGGGAATCGCGCCGGCGGGGACATGGATATGAACGTCCTGGTTGTCGAGGAAGGTTTCCTTGATTTTGAACGCCGACAGATGTGCCTTGGCATAGCTGACCGCTGCTCTGACCGATTCCTGCATGACATCCCCCACCTGCCCGGTGACGATCAACTCCCCTTTCCCCCCGATGAGGGTCGCCTCCACGTAAAGGACTTCGCCGCCGATCTGGGTCCATGCCAAGCCGGTGGCAAGCCCCACCTGGCTGTCCTCCTGGTCCATTTCAGGCTGGTATTTGTGAACTCCCAGGAACTTGTGAAGATTCCGGCGAGTGATGGCAAACGGCCCTTTTCGGCCTTCCGCAATCTGCCGGGCCACTTTTCGCGACAGACTGCCGATCTCCCGTTCCAGGTTTCTCACTCCAGCTTCGGCGGTGTATTCGGCGATGATTTGCCGGATGGCGCCTGAGCTGACGGTCAGTTTCTTCGGAGTGAGTCCATTTTCCTTGATCTGACGCGGTAACAGATACTGGCGGGCGATATGAATTTTCTCTTCCTCGGTGTATCCGGAAAGGTTGATGACTTCCATCCGATCCAACAACGCCGATGGGATCGTATCCGTAAAATTGGCCGTCAGAATGAACATCACATTGGACAGATCGAACGGCAGATTCAAATAATGATCACTAAAGGCATTATTCTGTTCCGGATCAAGGGCTTCCAGCAGTGCCGACGAGGGATCGCCCCTGAAATCGGCACCCAGCTTGTCAATCTCGTCCATCATGAACACCGGGTTGTTCGTTGCGCATTGCTTGAGGCTCTGTAGAATGTGTCCGGGCAGGGCGCCGATGTAAGTCCGCCGGTGCCCTCTTATTTCCGCCTCGTCCCGTATCCCGCCAAGGGAAATGCGCACGAATTTGCGTTTAATGGCACGTGCAATCGCCTGTCCCAGAGAAGTCTTCCCAACACCGGGAGGGCCCACAAAGCACAAAATAGGCCCTTTCATGCGGGGATTGAGTTTACGAACACTCAAGTATTCGAGTATCCGGTCTTTGACATTCTGCAGACCATAGTGATCCCGATCGAGAATGGCCTTGGCACGATGGATATCGATGACATCCTTTGTCGATTTAGTCCAGGGCATCCCCACCAGCCAATCCAGATACGTCCGGACCACCGAGGTTTCGGCGGCATCCGGATGCATCTGGGCCATTCGGCGAAGCTGCTTTTCGGCTTCTTCCTGCGCCGGTTTCGGCATTTTGGCCTGTCGGATCTTCTTGCTATATTCTTCGACCTCCTGTCCCCTTTCGTCCAGTTCCCCCAGTTCCCGATGGATGGCCCGTACCTGCTCCCGGAGAAAGAAATCCCTCTGGCTTTTGGATATTTCATCCTTCACGTCGGATTGAATCTTGGCCTGCATGGCCGACAGCGCCAACTCCCGGGTGAGCAGATCGTTCACCTTCCGAAGGCGGGCGAAGGGATCGGTGATTTCCAGAATGTCCTGGGATTCCTCAATTTTCAGTTTCAGGTTGGAGACGACTAAATCGGCCAGTTTGCCCGGATCTTCAATTCGCTCCAGAATACTTCCGATATCTCCGGAAAATTCCCCGCGGAGCGAGAGAATTTTTTCGGCCTGCTTCCGGACGTTTCGCATCATGGCCTCTGTCTCGATGGTGATCTCTTCGACCGGCTGTTCGAAGATGCGGTCGATGCGAACCCGATAGAACGATTTTTTACGGATATATCGGGTCACTTTGGCGTGAGCGACCCCCTGTACCAGGGCTTTGACTCGACCGTCCGGGAGTTTGAGCATCCGTAGCAGACGCCCCACGGTTCCCATGGTATAAATGTCGTCCGGCTCCGGGTTCTCGATAATCGGATCCTTCTGAGTCGCCAGCAGCAAAAAGCGGTCCCCGGCAAGGGCTTCCTCTACCGCCAGAATCGACCGCTTTCGCCCCACAAAAAGCGGGAGCAACATGTCGGTAAATATCACGACATCCCGGACCGGCAGCAGGGGAAGCAGGGTGGGAATATCCTCTTCATCGGTATCATCCTCGATGAGGTGGATCAGATCGTCTTTATAGGTTTCTGCCATGAATGCTCCCTGATCAAATCGCACGGCGATTCTCTGAAACGCGGCAATGCCGCTTCGATTAATGATAGCCCCACGCCCAGCTCCGCTGGTACCCAGCCAAACGATGAAATTGGGGATCTAATTCTAGCCAGAGTTAAACTATCTATAATAAGATCAATCTATCCGTTCGCAACATCTATCTTGATTTTTTTCAATATATTTAGTATTTTATTTTTATGATCATCTTTCGAAACCGTTGGAGTGGGCGAGGTGGCACAAAAACGGGATACCAACCTATTGATCGGAACCGATTGATGACGTTCGTTGATGACCTGTACTTCTTCCTGCTCGGCTTGTGTATCGGAAGCTTCATGAATGTGGTGATATATCGCCTCCCCGCCTCCGAATCGATTATCCGCCCTGCCTCGCGATGTCCCAACTGCGGAACCCCCATACGCTTTTACGACAACATACCGGTGTTTAGCTGGCTTGTCCTGAGAGGCAAATGTCGGCATTGCGGCGTTCGGATACCCATTCGATACACGATAATCGAATTAATGGGCGGGGTGACCGCATTAGCGGTTTACCTTCGATTCGGTATGACCGCCGCAGGGCTCATCTACTTTCTGTTTATCGCCACGCTGATCGTGATCACCTTTATCGACATCGACCACCGCATCATCCCGGATCGCATCACCTTGCCGGGCATCCCATTGTTTTTTATGGCTTCACTGGCGCTGCCGATACCCACGTGGGTGGACGCCCTATTGGGCTTGGTGGTCGGCGGCGGTAGCCTGCTTCTGATAGCCTGGGGTTACGGCCTACTGACCGGGCGGGAAGGTATGGGCGGCGGGGACATCAAACTTCTCGCCATGATCGGTGCCCTGCTCGGGTGGCAGGGGGTGATCTTTACCATTTTTGTATCCTCGGCGGTGGGGACTCTGACCGGCATGTTGTTGATGCTCCGCGGGGGGAAGGACATGAAACTGGCCATACCCTTCGGTCCCTTTCTTTCCATTGGCGCCATTTTTTACATTTTTTACGGACCGGCCCTGATCAACTGGTACATTCGGAGAATGGTTTTGTGAGGAGACAATGCTCACACCATTGACGGGCCATCGCCTCTGAAAACACACTGGCAAGAGGAGGTTCCTAAAAAAACCCATGCGCATTGCCATTATATCCGACATACATGCCAACCTGGAAGCGTTTGAAAGTGTTCTGGCAGATATTGAAACAGCGCGCATCGACAAGATTTTCTGCCTGGGCGACACCATTGGCTATGGCCCAAATCCTGAAGACTCGGTGACCTTGCTCCGGGAGAAGGGGATTCCCACCGTCATTGGCAATCATGAAAAAGCGGTGATCGACTTTCGCTTTCTGCGCGGTTTTAACCCGGTGGCCAAAGAGTCTCTCGAGAAGACCATCAAGATGATGAGCGAGGATACCTTTCAGTTTCTGGGTGGTCTGAATACCAGTATGGTCGAGCATGGGTGCCGTTTTGTACACGGATTTCCGTTGGACTCGCCAATGACCTATCTGTTTCAGGTATCCGATGCAAAGCTGAGGCGAACCTTTTCGAAAATGCCGGAGCGTCTCTGTTTTGTCGGGCATACCCATCTGCTGGAGTGCGTGGAATGGGATGGTGACATCGCGGTAGCGTCGGCCCTTACCCGGCAAACCTATCGGCTCAATCCGGATCGGGCGCACATCATCAATGTGGGTAGCGTGGGACAACCCCGGGACGGAGACAATAACGCAAAATACACGATTCTGGATACGGATGCCGATATTGTGGAAATCCGCTTTGTACCCTATGATATTGCTTCCGTTGCCGAAAAAATCATCGCCAGAGGACTTCCCAAAAGTCATGCGCTGAGGTTGTGGTAGAGCCCGTTGGTCCGTGGACCCGTGGGCCCTTTGGGCCTTCGGCCCGCCCGTCCTGCCTGCGCCGAGCGTGCCGAAGGGAGCGATCAAAGCGCGTCGAAGGGGTCGCCCAACCGAACAGAGAGCAATCAAAGGACTTGCCGGTTTGGCCGGGCATCAGATATTTGGTATTGGGTATGCGGTGGTCTGCAAATTTTTCCACAAACCCGGAAGTCTGCGTCGCTGGCGATTACCCTATACCAAATACAAAGTACAAATCCCTGCACCTTTCGGCCTACTTTCACATGTAATGGATACCGGCTGCTTTGGCCTTCAGCCCTTTGGACAGTTACCCGAATGCGGGCGAACCGACAAGCAGGCACTCGGGTTATCGGGCAAACCCTTCGATGCGCTGTGCTTACTCAGGACACGCGGGCACACAGGATAACGGGCTAACGGGCTAACGGGCAAACCGGCAAACCAGGGATCGCATTTCATACGCCGGTGCGCATATTGACCTGAATCAGAGAATCGCGTTGTCTTCCATGAACAAGATCGGAAAATATAGGATCCGGGGCCTTCTGGGCCGTGGCGGGATGGCCAAAGTCTACATGGTGCAGATCCCTGTCATTGACAAGATCGCAGCCATCAAGCGGCTTGATCCTAGAGATACCCTCGAGGCCCTGATGGGAGAGGAGACGCTTCGCGAGTTGTTTATCATCGAGGCCCGCACCATGGCTGCCATTCGACATCCGAATATCTTGGAAGTACTCGATTTTGGAGAGGCCGACAGTCGCCCGTATTATCTCATGGAATATTATGCCAACAATTTAGGGGCGATCATGGGTGAGTCTTACCGGGCGGAATCCGCATCCAGGGTGATCCGGACCGACAAAGCGTTCGATTTCTGCTCTCAGACCCTTGACGGTCTCGCCCGTCTCCATAACGCCGGGATCGTCCATCGGGATATCAAGCCATTTAATCTCCTGGTGACCGAAACGGGTACCGTCAAGATCGCGGACTTTGGGCTGTCAAAACTCCGGGGGGAGACCTTTTCCGGCCCCTCCAACTTGAAGATCGGCTCCCCCTATTATGCGCCTCCGGAACAGGAAGCCGCGCCGGATCAAGTCGACCCCAGGGCCGATCTGTATGCGGTGGGCGTCACGCTGTACCGCATGCTGACGGGGCGGCTGCCGGATGGGGAGTGGACGCCACCGAGTCACTTCAATACGGATCTGGACACCCGTTGGGACGCGTTTATCAAGATGTCCCTGGAAGAACAGCCATCCGACCGTTTTTCCACCGCAAGAACCATGCAAATCGCCCTGGCCAAGACCTATTCCGACTGGAGAGCCCAACAAGAAGAGGCATGTGAAATGGCTCCGGATGCCATCCCCCCTGCCCCTCCGGTACAACCCCTGCCGGAGCCGTTGCGAAGAGTTCCGAGTAAAACTGCTGTGGGCTTGGCGCGTGAGATGTTTCGGGTGGATGTTCTGGGCCGCCCCTCGAAATACATTCCGAATGTATTCGATGTGCGGCCGGACCACGGGATTGCAATGGGAGCAGGCCGGGTCACCCTACCCGGTAAACTGGCAGGAAGC
>Ga0056120_1000206_pt1 | contig 11421 bp, 12 predicted proteins | sample WorMettaBAHAMAS2_FD_71121 | JGI IMG/M metagenome (GOLD analysis project Ga0056120, IMG submission 71121) | Marine gutless worms symbiont microbial communities from Max Planck institute for Marine Microbiology, Germany - Olavius tantulus BAHAMAS.2 ...
ATAGAATATAATATGATATTAGGTTGTTGGATATGATTCGGAGAATCATGTTGAACTGTAAATCGTTGGATTTTTGACAAATAGCGGCGTTTTTGGCGTCATCTTTGACATCAACCGACTCTTCAAAGAGAGTGACCCCTTTCTCTTTCCAAAGAAACCCACCCATGCATCCACCAAAAGGCGCAGTCCATGGACGCGCTTCAATGGTTGACCGATCAAGTGTGGTTGGATAGCGTCAAGGGATATGCTAAAAACGGACTTGCACGGAAATGTGAGTTGATGGAGCGGCAGATGATCCGATGTGAGGCTCGTGGGATCGATTCGGTAGGCATCGAACCCAAAAAATATAATGATTTCTGTGTGAAATGGCGGAAGTGCATGGGAATCGAACCCACCCGGGACGGTATCAGCGCCCCACACCGGATTTGAAGTCCGGGAGCCGCACCAGCTAGCTGCGCACTTCCGCATGAAACGCCCCACTCTATAGACTCAGCCTCCTGATTTGTCAATAAGATCCCCATTTGAACCCCTTGTCGTATGAACTTCCCAATAGCCATCCACCCCGAATCGGATTGCCGTTTGGGGACAGAGTTTGATATGCACATAACGATCTCAAATAGATAAACGAATGCCTCGGAGGGAAGGCGGATATCAGCTTCCGCTATGGCCGATATCCTTTTTTCGTCTGTGGGGAAACCGTTCCCACTCTGGTTACAGGCTGATCTATCCGCATTCCGAATGGTGTTATGACCGGCTATCCCATATTCAAAAAAGGACCCTTGTCACGGCCTTTGTCATTGCCGCCGTTATTTCACTGGGCGGTGTTCGGTTTGGATACTTGATACAATCTCCGGATGTGTATTTCCTTACCGACACTGCCGATGCCCAATGGATAAAATACGATACAGAGTTCGAATTACTGAGCAAAAGGCCCGAGCGGTTGATGGTGGAATTTCGACACAGGTTCGAAATTCATAAACCCGTTGAAGGCGCTCAATTTACCGTACAGGCCATGAAGCATTGTAGCGTCTTCCTGGACGGCAAGACCCTATTTACCCACCCATACGATTCGAATAAATGGAAGCAAGTTCATGAAATAACCATCCCCTTTACCGTGAATCCAGGTGTTCATGATCTCGTGTTGGTGATCACCAGCGAGAACTCCCACCCAGCTGTGATTGCCCACAGTGAAACGCTTCCCATTCGGACAGGCTCGAATGGGTGGCATCCGTTGATGGTAATCATTGGACGCCGGCTGCTCTGGCTTCGGCTGTGCGTCTTCCCAAAGTCTCAAACGAGTTCCCGGAAGCAACAGAGGGTTTCGTGAAGATCCTGCCCTATCTCGTGCTCATCTTTACGGTTACCACGCTGCTTTCCTTGAGAGGTGATTCAGCGTCCGAAGAACGCCCTGAACCGGGCAAGCGGTTGCCCGAGCCCTCACGCTTTCGGTTTTATGTATTTGCGGCGTGGTTGATCCTCTCGGTGAACAACATGTTCAAAATCAGTTCTCATATCGGCTATGATGTGATGCAACATATAAAATACATCGATTTTATCGTCACAGAAGCCGCTTTGCCGCTCGCAACGGATGGGTGGCAGATGTTCCAGGCACCGCTGTACTATTTAATCAGTGCTCCATTGCAGGGTCTGCTGACACCATGGTTTCTTCCTGGAACTGTGGTTCAAATGCTGAGGATAATCCCTATCCTTTGCGGTCTGTTGCAGATTGAAATCGTATATCGTGCGTCCCGGCTCGTATTCCCTCAGCGAAAGGACCTCCAGTATATTGCCATTATCACAGGATCGCTCCTCCCCATGCACATCTATATCTGTCAAGTTGTGGGCAATGAGCCACTGGCGGGGTGTTTGATCTCACTGGTCATACTCTATTGTTTGAAGTTGATTGTTGTCCCTCAGGAAGAAAAGCAGCCGCGGTTTTTTGTCCTTTTGGGCCTGTTTTGGGGCTTGTCGCTACTTTCTAAGGTCACTGCGGTGCTGCTATCGCCGGTGTTGGTGCTTTCGATCCTTGCCCATAGCAGGATGGTTAAATTGCCCCATAAATATGTTATCTCCTCAGTGTCCATTGTTTTCAGCGTCTCATTATTGACCGCGGGCTGGTATTATTTTCGAAACTATCTGGAGTTCGGCAGTTTTTTTGTGGGCGGATGGGATCCATCACGAGGATTTCAATGGTGGCAAGACCCAGGCTATCGCACATGGTCACACCTATTGTCTTTTGACCAGTCCCTTGTCACTCCCGTATTTTCGGGCGCCATAGGTTTTTGGGATGCCCTCTACTCGACCCTCTGGCTGGACGGATTCAACTCAGCAGAATCGACTTTCCAACGTCGACCACCTTGGAATATCCACTTTATGACAGCCGGTGCGCTGTTGGCCGTGATACCGACCCTCTTTATCTTATCATCGATCTGGTACGGTGTTCGAAAACAGAATCCGTCACGAAATGCGGTGATCCTTTCCATAGGCACCCTGGCACTATTTATCGCCGTCGTTCTGGATCTGTATATCCAATTGCCCATTTACAGCACGGCGAAGAGCAGCTACACACTCGGTCTTCTGCCGTGTTATGCTCTACTGGCGGCTGCCGGCGCCGAGCCCTTTCTCGGCAACAGGATCACCCGTTCCATCACCATCGCCGCATTTTCCTGCTGGGTGTTCGCAGCTTACGCGGCTTACTTTGTGATGGATGCCCAACATTGGATTTTTTACGCCTACCTTTGGGACTGACCCCGGGTCGTTTCACCCTGGATCGGATTTCCGTTTGAAGACAGATTTTGCTATACAGCGTAATGGTTCTTGAAGAATAACCGTTTTCTCGGAGTAATGTCAGGCTTTAGATGGACCTATGAATTCCTCTTTGATTGACGCAAGCCGGCTGGCCGACACGTTTCAGCAGTTGGTCCGCATCGACAGCATTTCTAAGGAAGAAGGACAACTGGTTCAGATGCTCAGGCCGATCCTGGATGATCTGGGAGCGGAAACCGTTGTCGATGGAGCAGGGGACAGGGTCGGAGGGAAGACCGGTAATCTGATCGCCCGGTTCTACGGCAACCGGGAGGTTGCCCCCATGCTGTTCAGCGCGCATATGGATACCGTCGAACCCGGTCGGGGAGTTCAACCGGTGTTTAAGGACGGCATCTTCTCCAGCGACGGGTCCAAAATTCTTGGGGCCGACGATAAAAGCGCGATTGCCGTACTGTTGGAAGTGTTTCGTGTCCTGACGATCCACGATCTACCCCACGGGCCGATCGACCTGGTGTTGACCATCTGCGAAGAGATCGGCCTGCTGGGCGCCAAACATATGGATTTCCAGTATCTCCGGGCCCGGTTCGGTTACGTGCTGGATTCCAGGTACACTGACGCTATCGTTGTCCGCGCACCGTCTGCAAACGGTTTGAATTCGTCATCCACGGCAGGGAAGCCCACGCCGGATCGGCTCCGGAAACGGGCATCAATGCCATCTCACTGGCGGCCCGGGCCATCACCGGTCTTGATATGGGCCGAATCGATGAAGAAACCACCTGCAACGTCGGAATGATCGAAGGTGGGCTCGCCACGAATATTGTGCCAAACCGTGTGAAGGTAGTCGGGGAAGCACGAAGCCACAGCGACCACAAACTTCGCCGACTGACCGACAGCATTACGGAAACCGTTGAGACCATCGTGGAAGGCGATGGGCCCGAATCTGCAGACGGGCTTCCCCGGGTTGATGTCCACGTGGCCGAGCAGGTTTCGCGCACCTCTATTCCGGATGACCATCCCGTGGTGTTGCTGGCCCAGCAGGCGGCCCACAATCTGGGCCGGAATATGGTCACGAAAGCCACCGGGGGCGGGGCGGATGCCAATATTTTTTTCCAAAACGGGATCATGACAGGAGTATTGGGCACCGGCCCCCGAGATATTCACACCGTCCGTGAATCCGTGGCCTTGGAGGATATGGTGCATGCGGCGGAGTTGGTATTGGAGATTATACGGTTGCATGCTGAAAGCTGAATGCTTGAAGTTAGAAGCTGAAAGATGACAGAAGACAGAGGACAGAAGACAGAGGGCAGCCGCCGTCGCTCTTTGAGCTATGGCGCCCCAGGCGGAAGACAGAGGGCAGATGTCGGAGGGCAGAGTACAGGTGTCGGGTTTCAGGTTTCAGGATTCACGATCCAAGATATAAGGATTAAAAAGTTAAAAATTAAATGATGACTTATCATACAAACAATTAATGACGTTCCGCGTAACGGAACAAATGACCATATGACGCCGCCCGCTGGATTCGACAGATTCGGCAAGCTCACCACAAGAAGGCGGCAGATGACATTCTCTGCCAAACGGGCCAACGGGCCAACCGGTCTTCGCACCTTCGGAGCTACGACCCGGCAGGCGGGCTAACGGGCAAACGGGCTAACGGGCAAACGGGCTAACGGGCTGACAGGCAAACGGGCAGGCGGGCCAACGGGCTGACGGACACACGCGATCAAGGCCATGAACCAAACACCAAACAACGAGAGATCATGATTGCATACTTGGATTGTTTTTCCGGGATCAGCGGCGACATGACACTGGGTGCCCTGTTGGATATAGGTGTCTCACGGGAGTGGCTCAGTCAAGAGCTGGGCCGGTTGCCCATTGAGAACTTCTCCCTGGAGACGGAGACGGTATTTCGAAGCGGGATCGCTGCGTGCGGTCTCCATGTGAGTATCCGGGATGAAGCGACGTCTCGCGCCTATTCCGATGTTCGGCACATGCTCGAATCCAGCCAACTCCCGGATCGGGTGCGGCAGCGGAGTCTGGCGGTATTTGGGACGCTGGCCGAAGCCGAGGCCAAAATTCACGGATCCCGGATCGAGGACGTCCATTTCCATGAGGTCGGCGCCATGGATTCCATCGTGGACATTGTGGGCACCGCGTTCTGCCTGGAACATCTGGGTGTTGATCATCTGGCCGCATCGCCCCTGCCCCTTGGATCCGGATTCGTAAGTTCGCAACATGGACGATTACCCCTTCCGGCCCCGGCCACCGTGGATATCTTGCAAGGGATCACCGTCTATGGCACCGATATTCAGGCTGAATTGGTGACACCGACGGGTGCGGCCATCGTGGCTGCCTTGGCGGAATCGATCGGGCGCATGCCGGGGATGCGGATTGAGAAAGTCGGCTATGGAGCCGGTCGGCGGGAGCTGGCAGATCGTCCGAATCTTCTCCGAATCGTGCTGGGGCACCGGACGTCCCTCGCGCCGGAAGCCGATGCCATCGAAGTTCTGGAAACCACTGTCGACGACATGAATCCGGAGTGGATTGGATACCTCATGGAGGTTCTGTTCGAAGCAGGGGCCCTGGATGTGTACTGGACACCCGTCTATATGAAAAAGAACCGACCGGGGACCGTTATACAGGTCTTGAGCCCTCTTGCGCTGAAAGACCAGATTTTGGACCGGCTCCTGTCGGAAACCACCTCCCTCGGTGTCCGGCATTACCGGGTACAACGGAAATGCCTCAAGCGGGAACCGGTGATGATCCAAACGCCTTATGGACGGATTGAGGCCAAGCGCATTGTCGAGCTGGACGGCACAGCACGTATTGTCCCCGAATTTGAGGTATGCCGAAAGATCGCAAGAGAGAAGGGAATCCCCTTGCGAACGGTCTACGAGACCCTTCTTAAAAGCACCGGAGAGTGAGGGGTGTCGAATAGCATGCTCAAGTGAGACCCTCGCTTAAACGGATCCTTTGCAGTTCCAGCAGGATAGACAATGGCTGCCGTGATATAAGCGGTCTGGAGGCGAAAGCAGCAACTTTTGTGATTAAACGGGAGACGATGCAAGACAGAGCTGAAATCAAAATGTTCCATCCGATGACACGACTGGCTGCCGGATCAGTCCGACCTGACGGAAGAGACCGCCTGCTTATTTAAGTGGATAAGATCTATAGTATAAAATCGCGCAGCGATTTTATACGGATTGACAAAATGGGGCCTAACCTATAGAGACGGTCCATGAATTTTCGGCGCCACCTGGTTATGCTACTTGCCACGGGAGGTTATGTCGGCCGGATACCGATCGCGTCAGGAACGTTCGGCTCTCTTCTTGGAATTCCAATCTGTTTTGCGCTGTCGAAGATGTTTTGGATGTCGGCGGGCCTGTTCGTTGTTGGATTCACACTGGTTGCCATGTGGGCTGCCGATGAAGCGGAAAGCGCCCTCGGCCGCAAGGATCCCGGAGCCATCGTTATCGACGAGATCGCCGGAATGCTGGTGTCCCTTCTGGCCTTGCCGTTTACCGTGTCGACGGTGGTGGCCGGGTTTCTGATGTTTCGCATTCTGGATATCATCAAACCTCCTCCCATCCGGCAGGCCGAGCGGTGTTTCCGGGGCGGTGTCGGTGTGGTGATGGATGACATCATGGCAGGGGCGGCAACCAACATCCTGCTTAGAATTTGGCTGGTATTCGTGCCTATTATGGCGGCCTAAAACGCATCATCTGGAAAGGATTTTAGGGCAATCTTGAACGAAGCAGCGGAAAACGATCAGATAGAACCCCAGAAAAAAAAGAAAAGCAGCCTCCGTGAAAACATCGAGGCGATTTTCATCGCTATATTGCTGGCACTGTTCATTCGAACGTTCATTGTCCAGGCATTTAAAATCCCCTCGGGATCCATGAAACAAACGCTTCTGATCGGGGACCATATTCTGGTCAATAAATTCATCTACGGTGTCAAACTCCCTTTTCTCCAGAAAATCATCATCCCCGTGAAAACACCTCGGCGGGGCGATATTATCGTGTTCAGATTCCCTGAGGAACCGGGAAAGGATTTTATCAAGCGGGTCATCGGAATTCCCGGAGATGTGGTTGAGATCAAAAGCAAACAGGTCTATATAAGCGGGGAACCGCTGAATCACGATTTCGGGATACATACCGATCCACGCGTGATTCCCGGATTGCTCCAGCCTCGGGATAATTTCGGCCCTCAAACCGTCCCTGACAACAGTTACTTTGTCCTGGGAGACAACCGGGATCACAGTTACGACAGCCGGTTCTGGGGCTATGTCGATATAGCGGCGGTGAAAGGCAAGGCGTTTATGATTTATTGGTCCTGGGATAAAGAGGATTTCGGTGTGCGCTGGGGCCGGATCGGGAATCGGATCAAGTAATGCCCACGCTCTAAACGTGGGTCCGATTCGGACGAAATCCTTCCGGATGGTCCATCGATGTTGAAACCTAGCAGGTGATTCATGCCATTTTCAAAAAAGGATGTCCTGGATATCGATTCCCTGTCTGCCGAAGAAATCACCATGATTCTCGACACAGCGGTGGGCATGAAGGAGATCTCGGAGCGGCCCATTAAAAAGGTGCCGACCCTTCGCGGGAAAACCGTCGTCCTCTTTTTTTACGAGCCGAGCACCCGGACCCGGATGTCCTTTGACATCGCCGCCAAACGGCTGAGTGCCGACAGCTTGTCCATCTCAGCCAGCACCAGCAGTCTGGTGAAGGGCGAAACCCTGATCGACACCGCTAAAAATCTTGAATCCATGCATCCGGATGTGATCATCATCCGCCATTCCTCGGCCGGGGTGCCCCGTATGTTGGCCCGCACGGTCCAGGCGTCGGTGATCAACGCGGGAGACGGTATGCACGCCAACCCGACCCAGGCCCTGTTGGACATGATGACCGTGCGCGAATTTAAGGGCGGGCTCTCCGGTCTCCGATTGGCCATCATCGGAGATATCGCCCATAGCCGAGTCGCCCGGTCGAATATTGTTGGGTTCACCAAGATGGGTGCTTCCGTGGTCGTCGCGGCTCCCCCAACCATGATTCCTTTGGGTATTGACGTGCTCGGCGCAGAAGTTACCCATGACATTGACGAGGCCGTCTCAGATGCGGACGTGATCATGATGCTTCGTATCCAGAAGGAGCGCCAGCGAAGTTTTCTGTATCCTTCGGATCGGGAGTACGCACGATTTTACGGCTTGAACATGCAACGCCTGGAAAAGGCGACAAAGGATGTGTTGATCATGCATCCCGGACCCATGAACCGGGGAGTCGAGATATCCCCGGACGTGGCCGACGGCCCGTTTTCCATAATTCTCGATCAAGTCACCAACGGGGTTGCCGTTCGAATGGCGCTGTTGTATCTGGTGGCGGGGGGGCAGCGTCATGCGGATCTTGATTAAAGGCGGTCGGATCATTGATCCGGATCAGCCGGATGTAGCGTCCGACCTTCTCATCGAAGACGGTCTAATTCGTGATGTTAGACCCACGGCAGGATCAACGGTGCCGGATTGGCCCGAAGTGGATCGCACGGTCGATGCCACCGATCGCCTCGTGTTACCGGGGTTGATCGACACCCATGTGCATCTTCGCGAACCGGGGCAGGAATACAAAGAGACCATTGCCAGCGGGTGTCGCGCCGCCGCATGGGGCGGCATCACAGCGGTGTGCTGCATGCCCAATACGGATCCGGTCAATGACAACGCCGGGGTAACCGAGTTTATTCTCAAAAAGGCAGCAGATGCCGGAATGGCCCGGGTCTACCCGGCGGCAGCGATTAGCCGCGGCCTTCAGGGACAGGAAATGTCCGAATTCGGGGAGCTACGGGCGGCGGGCGCCGTTGCTGTGACCGATGATGGCATGCCGGTGATGAACGCCCAATTGATGCGCCGCGCCCTGGAATATGCGAAAGGCTTCGATCTGACCGTTATGGCCCACAGCGAAGATCTGTCCCTGACCGGCAGCGGGGTCATGAACGAAGGGAAGGTGAGTACCCGACTCGGGCTCGGCGGCATCCCCAACTGTTCCGAAAGTGTGATGGTAACCCGGGATATCGCGTTGTGCGCCCTGACCGGGGCAAAACTTCACATTGCCCATGTCAGTACCCGGGAATCTATCCTGGCCATCCGTCAGGCCAAAGAACGTGGCCTGCGTGTGACCGCTGAAACCGCACCCCACTATTTTACGCTGACCGATGAGGATGTGGGGGAATATGATACCCACGCGAAAATGAATCCACCCCTTCGGAGCCGGCAGGACAGGGAAATCATCCGGGAAGCCTTGGCCGATGGGACCATCGATGCCATCGCAACGGATCATGCACCCCACAGTTCTGTCGAAAAGGATGTGGAGTTCGACCGGGCCGCCAACGGGATCATCGGCCTGGAATCTTCCCTGCCGCTGAGCCTCGAACTGGTTCGGAGCGGGGTGCTGTCCATTCACCAGCTTGCGGAACGGATGTCTCTGGGGCCGGCCCGTATCCTCGGAATAGAGCTGGGCCTTAGCCCCGGCGAACCGGCAGACATTACCATTATCGATCCGGATGCCGCCCATCGGATCGATTCTCAGGCCTTTCAGTCCCTGAGCCGGAATTGCCCCTTTGATGGATGGGACGTCCGGGGATGGGCGGTGATGACGATGGTGGATGGAAACATCGTGTTTGATCGGGAAGTCGATACACCATGAGCAACGCATCAGCCCAAATTTTGGTCGTCGACGACGAACTCAGCATGCGCGAAGTCCTTGAATACATGCTCAGGCGCGAGGGGTACTCCGTCATCTGTGCCGAGAACGGACAAGAGGCTCTTGAGAGATTGAAAAAAAATAGGGTGGATCTAATGCTTTGCGATATCCGCCTTGGAGATATCACCGGGCTGGAGGTGTTGAAATACTGCAAATCCAAAAACCCGGACACGGTGGTCATCATGATTTCGGCCTACGCCTCCACCGAAAACGCCGTGGACGCCATGAATATCGGGGCTTACGACTTTGTCCCCAAACCCTTTGATATCGATGAGATCAAGGGAACCATTGCAGACGCGCTCTCCCGCAAGACCCTGGACCAGGAAAAAAAGTTTGTCGACGAGGAACTGCGGAAGAATCTGCATTTCGGGAAAATCATTGGAAACAGTCCGAGAATGCTTCACATATATAACATGGTTCGGCAGGTGTCCGAAACCAGCACCAGTGTCCTGATTACCGGTGAAAGCGGCACCGGCAAGGAGCTGGTGGCACGGGCCATCCATGACGAAAGCCACCGCCGGGGATTCCCGTTCATGGCCATCAATTGTGGCGGCATTCCGGAAACCCTCATGGAAAGCGAGCTTTTCGGGCACAAGAAGGGCGCCTTTACCGGTGCCACCCAGGACAAGAAAGGGTTGTTCGAGCTGGCAGACCGGGGGACTGTTTTTCTTGATGAAATCGGGGACTTGAGCTTTCCCATACAGGTCAAGCTGCTTCGGGCCGTTCAGGAGAAGGTGTTTAAGCCGATCGGGAGTGGAGAGGACATCAAGGTCGACATCCGTATTATTTCCGCCACGAACAAAACGCTCGAAGAGGAAGTGATCGCCGGGAATTTCCGGGAGGATCTGTTTTATCGTCTCAACGTGATTGAGATCAAAATCCCGCCGCTCAGGGAACGGAAGGGGGACCTGAAATCGCTGGCTCAGCATTTTCTGGAAAAATACTCCAACGAGATGGGGAAACAGGTCACGAAAATCTCTTCTTATGCCATCGACATGCTCAATAAATACGACTTTCCAGGGAACATCCGCGAACTCGAAAATCTCATCGAGCGGAGTGTCGCCCTGTCCAACACCAATATCCTCCTGCCCGACAGTCTCGCCATGTCGGTCCACAAGAACCGATGGATCGAAGGGATGAAAGATCGGCGTTTTGATCTTGACGATGTCGCCAAGGGGGTTGTTCTGGATGAAATTCTCGCTGAAATCGAGCGGGCCTACCTAAAAAAAGCTCTCGAAGAGAGCAACGGGAATAAAAATACGGCCGCTGAGCTTCTGGGCATCAGCTATCGATCCTTCCGGCACCGGTATACCAAGCTGGCCATCGACGACTAATGCTTCTTATTATATAATCCGTTCACCTATTCACTCATTTCCGGCGACCTGAGGACGTCTAGGATGGGACCGGCGGAAGACGCCGTGGGCGGGATGGCCACCTGTTGTCCGATTCGCGTCCGGATTTCGGTGACATATTTTGGCATGGACGTGACAATATTTGTCATCCGCGATCCTCTACGCATCCCAACCGATTCCAAAATAGATTGGGCGCTCTACTTTTATCATATGTTTTCAGTTGTTTAGAATAATTTATCTTTTTTTTCAGCCCTCTGGCACGGGTATTGCTCATAGACTATGCCGACAACGTTGAAACAGCCCTTACAATAACCAGTTCATCAAACAAAGGGGGATTCAGATGCTGAGCAAAATGAGACACACCAATGAAAAGGGTTTTACCCTGATCGAGCTCATGATCGTTATTGCGATCATCGGCATTCTGGCGGCCATCGCCATTCCGAACTTTCTGGCTTACCGAACCAGAGGCCAGGATTCGGCCGCCGTCGCCGCCGGCAAGAACTTTTTCAACATGAGCATGGCCTACTTTGCCGACACCACCACCACCGGAACCC
>Ga0056120_1000208_pt1 | contig 11374 bp, 10 predicted proteins | sample WorMettaBAHAMAS2_FD_71121 | JGI IMG/M metagenome (GOLD analysis project Ga0056120, IMG submission 71121) | Marine gutless worms symbiont microbial communities from Max Planck institute for Marine Microbiology, Germany - Olavius tantulus BAHAMAS.2 ...
ATGCAACCCAACAACCGGTTTCCGCTGGTCAATGAATCACGCTTCCACTTAAAAATCTACCATTACCTGCTTACGTACCCGATGGACGCAACGACAATCCTCATCCTTATGAGTGCAGGTATCTTGGGTGGCGCGACAAATGCGATTGCCGGCGGGGGGACGTTTTTTACCTTCCCGGCGTTGATCGCCACAGGACTCGATCCACTGACAGCCAACGCATCGAACGCGGTCGCTATTTACCCAGGACATGCGGTTGCCGTCCCTGCCTACCGTCATGAGCTACGGGCGCTTGGACAGAGACTAGCCGGCCGTGGGCTGATCGCCGCGCTTGGCGGTCTTGTCGGAGCAGGGCTACTCGTCTGGTCGGGCGAGGCGATCTTTTCCGGGCTTGTGCCGTGGCTGTTGCTCTTGGCCACGCTGATCTTCTGGGCAAGCGGACGCCTGTACCGTTTGACGACCCACATACGCGCACATGTGCCTGCCGTCATCTTCCCGGTCTAATTCCTGGCGGCTACTTCGGGGCCGGTCTCGGCGTACTTCTGATAGCTGCCTTGACGTTGATTGGTGTGCAAGACATACAGAGCGCAAACGCGCAGAGGAACTTCCTTGCGGCCGTGATCACAACGATGTCTGTGGGACTCTTCATCACGGCCGGTACCGTTGCCTGGCCCAAGACCATCGCCGTTCTTATTAGGAGCAGTCATCGGCGGCCATTTCGGCGCACGGCTTGCGCGCCGGATCCCGGCCAATATCCTACGCTATGGTATTGCCGTGATCGGATTCAGCCTAGCTATCCACTACTTCCTTCTTTGAGGGCCGTAGGTTGCATTGAGACGCCGGCATTGGTGCCCCAACCTGTAGATGCGGCTTGCTAAATGTCAACGGGTCTGCAACGTGGGCTGTGCCCACTAATACCGCGCCTACTGTTGACATTTAACCTGATAGCATGAGTCTAACCAACTGTTGGAGAGCCTGGTAGGTCAAAATCGAAATCGGGATTGCGATCCCGATTTCGGGTATGACGCCTATGCCGGGGACCAACAATATTCGAATGTCAGCCGCCCCTCGTGCCAACTGCGGAACGACCTCGGTCATTCCAAATCTCCCGTAGCTCGGAAAGTATCCCCTTGCTATGTTTGAGCTGTTTGGCCATTGGACACGAACGAGAGCACGCTTATGGCGAAGATGAGAGACTGGTTTTGCAAAAAAACCTGATCCCCGGATGCGCGACAGCATTGAGAAAAGACGAGGCTAAGGCCCTGACGTGTCAATTCCACACTATCTGCGCGCCTATATCACCAAGATCGAAGAAAGGGCGCCGAATCCGGTTCCGAAGGCCCTGGAGCGGATACGGGAAATAACCAAGAAGGACAGAGTAAGGATCTGTCCTGGCAGGATGCCTATGAGATTGAGCAGCAGCTGGTGCAGCTCTACGACGAGCCGACCCTACACGTCGTAGTCGGACGACGGTTGCTGGAGGCAGAACAGTCACTGCCTGCGACTACTGCAGGCTGGTATCGGAAGCGCGTGGAAGCGTTGCAGGAGGATCCCGAGGGCTTAGCAGTGCTCCTATCGGGCCTGATCAACGACCTGCAGTGGCGATATACGAAAAACGAAGCATGACGTATATACACGAAGGAGATTACGGAGCGTGCAGAGGCAGTCTACATATTCGCGCTTCTGTTCATGTTCGTATTCCTACTGCCACAGAGATTGCTGTTTAGTGGGAACGGGGTAGAAGCGGACAGCCTTGGGTTGCTGCTATTTGTCGGATTCGCTGGGGCGTTCGGAGCGGCCTTCAGCATGATGACTGGCCTGAGGAAGCGCCTTGCCAGCAGCACGTTCGACGATCTCAAGCTGAACCGCTGCTGGGGATTGATTTTCACCCGCGTCCTGGTCGGTATAGGAGCGGTCTTCATCTTGTTTTTTCGTCCGCTCCGGACTAGTTGACGGCGAGCTATTCCCTGACCTTTCACAGGAATCCGGTAGATTAAAGTATGCGGATTTCACGAAATTGTTCATCGGTTGTTTCATTTCGCGAGGAGACGCCGGGGAACAATCCGATGTGAGGGAGGGGTCCCGGAATGAATAGGGAAGGAAAAGCGCCGGATTCGGCGCGTGTCGGTTGCTCTTGAGCCAATCTCAGTTTCCGACTGATTCGGACCTCGCGGCCTGCCTCCTGCGCGACCGGCATGGTCTGCGGCGCCGACTGCGTGGCCTGAAACGGCGCACACGGGAGGGCCAACCCATCGACCAGGGGTTGGCCGAGTTGTGGGAGGCCATTCGGAAATCCCAGGCTCTGGTCGAACACCGCCAGGCCCAGGTTCCGACTATTCGGTATCCCCCCGAGCTGCCCGTCAGCGAGCGCCGCGACGAGGTTGCTGCCCTGATCCGTAACCACCAGGTGGTGGTGCTGTGCGGCGAGACTGGCTCCGGTAAGTCCACTCAGCTGCCCAAGCTCTGCCTCGATCTGGGGCGGGGGATCGCCGGGTGCATCGGCCACACTCAACCGCGACGGATTGCCGCCCGCAGCCTTGCCGGCCGCCTGTCCCAGGAGCTCGGGACCGAACCGGGGACACTGGTGGGTTACAAGGTGCGCTTCCACGACCGGATCCGGCCCGAGACTGCCGTCAAGCTAATGACCGACGGCATCCTGTTGGCGGAGATTCGGCAGGACAGGTTTCTCAATGAATATGACACCCTCATCATCGACGAGGCCCACGAGCGCAGCCTCAATATCGACTTTCTGCTGGGTTATCTGAAGGGGCTGCTGCCCCGGCGACCTGACCTCAAGCTGATCGTCACCTCGGCCACCATCGATCCTGGGCGCTTCGCCGCGCATTTCGCGAACGCCGCATCGCGTCCGGCGCCTATCATCGAAATCTCCGGGCGCACCTATCCGGTGGAGGTGCGTTACTGGCCGCCGGAGGACGAGTATGCAGGCGAGCGGGACGATGCCATGCAGCGCGCCATCGCCGAGGCACTGGATGAGCTGGCGCGGGTGGGGCCGGGCGATGTCTTGGTATTCCTCTCTGGCGAACGCGAGATCCGCGAGACCCTGCACAAGCACCACCCGCCGTCTACCGAAATCCTACCCTTGTACGCCCGCCAGAGTCCCCAAGAGCAAGCGCGGGTTTTTCAAGCCCACGGCACCCGGCGCCTGATCCTGGCCACCAACGTGGCCGAGACCTCGCTTACGGTGCCTGGCATCCACTACGTGATCGATCCGGGGTTCGCCCGCATCAGCCGCTACAGCCGGCGCGACAAGGTCCAACGCCTGCTGGTGGAACGCATCTCCCAGGCTGCGGCGAACCAACGCAAGGGCCGTTGCGGGCGCGTGGCGGCGGGCCTGTGCATCCGGCTCTACTCGGAGGACAACTTTGCGGCCCGGGCCCCTTTCACCGAGCCGGAGATCCTGCGCACCAACCTGGCCGCGGTTATTTTGCAGATGAAGTTCCTGGGCTTCGGGGCCATCGAAGAATTTCCCTTCCTCGACGCTCCGGATACCAAGCTGATTGCCGACGGCTACCGCACCCTGGGGGAGCTGATGGCCCTGGACGATGAAGGCCGATTGACGCCCCTAGGGGAGCAGCTGGCCCGTCTACCCGTGGACCCACGCATTGGTCGGATACTGCTGGCCTCCAAGGATCACCATTGTCTGACTGAGCTACTGATCATCACCGCGGCCCTGAGCATCCAGGATCCACGGGAGCGGCCCTTGGAGCAACAGCAGGCGGCGGATCAGATCCACGCCACCTTCCGACACCCGGACTCGGACTTCCTCACCTTCCTCAACCTGTGGCGATTTTTGGATCAGGAGCGCGCCCGGTTGTCCCGGAACCAATTCAGAAAACTCTGCCAACGCCATTTCCTGTCCTGGAACCGGGTCCAGGAGTGGCGCGACATCCAAGCCCAGCTGGCCCTCACGATGCGGGAAATGGGTTTTAAGGAGAACCAAATCGCGGGGAACTACGAAGAAATCCACCGCGCTCTGCTGACCGGCTTATTGGGCAATATCGGTCACAAGGAGGAGCAGCGGGAATACCGGGGTGCTCGCAACAGCCGCTTTTACATCCATCCGGGCTCCGGGTTGTTCCGGGAGGCGCCCAAGTGGATCATGGCGGCGGAGCGGGTCGAGATCAGCCGTCAATACGGGTGCATCGTCGCCAGGATCCAGCCGGCCTGGATCGAGCGGGCCGGCGCTCACCTGGTAAAACGCAGCTATGCGGAGCCCCACTGGCAAGCTGGCCCCGGTCAGGTCGCGGCCTACGAGAAGGTCACCCTCTATGGGGTGACTATCGTCCCCAGGCGGCGCGTCAACTACGGGCCTATCAACCCGAGCGAGGCCAGGAAGATCTTCTTGCGTTTCGCCTTGGTGGAAGGGGACTTCGAGACCAGGGCTCCCTTCTGGCGTCACAATCGGGAGCTCATCGAATACGTCCGGTATTTGGAGACCAAATCCCGCCGGCGGGATATCCTGGTGGACGAGGAGGCTATCTATGTCTTCTACGCCCAACGGGTCCCAAGCGGCATCCACTCCCGGCCCCAGCTGGAGAAATGGCTGCGCATGGCGACGCGCGGGGACCCCAAACTTCTGCACATGCGCCTGGACGATGTGATGCAACGGGACGCGGCAGAAGTGACCACGCAGGCGTTCCCCGACGACTTTCAGGTCGGGGCCACCCGGCTTCCTCTCGAATACCGGTTCGACCCTGGGGCGAGTGGGGACGGGATAACCCTCACCGTCCCCTTGTCCCTGGTCAACCAGGTCTCACCCGAGCGGTGCGAGTGGTTGGTCCCCGGTCTCTTGGAAGCGCTGCTCGTCGCCCTGCTACGGGGCCTGCCCAAGCAAATACGCCGGGCCTTGGTCCCCATTCCGGAAACGGCAAGGCGGTTGGTCGAGCGCCTAATGCCCTCGGATCGGCCCCTGATCCGGGCGGTCGCCGGGGCGCTCGAGGCAATGATCGGGGTCTCGGTCCCTGAAGATGCCTGGGACCTGTCTGCGGTGCCTGGACATCTGCGCATGAAGTTTCGTCTGGTGGACGATCAGGGACGCCAGGTGGCATTGGAGGAAGATTTCTCCCGGCTCAAGCGCTGCTACGGTGGCCAGGGGCAACAGGTTTTTTTGGCCGAGATTCCGTCCCACGAGCTGGAACGGACGGGGATCAAGTGTTGGGACTTCGAGGCCCTGCCGGAAAGCCTGGACCTGGACCGCGGCGGTATTCGAGTACGCGGCTATCCTGCCTTGGTCGACCAGGGGGACAGCGTCGCCATCCGGGTACTGGACTCGGAGGCCGGTGCCGCATCGGCCATGCGTCAAGGGTTGCGCCGGCTGCTGATGCTCCAATTGGGGCCGGACCTGCGCGCGCTGCGCAAGGACCTGCCGGCGCTGAACCGCATGCGCCTCCAATACGCCAAGGCGCCGCAACTACCGGGGCAGGGTAAAGCCCAGCCGGCGGATCTGGTCGACGAGCTGATGGCGCTGATCCTGGATCTCACCTTCCTAGAAGACCAGCCACCGATCCGGAACCGGCAGACCTTCGCCTCGCGTCTGGACCAGAACCGGCCGCAGCTGGCGTCCGTCGCCCGGGATGTTTGTGCGCTGACCGGGCAGATACTCACCCGCTACCAGGCCATCCGCAGGCGACTCGCAAATACCATCCAAATCCATTGGACGGCCTCGGTTTCGGACATGGTCGGACACCTGGATGCCTTGGTCTTTCGTGGTTTCCTGCAACAGGTCCCTTACCGATACCTTGATGACTATCCTCGCTACCTGAAGGCCCTGGACGCCCGGGCCGAGAAGCTCTCACATGCCGCCGGCAAGGATCGGCAGCGCATCCGGGAAATGGCCGCTATCCACGAGAAATGGCAGGAGCGCTCGACCGCCGCCCGTGAAGCGGGGCGACACGACGCCCGCCTGGAAGAGATCCGCTGGATGCTGGAAGAACTGCGGGTCTCCCTCTTCGCCCAGCAGATCGGGACCGCCTACCCCATCTCCGTCAAGCGGATCGAAGCACGCTGGCGGGAGCTGGGGTTGTGAATCGGATTAGCCAAAGACTCGAGGGCGTACCCTGATGGCCGTTTTGAGGATGGTTCCCGGCGGCTCCGCAAACATACCTAAATCCCGAATGCAGCAACCTGGTAGTCGCGGATAAAATACAATGAATAGAAAGGCAAACCAGTTTAATTTCTGGATAAAAAGATGATTTTGTAGAGGGAACGGCCTCCGTGCCATTCCGCAACAGCTTCCAACTCAAACCGCGCGGATGCCGGGAGTGGGACTAGGGCATGCAACCGGTAGTCGGCATCCACCCGGAGGAGAAACGATTATGCCGAAAATCACGCTGTCAACCGAGTTGCCGGCCAGTGCCGGGAGCGTTTGGAACCTGATCGGCGGCTTCAACGCCCTACCCGATTGGCATCTGGTGGCCTCGAAATCCGAATGCTCGGAGGACGGTTCCAAGCGGACTCTACATGTGTTGGGAGGCGGATCGATCGTCGAGCAACTCGAAACCACCGGTGAGGGGCATACGTATCACTATTCCATTCTCGAAAATCCTTTACTGATTCGGAATTACCAGGGCACTATCGCCGTCAAGCCGACCGCCGACGGCAATGGCTGCACAGTTGAATGGTCGGGGGATTTTCAGGCCTCGGATGCACCCGACAACGCGGCCGTCAGGTTCATCCAGGGCATCTACCAAGTCGGTCTCGACAACCTGAGTAGGACTTCGGGATCTAGGAGCCGGGGCAGATCGACTCAGAAGGGTGATGCCCGATCGGGTATGCGAGATCCTGTCTCCATCGCTTAAAGCAAATGAAGGAAAACCAGAATACCGAGTGGAAAGAGTCTTGGCGGGACGATTATCTGAGAATGGGTTTGCGGTTTCGCTAATGCGCAAGGGGGCGTTCTGGAGATAGGTCGTAATGACCAGGGCCAGGTTATTAGCCTCCCGGGCGCGGAAAAGCTGTTGGAGGATACTCAAACGCGCGGCCATCCTGCTCTTTCATCCCGAACCGGATCGGTTCGGGACCGGGGGCTCGATCAAGATCGGCTTTTTCGAAAACGACAGTGAGCTACGCTACCATGATGGGATTACCGGCGACCTATTTGCCCAGGCAGACTGGACCCTGGACCTGATACTGACTAAGTACCTCAAAGCAACCGTCAGCTACGAGGGCATACAGCGGATCGAAACTTAGTCTATCCCCCAAGACGCCCTGCGCGAGATCCTCCTGAACGCAATCGCCCATAAGGATTATGCCAGCGGCGTTCCCATTCAGATCAGCGTGTATGACGACCGAATCCTATTTTGGAACAACGGGCAGCTTCCAGAAGACTGGACCGTAGAGCGCCTGATGAGCAAACATCCTTCCCAGGCGTACAATCCGGACATTGCCAATGCGTTTTCCCGGACAGGGATGATCGAAGCCTGGGAGCGCGGGATCGAGAAAGTCATGCAAGTGTGCCGGAATGCTGGCCTGGCATTGCCGTCCCTGACGTACGAAAAACTCGGACTCTGGGTCGAATTCAGCTACCCACCGATGTCACAGTCTTCAGGGGAGGCTACCCAAGAATGGCTCCTGGCCTTGTTGCGGCAAAACCCACCCTGACGCGCAAGGCTCTGGCGGCACGCATCGGCGTTACTGCCGACGGCATCAAATACCATCTGACAAAGCTTACGGAGAACGGCCGCATTCGCCGCGTCGGTCCGACGCGCAAAGGACATTGGGAAGTGCTTGAATATTTCGGTAAGCGAGGTGTGCCGATCGTGCCCGAGAGCAAGGCGCGACGAGGAAGAATAGCCAGTCCTATTGCGACGAGTCGCAACGCTGCTATCGGGTGCGATTGGCGTGCATCGCGGCGGAATATTCACGTGTAACGGTATAAATTTTGTGCGGGCTTTTGCCTTCTTGCAGGGCACACCTTGAGAGCTTGCCGAGGGTCTGTTCGGCGCACGATAGTTTCCATTTCATGGAAGGACCCTTCGGTCAAATCTTTATGGCCAACCGGATCTCTATTCTCATGTACCACCAGGTGGGCGAATTCCCGCCCATGCGGAAGCACCGGGCGAACTATTGTGACCACCGCCGATTCGCCGGCCAGATGGCCTTCCTGAAGGGTTTCGGCTACCGGGTATTGGACCTGGACCAAGTACTGGCGTGTGTGCGCGGCGAACAGTCGATCCCACCTCGGGCCATGGCGCTTACCTTCGATGATGGGTACGCGAATTTTGTAAGCCACGCCCTGCCGGTGCTCCGGCACTACGGCTTCCCGGCCACGGTCTTTGCTATCAGCGGCCAGGTGGAGGCGGGCACAGTGGTTCGCCAAGGACCCGGGACAACCGATTCCCACGCTGATGAGCGCTGGCCAGCTAAGGGAAATCCAGGCTTCGGGCATAACCGTCGGTTCCCATACAGTCAGTTACCTCAAGCTCGCTGAGGCGACCCCCGAGCGCCAACGCCGAGAGCTGATCGATAGTAAGGCATGCTTAGAAGAACTACTCGGCGAGGAGGTCAAGCACCTGTGCTATCCGTACGGAAGCTTTACTTTGAATACGGTACGCGCCGCCACCGGTTACCTCAGTGCCGCCACCTGCCTGCGGGGTCTCGCATTGCCCGGTGATCACCTCCTGGTACTACCGCGCAAGGCTATCTCCTTCGGTGATAGCCTGATCGGCTATTTCTGGAAGCTTGTCGTCAAGAACCAGCCCAAGCCCCAGCTAGTGGAATGGCGCCGAGCAAGCCCGTAGGGCGGGTCAGGCACATGCACCAAGCGCCGCGATTGCCGCGGTGGTGGGTGGTAGCCCGTCGGTCGGATCAGGCCAGGGCGACGAAAGTGGTTGGCGTAGGGCGGATGACGCAAGCTTATCCGCCCTACGCGGACTCATGGGTTTGGTTATGCCGCGGCGGTTTTCATGCCGCAATGGCTTGTCGGATGCTCCAAGCGTTGCGTGCCCATCGATCCATGGCCGGGAATGACAAACATGGATGTTGGGCACGGCGTGCCAGAAACTTTTGGTTCGAGCGCCGGCTTGGCAGTGCGCGCCTTTGCCCAACCTACGCGACTCGCTTCCGAGCCAAGAGCTTGTTTCAGCAGTGAGTATTATTCAGTGGCCCTGGGTGGCGCCGATGCCCGGCAGCCGCGCCCCTGTGGTAGACTTACAGTGTCTTTTTACCCGATGCCGACCTTGCCCCCGCCGTGGCTAGACTCTACAGTCTACTCCTCTATCTCGCCCTTCCCTTTTTGCTGCTGCGTCTCGCCTGGCGTAGCCGTCATGTGCCGGCGTACCGCGAGCAGTGGGGCGAGCGGGTCGGTTTTTACTGCCAACGCCCACTGCGGGCCCATGTCTGGATCCATGCCGTTTCCGTAGGGGAGGTCCAGGCGGCCGAGCCACTTATCCGGCACTTCCTCGCGCGTTATCCGGACGCCGGCGTCATGGTTACCACCACCACGCCCACCGGCTCTGAGCATCTGCGTAATCTGTTCGAGGACACGGTTCGCCATGTCTATACGCCCTTCGATTTGACGCCGATCATGAACCGCTTTCTTGATGCGGTTGGCCCCCGGCTCGTGGTCGTCATGGAAACCGAAATCTGGCCCAACATGCTGAGTGCCTGCGAGCGCCGCAACATTCCGGTAGTGCTGGCCAATGCCCGACTGTCCGCCCATTCCGCTCAAGGGTATGCTCGACTCGGTGGCTTCACCGGCGAGACCCTGCGGCGGCTCGCGGCGATCGGTGCCCAGAGCCCCACCGATGCGGCCCGCTTCCGAGTCCTGGGGGTACCTGCCGAACGGGTACGGGTGACGGGTAACATCAAGTTCGATGTCCGCCCGCCCGGCAGTTTGCTCGACCACGCGGAGGTACTACGCTGCCTTTGGGGAATTCGGCGCCCGGTCTGGGTGGCCGCAAGCACCCATGAGGGCGAGGAGGAGCAGGTCCTCCTCGCCCATCGCAAGATCCTGGACCGGTTACCGAGGGCTCTGTTGATTCTAGTACCGCGCCATCCCGAGCGCTTCGGGCGGGTCGCGGCATTGGTCGAGCGCTGGGGCTTCGCACTCGCGCGCCGGTCTGCCAAGGATCCCTGCGACGAGCGGATCTTGGTATTCCTCGGCGACACCATGGGTGAGCTACCGGCCTTTCTCGCCGCGGGAGACGCAGCCTTTATCGGGGGCAGTCTGGTTCCCACCGGCGGCCATAATTTGCTGGAAGCGGCAGCAGTAGGGGTGCCCATCGCCGTGGGTTTCCACACCTTCAACTTCGCCCAGATTACCGATCTGATGGTGCGGGAGGGGGCGGCGATCCGGGTGACGGACGCTGATGCGCTAGCGCAATGCATGGTGGAATGGCTAGGAGATGCAACGACCAGGATGCACGTCGGCGAGCAGGGGCGACGGGTGGTTCGCGCAAACCAGGGCGCCTTGCAGCAGCTGCTGGATCTGCTTGATGGAATCGACAAAGATGACTGAGGTATGGGGGTTAGCATTCCCGAAACCTGGGGTTAAACTTCGCACTGGGCCAACGGCTACGCCAGTCTCCCGGTACAATGAAACGATTCCTGTGCAGCAGTGCTGAAGTACCGATAACATCGGTTTGGTTCTTCCATCGGGAATGATTTTTTGCCGCAAATGAACACGAATCAACGCAAATTAGTCGAAATCGGCTGGCTATACGTAACCTTGCAGCTCATGTGGACCTCGCTTTGGGTGTAGGATGCGATGAGCACGGTAGGTCTTACAGGATGGCACCATGAGGAGGCGCGAACCGCATCAAAGCAATCCTGAATGATTTGGCATTGTCTGAAGGGTTTGAATTAACACTATCAAGTTAAGCATTACCGGTCGGCAAACAAGAGGGGAAACTACGAATCGGCGCGAATTCATTCGCGCCGATTCGCGCGATTCGTAGTTTTCTCTTCCGCATCCTGACCAACCACGACAAGTGGTCAGCAGCTAACTTAACGGCATTGGGGTTTAGCTTACGATCTATCCGCAGATTACACAGATTTCGCAGATTAAAAACGAAACAATCTGTGAGAATTTGCGTAATCTGTGGACAAAAAAGACAACGTGACCTTTTGCGACCGGTTGGCATTCATTTGCGGAAAAAATCCAATGGCATTGATCTTCAAATAGGCTTAAACGATGCAATGGGAAACTGTCATCGGGCTGGAGATCCACACCCAGCTCGCGACCAAGTCGAAAATTTTTTCCGGCGCGCCGGCCGATTTCGGCGCCGCGCCGAACACCCAGGCCTGCGCGGTGGACTTGGGGTTGCCCGGCGTGTTGCCGGTGCTCAATGAAGGGGCCGTGATCCTGGCGGTGCGCTTCGGCAAGGCCATCGAGGCCGAGATCGCGGAGCGTTCCATC
>Ga0056120_1000210_pt1 | contig 11324 bp, 6 predicted proteins | sample WorMettaBAHAMAS2_FD_71121 | JGI IMG/M metagenome (GOLD analysis project Ga0056120, IMG submission 71121) | Marine gutless worms symbiont microbial communities from Max Planck institute for Marine Microbiology, Germany - Olavius tantulus BAHAMAS.2 ...
GTGTTACCTATGTCTCCGAACACGTGTCACCCTTGTCCCCGGTCCGTACAACAACAAATAGGGAGGGTGCCATGCTTCTTGAAAGCTACCGTCTCGAGATTGTCAACAATCATTGCATGCCGGAAGCCATGTTCGTAAACTGTTTTGCCCATCTGGATCAGGACGTGGGTGAGGCCATCCCCTATCTCAATGCCGTTCTCGGCGGCTTCGAATACACTAAAGACCCGCCTTCGGTGACATTTCGCGCCCAGGGAAAACTCATCAGCGTCCACAGCCGCCAGATCGCGATCAACGCGCTAAAAAACGAGGAGGAGGCACGCAAGATCGTTGAATGGCTGAAACGGGAGATCAACGCCGCTTGGGAGACTCGGGATGACATCAAGCCATCGTACGAAGGCATGCCCCGGCCTCAAATGATAGAAATACTGAAACTGCTTCCGAAAACAAATTGCCGGGAATGCGGGGAGCCCACCTGCATGGTGTTCGCCAACCGGATGTCAGAAGGCATCAAAGGACCGGAGGAGTGTCCACCCCTGAGCGAGGAGGACGGAACAGCACTGGCCAAGTATTTGGCGCAATATGATTTGGACTACTAACGACGGGTGGTGGGTATTAGGTATTCGGAATACGGATAGGAAGACGCAGAATTGACAATACCTATAAGAGCTTGTTAGCAGCCAATACCAAGTATCTAATACCGAATACCCAGCACTTCTAATACCAGGTACCCAATACCTGATACCCATACTTATGATCGAAGCCCCCGAGTTCACAATTCAGATTGCTATGGTCCTCGGCATTGTGCTGATCACCATCGTGCTGTTTATCACCGAGTGGCTGCGTGTGGACATCGTGGCTATCCTGATCATGGTCACCCTCCCCCTCTTGGGTCTCCTGGACGGCCGCGAGGCCTTCAAAGGATTCTCGAGTACCGCGGTTATTTCGATCATTGCCGTGATCATCATGGGTCGCGGCCTGGACCATACCGGGGTCATTAACAGGGGCATCCGCCCGTTATTGCGGCTTGCCGGCTCGAGCCGTCAACGCATGATCCTGCTACTGTCCGGTACCGTATCGGTCATCTCCAGCTTTATGCAGAACGTGGGTGCTGCGGCCCTGTTCCTACCGGCGATACAGCGGATGGGCCGGCAGACCCACACTCCCATTTCTCAACTCCTCATGCCGGTAGGGTTTGCTGCAATTTTGGGCGGCACCCTTACACTGGTCGGATCCAGTCCGCTGATCATGCTGAACGATCTTCTTCGGCCTTACGACCTGGAGCCCTTCAGCCTCTTCGATGTCACACCGGCCGGCGCTGCCATCGTCTTGACAGGCATCGTCTACTTCATCGTCTTCGGTAAGCTTGTGCTTCCCAAAGAGACTGAAAACGATACCGCCGATCGCCAGCCAATGGTCGATCCTCTGATTTACTACCCGGAGCTGGTCAAGCTTTACGAACTCGAATATCCGGAGGGAAATGGAGATGGGCCAAAGGTGCTCGATCTCTGCGATCGGTTTAACGTCCATGCGGTGGCGCTCTCTCTGGACGGCGGGTTGCACAAAATCATGCCACCGGACCGGGACCTGAATATCACCCCGGGGTCCGTCTTTGCGGTCTACGCCTCACCCGAACATGTCGAACAGGTCGTCGATGCTTATGGATTCAAGATCAAGTACGATCTCGATGTTTTTAAAGAAGATCTGTCCAGGGATGTCTCAGGTGTCGTGGAGGCTATCATTTCTCCTCACTCCGGTTTCGTGGGCAAGACCCTGATACAGGTGAGATTCCGCCACAATTATTTAATGGCGCCGCTGGCCATCGTGCACCAGGGCCAGATTCAATACCGGAAGATAGGCCCAAGGGTTCTGGAATCGGGCGATGTCATCCTGATGCATGGCAAATGGGAGAGTTTTCAGCGGATGCGGCCCAAGCGGGACCTGCTCTTCGCCCAGTCCCTGGAGCATGATGTCCTGCTCACGAATAAATCCAAGGTGGCGTTTGGCTGTTTTGCCCTGGCCACAGCGCTGATTGTCTTCACCTCCCTGCCAATTTCCGTGTGTCTCATGACCGGTGCCCTGGGCATGATTTTAACAGGGGTGTTGACCATCGACGAAGCCTACCATGGAATAGACTGGCGTACTGTGTTTCTGCTCAGCGGGCTCATCCCTCTGGGGCTGGCCATGCAGAAAACCCATGCTGCGGAGTGGCTCGCATTCCATCTGCTCAATTTCATAGGCACCCCGTCTCCCACACTTTTCGTTCTCGTCATCGGCGCTATGACAACCGTATTCACCCTGGTCGTCTCCAATGTGGGCGCCACCGTCCTGCTGGTGCCTATGGTTGTGGGCATGGCCAATCATGTCGGTGTGGATCCACGGGTGGCGGCCCTGGTTGTGGGACTGGCCGCATCAAATGCCTTCCTTCTGCCCACCCACCAGGTCAACGCTCTCTATATGGGCCCCGGCGGATACAGCACTAGGGATTTTATCAAAGCCGGTGCACCCCTCAGCATTCTGTTTCTAATCGTTCTGACTGCAGTGATGGTTGGGCTATATTGCTAAGACGGATGGCATGGAGTCAGGTCCTGCATTATTACATGTGTCTCAGGATCATGAACATGCTGTTTTTCGAGGTAGGCTCGATAGAATAGTATTTTTCGGCATTATTGGAAATGTCATAATGCAAGACCTGACCCCATTCTTTGGTGGTGGGACATTAAGGGTATGTCAAAGACATGGTAGAATGTTTCTCTTAAATGTCACTGGTTTGGGTGCGACGGTAGTTTAAAATTAGGATGTAGACACTGACCAAAAAAACCCAGGCGGGAAAAATAAAGCGGGTTTCACGGATCGACCCGGTCATGAACACAAATCCCAGGCCGGTGATTTGAGTTGTAATGATTAACCAGCGCGGCATCGCTTTTGTACGGGACCAATGGGAACAGATCGATAGCATATAAACACCCAATACACGTCGAGCAAAATTCTGAATGATCTCGTCCTTGAACTCGATGCCGAAATATAGAAAATCAATATTGGCAAATCTGTCAGCGTATAGGTTGTACGTACGAAATATCGCGCCGAAAGCGGCGGCCCACACAAAAAAAAGCCCCACAAACAATACACCGCTTCCAAAGAATACGGTCGAGAAGAATCGATCCTCCTGATCTCCCAGCCAATCGCGATTAACCGCTGTAAACCACAAAAAGGTAACTCCGGCAAAAGGCGCCAGCGCCAGTACCAGAGAGGCAGTACCTGCGTTTGATTGTACCCAGTCCCTGCTGATGGAAACTGACCCGCCCGGCAGAAGATAATGATTTATGATCATTATGCTCGCGAATAAAAGCGAGAACAGGATACCGTTAATCGCTGCCGCGCGGGGGGACAGGAGACGGGAGAAGATGGATTTTTTCTTTTCTGACATTCTGCTGCCCTTCGACGGATGCTTCCAGATATTCCGGATAGATCACATACCACAACACCGTTTATACTTTCTTCCACTGCCACAAGAACATGGCGCTTTTCGCCCCGGGGCCTTGGGTTTTGCTTTCATGTCTTGCTGTTGCACAACTCCCATGGCTTCTGGAACTGGCCGGATCGCCGTACAGGTTTCCTTTTCCGATTTAATACAATGCGTGCCCCAAGGTTGCGCGATGCAACGGAAGTTTTGCCATCACCTGACGTGGGATAGGCTCACCAACAACCCGCAGTTCAGTTAGAGGCCATCAACGCACCGCATCATGGGTCGAACCGCTCGAATGCCCAGTTCACCTCGTCAATGACGGGCAGATGGGATCCGTCGTCCCTGCCCACCTCGGCATCGATCAATCGATTGAGCTTGTCGTTCATGGCGAGCAGAAGATCCTGTTTGGTCTTATCCATGGCGAGATTGTTCATTTCGTATGGATCATTCTGTAGATCGAACAGCTCTACATCGTTGACTTGAAAGATCTGTTTAACCGCCGTCGGACGGTTGTGCTCCGTGGAACTGAAATACCGGCTGTATTTGTAACGTCCGTCATATACCGTACGAATTGCAGAGCGTTTCTTGGCATCCGGTTTGGGAACGGTGTCTTTTGTCAGTTTCTTTCCTGAAGCAATCGCCGTAACGACATTTTTCAGCCAGTCGGCATCCATGTACGACCACATGCCGTAGCAGTACAGGGCGCCCTCACGGATGGCATCCAGAGGGGCTTGTCCCGGGTTTTCCAATAGGGGCGACACATCGTGACCATGGAGTTTGTCGACCACCTCTGTCTTCTGTTTTTTATCGGCCCCGGTCATGGCCAGGATTGTCGGTACGAGATCGAGGTGGGAAGTCACGGTCCGGCATTTCCTTCCTCCCAACATGTCCGGATGGTAGAGAATGAAAGGCACGTGGTTTTGCTCCCGGTAGGCGGTGGCTCCTTTACCGGACATCCCGTGGGCACCGCAAAGCTCGCCATGATCGGCGGTAAACATAATGATCGTATTCTCCATCATACCCAGACTGTCGAGCTCCGTGAAGATAGTATCAAGGGAACGGTCGTTATCGCTGATACAATTGAAGTAGTAATCCTGCAACGCTCCCCATCGTCGGTCTTCGTTACGAACGGCACCAACGAGCAATTTCCTTGATTTTTGATATTCAAAGTGCGCTTTGGGCCGACCCGGTTTATTCCACTTCTCCTTGCGGCTGGCTGGCAGCGGAACGTCCCACTTTTTCTGGTAGATCTTGTCATCCGGCTCCCGATTAATGGCCATCAACGGCTTGGGATCGCCTTGTTTCTTTTTGCCGGGCTCGTCAGTGTCGTAGAACATGACGTCGTGGGGATTGACCAGATTAAGCGCCATGAACCAGGGCTGGCCTTCGTCATTCAGCGGTTTACCCTTACGCCGCAACCACCCCTGGGCGGTGGCGGTAACGAATGGATCGGTATGATAGCCGCCCAGCGGGTCACTGACCATATCGCCGATGCCGGTAAAATCGGAGAACCCATACTCGTTCATTAAATCGTTTCCGACAAGGCGGAGCAGTTCGTCGGGGGCAAAATGCTCGTGCAGACGGGAATGAAGATGCCATTTGCCCTGATAGGTCGAATAGTAGCCGGCATCGCGCATCATGTGGCCGATGGTGGGAATATCGAATGGCAGGTCCTCGATCCAGGGAAAGTTCGTATTGTCGAACATTTGGGTATGCTGGATATGTTGGCCGGTATAAATGACCGAGCGGGACGGTGTGCAGACCATGGAACAGACCTGGTAGTTTTCAAAAGTGGTTCCCAACCTGGCCAGACGATCCCTCCCGTGCCAGTGGCCTTTCCCCATCAGTTCGGGCATGTAGCGCTCCTGATCGGTGAGGATGAACAGGACATTGTAACGCTTGGGCGTGACCGGTCCTTCGGACCGTGTTCTTTTTGAACCAGACTGCCCGGCCTGAGCTGTTTTCGGCGTCAGAGACAAGGCCCCTGAGCCCATGGCCAAAGTAGCAAGTCCGGCTGTCTGAAGAAAATCCCGGCGGGAGAGTCCCTTTGAAAGGTCGTCTTTATTACTGCCGGATTGACTCATTCTTCCCCCTTTCGATCATTACTTGATTTCACCCAAAAGCTTCGGGTGGGTGACCAGTTTTCTGACCCCGTGGGCATAACTTTCTCCAAACACATTTTTTTTGCACCAATTACTGAGACTGTTGATGTCAACTTTGGCGCACTTTGGCCGGACACTCCACGTCCCATAATAGGGTGAACAATTCTTTTCCGTATATTTGGGTCCCGTAGTGGATCCGGCATACTCAACCGGCTCACCGGTGTTGTCGGGAAGCGCCTTGGCCTGATGGTAGCCGTTCGCCATTTGGCCACCGTAAACAAAGTCCATGAAATTGAGCGCGGAAGGGTCATTCACCACGGTAAATACCTGGGATTCCACCCGGAGATTAGGGTTGATACAACTTTCTGATAAGCAGGAATTTAACGTTTCCCCAGGCGTTATATCACAGGATGAATACACCCAGTGCACCTCGATGGTGTCTCCGGGTTTTAGATCTTTGCAATAGTTGGTTTTGGGCTCTTTTAACTCCGACCTTGTCAAAGATTTACTCATGTTACATTTATATCCGCCGCCAAGGCCGTCCACACCAGCACCGGCGTAGATCGAAAAATCTTTCGATTTGTGTTCCGCATTGACGTGGAAATGAAGATTACACAAATTCATTTCTGTGTACTTTGAGGCCAGAGAGAAGTTGGACCTGTTCTCCCCGGAGCGATTGTTGATATCCCGAGGCGCTTGAGGCCCATACCCCGTGCAGACATCGCCGAAGGCGATCCCTGTAAAAACCAGAACCAAACCCAGCCCTATAACAATGCTGAAGTACCTTGTTTTATCTCTTTTCATCAGTCTCTCCCCATTGTTAATGTGAATAATTTTTACAGATGTTTACAAATATCCCAATTGAAAAAAGGGTGTCAAATTTTAGATGGTGAATGGGGTCAGGCCTTGCATTATCACATTTCTAAAACTATCGAAGAAATTATATTTTCGAGGCCCTTCGAAAATTGGGATACGGTGGTGCCCTATACCGTGATGGAAGGAACAGCTTTTCATGATTGATCCGATGTGATCGCGCCTTGAATCGCACTTCTGGATAAATGTGATAATGCAAGACCTGACCCCATTTTTATGGAAAGGTCATTTCAGGAGATGATCGTTTTTACGACCCGGAAGCCAACTCGCGGGCTTCGGCGATCCGGAGAGCTGAGGCTGCGGATGGCACAACGGCAATACCAGTCCCCGGAACCCCAATCCCCGCCCCTGAGGACACGCGCCAGACCCATAGGCGGCCCCTCCGGAGATGTTCCAGGGCTGGCGGCATAGTAATTTCGATCATACCAGTCCGAGCACCATTCGTGGACATTACCATGCATATCGAACAAGCCCCATGCATTGGGGCGCAAACGTCCCACCAGGTGGGTTTGCTTGTCGCTGTTGTTTTTATACCAGGCATAGTCGGTGAGTTTCATCCGTTCGGGGCCAAAGCAATAGGTGCTTTCGGATCCGGCCCGCGCAGCATACTCCCATTCCGCTTCGGTCGGCAGACGATATGATTTCGTTTGTTCGGCGTCATTCAAGAGCTGGATAAACTTGCACGCATCGGTGTGGGACACCATCTCCACCGGGAGATCTTCGCCAACAAACTGGCTGGGGTTTGAATCCATAAGTTTCGACCACTGGGATTGTGTGACGGTCACACGGCCAATGTAAAACGGTGTCTCGAAGGTGACCGCATGTTTCGGCAGCTCATTCTCGTCTGCCTGTTCTTTGTCCCAATCACCTCCCATGGTGAATGTGCCCGCAGGAATCGAGACAATCTCAATACCGATGCTGTTGGTTACGATGTCGGTCAATTTTGATCCTCCTCGTTGCTCCAACGACTATAGCAGTTACTAAAAATATGTTCCGAATGAGGACGAAGAATCCATCTTCATGCCGGACTTGATAAGCCTGCCCCGGCATGTAATTGGCCGGGGGCATCAAGAATCGGTTTGCCGTCTACTGGATTCTCCTTCGACGTTGCTCAGGATGGTGAGCCTGTCGAACCACGGCCTCCGCCGGAATGACATCGGTGTTTTCGAGCCATTTGTGGTGTGAACGACTTGGCTCCAATCGGAACGGAATTCCGGCAATCTCTATAATAGGAAAAAAGAGTTCGTTGGACTGACATTGGATCTCCGGCACGGATGAATTGTAGTCGATCAGGGACGGATACCGGACAGGCGCTGCAGAATGAAAACCGCCTCCCCAAAATCAATACTGTCGTCTCCGTTCATGTCCGCACCGGGATGGGGGATGCCGGGTTCTCCGGTCTTTCCGGCGATCAGCTGGAAAATCGCTATGACGTCCGCTAAATTCGCTTCCCCATTGCCGTCCAAATCCCCCGCCATGTGAAAGGGGTCGGTTTCGCCGTGGTCCTGACGGCCGTTGGCGTTTGTGTCCCCCACGCCGTCGGGGAGTCCATCACCGTCGCTGTCCGGATTGGTGGGATCGCCCATGGTCAGCGGATCCAGATCGGGAATAAACACTCTTGGGTCGGTGTCCGGTCCGATGTCTGCCAACGTAATTCCCAACTCGGTACCGTCCTGGATGCCGTCTTCATCCGTATCGACCTTGAAGGGGTCTGTTTCATGGTGTTCGATGGTGCCGCTGTGGTCGGCATCCTCTAAAGCATCGGATATGCCATCATCGTCCTGGTCAGTGTCCGTCGTATGAATCTGAGCGATGATCTCATCGTCGGCTCCAAACTGACGCGCCAGCCACACGATACTGAATTTGTATTCACCGAGCCGAATTGCAGAGGGATTTGTATACGTGACAATGTTCCGGATGGCTGCAAAGAACGGATCCCCGGCGGCATTGCCATTGCTGTCGAAGAGACGGACTGCCAGGGAGTAGCTTCCGAAGCCAAATCCGGACGAACGCCAGACAACGACAAAACCGCTATTTATGCTACCGATTACCGATGGATTCCGCTGGTCGCCATCAGAAGTCGTGTGGACCGGTATATTGGGAGTCAACGGGCCGCCGTCAGCATCAAACACCCGGACAACGATATGGCCGCCGCTTCCGCTCTGTTCTTCGGACTCCCAGGCCACCACAAACCGGCCATCGGACAGGCCGCTCACCGACGGATCCATCTGGTCGCCATCGCCTGTTGAAGAAACCGTCAGCTCCGAGGTCAACGGGCTGCCGGAGGCATCGAACACCCGGGCAAATATCTCTCTGTCACTTCCGATTTGTTCTTCGGATTCCCATGCCACGACAAAGCCGCCAACGGACAGGCCGGCCACCGAGAGGTTCCATGGGTTATAGTCAACATTGGTGTTGACCACCAGTTCTGTAGTCAATGGACTTCCGTCAGCATCGAAACGCCTGGCAACAATAGCAGATCCGCTACCGCCCGTTCGGCAAGAACGCCAAACGACCACAAACCCGCCGTCCGAGAGTCCGGCGACTGAAGGATTATATTGGTTGCATTCGGTTGTCGTGTTTGCCGGGATCTCATCGGTCAACGGATTGCCGGCGGCATCGTAAATCCGGACAAAGACTCCGGTATAGTCCCCCACCTGACCGCGGGATTCCCAGGTTACCACAAATCCACCGGTTGCCAGACCGGCCACCGAGGGACCATTGACCGGCAGTTCTGCGGTTAATGGACTGCCGGAAGCATCGAATACACGGGCCTGAATATCATCATAATCTCCCCAATAGGGCCATGCAACAACGAACCCTCCCCCGGTCAGACTCGCCGCTGAGGGTTGTTGTAGGCTTCTCGAAACGTCCACCAGAATCTCCGGCGCAATCCGCATCGCGTCCGCTACCGTGATAAATGCTTCCGAAGATGCCCAGCCGTCGGCGGCAGCGCTGATGGATATCTCTTGATCCCCGTCCACAACCCGGTCGTCGGTGACCGCAATGTCAAACGTCGTCGAGCGGTCTCCTTCCGGGATGGTCACCGTTTCGGGTACGGCTATTTCCCGAAAACCGGTCAGCGAAAGATTTACCGCCAGATCGGTCATCAGAATACCGGGAACAGACACGATGCCGGCACCTTCGAGAACGCCGGCCGTTTCAGGCACGGATTCAGGCAGGGTCAGTGACAGAGATCTGATCTCGTTGTCCTCAATGGACAGATCCGCGCTGTCGGACGTCCACCCCTCGACCCGTGCTTCGACCCGAACATTGCGCGGGCCGTCGAAGAGTTCGTCATCAACGGCTTCGATATTGAAAGTCGCACTCCGTTCCCCGGCGGGAATCGTCACAACGACCGGAATAATGACTTCTCCTGCAGGTTCCACCGACAGGGAAATCGTGACATCCTGCCCGGCTGTTCGATCCATCGACACATAAGCCTCATCTGATATCACGCCGGTACCCTCGGCAACAGAATTCGGCAAAGTCACAGTCAGAACGGCCGTTTCATCGTCGTGAATCTCGGTTGGGGCAAAGGCGGTTGGGAACCCGTCTGCCGTAGCCGTTATGGTAACATCCTTGGAGCCTCCGACCAGGTCATTATCCCTTACAGTGATGTCGAACATGGCGGACAGCTGGCCGGCCGGTATGATTACCGCCGCCGGAACCGACAGGAATTCCGGCCGATCGGATAGGATGCTGACTGTCAGGTCCTCGTCCCGGGCTTCGCTCAGGTGAACACCTCCCCTGCCCACGGCTGTGCCGCTGCTTTCATTAAAAGTCGATGGGACCGTCACGGTAAGCGGAAGCTCCAGGGCAACCCGTTGAACCGCCCAATCTCCGCTTGAGCCATGAATAACAAATGCCCGTTTGCCGGAACGATCCAGCGCAAGACCCCGATACGCCGGGCCTTTCGGTCCCAAACCGGATTTGGAAATCAACGGGTATGTCGATACCAGAGTGCGGTGCGCGGCATGGAACTGCGCAATCCGATCGGTTCCTTCTCCGGCGATATAGACGAAATGCCCTGCCGTATCGGTATCGATTCCGCGCAACCAGAAAATATCGGGATAGTCTTCCGGAAGGGGAAATGAATCCAGCAGGGACAGGGTGGATGGGCTGAACACATCGGCGTTGCTGTAAAGGGCGTTTCCATCGGGTGAGATCAGAATTTGATTAATGTATATGTCGCCCCGATATGTCGCCAAAAAAATCGGAGAGGATCCAGTGACATCGAGAGCGGAGAGGGAATACCTTCCATAACATAAAAGAGTGCCCGTATTGTCTGTTTGAAGCCATCCCTTGTGCACCTGTTCCGTCAACCCGGGGCCGACCCCGAAATTAGTCAGCACAGACTCGGTGTCCGGATCATAGTGATAGATGTCATCCCATCCGGACTCGTCGATCAGGAAAAGCTGGTCCCGGTGATCGAAGGCGACGGAAAATGTGTCCAGGTCGACATCCAATTGCCTGGCCATTAACGAGACCAGATCTAATAGATAAAGATTCCCACCGGCAATGGCCAGAGTGGAGCCGTCTTTGCTGAAGGCCATGTCATCGAACCGGCTGTTCATGGGGACTCGGTGGATCACCCGGCCGGTTCGGGGATCAATGACCGCCAGCTCTTTGTTTCCTGCATCCCCCAAATAAATGCGATCCCGCAAGTCATCTCCGAGGATGGACCCTAGGTCAGTACTTTCCGTATCGGGAAGCCAGGCGGCAAATCGTAAATCCAAATGGAGCCTGCCCCAGCCGTAAATGTTGTCCTTGCGTATCTTACCCATATCCCGGGCTGTTGTATAGACTGGGGAGATAGGTAACAGTTGTTCGGAGACATGGGTAACACTACCATCAGGCATATCGTTTACACTTGGGAGAACGAC
>Ga0056120_1000211_pt1 | contig 11128 bp, 8 predicted proteins | sample WorMettaBAHAMAS2_FD_71121 | JGI IMG/M metagenome (GOLD analysis project Ga0056120, IMG submission 71121) | Marine gutless worms symbiont microbial communities from Max Planck institute for Marine Microbiology, Germany - Olavius tantulus BAHAMAS.2 ...
CTATTTTTGCAACCAGAAGATTGCGCAACTAAATGTAAAAGAACAATGAAACACGAAAAGTGTTACCTATGTCTCCGAACACGTGTCACCCTTGTCCCCGGTCCGTACAGTGGTGGAGGTGGGGGCGTCGATCCAGGTACAGACCAGGCCGCTTCGGGGGATACCGCCATACGTTCGACAATCTTGTCCTTGGAGATATTCCACACCATGTTGTCAGTTGCCAGCGAAAGTGGGCCATCATATGTCGATCGTACACCGTCGTAGATACCGTAGCGTGTCCCTTCCTCGTTGAAGAAGTGATATCCGACAGCGTGACGCGGTTTGATTTCACTCATTACTTTGCCGAACGCCGGTGGCGATGTGTGCACTTGCGTGCCAACGCCAAGAGCCTGACCTGGTGACTGCCCGTACCATTCGACCAACTCGCTGGGTGTCAGGAAAACTTCGTGAATGGCCAGGTCTGCATCCTTGGCATACTTTACGAACCATTTGTTGGGGAATGTGTCTCCTCCAAAGACGACTTTCATCCCAGCATATTCCAGCGAGAAAGAGACGGCCCCATCACCGGCGTGAATAGCTGGCCAGGAGCGGATGATGACACCATTTTCCTGATAGACGATTTTATTCAAGCCTTTGTAATCAAACTCGGTAACCTGAATCTGACCCGGCTTGGGACTCAGCTTGGCGTTGCGGGTCGTTGCATCCCAGGTGTAGGCCTTGAGGAAGTGATCGACAGCATATTTGGTACCCATCTCCGGTGTGGCGCCGCTCGGCCCCCAGATTTTCAGCGGTCCTGTGCGGCCTGCCGTCCAGCCACCGGCCCAGATCGTCGCCAGATCGCCCCAGTGATCCGTATGCAAGTGACTCAGGAAAATCTTGTCCAGCATGTCGTATGGAATCATCAGCGCAGCCACATTCGCCATGGAGCCTGTGCCAACATCGAACAGGAACTTGTCACCGTTGCCCAGTTCGAAAAGGAAGCAGGTCGCAGCCTGGCCTCGACGAGCTGCCGGCAGGCCTGTGCCGCATGCAATCAGGCGGATTTCATTCCGGCGAAGTTTCTCGGTGCCGGGATAGTAGATGTAACGATCCGGGGCCACACCGGTTGGCGATTTGACCGGCCCGCCGGCTGCCTCCGCCGTAGAGATCATCGACCCATTCGGTCCCTTCTCAGCCGACACATAAACTCCAACTCCAACCACCACAGACAAAGCAATAGCAACCAAGATGTATTTCCAATTCGTCATTTCGAGACCTCCTAACAGATTATGGATCAATGAAACACCGGATGCTGTCGCATATTACCACACTCGGTAATGTTGGGCTTAGGCACCGGCTCCAATGATTCTGCGTTGAGCGGACTGTCAAACGATCAACACGATGACAATAATTGCTCCGAAGGCGAGCGGGAATATCAAGCGGGAAACTTTGTCGATACGCAAAGCGAGCGCCTCTTTTTCTATTGAGACAAGATAAACTGCTACTAGGGATTCAAAAAGCGCCAGAAAGACCAGGATTGTTGATCCAACAATGAATCGGTCGAGAAGGGTCAAGTAGCCAAGCCTGGGCACCATGTTCGTGGTCGCGAAAATGAACGCGATTAGTGTCAGCATCGAGGTGGCGGAGAGCCCTATCTGGGGACCATACTGAGCAGGGTTTATCCAGAATACGCACCAGGACATGGCGACGATCAGGCATAACGGCATTATCACCTTCCACAAGTAATAGGACCGAATCCGTTCGGCAGGGATATGAAATTCAAACCGGGATTGGTATCTGTCATAATAATTGTCATACCGTCGGCCGATTGTTGCCTCCACCTCTTTTATGGTCCAGTCAGAAATGTTCAATCGCCCATGTTTTCTGATCGCTTTTTCGTCAACGACTAGCAGGACCTCTTTTTCCGACCATCCCACCGGGAGAAGTGTAATAACAAAGACTTGTTTATCGAATGGGAAATCTTTCAAATGGTGATAGGTAGCAAAAGTCCCCGACTACCTCTGGGAGTATTGCACTTGTCCGCCCGGCCCGATATCCACTTCCTTTGGGCGACCCGCGAACTTTCTGCCCGAATTTATAAAAATCAAATCTGGAGACCAGATTTCGGAGATTGGGATGCCGCATCCTTCCAATTTGCTGAGTCTTGGATCCACCCATTTCTGAATAAGGGCAAAATCCCCGGTCAATGTCTGATTGATGTCATTGATCTCCATCAGGTCGATCATATACATCCCCACGGAGACCCTGGTCGGCGGGCCGTCTGCATTTGGCCTTATGTCGGTACGGATGTTTAAATTAGAACATGGATCCTTAACGGAGCCCGGAGCTCCGTGGGCTTGTTCTGGTGAAATGAACGCCATGGCGGAACAGATGAGAACGGCATAGAACGAATGAAGAAATATGTTCATTGGGCCCATTCCTTATATCGATATATCGATGGCATTGTTCTGCTTTGCAGTGAAGTCCACCGTTCCTTATCCACGTCCCTTCTTATCAGGTGTAGGGCGCGGACATCAATATAGTTTCCATCTGTTTCAGCCCGATGAAGCTACCACTGCATGTTGGGGATGGAAACAGGTGGGTCAAAGTGGATTTTCTCACAGATGATATTTTAAATGATCCAGGTATTCTTCGAAAAAATTTAACAAATCCTCCGCCGTTCCGATCCTCTCGATGATGTCGTCTTCGGAATAGTGCAGGCTCACGTATACCGCAAACGCATCCACCAGAAATCCCATCTCCTCTTTATCGTCACAAATCGCTTCGTGTGTCACCATGGTCTTAACCCGGACATTGCACCAGCCGGAGACGTTCATGATCAAGGCACTTCGAGGTGGGCTACGACTGAGCTCAGCCGAAGTCAAGCTGTAGTCCATCTACCGCAAACCTCGAACCCGCCGTCGCTCTTCGAGCTTCCGACTTTGCTCTATGAGCTACGACGGGACAAGATGGCGCGCCCATAATCCTTAGACCGTTCAACGAGCTTCTCAAAAAGCATTCATAGCCTTGCCGTAGCTTCATGCGAAGGCAGGTAGCGCAAAGCATGGACGTCTCCGGTTGGCCCGCAAGGGTGAAAACGTTTCAAGTCTTTCGTCCGTTTCCGAGAGTTACAAATTGCACTACGGCCGAATAACTCATCATTCACACTGAAACACCTATATTGGTTCTTCTTTGCCATTTACTGGAAAGATTTCATGCACTGTTCGGGTTAAAGGCCTTCTTGACTTGGTTTAGCAGCTGCGCTTTCTCCATATTATCCTCCCGGATCCGAACGGAACTATTTGATGTTTAATATTCTCTGCCGCTTATCGCGAAACCCGATCTGCGAACCACCCAATCGACTGGTCGGTCGGAAATAAAGTCGCTGCCTCACCGCCCACGAACCGCCGTCTGGGCTCGGATATAAATCCGATTAACTAATTGTATTTTAACAATAATATTATATTCTTATTTACTTGACCTCGCAGGTGTACTATTATAGGAAAAACTGGCCAGTCGGAAAAAATAAGGGCACCAACAGCCGACTGGATATAACATACAACAAGGATTCTCGGATGTCGCCCAAATATGTAGACCGTGAAGAGAAGAAACAAACCATTGCCCGATCAGCTCTCGACCTGTTTGCGCTGAAAGGATATGCCGCCACCAGTGTCGACCAGATCGCCGCCTCTGCGAGTGTCGGCAAAGGCACCCTCTACGAGTACTTTGAGACGAAAACCGATATTTTCGTAGCCGCTATTGTGGAATGGATGAAACATTTCGAGAACACCATCATGGCGGAACTGGAACACATCGATGACCCGATACTGCGCCTGAAGACATTCGTTGAGATCAGTACGGCCTTGGTCGACCCGATCGATCCGCTAACGGCCCGTTTTTCGATTGAAATACTTCAACATACCCTGCTGGAGGACGGGGCGCTCTACGAGCGCCGCTACGTGATGAAAGACGTCCACAGAGGCATGCGAAAAATCCTGGAAGGCATTTTGCTCGACGGTATCTCCAAAGGGGTTTTCCGGCCGGAGTGGGCCCGGGACGCAGAGAAGTTCGCCATTAATCTGCTGGGCTACATCGATGGCATCAGTCTCCACCACCTCATGTCTCGAAACTATTTTAAAATCCGAGAACAAGTGGAATTCACGTTACAGAACGTCATCGGCATGCTTCGCAGCAAACCGGAAGAATCGTGGGGCGCGGCGGTTCCAGACGACGATCGCCTCGCGGTTTAAATTAAACACGAAAGCTCTGGATTCTGCATCATGGAAACTCGAGACGACCCGACACAAACACCGGAACAGAAGGCGCCTAAGTCTCTCAGGGGCCGCAGATTGATTCCGGCCCTGATTATTCTTTGCCTGCTGGGCACCATTGGTCTCCTGGTGGTCACGTGTCAATCCAAGGCCGAGGTGATCCGGGAAGAAAATCAGGCGAGCATTGAAAAGGAACAGCCCCCGCTGAATGTGGTCACCCTGAATCTGGTACCCGGCATGATTCGCGACCAGATCGATCTTCCCGGTGTGACCGAGCCGTGGGTGGAGCTGACCATATCGGCCGAGGTGGCCGGTAAAGTCGTCGAAAAAGTCGTGACCGAAGGGGCTGCCGTCAGCAAAGGGGATGTTCTGGTCCGCATCGATTCCAGGGACTACAAGAATGCTTACGTATCGGCCAAAGCATCCCATAAACTGGCCACATCCGAGTTGCATCGGTTAAAAAAATTACACAACCGCCAGGCGGTATCCCAATCCCAACTGGACAATGCCGTCACCGACCTGGCCAGAACCCGCGCCGCCATGGATAATGCCCGGATCGCCCTGGAACGGACCAGCATTCGAGCCCCCTTTTCAGGGGTGGTAAACAGCATCGTCATCGATGAGGGGCAGTACCTGGCGGTGGGTGATCCGGTGGCAGAGATTCTCCAGATCGACCGCCTCAAAGTCAGGGTGGGCATCCCGGAGTCCGACGTTGCGGCTGTTCGGCGGATCGACCGTTTCAAGGTGCGAATCGATGCGCTGGGTGGAAAAACCGTTGTCGCAAAAAAGCATTTTCTGTCGAAAACGGCGGATCCCATGGCCCGGCTCTACAATCTGGATCTCGAACTGGATAATTCCGGCGGAGACATCCTGCCGGATATGTTCACCCGCGTGGAGATTATCAAAAAAGAACTTCCAGACGGTCTCTCCATTCCCCTTTATTCGGTCATCAGCCGCAATGATGATCAAATCGTCTATGTTGTCCAGGAGAACCGGGCAAAGGCCCGGTCTGTAAAGTTAGGGCTTCTGGATGGTTGGCGTGTGGAAGTCCAGGAGGGTCTACAGGCGGGTGAGGACGTGGTGGTGGTCGGCCACCGGAGCTTGAACGACGGGGAAGCGGTCAAAGTAGTAAAACGTGTCGAAGCGGTGGAGGACATTCTCAAATGATCGTTTCGGATACCGCCATCCGTAACCGCATCAGTGTGTTCGTACTGGCGATCATCATCATCGTGGTGGGCATCTACTGTTATATGGCCCTGCCCCGGGAGAACGAACCGGACATCACGATCCCCAATGTGTTTGTTTCCACCAACTACAAGGGGGTTTCCTCGGCGGACATGGAGACCTCCATTACGATCGAGATCGAAAACAAACTGAAGGGCCTGGATTGGGTTAAAAAAATCCACTCCATCAGCTCCGAAGGCCTCTCCCAGATCAACATTGAATTTCTTCCGGGGACCGATATCGACGACGTCCTGCAGAAAGTGAAGGACAAGGTCGATGAGGCGAAAAAAGAGTTGCCCGGTGACCTGGGAGATGACCCGGCCGTGTTCGAGGTCAATTTTTCGGAAATGCCGATTGTAATGTTCTCTCTTTCGGGCACCTGCGGCATCACCTGCCTGAAAGAGATTGCCGACGATCTGGAAGAAGATTTCGAGGCCATCCCCGGTGTGCTCGAGGCGGTCGTCACGGGCGGGCTTGAGCGCGAAATCAAAATAGAAGTAGACCCGGACAAACTAGCCTATTACCGGCTTCCCATCAAAGCCTTGCAAAACGCCGTGGACAGTGAAAACCAGAACACCTCCGGAGGCTCCATCACCCTGGGTGACGGGCGCTATCAGCTCCGCGTCCCGGGAGAATTCAAGCGTCCCGATGAGCTGTTTAATCTGGTGGTCGGCACATTTAACGGACTACCCGTCTATTTAAAAGATCTGGCGCGGGTGGTCGATGGATTCAAGGACGAGACCAGCCGCTCACGTCTGAACGGCGATGAAGCCGTCAATATCGCTGTTAAAAAACGGGCCGGCGAAAACATTATCGCCATCACCGATCGGGTCGATGAGGTCATAGCGCGTCACCAGCCCACCTGGCCGGCCGGCACCCAGATCACCAAGCTGATGGACCGCGCCAAGGATGTCCGTATGATGTTGGCCGATCTGGAGAACAACATTCTTTCCGGGCTGATCCTGGTGGTGGTGGTGCTGTTTTTCGCTCTGGGTATCCGAAATGCAGTTTTGGTGAGTTTGGCCATCCCCTTTTCCATGCTCCTGTCCTTTATCATCCTGTATGCCATGGACATTACCCTGAACATGGTGGTTCTCTTCTCCCTGACCCTGGCCCTTGGCATGCTGGTGGACAACGCCATCGTTATCATCGAGAACATCTACCGCTATATGGAGCAAGGGGTTCCACGGATTCAGGCGGCCATGAAAGCAACGTCCGAAGTGGCCTATCCGGTCATCGGATCCACCATGACGACCCTGGCGGCATTTTTCCCAATGATTTTCTGGCCCGGAATCATGGGCGAATTCATGAAATATCTGCCCATTACTCTAGTGGTGACCCTGTCTTCCAGCCTTTTTGTCGCCCTGGTCATCAACCCGGCGATGGCGGCCATTTTCGTCCGGGTCACAAAGAAACGGTCGAGCAAGATGGACACCGTTGACGCCGACGCCGTGGCATCGGCCGGTGAGCGCCCGGTGGCGATCAAGGGGCCGTTGCTGACGACGTATGTCCGCATCCTTTCAACCGCATTGCGGCACCGGATGGCGGTACTCATCGGGGCCTTCGCGGTGTTGATCCTTTTTTTCCAGATCTGGCTCCTGGCTGTGGGCCTTGAAAAGCCCGTGGAGTTCTTCCCGGACCTCGATCCCAAAAGCATGTATGTCAACATCGATCCGCCGGAAGGGGCGGATCTGGATTACATCGACCGGATCGCCAAAAAGGTGGAAATGGCGATTACCGGTGTGATTCATGAAGACCCGGATCTCCCCCTGTCCCGATACGACGGTGCCTACCGGTTCCAAGATCACACGAAAGCCACCGGCGAAACCTTTTCGGGCCCCAGCGATCTATGCAATGTGGAGCATATCTACTCAAAAGCGGTGGAAACCGCCGGCCCCGGATCCGCCTTCGAGGCGAATCTGCCGAACCACATCGGAGTCCAGTTTCTGGACATGGAGGAACGGCATCACCCGTCTGCTGAAGATCTGGAAGAAATCCGCCATCGGGTCAGGGACATCCCGGGGGCTCAGATTACCGTGGCCGAAATGCAGGAGGGACCGCCCACCGGCGCTCCGATCAACATCGAAATCTCCGGAGACGATTTCAGGGTGTTGGGCCGCCTGGCCAAAGAGATCCGCGACATTATCTCCCACGTTCCATTTGTGGAAGATGTCCAGGATGACTACGTGGAGGGGATTCCCTCCGTTCGGATTCGGGTGGATCGACAAAAAGCGGCCATCTTCGGCCTGTCCACCGATGCCATCGGATTCGCCCTGAAGACCGGGTATAATGGTTTGGAGGTGTCCACATATCGCGAAGGCGACAAAGACTATGACATCACGGTCACCCTGGGCGAATCGAATCGGCGGGTGACCGACGTGTTGCGCAAACTCATGATCCCCACCCCATCCGGCCAGCTCGTACCCCTGCCCACCATCGCCCATATCGATTATACCGGGACGATTGGAGACATCATCCGGATCAACCATAACCGGGTGGTGACCGTCAAAGCAAACGTGGATGAAACCAAGATCCCGGGCCCGGTGGCCCGAAAGCAGGCCGAGACGCTTTTGGAAAAATTCCCCCTCCCGGCCGGATACCGGATCACCTTTACCGGCGAGTTCGAGTTTCAAAAGGAGGCCGAAGAGTTTTTAACCAAGGCGTTTATGATTGCGGTCTTTTTGATTTTCCTCATCCTGGCGACCTTGTTCAATTCGGTCATACAGCCACTGATCATTCTCACCGCGATCATTCTGTCTCTCGGCGGTGCGTTTCTCGGATTGACGGCGATGCGCTCGCCGTTCGGGATCATCATGTCCGGCGTCGGCGTCATCTCCCTTGCCGGGGTGGTAGTGAATAACGCTATCGTTCTGATCGATTACATCAACAAGTTGCGCGAGCAGGGCATGGAACTCCGGGATGCGCTGATCGCAGCCGGAGCCACCCGCCTGCGACCGGTGCTGTTGACGGCCGTCACCACCGTTCTGGGCCTGCTTCCCATGGTGACCGGTGTATCTTTCGATTTCCACAAATTGGCCATGTCCTATGTAAGCGAATCCACACAATGGTGGCAGAATATGGCCATTGTGGTCATCTTCGGTTTAATCATCGCCACATTTCTGACCCTGGTGGTGGTCCCGACCCTGTATTCCCTTCTGGAGTCGCTGAAGGCCTTGCCCGCGCGGCTGCAAGCACGATTTTCAGATTCTCCGGCGCAGCCCGCAGAGGAATCGACATAGCAGCTCACGTCACTAGACCCCGGAATTTTGGAACCAGCCCCGGACTCGGCGAATGCCGCTCTGCCATCCATCGCCGCTGACCTGCCGAAATCTGCCGCCAATCCTATTGAGTTCGTCCAAAAAGATTGCTAACAGACACGCTGATATTTTGCTCCTTGCCAAAAAACGTTTCATGAAATTTTCGGGTAACCTGGACCCCAACCACCGCACGCCCACAGATAATCGGCCATGAGACCGAAAAAGCGCCTGTTCTGGCACCTATATCCCAGTTTCCTTGCGATCATTATCATTACTCTGTTGATTTCCTCCATATATTCCTCCAAGGCCATGGAGGGCTTCTTCCTGAACCAGACCGCCGAGGGTCTAAAAGTCCGAGCCCTTTTGTTGCAGCGGCAGGTCACCCTGCGTCTGCTGATCAACGATGAGGCGTCGATCAACGAATTGTGTAAAGTGGCCGGGCAGGAGGCGTCCACAAGGATTACCGTTACCCTCCCCGATGGGCGGGTCGTGGGGGATTCGTTTAGTGCCCCCGAAAAAATGGAAAACCATGCCAATCGGCCGGAGATACGGGAAGCAGTGAAAGGGCGGATCGGGACCTCCATTCGATACAGCACCACCATGAAAAATCGGATGCTGTATGTGGCCATCCCTCTGCGCCATGACGGACAACTGCTGGCCACCTTGCGAACGGCCATCACCGTATCGGTGATCGATGAGCAATTGAGCAGAATCCGGATGCGGTTTATCCTCGGCGGCATCGTGATCGCCCTGATCGTTGCCGGCATCAGCCTGTTGGCCTCCCACCGGATCAGTCGACCGGTAGAGGAAATGAAAATCGGCGCCGATCGTTTTTCCCAAAGGGACTTCGATCACAAGCTGCCGGCTCCCGACACGGTCGAGATGGCGGCCCTGGCGGAGTCGTTGAATCAAATGGCTGCCCGGTTGGATGATCGGATTAAAACCATTGTCCGGCACCGAAATGAGCTGGAAGCCGTTCTGTCCAGCATGGTGGAAGGGGTGCTGGCCGTGGATCGCTCCGAGCGGGTGCTTTTCAACAATCAGGCCGTCATCCGATTGTTCGACCTGAAGGTAGCCAATTTAGCGGGGAAAACTGTCCAGGAAGTGGCCCGAAGTCCACTATTTCACCGATTCGTTCAACAGGCACTCGCCCACGAAGAAACCGCAGAAGGTACATTTACCTTGTACACGCCGGAGGAGCGAATTCTGCATTTCCAGAGCACCCCGCTCCAGGGCGGCAGCGGGGAGCATATCGGGACCCTGTTCGCCCTCAACGATGTGACGGAAATCAAGCGACTGGAAAATATGAGGAAGGATTTTGCCGCCAACGTCTCCCATGAAATCAAAACCCCGCTGACCGCCATTAAAGGATTTGTGGAAACATTGATTGACGTCGGGGTAGATGATCCTGTAGAGACACAGAAATTTTTATTAATCGTTCAGAAGCATGTCGACCGCCTCACGGCAATCATAGACGACTTGAAGCGTCTGTCTCATATCGAGCGGGCGGGCGAAGATGGCGGGGTATCTCTGGCAACAGGATCCGTCGCAACGGTGATTCAAAGAGCAGTGGAAAGCTGCCGCACCAGCGCGGAGGAGAAACATATCGACGTGGATTGGGCCTGCGATGAGGATCTGAAGGCCGCCATCGACGCACAGCTTCTGGAGAATGCACTGACCAACCTGATCGACAACGCCATTGCATATAGTGCGTCCGATTCCCGGGTAAACGTAACCGCCACGGCCGAGGGATCGGAAGTGATCATCAGGGTCCGGGATTACGGCATCGGCATCCAGCGACGCCATCACCAGCGTATATTTGAGCGCTTTTACAGGGTCGATGAGGGTCGAAGCAGAGATAAAGGGGGAACGGGACTCGGGTTGGCTATCGTCAAGCACGTGGTTCTGGCCCATAACGGACGGATCACGCTCGACAGCACACCGGGGGAAGGCAGCCGTTTCGACATACGACTGCCGGCCAGCAAATAAGTCGTCGTTGAAACAGATTTTCAGATAAGACCATGGTTATCCTATGGGGCAGGAATACATCATTCTGATCGTTGGGTACGTGTTTGGCTTTTACATGGCCTGGAACATCGGTGCCAACGATGTGGCCAACTCCATGGCCTCGGCGGTCGGCGCCAAAGCCATCACCATCCGCCAGGCCATTTTCATCGCCGGCATTCTGAATATCGTCGGCGCCGTATTTATCGGTTCTCACGTAACCAACACCATCCGCAAAGGGATCGTCTCCACTGAGATCCTAACCGATCCCCACACCGCCTTGATCGGCGCGCTGGCAGCACTGCTGGCCGCAGCGCTCTGGGTCTCGTTTGCCACATGGCGCTCCCTGCCGGTCTCCACCACCCATTCCATCGTGGGTGCCATGATCGGATT
>Ga0056120_1000212_pt1 | contig 11013 bp, 10 predicted proteins | sample WorMettaBAHAMAS2_FD_71121 | JGI IMG/M metagenome (GOLD analysis project Ga0056120, IMG submission 71121) | Marine gutless worms symbiont microbial communities from Max Planck institute for Marine Microbiology, Germany - Olavius tantulus BAHAMAS.2 ...
TCGTTAAACTCGCCAATCGTGAAATGATTCCCATCACACCGCGCGCTGCCGGTAGCGGGCTGTCCGGTGGGGCCGTCCCGATTTTTGGCGGTATCATGCTATCCGTTGAGCGGATGAACAACATTATCGAAATTGATGATGAGAATCTCATGGCCGTGGTTGAACCCGGCGTGGTTACCAATCAGCTCGATGAGGCGCTAATTGATCACGGATTGTTTTTTGCCGGGTACCCAATGAGCGAGGAATTCTGTTTCATCGGCGGCAATGTGGCAGAAAATGCCGGCGGGGGCAGGGCCGTCAAATACGGAGTCACCGGCCAATACGTTCAGGGTCTGGAGATCATCACACCCACCGGCGACAAGATTCAGTTGGGCGGCAAGCGACTCAAGGATGTGACCGGCTACAACATGGTTCAGTTGATGGTCGGGTCTGAGGGGACTCTGGGGATTTTTACCAAAATTTTTATCAGACTGTTGCCTCGCCCCACTTTTCGGAACGCCATTTTGGTGCTTTTCGAAGATGCGGACACGGCCATCGCCGTGGTTCCCAAGATCATGACTTCCGGTGGATTCGTACCGACTTCGATTGAGTTTATGGATGGGTTTACCTTTTCCATGACGGCAAAAGCGCTAAAGGAATTATTTCCCTATGAGAGTATCGGCGCTGCGCTGCTCTTTGAGGTCGATGGAAACCACTTGCCCGTCGTGGAAGAACATGCGGCAACCATTCGAAGCATATGCCGGCAATCCGGAGCGATTGAAGAGTACCTGGCCACCACGGACCCGGAGATCGAACGGTTCTGGAGAATCCGCAAACAGATACCTTGGGATATTATGCGATACACATCCCATCAGTCCATCGAAGATATTGTGGTACCGATTGCCAACATTCCCATAGCGGTTTCCAGGCTGAAGGACATCGGTGAAACCTATGGTGTTTTGATACCTGTCATTGGACATGCCGGGGACGGCAATTTGCATGCGGTTCCATGTAAGCATCCCGACGATTCGATAGCACACTGGGAAGAAGTTCTACCGGATCTGCTGAAAGATATTTATATCATGGCATCCGAACTGGGAGGAACCATCAGCGGAGAACATGGTATCGGCCACAAGCGCCGAGATTACATGGGCCTTGTCATGAGCGACGCCCAAATTAACATGATGCGGAAGATTAAAAGCGCCCTGGATCCGAAGCATATTCTAAATCCAGGCAAGATATTTACCCGGGTTTGAGCCCAAACCCGGGTAGTCGCATTCACGGATCGTGACAACGAATGGTTTTTTTTGCGCACTGCAAACACATCGAATAACCATTGCGCATAACATGTCGCTCGCCTGACCTGGAGAAATGGACAATGATTCAGCCCGAATATGTGCCGTTCGATCAATACCGCGAATATGCACCGGACAAGATGCAGCAACGTGCGATTGAATTTTATGAGAATCTTAAGCGGCGGCGCAGCGTTCGTGACTTTTCCAGAAGGCATGTGCCCTGTAATGTTGTCGAGTACTGCTTAAAAGCCGCCGGAACGGCCCCCAGCGGCGCCAATCAGCAACCCTGGCATTTCGTGGCAGTCAGCGATCCGGGCACCAAACATCGCATTCGGGAAGCTGCGGAAAAAGTGGAACGCGAATTCTACGCGCATCGGGCACCGGATGCTTGGCTAAACGCCCTTTCGCCGCTGGGAACCCATGCGCAAAAGCCTTTTCTGGACGACGCCCCGTACCTGATTGCCATCTTTGCCCAGAACTATGGCATTGATGAAACAGGGAACAAAATTAAACATTACTATGTGAAAGAATCGGTGGGAATTGCCACCGGGATGTTAATTACCGCATTGCATCATGTAGGACTGGTTTCCTTGACCTACACCCCAAGTCCCATGGATTTCTTGAACACCATTTTGAATCGGCCCCCTCATGAGAAGGCATTCATGCTTCTTGTGACAGGTTACCCAAAGAAGGATGTGACCGTTCCGAATATTTCAAAAAAGGAATTCGAAAACTTCTCCACGTTTATCTAAAACTGATTAAATGGCGAGAGGACAACCCATGGAAATAACCATCGTCGGTGCCGGTGTACTGGGATCCATCTTTGGCGTTCTGTTTCAGGAAAAAGGGTTCAACGTGACCCTGGTCGAGGTCCTCAAGGAAAGGGTTCATCTCATCGATAAAGAAGGGTTGTGGCTGCAGTGGCCGGATGGGGAGCGGACCCATACGCGGATTTCCATTACGTCGAATCCGGATGAAGTCGGCGTGAAAGACGTGGTGATGATTGCGGTGAAGGGCTACCACACCCGATCGGCCATCGAGAGCGCCCTGCCCATGATCGGGGACGACACCATCGTGCTTTCGGTTCAAAACGGTTTGGGGAATCTTGAAGTCATCGCCGAAGCCGTGGGACCGGAGCGTGTGGTTGGCGGTATCACGGCCCATTCGGGGATGCCGGTGAGCATGAATGAGGTCCGGTACGTCTGCGGGCTCGGCCCGCTGCTCGTGATTGGTCCCTATGACGGCGTTTCCCGGCCCGGTTTTGAAAGTATGGTCGAGCAATTCCAAACGGCCGGCCTGGACGTGCATACCGCTCCCGATATCAACAGCGTCATCTGGAAGAAATTAATCGCCAATGTCTCCACCAACGTGGTGGCTGCCCTTACGGGACTCACCGGTGGTGTTGCCGTAAAGCATGAGCCGTCGGTCAACATCATCGAAGGTCTTTCCCTTGAATTGGCCAAGGTGGCCCGCGCCAAGGGCATCGATTTTCCGGAGCTGGACGATCCGTTGGGTTTTTCCTTGAAGGCATTTGCCTCTACCAAGGACAACCGTGTTTCCATGCTCCAGGATGTGGAGGCCGGGCGACCGACCGAAATCGGCAATTTAAACGAGGTGATCGTATCCGAAGGACGGCGGTTTAACATCCCGACGCCATACAATGAGGCGGTGTCCTGGCTGACCCGGGGGGTAGAAGAACGGAACCGGCAAATACAATATGTGGCGGACGCGGGCAGTGAACCGGAAGCGGTTCGGGACGCTATAAAAGAAGAGGACCTGAATGAACTGCAAAATGCCATAGAAGCGTCCCCTCTGGCCCGCTCCCTGTCCATCCAGTTCACAGAATTCGAAGCCGGTCACGCCACCGCCCGATTACCGGGGACGACCCAGTTACCCAATTTTTTAGGGTATACTCATACGGGCGCCCTGTTCACGTTGGCCGAGCAAACCATGGCAGCGGCTGCCAACTCCCTGGGCTATGTGGGATTGCCGTTAAATTGTGATGTCCAATTTCTCAATGCAGCGGATCCGGCCAAAGAAGTGATCGCTTCCGCTCGGGTCATCGATACCCAGGGTCGGATCGCCCGGGTGCAGGTGGAACTGGTTCAGGACGATCTGACAATAGCTGAAGTGTCTGAGATGGTGTTTTTGCGCAGCCAGTAGATATAGGAACTATTCTAAATTTCTGTTTGTTTCTTGTAACCTTCCCCTTCTACATTGCTCTGGGTGGTGAGCCTGCTCGCGGTGAGCTCTTTGAATCCGTCGAACCACGGATCAAGTCCGGAATGAGATTTTTTGTAAGTCTGACACAGCCTCCGAAGCCTGCCCCCGCGGAGGCAAGGGCCGGTACGGTGCCCGGCCCTACGTTTTGGTGATGCATTTTTTTACGCAGGGCCGGGCACTGTACCGGCCTGATGTGTTTCTGGAAGGGAGAATATTTTTCCCATTGCTATTGAAATCGCCAAATCCTTGACAATCCATCCGGTCATCTCAACTGTTTTTACTGTTCACCAACACATGAACGACAAACGGCATAAAGCCCTGTTTGTTGCGATGGTACCCATTCAAGGAGATTAGCCATGACGCGCTTTCATATGAAGGGTTCGCCGGAAGAATTCAAAGAGCATCTCGCCGGCACCTCAACCAAAGTGATTATGATGGAGCCGGGCGAAACTATTAGATTCTGAACTCTCAGCTTTTAGGCTGGAGAACCCATCGATAGGAGTATCTCATCGGAGCAGCATTTATGGTCATCAAAGAAGAAATTGAGATTAACGCCCCCTTGAGTGTGGTGTGGCGAACATTCTCCCAAATGGAAGATTGGGACAGTTGGAACACCGCATGTCGCAGTTGTTGCATTACGTCGGGAGACGAAGATCTTTCAGCCGGCACTTGCTTTTCTTTTGTCATCCGACCCCTGGCCTTTCCGTTGAAAGTTCACCCCAGAATCGTCAAATGCGAACCGGGCCGGGAAGTGGTCTGGGAGGGGGGCAAGCTTGGCATCAACGCCTCCCACACATGGCAATTCCGGGAGGAAGACGGAAAGGTCAAGCTTCTGAGTGTTGAAAGCTTCAAGGGCCCCATGGTCTGGGTGGGGTATCTGCTGAGCATACCCGAACGTCTGCACAAACTCACGGTGGAATTTTTGCAGACGCTGAAAGAGGTATCAGAGGCCTGCAACGTATGATCGCCATATAGAGAAAAAGGAAGCTGGGCTAAATAGAGAAATGGGGAAAAAGCGCCGGGCAAATGAAACGAGAGAAGATCTGGTGTCAGAAGAATACAGTTGATTGTGAAAAAATATTCGCCTGGCTGTGACCTCACACTTTCTCTTTGGGTTCAATCAATGGAAGTTCCACGACGTCATCCATCTCGTAGGTGAATTCGACACCGAGAATTTCCTGGATATGTACTTCGAAGGTAGCATAGACTGGATTTTCGCCAGGGAAGAAATGCCCTCCGTAGAGGATGCCGTCCGGTGTAGCCACCAATCCGTGGAAATGGATGAACGGCTCGCCGTCGTCCGGCACACCCAGCCGGCCCGTGCCGGACCACATCTCGATGGGGCCGGGCAGGTTCACATTGGGCCGGCGCTCGACCCGATCCGGATCAGTTTCGCTGAGCCGGATTCCGGGGGAGAACCCCGCTCTTGCTAAGCTGCCGAATGCATTCACCCAGGCTGACTTGACCCCTTGAGATCCGGCCATTTCGAGAATCCCCTGTAAAATATCACATCCCGGCAGCAGACGGCCGCTAATCACCCGGCCGGGCCGACCCACTGCGCTGTGAAACCGGTGATTGCCCTGGTGTTCCTCCCAGATATGCCATGGGAAGCTCTCTAACTGCTGTTTTTTGTCTTCACTCATATTTCACACTCAATTCAGGTTAGTCCGGACATTGCACCAAATGGAGACCTTCATGGGCAAGGCACTTCGGGATTAAGCTGTAGTCCGACTACCGCGAGTCTCGAATAACGCGGACCATGGAGGTCTTCGTTTGGCCCACAGGGTGAAATCTTTTCAGGCCGTTTTGATAGCCAGTTTTTCAACGTGACACATTGCATTGATAGCCAATGCCTCAGTACTCGCCTTAAAGCATCGATGTTGTTTCTTTCTAGACATTTACTGAAAAGATTTCATGCAATTTTCGGATTACAGCATCACCGACCCACCGTTGGCATCCAAGCAGGCCCCGTTCAGGTAGGATGCATCATCGCTCAGCATAAATGCTATGGTTCTGGCGTGTTCTTCGGGTTCGGCCAGGCGGCCCAACGCAATTCGCGCCTCCAGGCCCTTGATGTCTTCTGCGGCCATGTTGTCGTGAATCATGGGGGTGTGGGTGGCCCCGGGACAGAACGCATTGGCACGGATGCCCTGGGTACACAGCTCCCGGGCCATGTGCCGGGTAATGCCGATAACCGCGTGCTTGGACGCACAATAATGGACTCCACCGATGAGGCTGATTGAGCGTCCTGCGACACTGGCCACATTGACGATGGTGCCGCCGCCCTGTTTGAGCATTTCCCGAACCACAAACTGGTTGCACATAAACAGGCCCCGGACATTGGTATCCATTAATTCGTCCCATTCCGCCATGGGGATATCCGTAAAACCGGTTCTGAACAGAATCCCGGCACTGGTCACCAGAAAATCGATCCTGCCGAAGCGGGACAGGGTTTCCTCCACCATGCGATGGATATCCTCTTCTATGGACACATCGGCATCCACCGCCAGGGGCGCGGTTTTGGCAATCTCGCCACAGGCGCGGGTCACCGCCGCCAGACCGGATGTGTCCCGGTCCACCAGAGACAGACCGGCATTTGATTCGGCCAACAACAGTGCCACGGATTTTCCGATGTCGCTGGCCGCCCCGGTTACTATACCGTTTTGATCACTGAAATCGTATGTCGTGTTCATATAGTTCTCCGCATGACAATATAATGGAAAGTTTTGAATATCGTGTCCCGAGTATTGCAAAGTGGCCATTGAAAAATCAAGATGTAGAAGAGATAATTGTAGTCGTTTTTAAATTATTCTGTTAGCAACGACTGAATCATCTATTCCCTGAGCTGATAAGGATCCTATGAGGCGAAGACCTCCCAAGAGCAGCATAGCAGCTTCTCTGAGAATCATTCTGATAGTGGGGCTCACATTCCTGATGGCCTCGGCGGCAACCGCCGACGATGGTCCAACGGGATCACCGGAATCCGAAAGCGGACCGGGACCTTTGCCTAACAACTGGCATTACGGCGTGTATCTGGACGTCGGATATGCCGTTGATTCCAACAATCCGGAGAACGGGCTTTGGCGCAGTAAAGCCACCACCTTCGAGCTGGGAGAGCCCAAAATTAATATAGCGACCGGGTATGTGAGAAAAGACACCGCCCCTGAATCCCGGTGGGGCATGGAGTTCGGGGTGCAGGCCGGCGTCGATGTTGATGGGCTGGTCCCCGCGCCGCCGCCCACTGCCAATGAGCCGGTCTCGAATGCCGATACTTACAAGCATTTTTCCGGCGCCAACTTGGCCTACCTGGTACCGTTGGGAAAAGGGCTCAATGTGACCGGCGGGCTTTTCAAAGGGTACCCCGCCTATGAATCTTACCACGCCATCGACAACCCAAATTACACAAGGGGCTACCTGACGGATTTTGTCCCCTACTTTCTGGTTGGGGCCAATGCGGCTTACCCGGTGAACGACTAATTGGATCTGACGTTTTTTCTGGTGACCGGGTATAATTATCTGGCCAGCCCCAACAGCCAGCCCAGCTATGGCCTTCAACTGGTATGGGACGCATCTTCGACCATCACCTTTACACAAAATCTGTACTATGGGCCGGATCAGGGGGATACGGCTCTGGAGTTCTGGCGGTTTTTCTCGGATTCCATCCTGGAATGGAAGCGCGCCCCCTTCCTTGTCGCGGCTTCATTCGATGTGGGCACCGAGACCCAGGCGGATCAGATCGGAACCCCTCAAAACAACTGGATGTCCGGCGCCCTGTGGGGCCGGTGGCAATTTGGCGAGCCATGGAGCGTGGCCGTTCGGCCGGAATTTTATTGGGACCCCGACGGTCTCATTACCGGAGCGCAACAGTTTATCCAGGCCTACACCGCGACACTGAAATACGAGTTTTCGCCGCTGCGATTCCATACCCTGCAGGCCAGCCTGGAGTATCGATATGATCATTCGGACGGCCCGGAGGGGGATTCTACGACGGACCCAATAACCGGCTCGTTTCGGATCAGCACCTGGTGCTTGTAGCGTTCATGTGGTCTTTTGGCCGATAGTACAGCCGTATTGCCGGATGACGCTCCACCTTCAGCTCATCGTTATGGGGATTGCCATAATTCCGTTCCTGTTGGAGGCAAGTCGTTCACACGACATATGGCTCGAAAACACCGATGTCATTCCGGCGGAGGCCGTGGTTCGACAGGCTCACCATCCTGAGCAACGTCGAAGGAGAATCCAGTAAACAGCAAACCGATTCTGGATGCCCCCGGCCATAAGCATGCCGGGGTAGGCTTATCGGGGTCCGGCATGACGATAGATTCTTTGGCTTCATTAAGAACATATTTTTTGTAACGGCTATAATCACACTTGACAGGATTTTCTTGGAGACTAGAATATCTTCGAAAACCCGTTTTGCCGTCGTATCGGCCGCCTTGCTGGCGCTCTTTTTAGGCGCCCTGGATGCGTTGATTGTAACAGCGGCCATGCCCACCATCGCGGCGGAACTGGGCGGGCTCACCCTATACAGCTGGGTCTATTCGGCCTATTTTCTCGCCCGTGCCGTATCCCTCCCCCTTTTCGGAAAGCTGGCCGACCGATTTCCCAACAAATTGCTGTTCAATCTTTCGGTTGCGGTCTTTATCGCATCGTCGGTCATGGCCGGTATGGCCGACAGCATGGAATTTCTGATTTTCGCCAGGGCGGTTCAGGGCATCGGTTCCGGAGGAATTTTTGCCCTGGTCTATATCGTGCTTTCCGACGTCGCCGATCCCTCTGCCCGGGGGCGGCTGCTTTCCATCGGCAGTTCCATCTGGGGGATCTCCAGCGTACTGGGGCCGAGCATGGGCGGATTTATCGTCACGTACATGTCCTGGCGATGGATTTTCTGGATCAACATTCCGCTGGGTCTGCTGTCACTTCTCGGCATCACCCTGTACCTGGTGGATGTGCGGGAAAAGCGAAAGGGAGCGACTCTGGATTTGGCCGGGGCGGCGGTGCTTTCGACTATGATTTTGAGCTTCCTGACGGCCTTCCTGCTCGGCGGGCGTGTTTATCCCTGGACTTCTCCAACGATTCTGTCGCTCTTCGGTTTCAGTGGGCTTCTGATGGTGGCCTTTTATCGCATCGAAAAACGGGCGGAAGATCCCATCCTGTCCGTGGATTTTTTCCGTATCCATGGGTTTCGAACCGGAAACGGCGCCGTATTCTGGAGCAGCTTTGCCATTTTTTCCCTGTTTGCCTATGCACCCCTCTACATCCAGGGAGTGTTGAGCAAAACGCCCTTGGAGGTGGGGATGGCCATGCTGTCCCTGAGCCTGGGATGGTCCCTGGGATCATTGGGGCTGGGTCAGGTGGTGCATCGGTTGGGGAAGAAAGCGGCGGCAGGGACCGGGGGCGCCCTGTTGATCGTCGGATGTTGCTGGACCCTGTTTTTCTCGCCAACGACCAGTCTGGGCGCCTGTTTTAGCGCGTTTTTTATCGTGGGCGTGGGGATGGGTTTCGTGACCCTGTCCACGTTGCTCATCGTTCAAGACAGCCTGGATCTGGCCAACCTTGGCGTTGCCACGGCCTCCCACCAGTTTTTCAGAACCTTGGGGGGAACAGTGGGTGTTGGGGTTTGCGGTGGCCTGGTCACCGGACGGATGAATATCGCCCTGGATCGTTTTTCCCAAACGGCCGGAAGCGATCACACCTCACTTGTTCCCATCGCCGAGCTGTCCAGGAACCTGGAAGCCTTTTTCCAACCGGAGATGCAAGATCTCCTTCATGAAAGCCTTCAAGCCGCATTTCGGCATGCCGTGAGTCAGGGCGTGCTGGCCGTGTTTGCAGCCGTACTCGCGGCGTCCGTGTGTTGCCTGATCTGCTGTGTATGGCTGCCTGCGGATTCCCCGGATAAGACACATCCGTTGAAATCATAGCGTTTTTATCGGTGCATGATGGGGACTTGCCAATAACCTCAATAACCTACCAACGTCCCCTATATCTTCAATCGATCGGTTTGCCATAGAGCAACGGCACTGTAGACTCTGGCCCAGTAGTTGGCTTTTTCTTCTGCCGGATATTTAAAGAAATCCTGGGTCCATCCGTAGGCGGGGTCTTGATACAAATCCCGCAGTACATTCCCGATGTGTTTCGGTTTCCAATTCGCCCGGATGCAGAAATCAAAGACCAGTCCGATCAAATTTTTCGGCTGAAGCGCTTTGGGGTTGGGGAAGTACAGAATGTTCCGAGCCCAATCGGGGATATTCGGCTCATTCTTGGCCGCATTCAATGCATGACCGCGAGGCATGTCCGTGTCACGGTCGAAATCCTGATGAAATGCATACAGATCCGATTGTTTATACTCTCCGATAAAGTCGATCAACGTATCGTTTGAACTGGGTATATCCCCGGTAAAGCGTCGTGCATGGGCGGCCGCTTTCCCCAAATCCCACATGCAGTCCAGAATAACGTCCAGATTGTTTTCCTGCTCGATGTTCTTTCCATCGAAACAGGCTCCGATCACGTCCACCAAAGATGGTTGATGATAGTTTCCATATTTTTCCTGATTTTTCTTGTGCAAACTGAAGGGGCTGCGAATGGAACGCATAAAGGGAGACCCTTCCGTCCACGTGTTATCTAAATTGATACAGCGATCCAGGCTGTCTGAAATGGTGACCGGATATTTGCCCTCGGCGGTGTTGTTCCGGAAGGCGTCCATGGTTAACAACGCAATGTGTTCGGCAAGTTTTCCCAGGCCGCTGAAAACGCGCGCCGCATCGAGGGCCACACCGTGTCTGCGGCGAAGGTCGTTCGGATCCATGTACTTGCACGCCTTGATGAGATCCTCCTCCAGGTATCCGATGCTGGCCAGCTCCCGGGTCGCGCGTTTTCCGAGTTGATTCTGGAAGAGGAAGTGTCCTCCGGAAGGAGTGTAATCCAGCAGATAGGGCATGCCCCGCGACCGAAGCATCTGTTCTATGAATTCGGCCACCGGCATGATGGCTTCGAAATACGTTTTTTGGGTATCCTTGTCCGAATACAATCGGAAATTATCATCACCGAGGAAGATTTCGAAATCAATCGGCATCAGCACCCAGTCCGACCGTTCCCCGATGATAGGCAGATGCACTTGAAGTGCGCGCTCGATGGTATAGTGCCCAAGCCTATCCAACGGCGATGCGAGCGCGGGAAAGGCCGGGTCACAGCCTTCGGCAACCAGTTCATTCCCCGTCGTAATAAAATAATCGGAGCGCCGGAAACTGTTTTCCAGGCGTGAAAACACCTGACGATAATAATCCTGAGGATTCACGGAACCGCCCCCTTTATCCATTGGAATAGGGGAACTTAAGCATCCGATGGCACTCATACAAATTTGATGTCAGGGATATTCCGGGAGGAATATGCAGGGCGTGTCCCGAATCCCGGTTTCCGAAGCATCCTCATCCCATTTAAAGGCCACCCGTCGTCATGTCATTTGTTGACAGGTACCCACATTTTGTGTATGTGCGGTTGAATAGCAACTATATATATG
>Ga0056120_1000213_pt1 | contig 11004 bp, 10 predicted proteins | sample WorMettaBAHAMAS2_FD_71121 | JGI IMG/M metagenome (GOLD analysis project Ga0056120, IMG submission 71121) | Marine gutless worms symbiont microbial communities from Max Planck institute for Marine Microbiology, Germany - Olavius tantulus BAHAMAS.2 ...
TTCCTGGACCACGTCCAAGACCCGGACTTCATAAAGCGACAGGGTCAGGAATTGGTCAAAATCGCTAAACGCCACGGTGAAGCCGTCGGAATTGCGCATCCGAGTCGTTTGACCTTCGATGTCCTGAAGGACCTTTTCCCGGAGCTGGAAAAAGAGGTGGAACTTGTTCCCGCATCCAAAGTTGTCCATCCAGCAGAGTAGGGACGTTGCCGAAAATCAGACGTCCTGTGCTCGAACCGGTGCAAAATACCGCTGTCCAACATATTTTGATAGACCAGAGGAGGTTCTCTCATGCAGGAACTGGCTTATGTAAACGGTAACATCATGCCCATCGATGAGGCCAAAGTTCCCATCGAAGACCGGGGATATAATTTCGGCGACGCCGCCTATGAATACATTGCGAGCTACCAGGGGAAATTGTTCTGTCTGGAAGAGCACCTGGATCGGCTGGAGCGGTCCATGGCGGCGCTGTCCTTTCCGGGAATGTCCCGGGAGGACATCCGTGTGGCCATCCTCGAGCTGTTCAAGCGTTCCGGAATAGAGCGCGCCGGCATCTATCTTCAAATTTCCCGCGGCGTGGCGCCCCGGGACCATGCTTATCCCGAGGCTCCCCAGCCGCAGTTTATGATGACGGTTCGGCCGGTACACGAAAAACCGCCGGAGTTTCGTCACGAGGGAGCAACAGCCATCACGGTGACCGATCTACGGTGGGGACGTTGCGACATCAAGACCGTCCAACTCCTTGCCAACGCTATGGCCAAGCAGCAGGCGGTTCAGACAGGCGTGTTCGACGCCATTTTTGTCTCGGACACGGGTATTGTAAGGGAGGCCACCAGTTCCAATGTAATGATCGTAAAAAATGGACGGCTGGCCACCCATCCCTTGACGGAACAGACTTTACCGGGCATTACCCGCCAGGTGATTCTGGAGATTTGTAACCATAAGAAGCTTCCGGTGGAAGAGCGGTTTTTTGAGCTGGACACTCTGTATGCTGCCGAAGAAGTGTTTCTCACAGGGACGGTCACGGAGGTTTTGCCCATCGTATCCATCGACGGCAGAACCATTGGAGATGGAAACGTGGGACCCGCGGCGCAGGAGCTTTACCAGGCCCTGCTGGAAAGAATAGGCGCGTAGTCCGTCTGCCCGCATGGTCCTGAGCAAGCGCAGCGCGTCGAAGGATTAGCCCGTCTGCCCTTGAACTGCTGACACCTGACACCCGACACCTTGAACCCTGAACCTTGAATTATGTCCCCAAACCCAAGCCTCATAAAGGAGCAACCCCATGGCGCTGAGTTTTTTGGAAGGCAATGAAGCCGTTGCCTGGGGGGCGTTCGACGCCGGGTGCCGATTTTTTGCCGGCTATCCCATTACCCCGGCAACAACCATATACAACACCATGCTAAGTCTTCTGCCACCGGCCGGAGGAATATGCATGCAAGGGGAAGACGAAATTGCCTCTATCGGGTTTTGCTTAGGCGCCTCCATGGCCGGCTTGAAAGCCATGACCGCCACCTCCGGGCCGGGTATCAGTCTCTACAGCGAACAGATCTCCTTTGCTATCGGCAGTGAAATTCCCCTCGTAATTGTCGATGTGCAGCGTTTGGGCCCTTCGACCGGATCGGCGACCCGTGGCGCAGACGGAGATATTCAGTTTCTCCGGTGGGGCAACACCGGGGGTCTGCCGGTTATCGTATTGGCGCCTTCGGATGTTCGGGATTGCTATCTGCTGACCCGGGAAGCGTTCAATTTATCCGAAACTTACCGGTGCCCGGTTTTTGTCGCCTCCAACAAGGAAATCGGCATGACCCGGGAAAGCATCGATCTCGAAACCGTGGTGCCATCGGGCAATATCGCGCGCACCGGTTCTCCCGCTCCGGATCAGTTCCAACCGTTTGCCGTTCGTGCCGATCAGACCGTTCCGGATTTTCTACCGATCGGTGGCCCCACCGTCGTGCGGCAGACATCGTCCACCCATGGACCGGACGGATACATTACGACGGATCCCGGAGAAATTTCTCAAATCCTGGATCGAATGACGCGAAAGCTGACTGGCGCTGTCGGAAATTTCAGCCTCCATGAAATGGATACCCAACAGAATGCGGAAATCCTGGTGATTGCTTACGGAGTGACTGCCCGGGCGGCTCGGGCCGCCCTATATGATTTGCGCGCATCAGGACGACGGGTGTCGCTGCTGGTGCTGAAAACGCTCTGGCCGGTGCCGGATCGTCTGATTCTGGACGCAGCCGAGAACGTAGCTCGAATTGTCGTCGTTGAAATGAATATGGGCCAGTATGTTCGCGAAATAGAGCGCCTCCTGCCGCGGCATACGATTGACTTCGTCGGCCGGATGGACGGCACCTTGATCTCTCCCGACGACATCCGAAAGGCGGTTTAGCATGGCAAGCAGCCTTTTGAACACGACAAGACCTCCTGTGTTTTGCCCGGGATGCGCCCACGACAAAGTCACCCGCACGTTGGACAAGGCGTTTTCGCGCATGGGCCTGAAAGCGAATCAGATTGTCATTGTCAGCGATATCGGCTGTTCCGGACTTTTTGATACATTTTTTAATACCCCTGCCATGCACGGGCTGCATGGACGGGCATTGACGTACGCCACCGGTTTGAAAATGGCCTGCCCCGATCTGAACGTGGTCGTTACCATGGGAGACGGAGGGCAGGGCATCGGCGGCGCCCACTTTTTGGCAGCCTGTCGACGCAACGTCGATTTGACGTTGCTGGTCCTCAACAACTTCAATTTCGGCATGACCGGCGGGCAATTCTCCGCCACCACGCCGACCGAGGCAACTATCGGATCCGGATTCTTAAACCGACTGGAACGGCCTCTGGATATCTGCCAAGTGGCTTCCGCAGCCGGAGCACCCTATGTGTCGCGCTGCTCGTCATACAGCAACCATCTGTCCAGAGACCTGGAGAAAGCCATGAGCTTCAAAGGCTTTTCGGTCGTAGACATCTGGGGCGTGTGCCCCGGCCGTTACACCCGAAAAAACCGGCTCACTCCCGCGATAATTGATGACGCCTTGAAACACCTGGAACCGACCCCCGGGCCGGTAGCGGAAAACCAGCGCCGGGAATACGGAGAACACTATCGGGAAGAGGCTCAGCAACAAACAAAGATACCGCGCCCGATCACCGTGGAAAAAGAGCTGGTGCCACTCCAATCCCAACGGGAAGATATCGTCATCATGGGAAGCGCCGGACAACGGATCATCACCGCCGGTGAAATTCTATGCCTGGCCGGCATGACCGCGGGTCGTCAGGCCACTCAGAAAAATGAATACAACATCACCGTGCTCCGCGGACCATCCATTAGTGAAATGATTCTATCGCCCTCCCCCATCGGATACACCGGGATCCGTCAACCTTCGGTTGTGATTGCGCTTTCGAACGAAGGGGTTTCCAGACGGCACAAGATGTTGGAGACCCTTCCGGAACAGGCCCTGATCATCCGGGCCGATGGCGTGACCATCCCAGATTCACATGCAGAGGTAATCACCGTCGATTACAAACGTCTCGGTATCCGGCCGCCGGACTGGGCATTGGCCGCGATAGGCGTTTTGTCCAGCCTTAACCGGGTCATCAGTCGGGACATGTTATTCAAAGCCCTGGCGAACCGGTTCCAGGAACCGGTTCTATCGGCCGCTCAGAAGATCGTCCATTCCACCCGGCACACCGCATAACCGCCATTCAGGCATTGCTTTTACCACTACATGTTGAAATTTTTTTCATTCGATCCCCTATATAATGTAGTATTTCGTTGACAAGCTGCGCAGAGTTGTGTAGGCGGGTAGAAAGTGGTGCTGCATCCGAAAGCGTCGGGTGAGTCCAGCAGCATACCTCCAGAATGCACATCCGCAGGGTTGCCACAATACGAAGTTCAGACAAGTGCCATCACCTTAAACCACCAACATGGGAGGGGCGAACATGATCATCTGTTTGGTCAATCAGAAGGGCGGCGTCGGAAAAACCACCGCGGCAATCAATTTGGCTGTCAGCTTGAAACGAAAAAACAACAGCGTCGTCTTCATTGATGCGGATCCCCAGGGAAGTGCTCCCCAGTGGCATGCTGTTGAAAACAATGAGGCATTTGAATTGCTTCACCTGCCCGAGCCGGTCGAAAAAGCCGCCATCGACATGTTCAGTCGAGACTACGACCACGTCCTGATTGACGCCCCGCCAGCCATGGGGGAGATTACCCGGTCTATACTCAAGGTGGCTGATCTGGTGATCATTCCGGTCAGTCCGAGCCCGCTGGACATCTGGTCCTGCTCTGCAACACTGGAAAGGATAAAAGAAGTTCAAGCGGTTCGACCCGGTCTGCAGGTCAAGCTTCTCATTAACCGGAAAATTCCGGGAACCCGCGTGGGTTGGGACGCACGGCAGGCGGTTGAAGTCTTTCAGTTCGATATTTTTGACACCGAGCTTTGCCAGCGGGTTGCGTATATCGATTCGCTGACCTCGGGTGTATCCGTGACACAATATGCCGCCGCCAGCAAAGCTGCCGGCGAGATAGAACGCCTTTGTGATGAAATTGTAGACATCGCCGCCCCGGAAGAGTCCACCACAGGGGCATGGAACAGCTACAGCCCTCCTGCCGAGGAACCCGCCCAGGACACGGATTCCGCTTGGCAGTATTAAAAGAGGATTATCATGGCCAAGATGAAAAAACGCCTACTCCGCTGGCAGGCGTCCAATTCTCCCCAGATCATCGGGTACAAACTCTACTGGGCCCAGGGTGGTGGCGTAAACTATGCGTCCAGCCACGCGAACCTGGGCAATGTGACTGAGATTCTGCTACCCGACGGGATTGATGTGTTTTCAATGGGGCAAGGCCCTGTCGAGTTAGGTGTGACCGCCGTCGATGAGCTGGGCAATGAATCCGATATGGTCACTCTGACGGCTCCCTATCAGTTCAGTGTGCCGGAGCCGCCCATGGACCTCACGATCGAAGCATTCAATAAGCCACAGCCGGTAAAGCAAACGGTCGACACACCACGCGCTCCGATATCGGAAGAACCGTCGCCTGTCCAGCACCCGGCGCCGGAAACACCCGTTCCGGGCCCCGCAGTCTTCAAGGTGGAACGGCCGAAGAAGATCCTGTGGAATGAATAAGAGATAGCTCCTCCGATTGCTGAAAGCAAAACGCCGATCGACCCCGATTCAGGGGCGATCGGCGTTTGCGGTTGAGTGTCCCTTCCTTCTGCCCCGAAGAACCGCCTGGGCCTCGAGGGGTTTCCCTATCGCCCTCCGTCCGAAGCCAAGGAAGCGGTTTCCATACACATTCACAATTGAGGCTTTACAGAATTGCCCATGATTGATAACCATTAACATCTCGAAGTACTCGCCTGGTTCCAACCACTGCCAGACCGGCCTTGACTTGTCGCAGACACGATGCATCAGGCCACCACCGTTTGCGTATATTGCAGGGGTTACCGACCATTCCGACGGACCAAATCCCCTTGCCTCGTGTGAATGCCGCACGAATATAAGCATCTACTCTAACGCTCCGTTATATCCTTTAATGGCAACCATTTTCCGTTGTTGTGAGGTTACCCAATGAATCATGCCGCTGATGGTTCCGGCGGGGACAAAAGCTGGGGGTTGATCCTGATGGTGCCCGCCTGTGCTGTGTTGTTCATTTTGTTTATCGTCTTAACCATGATCGGCCCGGACGAAAAGAAGGAGGCCGAGCCGCTCCAGGCAAGCTGGTTCACCCCGACAACCGCCCGGGGAGAAGATCTGAAGCACAAGGTCATGGTCGGCAACTGTTCACTCTGCCATGCCTATTGGACCGGAATCCCGGATCCGGATGTGGTTCGCCCCCTGTTCGCACATGCGGTCATCAAACTGGATCATGGGTCCAACGACCGGTGCTACAATTGCCATCTCATCCAGGATCGTAACAAGTTTACAGCCAACGACGGGTCGGGAATCATGGCCGAAAACGTTGAACGGTTATGTGCCCGCTGCCACGGCTTGATTTACAATGACTGGAAGGCCGGTACCCATGGCGTTCGGCGCGGCAAATGGATGGCCCCTGCCGCCTTTGAAGCGGAGAATTTCAAGTGCACCCATTGCCACGATCCCCATGCGCCCAAATTTCAATTTAAAAAATACGCACCGCCTCCGGTGTGGCCGGAACACTTTGTCCTGCAAAGCGGTGAAGAACCACCGCATCCGGATTCGTCCGAATCGTCCACGAGCAAGGAGACAAGTTGATGGAAAATGGTCAAAAACCGGATAACAAATTGAACCGAAGGGATTTTATGACGGGTATGGCCGTCACCCTGGCAGCCGCCGGTGCCGGTGCCGCAGCCTTGACCCCTTTGCTCCGGGCCGAAGAGGTCCCGTCCTTCAAAGACGTTATTCAAAAACACTACCAGCGACTGACTCCGGAGGACAAAAAGGTACTGTTTGCGCGGTTGGAACAGAGGGTGCAAGATTCCTTTGGCGTGAAGGCCAGCATCCGCGACCCGCAACCCATCGAAAATACCGGCTTTGGCTATGCCCTGAACATCGGTCGCTGCATCGGGTGCCGCAAATGCGTTTACGCCTGCATGAAGGAGAACAACCTTTCCCGCAATCCCCAGATCCAGTACATCCGGGTACTAAAAATGAAAAAGGAGGGACAGGGGATAAATCTGGAAAGTTCGGTTCATGACTACCCACAGGAAGAGGCCGCTGATAAAGACTATTATTATATGCCGGTCCAATGCCAGCAATGTGAAAATCCACCCTGTGTGAGGGTCTGCCCTGTGAAAGCCACCTGGCAGGAACCCGATGGTATCGTGGTGGTGGATTACAGCTGGTGTATCGGCTGTCGGTACTGTGAGGCGGCCTGCCCCTATCACGCGCGCCGATTCAATTTTGCCAAGCCTCGAATCCTCGGATCGGAAATCAACCCGAACATGGGGTACTTATCGAACCGGCCCTGCTACATGGGGGTCATGGAGAAATGCACCTTTTGCCTGCACCGTACACGGGTCGGGCGATACCCCGCCTGTTTGGAAGTCTGTCCCACCGGTGCCCGGAAGTTCGGGGATATGAGCGATCCGGACAGCGAGGTGCGCCGCATCGTTGACAAAGAACGGGTATATGTTCTGAAGCAGGACCTGGGAACGGTTCCACGATTTTTTTACGTGTTTGCCAAATAGGGGGCTAAGGGACGATATGGTAGATTTCTTATTACACGGTTTCCGCTCTGTATTTCATGGCAGCAAGGCCTACTGGATCTGGTTGTCCGCGCTGCTGGTGCTGGCGCTGCTGGGTCTCAATGCCTACGCCCGGCAATTGGCCCACGGTCTGATTACCACCGGCATGGGAGATGAGGTCTCGTGGGGTCTGTACATTGCCAACTTCGCATTTCTGGTCGGCATGGCGGCAGCGGCTGTCATGATGGTCATCCCTGCGTATATTTTCAAAGACAAGGAAATGCACAAGGTGGTCATTTTTAGCGAGCTGTTCGCGGTGGCAGCCATGATCATGTGCATGCTCTTTATCATGGTCGACCTTGGCCGTCCGGACCGCATCCACCACATGGTGCCCGGAATCGGCCATTTCAACTGGCCCGGCTCCCTGCTGACCTGGGACGTGATCGCTCTCAACGGATACCTCTTCCTGAATCTGTACGTCTGTGTCTATTTTCTCTATGAATCGTTTCACGGCCGGCAGCCCAAGCCGATGTTATACCTCCCGGTGGTCTTTCTGGCCATCGCCTGGGCGCCGACCATTCACACGGTAACCGCGTTTCTGTTCCAGGGATTGGGCGGCCGGCCGTTTTGGAATACCGGCCTGATTGCCCCCCGGTTTCTGGCATCCGCATTTGCCGCCGGTCCCGCCTTTATGATTTTGGTGTTCACCGTGCTCAAACGGCTGGGAGCCATTACGATAGAGTCGACCGTTATCGACCGGGTACGAATCATCGTCACCGTCAGTCTGCTCATCAATATTTTCCTGTCCGGGTCGGAGCTCTTCGCCGAGTTCTACTCCAACTCCGCGCACACCGTCCATATCAGTCATCTCTTCGGTCTGCACGGCACCAGCCTGCTGGCACCCTGGATATGGGCGTCCCTGGGCATGAATGTTCTCGCGGCCATTTTTCTGCTGTCGCCGGCACGGAAGCATGAAACCGGACTCATTGTGGCCTGCATCATGATTGTCGTCGGCATCTGGATCGAGAAAGGTCTCGGGTTCGTGGTGCCCGGGTTCATCCCGTCCACCCTGGGCCACTTCGTCCAGTACGTTCCATCCTTCAATGAAATTGTCATCTGTGTCGGAATCTGGGCCTTCGGCCTGCTGGTCTATACGATATTCCTGAAAGGTACGTTACCCATCGTGAATCGACAAACCCCACATTGAGAAAGGAGGACATGTTTCGGCGGTTAGAACAGAATCAGTTACTGAGTATTCTAACTCTAGGCGAAGGGAGGTCTTATGATAATCGGTAAGAGGCTGCTGATGATGACACTGATCATCGGTGGCTGTTTAGCCGTTGCTTTTTCTGCCTATGCCGCCGGCGGCTGTACGACGGAAAAATGCCATCAGGGTATTGCCGATATCCGATCGGCAGACAGCGAAATGATGCAGACCATTAAAAACAACGGATCCCAGCATGGAGACCCGGACGGCTGTGTCATCTGCCATGGCGGCAATCCCAAAGCAACGGCAAAAGAAGAGGCTCACAAGGGGATCCCGGCCACATTGAAAATGGCCCCCGGCCCTAAAAACTACTACCCCGATCCCGGATCCATCTGGATCGCCGAAAACAGTTGCGGCGTCTGCCACGTGGGATATGTGTATCGGGCCAAGATTTCCTTGATGAACACGGAAGCCGGTAAAATACAAGGCAACCTTCACACCTGGGGATTCAAGGAAGTCGCCGACTTCAACGTCCCCTGGGGCAACTATGACGTAAAGGACATTGACGGCCTGGTTCCGCTTTATGGAAGCGAAACCTACAAGGAGTACATGCGCAAACAGATCGCCATGTTTCCGAAGCAGTATCCGAAAAGCCTCGAAAAAATTCCCGCCGCGACCATGGAGCAGGTTGAGAAAGATCCCAAAATGGCAGCATTGACCTATCAGCGAATGGATTGCCAGCGCTGCCACATCGGCGTGCGCGGCCGGGAGAAGCGGGGTGACTTCCGCGGAATGGGGTGCTCGGCTTGTCACGTCCTCTACAGCAATGACGGCTTTTACGAAGGCAACGACAAGAGTATTCCCAAGGACAAGCCGGGCCATCTGCTAAAGCACGAAATCGTCGGCACCCAGAAAACCGGCGGTATCCCGGTGGAAAGCTGCAACTCCTGCCACAACCGAGGTAAACGGATCGGCGTTTCATTCCAGGGACTCATGGAATTCCCATATGGATCGCCATTTAATGAAAAGGGGAAAAAGCAGCCCAAGCTCCATACAAAGAAATATCTTTTCATTTCAGACGATCTCCACCACCAGCAGGAAAGCCGCGAAGGGAATCCCAAAGGCGGCCTGTTGTGCCAGGACTGCCACACCAGTATCGACATCCATGGTGACGGCAACATCCATGGGACCACCCTGGGACAGGTCGAGATTGAATGCGCCGACTGCCATGGGCGCCCGAATATGTATCCCTGGGAACTGCCCATCGGCTTCATGGATGAATTCGGGCGCAAGGCGTCCGGCAAGCCGCGTGGTGTGGCGAAAAAGAAGCTGCAGATCGAGTGGCAGTTCGGTACCCGCTATAAGGCCGAAGACGGATTTCTGCTCAGTGCCCGCGGCAATCCCATCGGAAATGTGGTCCGCCGCGGGAACAACGTCATCGTACATTCGGCCACGGGCAATGAGTTCCAGGTGACGGTGCTCAAGAATCTGAAAATGCAGAAGAAATGGAAAGATCCGTCCGCCGATGTGGCCATGTCTGCGGTCAAATCGCATCTGGACAAGTCTGAATGCTATTCATGTCATGCATCCTGGGTACCCCAGTGCTACGGCTGTCACGTGAAGGTGGATTATTCCCGGGATAAGAACGGCAAGCAGAAGTCGGGCATCGACTGGGTCGCCTCGGGCAACGCCCAGAAGAAAAACGGCCAGACCGCGGAGTCCGTACTCGGTACCGGCGGCATCAAAGCGGCAGGCAAACCCTACGAGACCCGCTCTTACCTGCGCTGGGAGGACCCGATACTGGGCATCAGCGGCGAAGGCCGGGTGACGCCCCTCATGCCGGGCTGCCAGGTGACGTTCACGGTCATCAGTGAAAGCGGCAAGACCCTTGTCAATAATGCCCTGGCCAAGAATCCCGGCGAAGCAAAGCTGAGACAGCAGAAACATGTGCCGCTGGCCATCGACATGGCGCCGGTGCAGCCCCATACGGCCCAGCGAAAGGCCAGAACCTGCGAATCCTGCCATGCCAACCTCAAGACGGTGGGGCTCGGTTTGGGCGGAGGCACCTTCGGTACCAAGCAATACATGGACATTGTCGAAGATCTGATCAATGCCAAAACCGGCGAGATCATCCCAACCCGGTATTCGGTGCAGATCCCCGGTATTCCTGATCTGAAATTCGACTGGTCCCGGATTGTCGACCGTGACGGTACACAACTCGCCACCGTTGGAACCCACTGGCCCATGAGCCGCGCTTTCAACAAAGAAGAACTGGACACGGTAATGCGGGCGGGCACCTGTATGGGCTGCCATCAGAACATGAGTCAGGCAAAGCTGTGGGAAAAGATCAGCACGGAAGGTAAGCTTGACCCGGCCAAACATCTGGAGATGATGAATCAGATGATCAAGTTCATGGCCCAAAAAGGGGTTAAGCCCGCATCTCTTGCTGAAGGCAAGTAATCAAACCATAAAACCCCATCCCCATCATACCTGTATAGACTGGGGAGGTAGGTAACAGTTGTTCGGAGACATGGGTAACACTACCATCAGGCATATCGTTTACACTTGGGAGAACGACTATGCCATGGAAAGCGCGTACCACAATGTCTCTGAGGTTCGAATTTGTAA
>Ga0056120_1000214_pt1 | contig 10984 bp, 12 predicted proteins | sample WorMettaBAHAMAS2_FD_71121 | JGI IMG/M metagenome (GOLD analysis project Ga0056120, IMG submission 71121) | Marine gutless worms symbiont microbial communities from Max Planck institute for Marine Microbiology, Germany - Olavius tantulus BAHAMAS.2 ...
GGATTATAGCCCCCTATTTTTGCCAAATTGCATTTTGAACGAGATTTAAAAGAGGTGATGGAATGCCGGTTTATGAATTCAAGTGTGAATGTGGCGAGATTCTTGAAGAACTCGTAAGAATGGACACCAAGGAAATAACGTGTCCGAAATGCCAGAAGAGCGCCAAAAAAATAATGTCGCCCTGCACCTTCTCGCTCAAAGGTGGCGGCTGGTATGCCGACGGCTATTCCTCGAGCAAAAAATAACACGACACCTGCCGATTCAAGCCCGTCGAAGCGCAAGCATATGTCTTCGGCGGGCTTTTTTTGTTCACCTTCGCCGGAATACCCTGCATCCTGATGCGGGGGGATGAAGGCGGGTTAGGCAACGGCGCAATTCCGCTTTGATAGTCCACAGCTTCCTGTGGAAAGCTTCATTCCATGAAAAGCTCCACTAAATCCATACTAAAATTTCCGGAAGATCATTACGAGAAGGGCGTCCGAGATGTGTCGGCCGATTTTCTGGCTCTCTTTTATTCAGTGGCTGACCTGAGACGGGCTGCCGAACAAGAGCCGGATCGAATTGGTGCAGACACCATTCTATCGATCAGTGGAGTGCTGATGGATGGCCGGTATTCCAACGAACGCCGGGGACTGTTTTTGTACAGGGAGGCATCCGAAGCACTTTCTGCGTGCCTCGAAGGCTGTTTCGACGCATCTCTGGCCCGGCTCGCACTGGACAAGCTCACGTTATCATTGAAGAATTCATCTGGATTTGCACACCGTGCCACAGCTGAGGCCTTGGGGCGGCTTCCCGTCCAGATTCGCCCAATCGTAATGACTCCGAATGTCGACTCCCAACCCGTCAAACTGACCTGGCGTCAAATACAGGAGCACTTCTCCATCCGGCCCATGGATACGCCCCATGGGTTTGGAAGAAGTTTGGTTACGCCGATTCCCGGGGACCGCCTGCTGGTTCTTAAATTCGCCCGGAAAGAAGATTCCCCGAGCCGTCTGCTTCATGAAATCCAATGGATGTATCTGCTGGGCGGGCTGGAGGCAAACTGGAAAGATCGATTTGATGTGCCGAAGCCGGTTGCCTGTGACGGCCACCATTTACTTCAAATCGGAGACGCCCCGATACCCGCGGGTTCCGAACTCCATTCGGGAAAGTATGCGGTGGGTTTTGTTTCGACGCAGCAATATTTTTGTTACCCCAATACGTTGAAGCTTTCCGAGGCTGAAATCTTCCAGGAAATCATCTCCCGAAATGCGCGTCTGCTGGCTGAGTTGGCAGCCATGGGAATCATACATACGGCGCCGATTCCGTTGTTTCACAACCGGGTACAAACCCATCGGCGACGAGACGGAGGGGTTTACGAATGGTTTCGAGGCGGGCGCCTGGACCGATGGCTGGAGTCCTGTGCCTACCCAAACCTGGGTGCCAGCGGTATTCGAGATTTCGAACATTTTACGTTCTATGAGGGGCGCCCGCTATCTCTGTACCGATACATCGGGAGCCATATTCTCAGCCTGATGCTGGTTATCGGTAGTTTTTTCCGACACCAGGATGCGGAACGTGTCGGGCTGGATGACCACGGCAATCCGGTGGATGCCAGAGATTTGTTTGATCGGGACCTGTTGAGAGCCACTATAAAACAAATGATTACAGGCTATTATAACGGATTTGCGGGTGAGGCCAGCACCGAAGAATTGCCCTTGGATCTGGACACACTGGTGGATCGGATGATCGATGAAATGGGGGTTGATCGCCACATGGAAGAAATTCTAAGGGTGGCGGATCAAATGCAGATGTCTGATGCAGATTTTGAGGCCTTTCTTCAAATCCGTGGTTTTTCTCAGAATGACCAGGAAGAACTGATTAAAGGGGAACAGGACATCACCCTGCTCACCGGCCCCCATCTCGGGAATTTCAACGACACCATTTCCCTGCCCGAGCTGACCGCAGCCACAGAGACCATATCCGCCCTTTGCATGGCCGGCCGATTCTGGAGGGAAAATCGCCCAGGCGAAGGTCGAGGTGAAACCTCTTTCTCACCAGCAAATATATCCGGAGTTCCTCTATGTTAGTTCGAACAGAGGATCCAAGGTTTACCCGCCTATGGCGGCGCCAAAGGCGACCAGGGATCCAAGGATCCAAGGATTCAAGCGTTGTTAAAGCCCTTAAGCTTTTATCTGTTCACTCGACCCACGCCACACTGATGGCGGGTAAACCTTGACTCCTTGACCCCTCGGACCCTCCCCGAGCATAGTGTCGTAAATCGTGCTACAAACGACTTCCTGCCCCAAAAGAGGCAGCTAACCGGGACTCTGTTATGGCAACACTTCATCCACCGACATACCTTCCTCAGGTTCTACCCACCTTGGCTCACTCGAGAAAAATTCCGATACAATGGTTTCATATCGATGGATACGCTTGCTGCGATGAATCTGTTTGGCAACCTTTTTCCCTCCCTCCAAGGTGAGGGCAAAGTAGGTCCAAAAACCTTTCATTCGGTTTAGCAGATGTCCCGGTCCCGAGAGCCGTTCCTGATATCCGCGGTATAAATCAGAATAAAATCCGATGAACCGGTGGACCTTGTCGTCGGCCGGGTTTTCGGTTCCTTTGATGACTCCCGGTAAATAGGGGTTAATCAATGCCCCCCGCCCGATCATCCACCTGGTAACACTCTGAAATCGTTTTGAAAGATTTTGGAAATCCCCGAAGCAGTTGATATCACCATTATAGGACACCGGATGTCGGGAGAGGTCCAGACAGCGCTCAAATCGATCCAGGTCCGGACGTCCCGAGTACATTTGGATCCCCGTACGTGGATGTACAATAATTTCCGACAGGGGGTACGCATTGAGTGATTCGAGAACTTTATAAATCTCGTCCGGCTTTTTTCGTCCGAGCCGAACTTTGACAGACAATCGACAGGGTAACCGGGGAACGACCTGGTCCAGAAATGTGTCAATCCGATCCGGCTGCGGCAAAAGACCTGAACCCTTGCTTTTTTTTGCAACCATCGGGAAGGGGCATCCCAGATTCCAATTCACTTCGCTATGCCCCTGGGCGACCAATGCGCAAGCCATTCGAATGAAGTCGTCGGGTGAATTGCTCATGATCTGGGGAACCACGGGAAGACGACGGTTCCGTTCGGGCTGAACACCCCGTAACAGGGCCGGTCGAATCCGTTTATCTTTTACCGTCGGAATGAACGGTGCCAGGGCACTGTCGAAACCGTCAAAGTGCCGGGCAAAAGCATTACGGAACACTTCGTCTGTGTATCCCTTGAGGGGGGCTAAGATTAATTTCGGTGATCTTAGTTCTGCCAACGTCTGCACCTGATCATGTTGTTTCTATCGAGACTGCGCAATTTTAGTTGCCAAAAAACTCCTATCTTCCCTTGAGTTGTTCATTTTCTCTGCTTGCCCAAAGAAAGCGAACCATCCACCTTCGCTTAAAAGCTACGGCGGGACAAGAAAGGGCGCCCGGTCCCTTGGTCCTTCGGCCTTCCCTGCGCTTCTCGACCCGGGCCTGGTGCGCAAAAACTCCCCTGACTTTCGTCAGGGTCAGACAGTTTGCGCACCTGTTCGGTCCGGATCTGCGATGCTCGGCTACGGGGCAACGGGAAATTAAGACCTCAACCTAAACTTACAAACCAAGGCTCCCTCCGTGTAGCGTTTTGTCGCCCCGCCAAACGCTTAAAACCTATTTTAAGAAAAACAGCATCAGACTTTCGACCAGTTCGGCCATAAACCGGAAATCGAGGGTTTCCATGGTATCGGTTGCCAGATGGTAGTTGGGATTCCGAAAGAAGGCCGTGTCCGTAATCATGACCGCCCTGTATCCATTATCCCAGAACGAGGCATGGTCGCTGAGGCGAACAGCTGGAACCAGATACCCGCCCAAAGGGATAGTCAACGGAATTGCCGGGAGCTCGCGATTTTTTTTAAAAGCGGAAATCAGGTTTTTGGTCAACGGTCGTGAGGCCCAATTCCCAACAACGGTGATAAAGGTGCCGGTTTCGGGATACCCTAAAAACATGAGCGGAAATGGATAGTCCTGGCAGCCGGGCTTCCGACAGGTGTACCCGACCATTTCCAGGCAGATCATGCCATCGATCTTCTCTTTCCGTTTCCTCGCTGCCGCAGCATACTGCCGGCTGCCCATGCGGGACGTGCCATAAACAGGGGGCTCCTCCAAAGGAAATGACACAAACCGCGCTGCCCGTCGTGCCTTGTCATGCTTTTTGATTTGTCGGGCCAGTTCGAGCTGACCCGCGATAGCGCTCGCGTTATCATCGGCACCGACCGTCCCAGCCACCGAATCATAGTGGGCTCCAACCAGATATGTGGGATTTGTTCTGTCCGTCGTCGAGGCTTCGGCAACGATATTGGCAACTGTCCCGGGACCGAAGGTATACTCCTCACGATGGCAGACAAGTTCGGCCTCACGATAGGTGCCTTCAATGTATTCACCGGCCAATTTCAGCCCACGAGGTTCATAAACGCTGCGTTCACCGATCTCTTTTGTTAGAACGGCTACGTGCTTTTTCAGCCGCTGGACGGTGTCATCAATGTTCAGCATTTCATGTATCCTTTGACAAGCCTGCGGTGTCACAATATTCTATATGGATAGATAATTACCCGCTCATATGCAGCTATCTGATAATAGATCGCTTTTTATCTATCTTTTGTCGATATGAGCAAGAGGGTTCAAGGGGTCAAGGATCCGAGGGGTCGAGTGAAGGGCCTAACACCCTAATTAAATTAAATCAATGTTGCTTGTTAGAGCAAGGCGGAAATCTTTCTTGGCTGAGCAACAAGGACAGATTGATGAGTCTGTGGCAGGTCAGGCAGGATATTATTTTCCAAGGGAGCGACATTGTGGCGTTTCATAAAATCGTTTCACGATTTTATTTGGAGTAGAACCAGACGTATTTAAGTGACTTGCATCAACCGGGAAGAGGAGAAGCGCATGGAGACACCCGAGGGAAACATCATCGAAATTTTCGAGTTGATCAACCAGATTCCCCGATGCTCAAAGCAAGAGGAAAAAATTTCAGAATGGTTGCATCAATGGGCCCGGGCTGAGCAATTTCCGGTAACCATGGACCAAACCGGAAACATGCTGATTACCGTTCCGGCAACCCCGGGCTACGAGAGCAGTCCTCTAGTGGTGATTCAGGGTCACATGGACATGGTTTGTGAAAAGCGGCCGGACTCACCCCATGATTTCAACAAAGATCCGATTCGAGTATTGAGAGACGGCGACTGGCTCAAAGCCGATGGAACGACTCTTGGAGCCGACAATGGCATTGCCCTTGCCATGGCCATGGCGATTGTCACAGATTCCGAAATCAAGCGGCCACCCATTGAACTTTTGTTTACTGTGGATGAGGAGACCGGGTTGACCGGCGCCATGGGCATGGATGCGGATATGGTCAAAGGGCGAATCTTGATTAATATCGATTCCGAGGACGAAGGCGAGTTCACTATCGGATGTGCCGGTGGTACGGAAACGCGGCTTACGCTTCCATTGGGCCCCCGGGAAGCTACCGGCACTCAAACCCTCTGGCAACTCGTTAGCGGAGGGATTCGGGGAGGGCATTCGGGGATTGATATCCATAAACATCGGGCAAATGCCATCAAGCTGATCGCCCGGACGTTGGAGTTTATTTACCGGAATACGTCGATTTGGCTCGTGTCTCTTGCGGGAGGAAAATCCCACAATGCCATACCCAGAGAGGCTGTCGCTCAATTTACAGCAGAATCGGGCAGAGATCTCGTTCCCCTGGTCACTGATTTTCAAAACACGCTACAACAGGAATACGCTCTATCAGACTCTTCACTATTCGTGACGCTTCAGCCTGGTTCTGAAGAAACATCTCCCGTAAAGGCCTTATCTGAATCAGATACCCGGAAGGTCTTGGCCTTCCTGCTATCTCTTCCGGACGGCGTCGACGGCATGTCGGCTGAGATCCAAGATCTGGTGGAAACCTCCAGCAATCTGGCAAAAGTGGAGCTGAGGGAAAGCGCTCTGGAGGTCGTCAGCAGTCAGCGCAGTTCGGTCATGTCGAAGCTCGACGAGATTACCGTGAAGGTGGAGTCGGCTGCAGCCTTGGCCGGCGCTGAAGCTCGAAACGCAAATGAATATCCCTCATGGGTCCCGAACCTGTCATCCCCGTTGCTTCATCGGTGTCGATCTATTTATCAGGAGCTTTTTCAAAAAAAGCCCAAAGTCAAGGCACTCCATGCCGGCCTGGAGTGCGGCGTCATCGGGGCGAAGTGCAGCGGAATGGACATGATTTCCATCGGTCCGACGATCAGAAATCCCCATTCTCCCGGCGAATCATTGAATGTACCGTCTGTGGGGAAGGTTTGGAAGTTTCTGGTCGCGCTGCTGGAGTCGTACGCAGACGATTCCTGACTATTGCGTGAAACCTTTTCAGCGAGTTGGGCGCAACAGCCAGGAACGGGAACACGAAGGTTTAGATTCGTGTTCGTGACGATTGCTTCACCGGCGGTGTGGTGGAGTGCTGGCGTCATGGAACAACCAAGTGGAAGATTCCAGATTCAGTTGGCGTTCAATCCTCGTGATTCCGTAAAGGAGTCGGCATGATTCGAATGGCAATGTATCTTATATGCGTTCTAGTGCTGGTGCCGATCGGGGTGCGTGCCGAGTTTTACAAATACACCACCGAAGAGGGGAAGGTCATATACGTGGATGACCTGACCAAGGTGCCTCCGGAATATCGGAATCAGGTCAAAGCCTACAAGACCGATGAAGATAATCTTACGGAAACACAGAAAGCTCAACGACGCAATCAGGAGAAGCGCCAGGAGGCATTGCGGCGACAAGCTGAACTAGACGCGGTAACACGCCAACAAGAGCAGAAGGCCAAAGAATCACGTCGAACCAAGGTAACGATCCGAAATGATCGGGTCTTGGTGCCGGTTCTTATCGGATATGGCATCCTTACAACCGAAGCGCTTTTAGTGCTTGATACCGGGGCCAGTATCACGACCCTCTACCGCAGAGTGGTGGACCGGTTGTACATGCAGAGCTTTAAATGGACCACTGCCAGGACTGCGGCCGGCAACCAAATCGATGTTGGTCTTGCCACTCTGGATTACATTCAGATCGGCCCCCACCGCAGGGTGAACATTCGCGCCGGAATTGTAGAGACTACCGGCGCAGCCATGGAACATGACGGCCTTTTAGGAATGGATATTCTCAGGGGGGTCAACTATCGTATCGATTTTGCTGAGCAGGTGATTATCTGGGAGGAGGCCGATATCGACTAGCCCGAACGCCTCATTGTTGTCTCTTTTCAGCCATCCCTTGAATACTCTCAAAACCCCGCCCACCAAGGTTCTGAACGTCTGTCACACTTACGAACCGGATTCCTGAACATTGACTTGCTGCCTGGAAATATTAAGATTTGGGCATTCGATGTGTGTTCTGGAGCATCCATTCATGAGTGAGAATAGTCCGGACATAAAAGAGCGCGTGGACATCGAGGAGGAAATCAAAACGCCTCCGATGTACAAAGTGCTCATCTATAACGATGACTACACGACCAAGGAATTCGTTGTGGAGGTGTTGGTCTCGGTGTTTCACAAATCCAGGCAATCCGCGATAACGCTCATGTTCAGCGTACACAATAATGGTGTCGGAGTTTGCGGTGTATATCCCCTGGAAGTAGCTGAAACAAAAGTGAATGTTGCTTTGGCCAAGGCAAGGGACCATGGGTTTCCGCTACAACTTGGCCTTGAGGAAGAATAATATCGTTTCATGATGTTATGGATTTCGGCAATGCCACAAAAAATTAAGAAATATCTATCTGAAATTTTCGTACAAAGCATATAACGGGGTAGATCATGTCGCAGATAATTGCGTTTAAAAGCAGACAGGGTGTTGTTCTGGCATCCGACGGACAAGCGATCGATTTCAAATTGGGCGGGGGAGCCTTCGACCTCGAGGTGCAGCGATTGTTCCCCTTGACGTCCCATTCGGCCGTGTTGACCGGCGGAGCCGCCCAGGGGGAATCGATTTGCCGATCCCTTAAAACATTTATTGAGCAGGAGGATCTTTCCGACATTGAATCCATTTACCAGGCAGCTCTGCCGTTCCTGGCGTCGGAGTACGAAGAGTACATGAGAAAGAGCTGTGAGATCCTGCCGGTGGATCCGATTCATCATCTGTATTTTATACTGGCCGGGTATGCCCCGGAAAACGGCGATTCACCGTTTCGTCTCTATTTGATATGGCCCAAAAATAAACTTCCCTACCTGGACGGAGAAGAGATTGACTCCGCGTTCTCGGTCCCCAGAATCATGAGGCTGGAATATCGTCTCAACGAATTTTCCAAAAATGGGGCTCTCCTGGATCAGGTGGTGGCGGAAGTTCGGCTGACCCTTGAGAAGCAAGCTGAAACCCAGGACGAAATCGGCGGGCCGTTTGCCTACGCCACAATTACAAAGGATGGGTATCAACCCGCCTGAGTTGCCAATTGCATTTATGGTTTAAGAGCTGTACACCCGAATCAGGCATACGCTCATCCTGCCCCTTCCTTTACCCTGTTACATCCGTACGTTGTGGGGGCCGCCAAATGCGGCATTGAACAGGGTGAAAAGCCCTCCCCTCAGGGAAGGGAAGTGTATGTCCTCCCCTGGGGGGGGAGGCGCGGTGGGGGTGATAACGAGCTATATTACCCATCCCGGTAATCTGGTAACGCCCTGAGTTATTTCAGGATAAGAAAAAACATGAATTTCCCGAGTGCCTCTCGTTCCCCTTTACTCTAAGTTCAGATTTACGGTTTGTCTGATCCCCACACAGTCGATGTCGTGATCATCGGAGCAGGCCCTGCCGGGTCAACGGCCGGGTATGTTCTGGCCCGGAACGGATTGAGCGTCCTCATTCTCGACAAGGCGCAATTTCCTCGACGGAAAATCTGCGGCGGGCTCATCACCTGGAAAACGCTCCGCGTGATAAACGAGATTTTCGATGTTTCCGATAGTCTCCTCCGAGACCGGGGCATCCTATTCCACGAAACAAGAAAATACAGTCTGCACAATCGCAACCGCCTTCTGCTTTCGGAAAGGCAACGTGATCCATTTTATTTCGTCGATCGGGAGAGCTACGATCAATTCTGGTTGGACTGTGCAATTGCCGCCGGCGCTAACGTTATTCAAGCTGAGCGGGCGACCCGGGTGGAACCCGATGCAGGGTTGGTGCAGACTACCGGGGGAAGGACGTACAAGGGAACGCGCTCATCGGGGCTGACGGCGTATTGAGCCGGGTCAAAACCGCTGTAACGAAGAGCTCTAAGGACGGCCCAAATCCATCCAATGGGATTGCCGTAGCCATGGTTGCTCACATCCCCGATCGGGAACGGGAGGCTGCCCCGGAGCTTCATTTCGGCTATCTGCCCTGGGGATACGCCTGGTCGTTTCCCAGCCCGGTCTACCGCAACTACGGAATGCTGACCCTGAGGACAAAGGGAGGTAAAGAACTCCGTGAGGCCTTTAATAAATTTTTACAGTCTTGCGCCGGTGTTGACAACAGTCGGGCTTTTATACGCAGTCGATTGCTTCCATACGGCTGTTTTGGTGAGTTTGTTGGGATGGGGCGCACCCTGTTGGTGGGGGATGCCTGTGGATTGGCCGATCCGTTCCTTGGTGAAGGTATCTTCTATGCCCATCGAAGCGGCCAATTGGCCGCGGAGGCAATTCTTCTGGCAGGACATTCCGGGGGCTCACCCGTGAGTCGATACGCCCACTCGCTGCGCAACAGCATCATTTACGAACTCCAATTCGCATCCGCCTGGCAGCAGATACTGTATCGGCTGTTCCGGCTGGGAGAGTATCGGCTTCTGGGCCTGGTCATGGGGTGGTTTCATCGACCCATTGAGGCTGTGGTTCAGGGTCGGCGTTCTTTCAACTGGTGCCATCGACATAATCGGGCGCTCCCAGAGGCATCCATATAGGTTGAAATATCATAGGCTCTTGGAACAACAATGAATTTCACACCCAAATCCTTAAAGCGACTGCTGAACATATACCCACCCTATCTGGGTGCCGGAGTACGAGTCACCTATATCCGTGAAGATTGGCGGGAACTTCATGTAACCATGGCCATGCACTGGTTTAACCGAAATGCGGTGGGGACACATTTCGGAGGCAGCCTCTATTCCATGGTAGATCCTCACTTGATGCTGATGTTAATCCAGTTGCTGGGTGAGGGGTATTGGGTATGGGATAAATCTGCAAAGATCGAGTTCATCAAGGCCACACGGGCAAAGGTCACATCCGTCATTAAAATTTCAGATGCCGACCTGGAAGACATCCGGCAGCATACTGCCGATGGAGAGAAATACCTTCCGGAGTTCATGGTCGAAATCAGAGACGATAACAGCGATCTGGTCGCAATGGTCAGAAAAACCATTTACGTGAGAAGGAAAAAAGTGTCGACATAATCAATGCACCTCCGGCTCAATGGACACGTATTCATTCTTTCAATTTATCTCTGATTATTCCCGAGGATTCTTCGATGAGTTCATCACCGCTTTTTTGATCGTATACTCGACCCCGTCCGAGGAATACAAATTGTCCCGTTCCTGATGGGGATTCCATTTCTCATCTTGACATATACTGAGTCCTGTCATATTAGTTGATAAAGTCAACCAAATATCAAAAAGGTAAACTCCATGACAACCGTATCCGCCAAAGTAATGGACCCACTCATCAGAGAAATCGTCTGGCGCTTTGGAGCCCAGGGCATCAAGGGAGAATGTTGCGGGGATCTTACGGCACCGGAATTCAGAACACTGCGGCTGGCCAACAATAAGGACAAGTGCTCCATGCAACAGATCGCCCAGGATCTCGGATTCACAAAGAGTGGCGCCACCCGTGTAGTTGACCGGCTTGAAAAAAGAGGGCTACTTCAACGCATGCGCAGCCAGGAAGACGGGCGGGTCTGCTGCGTTGAACTGACG
>Ga0056120_1000215_pt1 | contig 10926 bp, 10 predicted proteins | sample WorMettaBAHAMAS2_FD_71121 | JGI IMG/M metagenome (GOLD analysis project Ga0056120, IMG submission 71121) | Marine gutless worms symbiont microbial communities from Max Planck institute for Marine Microbiology, Germany - Olavius tantulus BAHAMAS.2 ...
ATGTAAAAGAACAATGAAACACGAAAAGTGTTACCTATGTCTCCGAACACGTGTCACCCTTGTCCCCGGTCCGTACAAAAGGGAAAGGGAGGGTAATAGAAATAGAAGGTCTTCCGGGAACCTCCGTTTCCCATGAGCGAGGCCTTGGATTCAACGAAGAACTCGGCAAATATCCGGATGTGGTAGTGGTTTCACGGGAAGTCGCTAATTTTGATCGAAGGGAGGCTCGTGGAGTCATGCGGCACCTGCTGCAAAATAACATCCAGTTCGATGCGGTATTTGCTCATAATGACAACATGATTTTAGGCGCGCTTGAAGCCGTCAACGAACTACCAACCCGGAAGCCAATCGTATTTATCGGGTTTGATGCCATACGAGAAGCTATAGAGGAAGTTAAACAAGGTAGACTCACCGCCACGATTGCTCAAAAACCGGAAACCATGGGCAGATTGTCCATTGAAAATGTCACCGGATATTTTCGCGGAGAAAAGCTGCCCGCAATAATACCCGTCGAGCTATCACCTGTTACTATATAGGAGATCTAACAGTGTTACGTTCGATTAATAGCAGATTTTATACGATTGCCGTGGTGTTGGTACTGATATTCGCTTTCGGGTACACGAGTTTGGCATACTATTTACGAAACCAGAGACAGAGCGCGTTGGTGATGGAAGAAACCGTTTTCACCGAGAGAGAAATACGGTCTCTCCACGATCTGTTTCATGAAATACGGTTTTGGGAAAGGGCCATTCTGTTCCAAAGACATCCTGAAGCGGACAAACAATTTGGAGCGAACATCCTTCAGATGAGAAAGCGTCTGTTGGCTTTATACAGTCAACAGATCGACCCATCGATCCAAGGAAAGCTGAAACTGGTTTCCGATAGTTTGCTGCAATATGAAAAGTTTTTTAATGAAATCATCCAATCGAAAACAGAACAGCGCTTGCATCGGACCCGCATGGATACAAGCTATCGCTCGTTGGCATCCTTTGTCTTAAGAAGCGATAACACGATTCTGTTAAAACCGCTGTTTAATCTGACCCACTTTCTAATCAGTTATCGTATCGATCGTTTGGAGTCCGAATACCAGGCGCTGAATGTCGTAATCCAATCCCTGGATAACCGGATTGCTGAAGCCGACCTCATGGATAACCGAGTGAAGGGCTATTTAAAAAGCTTTCGGGATCTTCTGGACATTGATTATGCGCTGGAGCGTGAAATTAAATTAATCAACGATCGTTTCAATGAAATCAGCTCTCAACTTGTGGTCCTTTTTAGAGAGATTTCTCAAGAATCCGAAAGCCTGTTGAAAAACAAATTTCAGCAGGTCCAGGCAAACAGGGAAAATTTTATTCGGTTTTTCTTTTTCTCAACGGTTATCAGCATTATCACCCTTCTAATGATCCTTACCCTCATCTCAAAGAAAATAATAAGACCTATCCGGTCCGTTGCCGGCGCAATGAGGGAGGTAAAGGCGGGCAATATTCAGGCGCGGAGCGAGATATTCGGGAACGAAAAAAACGAAATCGTTCAACTCGGTCTATCGTTCAACGATATGCTGGACACCCTGGAAAAGAACAACCAGCAGTTAATGGATTACCAGAATGAGCTTGAAAAAAGAGTATCGGAGCTTGCCATAGGGAGAAAGAACTTGAGAAACATCGGAATCATCTGGAAGAACTCATAAGGGAACGAACGTCCGAACTCACGGAAGCTGTCGAGAAACTACAGGAAGAGATTTTGCAGCGGCAAAGCGCCGAGAAGGAGCTACAGGAACACCGCGAAGATCTCGAGTCGACAATAAAGAGAAGAACCGCCGATTTAAGCAAAACCAATCGGGAGCTTGAATTGGAGATCGCCGGGAGGAAAAAAGCCGAGGGAGAACGGCAACGGCTCACCATCCAATTGCAACGTGCAGAAAAAATGGAAGCCATCGGGACTCTCGCCGGCGGTGTCGCCCATGACCTCAATAATATCTTGAGCGGTATCGTCAGTTATCCGGAACTGCTGTTGCTTGAGTTGCCAAAAGAAAGTCCGCTGGCAAAATCCATCATGACCATAAAGGAATCCGGCCAAAAAGCGGCGAATGTGGTTCAAGATTTGTTGACGTTGGCCAGACGGGGTGTAGTGGTAACGGACGTTGTAAATTTGAATACCATTATTATGGAATACCTGGAAAGCCCTGAACACAAAAACTTAAAATCTTATTACAATCAGACCGAGTTTAAAATTCATTTGCAAGCCACTCTATTGAATATCGTCGGCTCCTCCATTCATCTGTCAAAGACCGTTATGAACCTGGTCACCAATGCAGCGGAGTCCATGCCTGAGGGAGGGATAATCTCCATAAAAACAGAAAATCGATATATTGACCGACCGATCAGCGGCTACGATGACGTGGAAGAAGGAGATTACGCGGTATTGAGTATTTCCGATATGGGAATCGGAATTTCAGCCGAGAACCTCCCGAGAATATTCGAGCCTTTTTATACGAAGAAGGTGATGGGCCGAAGCGGCACGGGATTGGGTATGGCTGTCGTGTGGGGTACTGTCAAAGATCACAAAGGATATATCGATGTATTGAGTCAGGTCGGAGAGGGTACAACCTTTACGCTGTATTTTCTGGCCACTCGAAAAAAATTAGCCCGAGATCAATCACCTACAGATATCTGTCATTACATGGGACACGACAAGTCGATCCTGGTCATAGACGATATAATAGAGCAACGAGAGATTGCTTCCTGTATGTTAAATCAGTTCGGTTACACCGTCTCGTTAGTATCGAGCGGCGAGGAGGCTGTTGAGTACCTTCAATCAAATTCTGCGGATCTCATCATCCTCGACATGATTATGGAACCTGGAATGGATGGTCTCGAGACGTACAAGCGCATTCTTGAACTTCACCCCGGGCAGAAAGCCATTATTGCCAGCGGATTTTCTGAGACGGAACGCGTCAAGCAGGCTCAAAATTTAGGTGCCGGGGAATACATCAAAAAGCCGTATACTCTTGAGCAGCTTGGGCTTGCTGTTAAAAAGGAGCTTGAAAAAGTTTAACCCCAGAGAACGAAATGTCTTCTCTGGAAAAATGTCGATGGCTGTAAAATGATTTCCGATCTGCCCTAACTCAGAGTCTTTCAAGAGCCGATGACAGCCGGTGCAGACCTCTTATCTATACTATTGCCCATCATGTAAAGACAGGAGTTACGGAACGGAGCATAGGTGACAACCATGCTAAAAGTTACACCTCATCCGGACTATCCTCCAGAGGAAGGAAGATATCTCAGAGGAAACGACGCCTCTCCGGTGGCGGTGGCGATCATTCTCACCCATGATGCCGATAAGATTCCTCCGGAGATTGAAGCCCTTGTCCGAGCGGGTATCGAATGCGGTGCCGCCCTTTCCGGGACGATCCAAACCGAAAATATCGGATTTGAAAAGGTCGTCTGTAACATCGTTTCCAATCCGAACATCCGGTACCTCATCGTTGGTGGCCCTGAGTCGGAGGGCCATCTGACAGGCGAAGCCATAAAGGCCCTGATCCACAACGGTGTCGATGAGAAAATGCGGATTAAGGGAACCTCAGCGCCCCATCCCTTTCTCTACAATTTGCCCTTAACGTTCGTTGCGCGTTTCCGAAAGCAGTTCTCCGTTGTCGACCTCCAATTCGAGGGGGATCCCGATGTCATCCGCAAAGCCGTGTGGTCGTGTTATCAGGAAACGGCGGTGGACTTTAAAGGTTATTCGCTGTTTGATCCGGGTGCCTTTCCCCAGCCGCCGCTCAGCGGCAACATCACCATGAAAGTGACCAATCCGTGGGTGGAACCACCCGACGAGAAAGAACGTGATGCCGTGGAGCGGGCCAAAGCGCTAATCGAGCAGTTGAAAGCCAGATCCAAATCGGGATAATCCTACCAACTCACCACGTTTCAAACCGTGAAACATATTTTCCCCCAATGGGGGTACGAGAACGAATGGGGACGGCATGGAAACGGTAAATGGGATCCGATTTCCGGTTTCAGGAACTACTTTAGCATGGGGGTTCTTGATGAGGATCATACCGGCCGGATCGATCGGCTGGTACGGAATGTCTTCTTCTGGTCCGTCCGCAGTCCTGTCCATGGCGGTGCTGATTCCTCTGGCGGTTGCTTCGTGGATTCTGTTTTTAAAAATACCGCGTGAGGTTATCCTTGATGAAGGGCATCTGGTGTTTAACGGCTTTATCGGCACCGTCCGAATGGACCTATACGATATATATTCCATAGATGATGTGGGCGGGGGGCGGTACACTCGATTCGAAGCCCTGACAACATACGTCGCGGTGCCGGCTAAAGTGTATCAAAAAGCCGATCTCTACGCCAAGGTGCAAAGGGCACGCCCTGATCTTGACATCCCGCCGGTGCAACGCCTCGCCGTCCTCAGAGGTAGGATTTATAGACTGTTTGGGGTCATCCTATTCTGTGTACTCGGCCTGTTTATTGTTACCGCCCATCAATGCGTCAGATTTCGCAACACCCCGGGAACCTTTTCCGCCTGCATCGCTGCCGCTAAGAATTATTACAATATGAGTCTGGTATATTTTGAGTATTCGGGTAATACCGAGATTCCTTCGGCAGGTGCTCCGGGCTGGAGTCCCGGAGACAACGTGATCGTTTCCGGCGGTCCCATGATCCATCATGGCAACGGCAAGGTCTCCTTTAAAACCCCCATGATATTCCGCCACAGAGAGTTGCCATATGCATATCAGCTCCTTCCAAACGGTGATGTTGAAGATATCTCGGAGTCCGTTTACTTTTCGGGAAAAAAGGGGAGGGCACGAAAATTCATCCGGTCGGAATTGCCGTTTGTTATTTTGGTTTCACTATGTGTGTCCCTCTTGTACATCTATTTGGACTTGCCCCATCGATATGGGCCTTCCACGGCAGCCAGTGTCCGAAAGACCGCTCACCGATTCCATGAATTATCCATGGCCCATGGGGCGGATGTCGGGGCCGCCTCCGTTACCTCGGATGGCCCCCCGGGTTTTTCCCCGGACCCATTTATCAGTATTAGAGGCGGCCCAATGGTGGTCGCCGACGAAGGGACCGTTTCCTTTGACACGCCAATGACCTTTTCTTATCCGGGATCACCCATCGACTACCTGCTCCATCCCGACGGTTCCGCCCAACCATCGAAAGAAGCGCTAGTCGACTTCGCGGGTGAGGGTGATTTGCAAAGCGTCCGTGAACTTCTTTCCAGAGGCCTCCATGTCAATGCCGTGAACAGGAACTTTGATACCCCACTGATCGCTGCAGCGCGGGGAGGTCACCCCGAGGTGGTGCGATTTCTGCTTGAACACGGGGCGGATGTCCATGCCCTAAACGATACGGGGAGAACCTCACGCTCCTTATCCACGGAGCTCGGTCACAGCGAGATAGAACTGATGCTGATCAAGGCAGGCGCGAAATAAATCGATACCCCAGCGGTTAAAATCCCATTTTGTCGTTAATGATCACCACCTTGATTCTTCCCTTGGGAAATGATTTTTCGGTGATGGTCCATACGTTGCAGATGCGGTCGGGACTATCGCAGTCATGACAGATGGAGGTTTTGACACAGGGTGTCTTCTTGTCCAGCCGCATGCTGTTGACCGGTGCCGCATAGTCCTTGATGCGGTACATGGCGTCGTCCAGATCCTGTACGATCTTGTTGCGCCCCACGCAGATCACCACATGTTTCGGACCGAAGGCAATGGCGCCGACCCGGTTTCCGATCATGTCCAGGTTGACCAGCATGCCGGTTTCCGTAATCGCATTGGTTCCGGTGATAAAAAGATCCACCAGCAGCGCCTTACGGCGTCGCTCAATCATCTCCTCGGCAGGAATATCTTTTGCCATGGAGTCGATGGCTGTGATTCCCGGAAGGGATAACAGGGGTTGGTAGAGACCGGCGGCCACAACGGTCATGGAACCGCCCCAGGAAAGGCTTTCCGGTTTCACCTGGGAGATAATCGTGTCCATCACGATGGATTTCGCATCTTCCGGGGTGTCGGCCAGATGAACCTCGAAGTTGTTTTTCTCCAACGCTTCCTTTACCAATTCCAATCGCAGAGACCAGTAATTCTCAATCGGTTTGTCCATGGCAATCCCCGTTTTTGTTGTGGTTGGATGCATGTTGCTATAATCAAAAATTTCAAACCGGTGCAAGATTTTTCATAGGAATCCTGCTTTGACGACTCGAACACGGCTGACTAAAGTTTTCGGAATGACGACCATTAAAAACGGGGTCAGACCTACACATTGACCAACTTTGTCAACGTGTAGGTCTGACCCCTTCGTAGATTCATTTCGCCAGCCAGCTTCGAGCCACCTTGATGAGCAACAGGATGGTCGGCACGGTATGCATCAAAAGATCGAAGATGTCGATGGGCCGTTTCAGCGTGCCGTTTTTCAGCATGATGAGCTTTTCCAGGGCATGGGGCATGGGCACCACCGGCGCGATCAGCAGAATCACCGCGATGGGTATCAAGATACCATAGGGAATCTTATATAGAAAATCGAACATCATACTTAAACGTCTAATAATGTGGATAGCTCAACTTAGAAACAGCACTGTAAAGAATCCCTTTGAATCAGAGTAACCATGAGGGTTCAAGGGGTCCAGGGTTCAAGGATTCGAGTGAAAAAACAAAAAGATTACAACTATTCGAATGTTTGTTTAAACCAAATGAAGGTCAAAAAAGTACAAGCCATATTTTTAAGCATAAAACACTTGACCCCTTGAATCCTTGAATCCTTGATTCCTCTTCTCCAAACAAATGGGAGAAGACTTACCTGTCACCAACCATACTCTATGATGGCATCTGCATTCAAGCGTATCCTGATCATCGCCGACATCGAGGGCAGCTCCGGCTGCTGGAGCTATACAGCGTCCTCGTTTATGACCAAAGACTGGGTCCCGGCCTGCATCGGGATGTCCCGGGATATAGACGCTGTGGTCAGAGCGCTCTTTACTGCGGGCGCAGAGGAGGTGACGGTCAAGGATTTCCACCGGACCGGGTTCAACCTGCTGCCTGAACTGATCGACTCCCGGGCCAGGATCGTACCGGGATACCTCCGGGGGCCGGTGCCCGGGATCGGCGATCCAGGTCAGGCAGAAGCCCTGTTCCTCATTGGACTGCACGCCGCATCCGGCTCCGGGGGATTCCTGCCCCATACGTTTACTTCCCGGGTCAAACGGTTAACGGTGAACGGTCACCTGATGCCGGAGGTGGCTTTTTTCTCGGCTTCGGTGGCCGAATTTGGGATACGTCCGGTCTTTTTCTCCGGCTGTCCGCCGGCCCGGTTCGATGCGAAGATGTGGCGGGGCCATCTGGCGGCCGCTGCCGCAGACACCATGACCGACCGGAACACCTCTCCATATGTCCCTGCGGGCCCGTTCCGCGCTGAAATCGAGATGCGGGACGGCGTCCGGGTCGCCCGGCGTCTCGCGGCGCGCTGGGGATTGGAGCGATCCGGAGCAGTGCTGATGGTCCATGCCGACGACTTTGCTCAGCTTTATATGGCCATGATCCGACTCTGCTATCTAACCCCGATGATGGAACGGGTGCTACCGGTGGGGCTGCTTCTGTTTAACCTGAGAGGGCGGATTGGACTGTCATGGGTGCGCCGGGAGGCCAGACATCGGGGATTGTTATAAAAAACCCGCTGCGACCGGCTCGGTTTCCAGTCACAGCGGGGGGTTATCGGTTAGAACGTATGGTTAGGATTCAGGTTGGGTATTGAACAGTTTCCGATCCTTGAACTCGGCCTGTTTCCCGTCGTTCCATTGGGCTACCGGCCTCAGATAGCCGACGACGCGACTGTAGACTTCACAGTTTTGGAAATTACTGAGCATCGGATCCTTGTCGTAGCAGCTGTTGCATTTCAGGAAGAACTTGTTCACTTGTGGTTCGAAGACGCCACCGCCGTTAACATGGATGCCGTCGGGTTGCGGTGAGGCCGTTATCACTACATTCGACTGGCAGTCATGGCAGACGCCTTCCCACATCAGGTTTTCCTTCTCCGGATTCTCGTCAAACAATTCATGCAACCGTTCTACTGTCATATTGGCCATGGTGAAGGTCCTTTCGGATTAAATGGTTCCCATTGCAGAAAAGATTTCACACAATGTTCGGGATATATCCTCCAGCGCCGTTTATTCAGCCCGAATTGGAATGGATGCTATCCGGATCGACAGATGGCCTGAATATCGGCAAGCTCCTCTTTGATTCGATTGGCTTCGCGTTGCCTTAATTGACGCTGGTTGATGGCTTTCTGAAGTTTATGAAGGTCTTCAAACAGACCGGGTTGGCTATATTTTTGAAAATCCTCACACGTTATCCGGTGGCGGCATTGTTTGCATACCTCGACCGCCTTCCTATGCCGGCTCCGATGCCTGGTGCAAAGAATATATCTGGTTTGTTGGTCGATCAGAGCCTCTTTACTACCATCGGTTCAAATTGCAGGTGTGACGGCTTGCCGGAAAACAGCAAGAACGGTACAGCCGCCGACGATTTGACGGGTACATTATAATAGAGCATATATTGTTGGTCAAGGGAAAAAAACCACAATATGTTGGGTGTTTGAGTGTGAAATAGGGCACACTTGAGGCGGTCGATACTGGATTCTGGATGCAGGATACAAGATACAAGAAGCAAACCGCATGAGAAGAGAGTCAACGTTTGATCGGACTATCTTGAATCCTGGATCCTGAATCTTGTATCCCGGCGTAACCGGCAAACTGGCAAACGGGCAAACGGGCAGACGGGCAGACGGGCGAACCTAGAATGCTACAAAATCTTTTTTCGCCTCGATCACCTTCAGCAGATAACGACGGGATTCATGCCGTGGCAGGTTTTTTCGGAGGGTTTGATAGACTTCATGGGGAGCCAGTCGATTGATTTTATCTGGAGCCGTGCGTCGATCGGCATTGAACGTTCGAAGCACGCTTCCCGGGCCTGCATTGTATGCGGCAATGACACAATACTCCTTGGAAACCGGATCGATGATCTCATCCAGATATTGGTAATTGAGCAGGTGCAGGTAAACGGTGCCATATTGTATGTTGTTTTTGGGAACGAACAGAAATCCTTTGGACGGACGTCCGTTCCGTTTGTTCAGAAAGCGGTAAACGTCTTCTCCCGCAGTGTATGGCACCACCTGCATCAGACCGAACGCCGGCGCTGTACTGACGGCATATGGATTGAAATTGCTCTCGATTTGAATGACCGCGTAAATCAGGTTCGGGGAAACCTTAAACTGCTGTGCATATTCTTTAACAATCGGTTTATACTTCCAGGCTCGAACCTGGAGGTGATCCCTGACCATGGGGAACGTCACATAGTGGACGGGTCGCTCTTCTTTACCGATACGGATGAGTCGGGTGGCCAGCTTGTTCCGGATCAGCCAATCGGCGTAACGCTCCGCCCGCCACGTCCAGCGGATGTTTTTTCCCTCGGCGTCCTTGATCTCTTTATATAAGAAGGGAGTGGCACCCAACTGGATGGGCTTTGCAGAATAGAGATCGACGGACCTGGGATCGTCCGGCGTCAGAAGGGTGGTCACAATGGCTGTTTTCAGACTGAGGAGCGGATGCTCCTGATCCAATGTTTCGACGGTCACGACGCCGCGGTCGAAATCCACAGCGGCCCGGGATAAATAGTTCTGGGTATATTTGACGTATTTTTTAGGTCGTGGCTCTTCTATTTCTTCTTCTCCCCAGGTGCCACCGATGATTTCTCGGAAGGTCTTGATGAGTTTTTCAAATTCGCGAATATCTCTCTTGAGCGCCTGGGGGTTGGTCGCATACGTGACGGCCTTTTCGGCGGCCATCCGTTCGGCTGAGGAGATATCTCCCGTGGCGGCGATTTGCGCCACCCTCGCCACATCGCCTGAGGAGCAGGCGACGATGACCATCAGCGCCAGGGTGATGAGGGGTGTTTTCACGATTGGATCGTTTCCAGACTAATTTTTAAGCTATTTTGAACTTTTTACATGTTGTTCAAACACTTGACCCCTTGACTCCTTGGACCCTTGGATCCTCTTCTCCAATCACTTGGAGAAGTTTATTATTGCTTGATCTTCGTATTTCGGAACTGGATATAACCGTTGCGCATGGCTATGTAGGGATCAAGAGACGCGGCTTTGAGTGCCTCGTAATCACCGATTCGAAAAGACAGCTGATTCCATCGCCGAAATACCGTTACGGCGATGGCCTCTTCCCATGAGTCAAACATATAGGCCAGCGGGCTGAAATAGCGATCCAGTACCCATCCGGTCGTGTCCCGTAAGGTCGTCGGACCGATAAACGGCAGAACCATATAAAACCCGTTTCCGATCCCCCATACCGCGAAGGTTTGACCCAGGTCCTCTTCCCGGGGCGCCAGTTGCGGAAGACTGCTGGCCGGATCTCCGAAACCCAGAAGCCCGGCAGTGCTATTGATGAGAAACCGCTGGGTCTCGATGCCCCCCTTGGGTTTGCCCTGGAGCAGATTGTTGACGATACGGATCGGTGCGAAGATATTGAAAAAGAAATTTTTAATGGGACCTCGAACGTTCGAGGGAATCACTGTGCGATATCCGATGGTGAGGGGCTTGGCGAACCAGAAATAGAACCGATCGTTGAACACAAACATACCCCGGTTGATGGGTTCGAGCGGGTCCGCGACCTTTACCGCAGCGTCCTCTGCCTCCTCATACAAGGTGTCCAGTTCGTCATCGAGAAACTCATCGTCTTCGAAGGCGTCCGACGCCGGGTCGTCGGCTGCCTGTGGAACCGGTTGCGACGGGTCCTCCGGGGATTGTGCGGAGCCGATGAACGGGAAGGCGAGTATCACCGCAAGCACTGCAAGATGAATCCGCAGGAGTCGAAGACGGTCGGGCATCATCCGTTACTTGCCCTCGGCGGGTT